>JAABUN010000757.1_pt1 | contig 80344 bp, 95 predicted proteins | sample 5559311 | NCBI WGS metagenome assembly JAABUN01 (sample SAMN10711877, study PRJNA513370) | rock metagenome | isolation source: Antarctica rocks | place: Antarctica: Victoria Land, Siegfried Peak sud | reverse complement strand
TAAGTATTAATAGATTTATATAAGATTATTTTAAAATCTTAAATACTTTTTTCTAAGTTATATTATATTTAAATCTTATATCTTTCTTTATAATATTAGTTAAAGGAATAGCTTTCTTAAAATAGTCTTAAATAAACTTATAATTAAAGTTTATAAATTTAAAGAACTTTAAACTTTTTTAATATTTATAAGTATTAATTATTTAAGTATTATCTTAATCTTTTTAAAGCTTATTTAAATACTTTTTATATTAATTATAAATTCTAGGAATTCTATTAATTCCTTATATAATTTATATTTATCTAAGTTAAAAAATAGTTTAGTATTTATAAAGTATAATAAAACTTCTTATATATACTAGATATAAGTATCTTCTTCTTTAAAGTATATTAAAATATTATTAAAATAAGTAATTATTATTTAATTTAAGTATATCTTTAATATATTATTAATTAATACTTAGTAAGTTATTAATATATTAATAAGTTTAAATAGTATTACTAAATACTTATAATAATTATAGTATATTTAAAATACTATTTCTTACTCTTTACCTTTTTTTATTTAAATTAAGTTATAAGCTCTTTAAAAGTCTAGCTTAATAAATAGTTTTACTTTATAAAGTTAATCTTATAACTTACTAATATTAAGTAATAGATATCTATTCTTAATTATAATATTATTTAACTTTTAAAAGTTTATATATAATCTTAGCTTTCTATCCTTCTTTAATATAAAGAGGATTAGATATTCTATTAGTAATTTAAATTTTTAAATAAATTCCTTTTTTAAGTTCTCTTTTATATACTTATAAAGTACTAAGAGTTCCTTCTTTAAAAGTATATATATTAGTTTAAATATTAGCTCTTTACTAGATTTAAATTATATTTTATAATCTTATAATTAATATCTAGGTAATACTTTTATAATTATCTCTTTTTTAAAAAGCTACTTCTATTTTTTATATTAATAAGAAATTATAAAAGGTTTATCTTTTCCTTTAATTTCTCTAACTTATTTACCTAGCTAATCTTTATTAATATATATTAAATTAGATCTTTTCTTTTAAAAATTATCCTTTTTCTTTAAAGTTAAGATTATATATACTTTAACTAGTTTATAATTCTACTTCTTATCTATTATTATCTTTTATTAGTATATAAATTAGATTCTAGTAATATCTTTAATTTACTAAAATATAAGTACTCCTTCTTACTAATTTATAATAGGATTATATTCCTTTAACTAAGATATTCCTAGAATAATATAATATATAACTATTATAATATTATAAAAAGAAAGCTCTTTATAATAGTATTAAATAATAATAGATAGTAATATTATCTCTTTATCTACTCTTTTTAATAGTTTTAATTTATTAACTCTTTATAAATTATACTAATACTTCTTTTTATAAGTAAGTAGGCCTATTAACTATTTTAGTTATTAAGAGATAAAGTTTTTAATTAATTTAAAATCTATTTATTATAATAGTCTTCTAACTATTAATATTTACTAGTATATTTATATATATATTATACTAAGATATATATAAGTATTATATAAGGGTTAATATATTTATCTCTTTATACTTCTTCTTAATATAAGGGATTACTCTTTTTCTAATAATAAGAGGAATCTAGTAAGCTTCTTCTATTATATATATTTCTTATAAGTATTATAAAAATATATATACTATTTTATTAAGTAATACTCTTTAATATTTCTATTATATTTAAGATATATATAAAGAATATAATAATACTTTAAATTATAACTTAGAAACTACTTTTTATATCTTTTAGTTTTAAGGTATTAATAATAACTTATTACTTTATATTCTTTCTAATTTTTATATTTATATATAAGAACTACTATTATATTACCTAGCTATATTTTTATTATATAATAATATTAGTAATAGTATTTTATATATACTATCTAGTATATAATATTATATTTTAAATAGTTTAAATTATTATAATACTTATTTTTTAGTAATATATTATTATACTTTATCTTATATTTTTTAAGCTTAGACTTTTCTTTTAAATTATTTTATATTTCTTCTTTTTAATCCTTAAATATTAAAGTTATTATAATTTAATTTAAAGTTATATAACTTTAACTAAGGCTTAATATATATATATCCTACTTATATTCTTTTTAAATAATTAATAATTATTTATTTTTATATTTATATTATCTATTATATCTATATATCTATATTATTATTTCTAATAAATAGTAGTAATACTTATATATAATATTAGTTATTCTTAATCTCTTCTACTTACTATTATATTAATACTTCTATATATATAACTATTATTATAAGAATAGTAGACTTTATATTATATTATAATAGCCCTAGTATTATAAATCTATATATTTTTTAAAGATATTACTAATTAACTAGAAATTACTTATTAGAAATCTATTATAATTATTTTAAATCTACTAAAATATTTATATTAAGAATTACTTATAGTAATTATATTTATATAATAATACTAAGGAGGATTATAAGTATATAAGTTATAACTCTAATTATTTAAGATAGGTATACTATTATTATATTACTATTATTATATAAATAGTAGAGATACTATTATTTTTTCTTTTAATAAGTAATTATTATAATCTAACTTAAAGTTATATAACTAGTTATATAACTAAAGCTTAGTATATATATATCCTACTTATATTCTTCTTAAATAGTTAATAATTATTTATATTTATATTTATATTATCTATTATATTTATATATCTATATTATTATTCTTAATAAAAGTATAAGATTTAGATTTACTTAAAGATTTAACTAATTTATTATTATTAGCTATTAAATTACTCTATCTTAAATTATTTATTTCTATTCTTTATCTTTACTTATACTATTCTTTATAAGCTTTATAACTTACTTTAAATTTCTTTAAGATATTTATTAATTTATTTAATATTCTAGCTTCTTTTTATAACTTCTTCTTAAAGCTTATAATAATACTACTAAGTTTCTTAGATATTTACTACTAATAAATTAAAGTATATAAGTAAATCTATTATAATTATATTACCTTTTTTATTATTAAACTCTAATTTAAGTAGATCTTTTATAAGTCTATTATTTTTAATAGGTACCTTTTTTAATATATTAAGTTATAATTATTATACTATATTTTTTAACTTATACTCTCTAGTTATATAACCTAGCTTATTATAATTATAGTAAATAATTACTTTTTTACTTCTACTTTACTACTTCTTATTATTAAATACCCCCTTTTTTACTTTCTTTATAAAGTTAAGTTCTATTAATATAAGTTTATAAGGATCTCTCTCTTTATAAGTTAGTTAGTAGAGTTTTATAAAATACTTTAATAATTTAAATCCTTTAATACCTCTATTATACTATTTTCCTATTATTTATTTAAATAGTTTATTATTAATATTAATAGCTTCTTTTATAAAGTTATTTAAAGTATTTATAACTAATTTAATCTTTATAAGTTTATTCTTAATATTATCTTTTAATTCTTAATAATATATTATTATAAGAGTATTATTATCCTAATTAATTTAAGTTAAATACTATTAAAACTAAGTAGAGTACTCTACTACTAATCTTTTTTATATAAGATATTAAATAATATATATTACTACTTTATTCTTATTTAATAATTTAAAGACTCTTTAAATATCTATCTTAAATCTAGTAAAGCTTTTAAATTATACTTTAATATTAATATTATTATTATTATTATTATTATTATTATTATTATTATTTTTATACTTCTTTTAAAATAGTCTAATCTATTTCTATATATATCCTTATATATAAGTAATTATAAAGGTAGTTTATTTTTTAACTAGAAGTTCTATTTCTTAGAAAGTAATATATAATTTAAGTTATATAAGCTAATCTTTAAGTTTATTCCTATCTTTATAATAGAGGTCTAGTTATATAACCTTAACTAATTTCTTATTTATATTATCTATTATTAAATATTATTAGTTAACTTAGCTTAAAGTAGATTCTTATTTTAAAGTACTTATTTTAAGGGTACTTAAAGTATTATAACCTAGTTATCCTTAAAGTTAATAGGCTTAAATAGATCTTATAAAGTAGAGTATTAAGAATTAAATAAGTAGGCTTTATATTAAACTAGTTTAAATATAAAGGGTTATATTTAATATCTAAGAGATATATTTATATAATAATATAAGTTAAGTATAAAACTCCTATTTAAATAGAAATCTATACTATTTATATAGTTATAAGAAATCCTATTAAGAGGTATAATTTATATAAATCTAGTATCTATCTTATTTAATCTACTTAGTAATTTAAATAGATTATCTAACTAATTTATATTATTATAATAAGATATACTCTTATTATATATATTATAAGACCTATTTAATTTACTTATAATAATAATCTACTTAAATAGTATTATTAATATATATTTCCTACTCTAACTCTTATAAGTATTATCTAAACTCTTATATCTACTTCCTTTTTAAAACTTCTTCTTTAAGTTCTTTTATTCTTTATAATAGTACTTCTTAGATATTAGATAGTAGAGACTTAGTTTATATACTTAGTAGCTATCCTTATACTATTAGTTATAATTATAATATATCTATTATTAATTTATTAGCTAATTCTTAAGACTTACTTTTTTTATAAGCTTAGTTATTTATATTTAAGTAGGTTATTTATAGTAGCTAATTAACCTTTTTACCTTATACTTATAATAACCCTTCTCTACTTATTTTACTAATAGTTAGACTACTACCTTTAAGTAGAATAAGTAATTAGAATATAAGGGTACTATATAATAATATAACTATTAAGTATTATAAATAGTATATATATACTTATATATAGAACTCTTTATTCTTATTAATAATAAGATTAATTACTACCCTTCTCTTTAAAGGAAATTCCCTCCTTTATATATTATAAGTAAAGGGGTAGTATAATACTATTATATACTATAAATACTATATTAATAGTAGTACTATATTTCTAACTAGTTCTTATATCTATTATTCTTTTTACTTTATATAAATATCTACTCTTTTATATATCTTATATAATTATAATAGCTTTTAAAGTCTTTAATAATCTCCTTTTAATATATATTTCTTTATCTTTAAGTTCCTTCTTTTTTATAAAGCTTCTTAGTCCTTATATAAGTATTTCTTCTCTACTTCTTAACTTATTCCTTTTACTACTACTACTACTACTACTACTTATAACTCCTCCTCTAATATTATATCTTAATATTAAGACTTATCTTACTATATATTAAAGTAAGTTTATTAAGACTTATTTTTAAAGATTAAAAATTATTAAACTTATCTCTATTATAATTAAAGTTAATTCTAACTTATAACTACTACTACTTATTAATTAATAAAAGAATTATACTTTTAAATATACTTATCTTATTAAAAAAAGTCTAGATTTTTATAAGTATTTAAATTTAAGTTTAATTTTAATATTAAATAGAATTATTAAATTACTTCTAATTAACTTATATCTTATATAACTTTAATATTATATAACTTTATAAATTATATTTTAAATTAAACTCTTTATAATTAATTAAATAAATCTATTATATATAAAAAATATTATAATAATTTTATTATTTTAATAATAAGAATAGAATTCTTATTTATAATAATTCTTTATAACTTTTATAGTAGTATAATAATATTAGAAGATAATAATTTAGATATTATCTTCTCTTATTACAAGAATTTAAAGCGCTAAGGCGCTAATTCTAGATGTAGGAAGGCGCCCGCTCTTAGGGTCCGGGGCCTCGGACTATAAATAGCCGCTAGAATCTTTTATTCTACATGCCCGCTCCATAGTTATTTGACATCTTCTCCATCCTGTCATACCCTTGATATCATTCCATGTCGTACCATATGGACTCCATAGTCCTAGTACCTGACTCGCATGTACTCAGGCTCTGGTTTCAAGCAATGACAGGTCCAGTCGTACTGGACTGTGACTCATGATCTTATCGCGTCCACTTCTTCCGCCTGTCATCAGGCTTCCTAATCGGCCGTTGGAAAGTGTTTTAAGCTTCAAATAGTATCACTGATCCTCCCATTTATACCATACTATTAAGCTCACTGGACAGTTCAGCTGGCTCCGCTATACCATCGCCTAATTCTTTCAGCTCCAAGCCTCGGCCGAGAATCAGCAAGAGCTCTTGATGACCCGAGGTCGAAGCCATGTCGTAGGGTGTTTTATCTTCCATATTCGCTTGGAAAGGATCTGCACCCCATTCGCACAAGAAGGAAGTTACAGCAGCGCGGAGATTCCGATCCCACCTATATGAACCGGTCCAGAAAGTGACAGCCTGATGGAGCACCGTTCCACCAGAAGTGTCAAACGGCGTGTTCACGTTCCACCCGTGCCTGAGCAAGATCTTCAAGACCGCAATGATTCGATTTGGGACATGTTCCTTATCAGCCTCCGACATGGTTTTCATCAACCAGGAGCGATTCATCAGTTGCCCAGCCAAAATCGACCATGAATCTGGCTCAATCGGCTTGGCACCGTTTGCGATCAAAAATTGGACCATATCCACTTGTCGAGCGCCAATGGCAAACTTCAAGGGCGTAAGACTTGTTGAGTACCCGTACGGAACCTGGTTGATGTTGAAACTTGAGCCTAGGAGGCGCCGCGCCATATCGACCTCGCCGAAGAGCGCGGCGAAATGCAGCGCTGTTACGCGTTCCGGACGGACGCGCTTGCGTAGCTTTGACTGCCAAAAATTCCTGTTCTTGTTAAGAAGACTAGCGAGAGCTAAATGGTCACCGTCGCAGACAGCGTCTTCGATACGACCTTTAGGTTGACACCCGATCTTGTCAAGCATCTCCTTCCGAGACAGAGTTCTGCCCTTGAAGATTTCGAAGGTTTCGATTGCCTCTAGAGGTTTGCCAGGGCTCGAAGCTACGGCACCAAATGCTCCCCGGTCTGCGTAGTATTGTTCACTCGCTCTGTCTTTGTCCCGGGCTCCCAACTCACGTCTCTCCTCTGTTGATAACAGAGACGTGACCTCGACGGACTGCAATTTCTCATTATCCGCTTTGCTTGACGGGACGCGTTGATGTGATTGCCGAAGACTAGCAGCTGGTGATTGCGAGATTCGCGCAGATACAGAGTCGTAACAACGGTCTGTAATGGGCTGCGCAAGAGAAGATGCGGAGAGCCTGCTCTCAATGCGCTCTACTGCCAGATCAGAGTCTCCCGAGGTCGACCGAGTCAGTATTGGCGAAGAACCAAGGTGCTCCGGCTTCGTGCCTAGTGACTCTTCAACGATCTTCAAGATAGCGTCTCTGCGTGCTTCTGGAACCATTGCAAGGTACGATTTAGCACGAGCACGATTGTTGAGCAAGTTATAAATATGTGCCATGAGCACCGTTGACTCTAACGAGGCATCACTTCGCTTGCCCAGTAACCGCCTTCGCGCCAGTAATGCTTTCTCACATTCAGATCGTGCACGGTCGATCTGCCCCATGCGAATATACAAATACGACAGCAAATGTGCGGCATCGTAGATATACCCACGTTGTTCGTCGGAGCTCACTGACTGTTGTATCAGGCTCATGAGAGCTTCTTCAGCGTCCGCCGACTCTTGATTATGATACGCGCAGACAGCAAGTTTATACTGCAGACCGAAGATGTCGCAAAATGCTCGTCGTTGCTTCGGCAGCTGCTGTAATACTCGTAGCGCTTCTTGAAGAAAAGAATCGGCCTCGTCCCATTCTTGCGCTTCGAAAGCTTTGGTGCCGGTGTCGAGCGCCGCTTTGGCAAGATCGGTGTCTAGATCATCTTCAGAGTCATCCCCTACGAAATCAAAAGCCTCGCGTTCCCGCACAGCACGTTGCACAGACGTTGCTCTTGTGACGGTATGCGCTTCGTCTACCGAAAAGATGGAAGGGGCATTGGAGACTATTTCTGAGGGATATAATAGTCGCTGTTCTCGGCGCATTAACTCCAGAGTGCCCACCCATTCCGCAACACGAATGTTACTACTTGCTGCTCCTTGACCTCTAGCGACTGACTCCGCAGCTTGGTTTACCTCGTACATGGCCGTACCCTTTACGATAACGTCACGAGCACACTGCATTAGAGTAGCCTCGATATCAGAAGGCCCCGACTGCGGATTGGCATCCGATGATCTCTGTAGCTGCTCAAGCATGTCTTGCAACTTGTCCAATCCCTTGGCAAGCTCTCGATCAGCGAGACAAGGGACAATGTGCGCGAGTACCCTATGGGTCATGTCAACTTTGTCAAACGTTCAAAAGGTGCAAGCCTCACGTATTGATCAACAACAGCGTCATACGTAAGTTGTCGGTGTGCCTACAAACTTTGGTCCTGATACTTGCAAATTGATCTTTACCATTGTCCAGCTTCCTTTGCCGCCGAGCCTGGCCAGCGAAACTGGACTCTTCTCCTCTAACGGTTTTGACCAACTCCTCCAGCTCGTGCATCAATCGCGTGGCCTCCTCCACTTGCGTCGCCAAACACTCCCACATCTTGCCATCGACATTATCGGGCGGAGGTGATCCTGTCTCACTCTTGCTTACCACTTCTTCCAACTCAGCACATAAAAGGTCGCATATATTGCCAAGCGACTTGACCTCTCCTGCTAGATTCTTGACCGTAGCATCGACGATTCTGGTGTCCTGGTCGAGCTTCGAAAGTGAACTTCCTGATTTCCAAGCTGCTTTACTCAGGGCGAGAACAGCAGATGCTATGCCCGCAGTCGTTAATGGGGTGACCATCACAGCTGCTGATTGATGCGCACGCTGTGGTCAGAAGTGAATGCGCTAAGGATACACACTGCAATATGCGACGGCTTCAATCTGATCACCCAAAGCGTTGATCCCAGTAATCGCTGGCTACGTTGGCTACATTGGCTACGCAGTACAACGGTGAGAGACTACTCGACCACAGCCTTGTGGGGTACGGAGGGGAGCAACCTCAGCTCCGCCCCAATTCCATGCAAGCCGCAAGACGCTAGCCAAACAGATATCTTCAAGCGCACGGTGGTTTCAGCCTAGTGCTATGTGGCGCACGAGCTTATGCAAGTCCCCCACCGGGAGGAGAATTTGGAGAGTCTGCTTGACCACTCCGATCAAAGTCTTGGTGAGGATCTCCCACATGGGCCGTTGGCGTCTTTTTGTCAACCTCACGCCGTGTTCCCGCATACGCTGGGCACGTACGCTTGTGGAGAGGAAGGACGGTATCCAGCACTGTTGACTGTGCCTGGTAGTATCCGAGATTGCAGGAGTCTGAACCTTGCTGCTTTTATACGATTGTCATAGCTTCCACCCTGTTTTGTCTCTTGGTCAAGGGGGTCAAGGCACACGGAGGCACTTTGGATAATAAACCAGCGTCCCGATCGACGTCTTGGCGTAACTAACCCGGGTACTATGGTGCGATATTGAGCTGCGGTCGAAGATAATATAGTTGGACTGCTCAGCCTCAATGTCCTGTTCGCAGTTTTCGCTCGTTCTTTCGTCTCCACGGCGTCCCTCAAGTATTGCCCTTGATACGTTAGTAATCGGGACTGATACTGGTACTATATGCACCACTGTTCATTGACAAGCACTCGCACGACTTCGATACTCCATGGCGGACGCTCGGAAAGGTCTGATGACCACCTATACGGAGACGTCAGCTCACTCTGTTGAGTCGCGGAAGGTCGAAGTCCTGACAGGATGGAAGTACAAAAGTCTGAAGTTTGGACCCATCACCCTTCCTTGGTATGCCTCGCCGCAATCGCAATTGATCTTGGTGTCGTTCGTGTGCTTCCTGTGTCCAGGTGAAGTCGTGCAACACGATATCCCTCCTCAGGCCGCTAATTATGTGAAGGCATGTTCAATGCTCTCAACGGCCTTGGTGGTGCTGGGCAGCTTAGCAAGAATGTTTATGCCAATGACGCCTCAAATTCGGCGCTTTACGCTACTTTTGCGGTTGTCGGTTTCTTCGCTGGCACCGTCACCAACGCTCTTGGCATCAGAATCGCCCTCTCGTTCGGTGGGCTTGGGTACTGTGTCTACGTCAGCTCATACCTATGCTATAACTACACTCAGAACATCGGCTACACAGTATTTGCTGGTGTCTGGCTAGGATGCTGTGCAGGTATTCTTTGGTCAGCCCAGGGCGCCATTATGATGTCGTATCCACCAGAAAAATTCAAAGGTCGATACATCTCCGGGTTTTGGATAATCTTCAATTTGGGCGCTGTCATCGGCAGTCTGGTAAGCTGAAATCAATCATGACCAAGTCAACTACAGGAAGCTAAGTCGGACGTCAGGTTGAACTTGGCCTGAACATTCACAAGTCCGTTGACACTGTCAGCAATGGTACCTATATCGGTTTCTTGGTCCTCACGTTCCTGGGAGCCTGCCTATCTTGGACCTTGGTTGACGCCAAGCACGTCGTACGTCGTGATGGGTCTAGAATCATCCTCATGAAGCACCCGACGTGGAAGACGGAGATTCTCGGCCTTTGGGAAACACTTCGGAGTGACCCTTACGTTATACTCCTCTTTCCAATGTTTTTCGCTTCCAACTGGTTCTACACATACCAATTCCAAGACGTCAACCTCGCGCAGTTCAACACGCGTACTCGCGCACTTAACAACACCCTTTACTGGCTGGCTCAAATATTTGGGGCTCTTGTCTTCGGGTTTGCATTAGACTTCCCTAACATCAGGAGGACTACACGGGCAAAGGCTGCTTGGGTTGTCATGTTTGCCCTCACTTTCGCGATCTGGGGCGGAGGGTACGTTTTCCAGCGGAAGTACACTCGCAAGGACACTGCCCAGAAGGATCACGTCGGATATGATTGGACGTCGAACGGCTATATTGGACCGATGTTCTTGTACATATTCTACGGCTTCTATGACGCAGCATGGCAGACGTGCGTTTACTGGTAAGCAACCTTAGTTCGGCATTGGCATTCGGAACCTCGCTAACCCAAGCCAGGTTCATGGGCGCCATCACCAACAACAGCCGCAAGCTCGCCAACTTTGCCGGCTTCTACAAGGGCATTCAGTCGGCAGGCGCAGCCATCATCTGGCGTTTAGACGGATTGAAGAGCCCTCCACCATATATGAACCTTTTCGCTTCATGCTGGATTCTACTCGCCGGCAGCTTGGTTATTGCACTACCGGTCATGATCCTGAAGATTCACGACACTGTGCCTGTTGAGGAAGATCTCAAGTTCACCGACGAGACTATTGAGGATGTCATCGGCCACAAGGTCATTTACAACTCCCCAGAGCATCAGAAAGTTTGAGGGATTCTCATTCAGGTGTCGATGATCATTTGCGGTTTTGTCATTGACTCGCATTACTTTGCGCGTAAGGGACTATTCGGAGCACATTGGTTCCAGGGCCAGGATGGTGCGGGATGGCTGAACGGGAAACTCTCTTGTCCTGGATTGCCATGATGGTTAGACGGTAATTATTGGAATCGTAGCGATGATAACCCTTATAGCGACGTATCAACATATAAGCGTTGCTATATTTATCTCTTATTCAAATCGGCCTCCGGACTTTCGCATAGGGAGGGCTATTAGGTGGGGGAGGGGGCTGTATTTGCAGGCAAGGGGGCTGTGACTGTAGTAATTCACTTAAGATAATGATAATTACGAGATAAGTGTATAAATAGTATACTCTTATCCAAGTGTACTACTACATTTAGAGACCAACTTTCATCGCATGAAAAGGGGTGATAGAAGCCTTGATTGATGCTATTAGTCACTAGTAACTCTCTTTGTCTATGTTCGAACCAATGAAACTGCGCGCATAGTAACGACGGACTTGCCCGCACGGCGTACACCAAAGACGAATGCTTGAGGATAGGAAACAATACCCAACAGTACAGAAGCCGACCAAACCAAATTTCACTTCGCGATAATCCTTCCAGCTTGACGCCCAGTCGTCGACGTATTCCCGTACCTAATATCCGTGATTGCGTATTTCCTATGACAGAAGTTCGGATCATCGTCCACAGGCAACCAACTGGCAGCAACACATCGCGGACCGTTGGGATCATTCGGTGGTGGGACGTATGAGGAGCAAGAGGCGAGACAGGCTGCGAAGCTGCTCGCCGGCACGGGCTGGAGGTCGTTGCCTTGGAAACCGACGCCGCAGATCAACTCGTAGGTGAAGCCGCCGGTGGTGTAGAGGGTGTTGTTGTTCTGTGGACAGAGGGCGGTTTTGGAGACGGGCAGCTGGCTCAGGAAGGAGCTGATGAGTTTGGAGGCTGCGGGGCCGAAGTCGGAGGGTTCGTAGCCAAAGGTCATGAGCTGGTTGATTACGGAGTTGATATCGCCGGCCGATTGACGTTTTGCGAGTTCTGTTACTTTTTCGTCATCAGCGAGGCTTCGCTTGCTGGGCTTTACACCTCGGGGGTAGAATCCTTGCGCCTCCAAGAGACTGACGACGAGACCGATGTCTGGGATAGAGCGCTTGTTCATCGATGTGATGGTACGCTTTGCCATTGCGTCGAGCGCGCGCTCTGGCAACAACATGACGGCACGCTTGGCGAAGACTCCGAGGGCGCGCTTTGCCAAAGATGGCGGATCGATGGCGTTGGCAATGTCGCGGGCTGATTTGCCCGAAACGGGTTGGAAACCATGGCCCTCGAGAAGATTGACGACGGTCTTGATATCGGGAGCGTTGGCGCGCTTGGAGAGGGCCTCGTCAACTTCCACGAAGTCGCGCTTGTGAATGGTCGCCTTTGCGTTGGGGACGAAACCGATTGCCTTGAGCTGGGAGATGTAGGCATTGATTGTTTCAGTCATAGCGGCCTTGTCGCGCAGCTCGAGTTCTAACAATGCTCATTAGCCTTGTGGGTTTGATTGTTCACAGCACCTAGTGTTCAGTCTTGACATACCAGATGACGCTGCCGGCAAAGCTGCAGCATTGCCGATGAAGAAGGACAGGCCTAAGGCCAGGATCGAAGTGGGGAGCATATTGATGGTAGACGATCGGCTTGACCTTGACTGCTCTGAGGAGAATGTAGTCTCGAAAGCTTAGGCGCACGTTGGCGTTGACTGTAGGCCGTGGTGAAGAGGGAAAACAGGGGTGCGCGTTGTCTTTATGGACCCATGAGCGCAAAAGGCGAGCGATTGAGACGAACAAACCAGAGATCCAGGAACGCATGACCACCTCGTGGCACTCTGTCAGCGCATATGAACAGAGGCTGCAAACGGTATGCAAGTTGATGTCAATAAGTGTGGCGGTTCTGTGGCGATCTTGTGTTGTTTATAAGCACAAAGAAGTGGAGATGCAAATGGCATCGATGCGCGCATCTTTCAACGCTTGACAGCGATAACGACAAACTCGCTGAAGATGCGGACACTCCCTTGGACAGCCACTGACCGCAGCAAAGGCGATATACTGAATGCCGAGGCCTTCGAAGAAAGGGGAGCCGCCACCTATGGCTCCTCGCCGAAGCTGGGCGCTCTTTGTTCAAAGTCGAAGCGAGAGCCATCAACAAAGGCACCTGGTTGCTAGCTGGTCTAGATCGAAGATCGGATCTTGCCAAAGAGATCGAAATGTAGCTGCAGCGCAGCGACTAGACGAAAGACGATCATAGAGATCTGGAGTAGGGATCCTCATCACCTCGATGACTGAAATTGAATATCCTATTTGATCAAGCATATAGCAACGCGACGCATGTCATAACGCTAGTGAAGGAATCGATGTATTGCATATCCCTACCGTTGACTGCAATGAGTGCCATGTCCGTACGCTTTCCCATGTGAACAACCGCAAATTATCCCGATACCATGAGACCTGCCTGCTTAAGTATGTCCTTCCAGTATTCTATTCACAAAACGTCATTGTGCTCGATGACCTTGGCCTAAATATGACAGCGCTACGTCTTCATACCCCTGAGGTGGGTATCGTGGACTTGTGTGATGTGCTGATCGAAGGGGCGCCAAAACTCACGGTGTGTGGGAAGACAACCACTTACTGTTGCGGGGCCAGAAACCCCGGATGTATTTGCAAGCCACAACAGGCGTAGGTACATGTACATCTCAGGTTCGACCGGAAGATAACGAGTACCAGCTATGAGCGTCTTGATACTAAAGCTACCTAAAGTTCGTGAAAGACGCAGAGGGGAGCAATCGTGTTGAAAGAGACAACCGCGCAGATCCGGACGTTGGATCGCATTTTGGAGCCATAGAAGAGGTACGCCACGGTGTGCTTCTCGCTGCCGCAGGGTGGAGCGCTGTTCCTTCCTGATGGACATCGAACGTGTGACAAGCGGAGACGATCAAGCAAGGAGGGTTACGATTCACCTGGGTATGCAGGAACGATCTGGACATGCAGGAATATAGACTACATCCCTAACAAGGAATTGATTAGGTTGGTGCCTGCTGCATTGCTGGTAGTCAGTTCGCGCAATGTGAAGTCAAGACCTCGAGGTTGGCGTTGTTCATCAGGTCAATAGATGCGTAGAAACCTCATGGTAATACAAACCTATCGCACTTTATCATCTCTGATTTTCTCAGTATGGGTGCCATTTCGTTCAAGTTAGATGAAATCCGCTTTGTGACTCGATGGATACGACCTAGCTTTACCGAGTCGAATTCAACTAGTGATCCTTCAATTCCTGACGACGAAGAGATCATCCACTGGCGACTATCATGCCGTTGACACATGTCGTTCCAGCTGCCACTCCAGAGAAATTAATCCAGCCACCGTGAACGCATCGCATGAACGTCTTTCCATCATCAGAACAGAGGAGCAAGCCATCAGGGGTACAATCACCCTCATGGTCGGCGCGGATCCGATTAGGAGTAGAATTGGTACTACAATGGGTTCCCGCGGCAGTGCTACCCATGTAAACCACTGAGCTATCGCGAGAGTCGTTGCCAGAGGTAACACTATGTGCACCTTAGGTCAGCTTTCCCTCATCAACAGTCTCCTACGGCGCCCGCATCATATAACGGGCAGAGCTAAGTATACTCGAAAGGGTCCCCCAAAATAACACGATATGTAACGACAAAAAGGCTTTTGACGTACCAGGTAGAGAAATGGGTGCGGTCATCGCAGCAAATGGTGTTAAGAACGCAGATCCCCCTTCCAGTGCGATTTGGGGAGCAACCTCCTTCTGGCGGCCCAGAGGCTGATAGCGACGACGCTGGTGGTGGTGATGCCGCTACGCTGGTCCTCATTGAGGAGGAGGTCAGGGTAGTCGCAAACAGAGAAGTGGGTGAAGTCGAAGCAACGTCCGTCATAGATCCCCTCGAACTGGTAGCCGCATAAGTGATAGATGTAGCCACCGAAGTTGATGAGCTAGACGTAATAGTTGCTCCACAAGGCGAGATCGGATTGGATGTGATTGGAGACTTGACCGACATTATCGAGGCCGAGGGGGCGGAAGGAGCTGAGAGGGCTATAGAAGGGACCAAAGACTGCGCTGATGCTGTAGAACATGAGGAATCGGATGATGCCAAGAACGACAATGTCGATATCCTTGAGGTTATGAAACCCGGAGTAGACAATGCCGAAGTGGAGACGGGCGAGGACTGGATCGATGTTATGGATGGCAAAAGGTCAGAAGCTGAGGGTGGATTGATAGCAATTGAGGAGTTGATAGATGCTGTTGAAAGTACCAGCGATGATGGAGGCGTGGATGAGCTACAAAGGTTCAAGGACTTGGCTGGGTCTGTACAAGATTGGGCAGTGGATAGTGATGAGGACAAGCTGGAGGTTGACGATTCAATCGAATTTATGGAGGCTGACGAGCGGCGAGCTGAAGTGAATATCGTAGAGGACTGAGATTCGAGGATCGAGCTTGTGGTGGTGACACTGCTACTGCTGTCAACCGCGGCTGGATCCTCGAGTTGAAAAGACACGAAGTCTGCCCCGACCAACGTGTAGTCGACGACGGTACCACTGGCAGGCGCTGAAAATCCAATACATTCCTCTCCGTCATAAGTGGCCCCAACGCACTGGGGAAGTGCACCACACTGGTCGAGGCAATCTCGCTCGTCTATGGCGGCATGCTGGAAGAGTTGGGGAAGGCCGGTGATGCTATATCCACAAAAGACTTCGAACTCTTCATCGCCAACCATGACGCCCGCGCCGTCGTTGCCTGGGCAGTCGACAGTGATCTGTTGCGCGCTGCGGGCTGTGAAAGAGTCCGCTTTGAGTATCAGACATGACACAAAGCTCGCAGGGCCAAATAGTGCAACGGCGCATAGCAACGAGATTCGTGGGAGCATTTCACGAAGGGCTAGACGATATAATGGCTGGCGAGTGAGAAGCGTTATTAGTTGGTGTGTTGATGCGGAGTAACCTTCGGCTTGGTCGGAAAGCTTCACGAAAGCCAAGGTGGCGCCGCCATCCAAGCCAGTGCTTCCAGCATACCTGGCTTGAACTAGCTGCTTCTACTACAATCTTCGAAGCGCACTCCACCGTCTATGCCTAATAATTGAATATTTCTCCAAGCAAACACAAGATCCACCTACCGTTATCCAGGCTGTCGTTGATGTAAACCGCTGACATATTGCCAGTCCTCTCGAGTACCTCTTCATTCAGTCGGAACAGGACAAGTCACTCACGACATGACTACATTCAATTGAGCTTGGGGACCAAGCCCAAACAAGATACTCTTGTCGCTTCTTGGAGACTCGTCTGAGCACAAATATCGGAATCTCGGCGTGGATTGTTGTTCGGACTCTATATGGTCTTCCATCTCTCTGCTATGTGCAGCGTAGAACATAATGTATGGCGATCTCCATGTAACCTTGAGTCACAGTTCGTGGATACTGGAGGTAGATCTTTGACCCAGTGGTCGCGGCTATCATCCAGTTATGAATGTCTGCTCTTTCTCATATACGATGAACTTTAAGATTCGCAATCGCGGAGATATTCGTTCTAGCAATATCTCTCTCAGTCGCTGCGCGGGTGTCCAACTGTCCAGCTGATGTATCGTTGCTAGCCACCCAGTATGCAGTACCTCTTCGTAGGTCATCACAACTCTCGTCGTCTATGTAAGACATATGCAGTTGACAGTGTATACCGACGCATGGCAATAGCCATTGCATCCGCACAATCAATATCCTCGTTTGCCCTTCTATGCTGGTCCATTTATCCTCCGTCTTTGCAGGTCCAAGCCAAGACTGCGGGCAGCGCTTACCCTCACCCACACGGAGTCCGTCTCACCAGTATACCTTGAGCGACAGGTCGTCTTCATCTCTAGCTGTATTCGCTGGACTGGTGCGGACCATCCTGTCGACTTCAATTCTTCCCATATTTCGCACGTTCGTCGTCACCGGGATCCGCGTTACTTTGCCCTGGATGAGGTATCGTATTCCAGATCTTCGCTCGCTCGCAGACCAGTACCATGGCTCCTACCACAAAGACAGATGACATGCTTCTAGAGTATTAGCATGTGGCTCGCAGGACGTGTGTGCAATCAAGCAATGATCAAGCAATGCCGGACTAGACGAACACACGAACAAGCGCCGAGCGCCAAAGCACCTCGCTCCGACTTTTTTCCGGGAGAACAGTACAATTGAATTTCACACACACTTAAACTTGACAACCTTACCATCAAACCAATATCTAAGAATATACCGAGATCGAAAAGCTTCCAACCAGCACCTCCAACCCGATAAGTTGATCAAAGACATTTGGAAGAATGCCCATCTCAAAGAAGGATCGCGTGTGTTACCCAGATCCCCGCTAACACCCCAATCTAAGATCTCTAACAAAGAGTCTGCCAGACACGTCGCGAACAAAAGAAAGCCGACGAAGCCGGCGTTCGTGTTCCTAAGAAGCCCAATGGAAACCCAGTGAAGGCAGAGAAGCCGAAATTGAAGGTAGGTACATGCCCTTTTCATGGGCCTTCCCAGGCTCCGTCTCGTGCCATACATGAGGGACATGAGCATACTGATACTCCGTTATTCAGTGCGAAGAGTGCTTTCACATGTTAGAGGAGAAGAATGTGAAGCAGTTGGAAGTGCACTCCGAGACACATGCCCCTAAGAGGACAAAGGAGTTTTGCTTCCCTACTGCTTTCAAGGCGGCGGCGTGAGATGGACATGGCAGGATCGACACGGCAGAAGAAACGCTTGAGCCAGTGGCCTTGGATTGGGGTTGATAGATCTCATTGGTCCTTTGTACACGGCATGATGACGGACATGATACGACACTGATAGAGCGGTAGAAGTAACTTGGTGGAACAAATGAAGACCACCTAACAGGTTGCAAGTATCCCAACACCATCTCAGAAGCAACTATGAGATTACATTGTGGCTGCAGTAACCGCTTTGACAGTGATGTATCATCGAGAGCATATGCGCAACAGGGGTATAACAACCCTACTATCATAGGTATGCAAGTACGATAACTATGTAAACTCTTCACCAACGATTGAGCTATAACACGTCACAATCGTCATTGGTGCGGCTGAGATGAGACCATTCGAGCGCTTATGCTGTCCTTGTGTACTATTAAGATCTTTACTACCATGTCGTACATTAATAACCTCAAACAATGGAAAAACTCTGCGGAACTGGCAAACAGACTGAGAACTGGAGATCCAGCCTCTATATAAACTCTAGACTCGACGAACAAGATACGGGCCGTACCTGGAGAGTTCAAGGTATGTATGATCCATCGCACTAACACCCATCGTCTCTATTGGGGCTCCACCTCCAACATCCATCGCCGAAGCTCGAGCCTCCACCTCATCGGCGTCATCGGTGCCGCTGGCCTCGTCAGCAAGATCGTCTTCGGACGATAGATCATCAGCCCCTTCATCCTCGAAAAAGACTCTCAGCCCATCGATGTCATGCTCGATGACATCAGTCATCTCCGAGTCCCAGAACTCTTCGGCATCGCTGACTTCGTCGGCAGACTGATCGCCAGCGTAGCCTTCTTCGTCCTCGTCCATGACACCAATCCCGTCAAGGCCGGATCCAATATTGTCAGCTCTCTCAGGGTCGCTGAACCCTTCAAAAGTGCTCTCTCTATAATACCGAGAGCTGTTGCTCTCATCGATGATTTCGGCCTCTTCGTCGGTAGAACTTTCATCCTCGAGTTGTTCCAGCGGCTCCTGGACGGGTGACAGCGCTTGACCCGACAAAGCATCCGCTGCCTCTTCCGCTAGTAGATCGTCGTCCATCCACTGAAATTCTTCCGGCGGTGGCTCTGGGACGCTTGTTTGCTGCGACTGCTGGACGTTTGCTGGCTCGGGACTCTGATCGTCCCTTTCTATACGTCTTTGCAAACGACGCCTGGGCCTGCATTCGGAAGACTCCGTGTTCGTCCTTGTCCTCTTCGCAAGGACCGCAATCTCCCACTGTGCTTCAACCTCCTGCCACATTTGCTCCTTTACCTCTGCCGGGACCTCGACATATCCTTTCCAACCAAGTTTCGGCTTGTCAGCCTTCACTTTCCTGGTGGCGACCCCGCTAGGTCCTTGCGCCACAACGTTCTGTTCTGCAAGCTTCGAGCCTCCGGCAAGATTTGGAAATACTGGTCTGGGTCGACACAGTGCACAGAGCCATTTGCCGGCAGGGGCTTCGACAAGCCCCACACAGTCCAAGCCATACCATTGGAATCTGCAGGCCTTGTTGTCGCATGCTATCCAGTGTTCGTGGTAATCGCCACAGTATTTGCATTGGGTGTCCCTGTTGTCGTCCATACCGACGTCCTCGCTCAGATCTCCGTCGCCATTCGCGTCGGTAGCTTGGTCAGTCTCCATCCCCACGGTCTGATCCGCCACCTTCTCTACCAAAACTTCGGTCAGTTCCTCGTCGTAAACATTGTATGAAGTCTTGGCCAAGGCCTTAAGAGCCTTCCTCTGTACTGAGGCTCTTACTGAGTCCATTTTAGTGAGCGGTTATCTTTGTGATCTCTGCTTGATGGGATGCGAGGCTGCGAGTCGAGATTCGAGGATGAGGGATGATGATGGGAGGAAGTATGGAATGGCAGAGTAATATACTGCTGACATCGGTGTTGAAATTGCTGTTGGTCGATATGTTGTAGCATTGTATTGAAGATCTCTCTGTTCAATGATAAACCATTGTCCCCAATCATGTTGTTGTCCTGTCATCTTCCGCAGCCTCTTCAAAGCCTTCATGCTTTGTTCAATGACACATCTGCGGTGCTATAACACAGAGGGAGCCAACACGGGGGAGACCACGGAACGATAAGAATTCGCAATGTTAACACTGAGGATGTTGATGTAGTGGGACGACATAGGTAGCAAAGAGAATTTAGGGCGCAGTCAAAGAATTTTAGACCGCTGGCAGTCTGGTTGGTAGCAGCCCCAAGCTCCTAGGTCATAGTATATATCTCTATATATAAATTACATGGTGAATATGCTTATTGTGTGAGATGAACATTGAATTCAAGAAAACCGATTTGATGGGAAAAGGGTTTTATGGCTGGTGGAAGAGTTTGCTTTGGGCATAAAGACACAGAGCAATCTAACGCAGCCAATGAAAACAGCGGCTGCCTACATGGAGCTCCCATTCACCGCCTGTTCCACTAATTAGAAGATTCGACGAAGTTCGCAGTGCATCACCATGTGAGTATGGCGAGGTGCGCTTAATCCCTCACAGACTTTCAATACAGAATATGAATGAGAAAATTTGCAATTTGAGAGTTTTATCATCTAGCCTCCGGTATCCACCAATCGATTTCCCAACGCCCATGCGGTCTTCAGCTGACAATACGCAGAGACCGCTTTTGGATCAGGTATTTACCGAGGCTCCCTAGTCGCAGTAAGATCCTTGGTAGTGGGAAGACCTAGCCAAGACGGGCGAAAGTAGAGACGAGTCAAACCGTCAAAACGATAGGTATAAAAGCATCGTGAACTCCGTCGATGGGCTGAAAATGTTGCCCGTTAGCCTCCTTGAAATTTTATCTCGAAGACCTAAAGGTACATGATTTCGTTTGCGGACATGACCACATACAAGGCCTTACTAGAAGGCACGTCACGTCAACGAAATGTTCCGAGTCGATAGTCCGAGCGTAGTGGTCACAGCCGTAAAAGCCTCCAGATCAAGCGCGAAGGCGGAGTAATTCAACTTCCTAGCAGGAATAACGCTTAAAGTACGTATCAATCGGACATTATCTTCTTGACCAGGTGTCTGGGGTATAGCTGATGAAGCAAACATCCAGCTCAACGAACACAACGAACATAATTCACGGCATACTCTCTAACTTACAAGGTGGAGGGTACATAATTAGCACTACACCCCATCCACAGGAGACCCTGAAGCCCACAACAGAGCGGCTCTCGTCCCATCCTTTAGAGATATTGCGGCTTTACTTTCGCGGTCAGGATGTTGCCACAACAATCACTTGCAGCGTGCCTCGGAAGCTTCCAATTCTTCTTCAAGGTGACTTCACGATCATAATCCCGCCCCAAGGCATGGAGGCCTGTCGAACAAGGGCAGCACAAGAATAGTGTTTACTTGCTTCATGATACTTCAATTGTTTACTGCAGTTGCGATTGTCTACTCCGTAGCTATGTACGTTGTAGAACTAGCCTCGGTGACTTTATACAACCCTAACCCTAACGGTCATCCTGAGAAATCCAAATTTCGCAACTCACTGTTATATTTGATGGTGCACAACTAGGGGACTGTGGAAGTCAGCCTCCCAGGCTATCATGGGCTCTTTTAATATACAGTCAGAGTGCTCACTCAATGATGGAACCAAGATACCTTACCTAGGACTGGGCGTCTATGCCTGCTCGACATGCCTCAAAGCGTGTCTCACCTCCTTCGAAGAGGGTTACAGGCAAATAGACACGGCCCAACTGTACGAAAACGAGGCAGAAGTCGGAGTGAGGACTCGACTCCATACATCACCCGATTATAACTGACAATACCCATCCCAGGAAGCCATCCGGACCTCCTCCCTCCCTCGCTCCTCTCTCTACATAACATCCAAAGTCTGGGACCACAAACACACCAAAGCCGCAAGCTACGACGCCGTCCTCGAATCCCTCAAAACCATGCACCTAGACTACCTCGACCTCTACCTCATCCACAACCCCCGATCCGGACCGACAGGACGCCACCAAGCATGGTTAGGTCTACAGCAGGCACTGAAGGAAAAAAAGGTCAAAAGCATAGGCGTGAGCAACTTCACACCGGAGCATCTTGAACAATTGATCTCGGGCGAGGGCGTCACGGTCAAGCCCAGTGTGAATCAGATTGAATATCACCCTTGGAATCAACAGAAAAGCATTGTGGAATACTGCAAGAAGGAAGGGATTGCCGTACAAGCCTACAGCCCTCTGACGCAGGGCAAGAACCTTGACGATCCGCGTATTGCTGAGATCGCCAAGAAACATGGGAAGAGCGCTGCACAGGTCGTGCTGAGGTGGGTGTTGCAGCAGGGTGTGATTGCTATACCCAAGTCCGAGAATCCGGGGCGGATAAAGGAGAATGCCGAAATCTACGATTTTAGTCTCGATGATGAGGACCTTGCGAAGATAGCTAAGCTTGATAGAGGGCAAGATGGCAATGTTGGGATGTGGAATCCATTTGAGCACGAGTAGCAGTCTGTGAGGTCATTATATTGGTATATACGCAACATCGTTGGCATTTTCTAGTAGCAACAGACGCTCGACGCCCGTACGGAAAGTGAAAGTTGGTGCAAGGCCGTCAGAATAAATCTTGCCAATAACCTGCAGCGCTCAGAAGCTTGACCAATTAGGGATTTGGTCCGAAGTTCACTGGTTGTCGACCTAGGCGTATATGATCGAGCACATGTTTGCCTATGAAGATTGTTAAGTGTCGTTTATTATGCTGATGGATCAAAGTGTACCGGTTCTGGTCCATATTCGGTAACATTACGCAACGCATCGTCGGGCATGCCTTTGCCCCGCGAAGAGCCCAATGCATGCCATGGCGGTCAAGGCTACTTGATGCGAACGATCAAACAAGATGCTCCATTGGAGGGTAGGCTCTTGCTGTCTGCGCGGAATCGTCTTACTGATGACACAAAGTTTTCAATCTCAAGGGAAACGGTGAAGGTCGTCCGTCACCACTCAGCGGTGATACTCAAGCGTATCGAATCGAACTTGCCCCGGCGGCGTCATGACCCGCCGCCAGGTGATGTTATACTTTCCCAACTACCCTCGCGATAACCTTGACCGGACCCGGAGCCCGACCCTGAAGCCACGGACGACTGATCGAGCACAGTCAGCGAGATCTGAACACCCACAGTTGCCCCTTCATTTGTGTAGGCCGTTTCGAACAAGTTCGCCACACCCATGACGGCGCATTCCCACAACTTATCTGCAAAGTCTTTCACAAAGGACCACGGAATAGTATCTCCGATGGAAGCAAACCTAAGTCGAAAGTTCCCTTGGGTAATATCCAACGAGTCTCTCTGAGGAAGCTGACTGCCCCATGCTCCTTTGATCGGGTCCGCTTTCAGGGCGATCGAGCTGAAGAAGTCTTCCAGAAACTTCGCTGGCGCGGTGATGGGTAACATCGCTGTCAGAGTGTGAAAATATACCCGTTTCACCGTCATTGTTGGTGTGAAGCCAGGCATCATGCGTTTGTGGACATTGCTGTAGCTGATTATCTGTGGGAATATTGTAGGCCTTCGAATAGCTTCATGAGGCGCTGGGGCTTCACGTGCTGACTGGATACGTCTCTGTGGGATCGTGTGCTTGATCGGAGCAGTAAGCGGACTTCCTATCGATGTTACCATCAAAAGGACAACAGTCGCAAATTGCCCTAAACCGGAAAGGTAGATTTCTCTCTTCATGATTCTTTCAGAAGGATATATTGACGAATACCCGTTCTGCTCCTCAGCCTAAGGGACAGGACACCATTTATATACGATTTTCTGTCGAGAGCCCTTAGTGATTGTATTACCAAAGAGGCGACCAACGGACCTCTCTGGGTGAAGTTGTGTGCCAGCGCTATGCATACATGCGTCGCTGTTACGCAGCTCTACAACTTGGGACGCCATGACACTCGATGAATCGAGATTCCATTCCAAACGTTAGGAAGTGAACTGCGTCAAAGCTGTGGCAGGCTCGTTCGCTCGCATGTTAGCAGACGCCTTTTTGTTTGGATTCCACCAAGAACCTGGGTAGAACTCGCCAGTTAGAGTGGCGATCTGGACATCTAATTTCTCCTATCTTGAGGAACTCATGGTTCATGGTTGCTTCTTAAGGTTGCGCCGGATGCGACGCACTGAAACACTCATGTCTCTTGTTGCGTATGGAGAGGTGCTGGTTCATGAGAGGTCTGACCGCTAAGCATCCATTACCCCCAATTCAAAGAGTCAATTCACGAATGCATCACGCCCTAATCCAACCTCCCACAGCAAGCGAATTGTTGGCTCCTATGAGATTATCAGACTGGTTTTGAAACCCTGGTGCAACGAAGAATAAATCGCTTCGATCGGGTATACGGAACCTTCTATTTTCATCGCCGAATTTTTCGTCGGGTCAAAGATGGGCTGCAGCTGTCCATGATGCATAGGCGCTATAATATTGCCGCTCGCTGCTCGCCTAATATTGCCTGCGATTGCTGACGAGGAGGGAAACCTTCTGGAAACTTTTGGTACACGTCCTAAGTTGCAACTTCATCGCTTCTTCAGGCCAGAATTTCAAACACGTGGGTCGAGACGTGACACGGACACTCCGCCAGTATGGTCAAGCATCGCCATTGGATGGTTCTCGGAACGTTCGACTAGATTGATTTGACTTTATGCACAGCACGGCTCCTTGTGTAGGCTTCGGAAATACCGGTGATGTGGCTTTGCATGTTTCCGAGAACTCCACTGTAGCTGAAGAGCAGATATCCTCTCAAATGGGCCGGTTGCAGCATTCGCGGAATTCAAGTACCGATGTCTGAATTATCTTGTTCAACGGTCTGAGCGATGTTCGTCTGGGTTCCGTCACTGAGCTGCGTCGGAACACGCGTTGGTAATCTCTTTTGGATTTCCAAGGTTGTCTCACTGCTGGAAACTGCGTCAAGAGCTAAGTAGCAGTTGAGAAGCCTAGCGCACAAAGCAATAGGCCGTCATGGTACTGACCGTGACCAATCCATTTTTCATCTTCTGAAGACCCATGAATGCTCAAAGTGCGCCCATGATAATTTCTCATTTCTTCGCTCAATGAGATGACCAGCTGCTGGAAGCTTTGCACAAGTCAGGGGGCAGCTTCACAGTCGGAAGGGATTGATTTGGTCATAGGCTGGATTAAAATGATCATATTAGGCACATAAACGTCGAAAAATAATTGCTCCAGACTCTGAAACATTAGCAAGTCCGTTTGCAAATATCCCGTTGACTCTACATCGGCCCAGCACCAGAAATGTATGTTTCCGATGACTTGGATGGCACTCCAAGCTTTCAGCTAGAGAGACCATTGTCGTCGAAAGGTGAAGGGCCGGAGGAAGTTGGTGTAACCATACGTCTCAGTGATTGCACGGTTGTACCAGGAATTTTGATTAACATTCTGACAGCCCTCATTGATACCAGCCAATACCGGCAAGAATGTTCATGTCACATCGGGACTTCATTGAACATGCTTTGCAATTCGCCGCATCGTTATAGTCGCAGCTTGCGAAAGTAGTGGAATGACAGCAGCGCGAAGTAGCTCTTCGTTCTCCTCATAAACATTTTCAGGGAACTCTCTCCCTCCATACTCCTGTAAATAACTTCCAAAACCTAAAGGCAGCCACACACCTCTATTACCTTCAGGAAGACTCATGTTGTAAGCTGCACGTTCGATGACCTTATCGAAGTCACTGCAGTCACTAAGCTCGATCATTTGAACATAAAGCCCGCTTTGAGGATTTGTGAGTGTATTCACATACATGTCGTAGGATAGTGCAAAGACGAACAATAAAGATGAACAAGAAGATTTTGCTTGCCAAGACTCTAAAGCTATCCTATTACATAATCACATCTGCCAATCAATGGTCGGGAATCGATTTTCACCAACCTCCACTGATGCACTGCCAGGGGCGCTGTCTTCCTTGAGCTACTATCAATAAAGTAGCTAGGAGGACCAACCGTAGACAGGAAGTTTCGCAGCCATCCCACAATCCTCAACAAACTGGCGTCGGCATATTCAAGTCCTCCACCAGGCCACGCAGTCGTACCTTTCTACAACATACGCCAACCTCATGTCTGCCTAGAATATACTACAGTATTCAAGGGATAGACAGGGTTGCAGGACCTTCTACTGAGCGTTAGCTCAGAGTAAGATGGTGGATCATACAGACAAGTGACGAGCAGCAATGCTGGGGCATTACGACCAGGAAGCAAGCGAACGGGTAGACACAATCAATAGACAAGCATTCAATGGAAAGGATGTGGATAGATGAAAGATATTTCAAGGGCCATGAATGGTATCGCTCGGCCTCGCCATCCTCGGACTGCGACAGTAGGTGTAGGCTGTATCATGACGGTTGTTGGAGATCACGAGCTAGACGGCACATGAGCTACATTGGGAGCCTTCGCAAATAATCTAGCTCCAAGCTTTCCGGCCAAGCTGCATCTCCTATACGCGGTCTGCATGAGGGGGGAAAACATTCTGCCGTTGGCAGACGTGCCAGCACTAGTCTGCCCGTTCCTGCAACTATGCTTGCTGTCACCTAGCTCTTTTCAGCCATTAAAGGGGCGATATGTTCTACTCCTTGGTTGAACAGGCCCGGTGCTTCCTTCGGTATCAGGAGATTGAACACTGTGAAATGTTGTGTCAAAAGCATTTAGTCAACATACGACCCTCCACGGGCCTTGACATAGACTGCTGCACGCTATACAATGTTCGAGATCTGAGTGAGTCTTCCCTCTTACTCCATTCTTGCCATATATTCTGCTGACACCTAATGACACAAGTCGCCTCAGAATGTCTACTCAGTCTTCAGAAATTAGCCTCACAAACCTCATGTCTTCGGTTCATCCCCTTGGTCTTTTCGCCGTGATACCTTACGAGCTTCGGAACGAGATATACCGTTACCTGTTTCCTAGTCGGCTTGTTGTATACGGTAGAAACAAGGCCACGGTCAACTACCAGGCCGTAGACACACTACACCAAGCGATTCTTCAAACATCCAGGCTTATTAGCGAGGAGGCGATGAATGTCTTCTACTCCGAGACGATCTTCCATTATGCATTCGAATGCGAATGTTACGAGCATGGACCCCTCCCGAGCATAAAATTGAGGCAGCGCATGGCCAATGTTGTAGTCACCATTCCCTGTGGATATTGGGGGCACGTTCAGCACCTTGGGTTCTTTTTCCGCGGTCTAGGCTCTGCCGGCGATGAGTCGCCCGTGAAGAACACACTCCACATTTCACTCACCGACGCCCCCCGCGACATGCCGAGGATAGGCTATACTGGATTCTTCGACCATTTAGAAGCTCTCCGCAGTTTCCGCAATGTCGTCATCGAGGTCAATTGGCTTACTTATTACTCGGACTACCTTTTGAATGTAGTCCACGACATATCAGAAGCTGACGAAAAACATTTGGAAAACTACCTAGGTGTTGTGTTGGCGCAAATCGAAGGAAAGGTTGCAAAAGTACTGAAAGTGCACGACAAACCCAAGATGGGTCCTCGGAAGGGACTTGCCTATGCTCGATGCATGGTCATGCATCCACGTGAACGGCGAGTGAAGCAGGAATTCTGGGCAGACACGCTACTAGAGGCTGGGGAGGTGGAATAATGTGTACATTGGGACGTGTGGCAGACTATCGGTGTTCATATCGATCTCGGCATGATGGCAGCCGATGACTAAGTGCAAGACTCGAATCAATCAAAAATGTTACTACATGATTAACAGTGTCAGATTCAACGATACTCCATCATTTCTGTACGGGGGGGTGGCTTCATACGGGATTCTCTAAGCTGGGATAGCTAAGGAAGCCAATACATCATCATCTCTTTCTCTTTATGTCTGTTGTCTCAGCTTGCTAATATGTCGACTGCATCACCCAATGAGGATGATTGACGAATGGGTGAGTCGCGGCGTGAAGTAGTGAATTACTAGAGCATTTTCGATTCCTCAAGTCTACGTTTCCTTGACCCAGGTGGCACGGAGCATGCTATGGTGCAGGTTGTCCGCCCTTCAATGTCCATCCTGTGGAGCAAACAAAAAGCTCGCCTCATACCACGTCACAATACCCCTCTATTTTACGCTCGATACTTTGTACAGTGCGATGGATGAATAGGCGGAGGTGCGAGAAGAAACCTATCGTCGTGATTGTGGAACTCATGAACTTCGTTTCGAATACTAAGAGGTGCAGCCATACTGTCGCACCAACCGTGCGCTCGGATCTAGCAACCGTGTCAGCCATGGCATTGCGACGGTTGCTCTCGACACCGTATGTTGAGAGCTTTGCACGGATCCCTATACCAGATGCTCTCCAACTCATCGCCTCCCCGTACGTAAAAGTTATTGAGGAGGTCCTGGACCTGTTTGCTTTCCCTCTTCTCACATGCAAATCTTTCTATATCTGTCATCACGGCCGTACAATGATACGAATCGCCTCGCGCCCCAATCTTACATGCCACCAAGGAGGTTTAGGTATCCCGAACGACCTACCAAATCTGGTCTTTCGTTTTCGTAGATCCGGCAGCAAGCCGTACGGTCGTACGGTTTCGCTTCGATCGATCCCGACAGCCTTTCAGTGAATGAGGATATTCCTCGCACTTCAGGTTCCCAGATTGACATTGGGAGCACTTTCGATTACTGCCTTGATGCAGGCTAGAACGGACAAGCTCGTTCTTGCCACTTTTGACACTCAATTCGCTCTTCTAAGAACTCGCGATGGACGCTTTCATTTTTCGTCTCCAGATGCTTTCATGCTCATTCCTCGATCGTACAGAAAGCATTCATTGCCCCCATAGGCCAAAGCCAAAAGTCACATCTCAAGCTATCAGTCTCCCTATGTCCAACTTTGCGTAGCAACATCATCATCATCGTCAACACCATCATGTCAGGAGGCCCACAAGACAGCGGAGAGTCTTTTGCCGACGCTAATCAACAGCTCGTCACTCTTCCAAGATGTGACAAAGAAAAAGCATCAATTGAAGACTCGCAAAAGCAGAATAACTCGGATTCCAAAAACACCGCCAGCAACTCGAGTAGTCAAGCGCATAGCTCCACCCAAGACGTACCAGATACTCCGACTCGCAAGAGGAGCTGGAATTGGGTCAGCCCGAATTATGTTCGCACACTACCTGCCAATGTCGCGGCAAAACCCAATGATCGTGATAAGTGGCGTTCTGATCCCACGGCATCCGAGTTCAAAGGAGTAGACCATCAGAGCAGCCACAGGTCCAAGATTGACCCTTTCGTTGAGTGGGGTTCTCACGAGCCGAATGGAGGAGCCAGAGAAGTCAATGACTGGGAGGCTACGTTTGGCGAAGACGAGGACGGCCTTGAGTAAGGAGGATCGAGAGTGGCGCTAATGTCACAACGGCATGCTTTTCTCACAAAGGAACTCATAATGACGACTTGATAAATTTGTCATTTATGCGGGACTTACGGGTGTATACTTCACCCCGCCTATGGCAAAATGGATCTACCGAGTCTAGTGTACGATGGTGTGAGGTAATAGCGGTAACTTGACAGTGGAGACAACTCGACTCTCTTTCATCGTGTCCCAACACGATATCACATGGGTGTTGAGCAATTGCATGATAGATTCATTGACAACCTGGCATTCGAACAGTACACTGCATGCAAGAAATAAGGGGTCTTAAGTGTCAGATAAGGAGACTTTAATCACCCCGAAGGGAACATATCCAACCTTCTACAGCGGGATGAGTTTCCATACGCAATGAGGACGTGCTGCTCGGAAGCATTGGCATAATTTCACTGTGGCGCAAAGTAGACGGCCTTAGAGGCAGCTCATGCAATTTAGTACCCCATTTGTGTAACGAGTCGTATAAGGGTGAAGAAACAGAGTACGCTAATCCTTGTCTGTAATAGTCTTGGCATTTGGGCCAACGATTCTAATCTCAATTTTCCCTTTCCCCTTCCTCCTTCCCAAGCCACTAGGAGCGGTGAATACTACGACAGCATCGAGTCATTGATCGCATACAGAAGTAAAAGGGGATTGAGGAGCAAGATTGATAACCACATCCAAAGAGATCAGACGATGTGTGTGGCAGTCCTTTCACCTACCGCTGAGAGAGGTCCCAGTACCCGAAAAATGATGCTTCTAACTTATGATAAAGAATCTACAGCATGCACGTTGTCGATAACGTGAGTCGGCTTTCCGTCTCCGATGCTTTCTAGGGTAAAAGACAACCCTCTTTGAGGTACTTCGACGTGTTCGTGGCGTTAAATGCGTACACAATGACACCATGTCGACTCTCACCTGACTTTACAATACAATCCATTGGATGACACTACGACATTAGAACCCCGATGGTCGAATTCCGAGCACAAAGTCATACCCATTGTCAACCGAGGTCTCCTACAAGCTTGTCACTCCCTATGTCGGGGTTGGCCGGACGATGATTCGATCGAATCAAATCCTTTGTCGACATTGAAAAAGCTTTCGGCGTGCCTGAAGTAAAAAGAATCGCTCCTTGACCAACCTTTGTCGTGGATTCAAAAAAAGTGGAAGTAAGGCTTTAATTGTAACGCATTGTTCTCAGTCTCACACAATGCCTATTGTCAGTGGCCAACGACATGACCATTTTCTGTTTATATTCAATACTCATACCATTTCATAATTTCAACTTGACCACAGGCCTCCAGCATAGATCATCAAGTGCCTAGATACTTATGGCTTATTCAGAGATGATAGAGGTGCAGGACAACCCAAACATCGAGCATCCTTCAATTTCAACGTTTTCCAAAGTCCGAGTGAAAGACGTCGTACAGAAAGCTCGGACGCCGCTACAAAGAGGCCTTATATTTGAACTCATGGAGACTCCAAAAGTGAAAGAGAGCGCTCTTACGGAAGCGGATGCTGAGCTGGCCGAACTAGCCGAGACGGCGGATCTGGCTCTGAAGGTCTTGGTCATTCAGAACGCGGATGAAGCGCAACACGTTACTCTGAAGTAACGCCTCTAGGAGCGGCATCCAAGCAGGAATAGATCGTGCGCTGGCTCTCCCTGATTTCACACATTGGAAAATTCCATGATAGGGGCACCGCTTCATGTTTTTCGCTTCTACAGTGGGGCCATCAGCAGGTATATATTAAAAGAAGTAATAGAAACCAATGTCCTCATGGTAGTATCTCGTCCTAAAACTTCATACATTTGGTATCGTCATCTAGCCTTGGCGTGCTCCTTATCATGAAATGCTAACGCTCTCAGAACGTCGCACTGGACACACAAACTGAGGGTCCAATGTAGTAAAGTCGCCCTTATCAATACAGAACCTCCCAATAACAACCGGGCCGTCATTGATGAACCCAACAATCTCCTTCCACATACCTCCTGGGCCCCGGCTCGCCATTTTGAAAATTATGCCAGAAACCGAATTGATGGAATCGGTCCAAGTCAACACCTTACCCTTGACAAACGGCTCGGAGACGAAGCTGAATGTAAAATTGTCCATGGGGTTGTAGGTGGCCAGGATAGCCCCGATACTCTCGAGCCGATCTGATTGCTCGCCAGCTTTGATGACCATTTTGAGTGAAGTGTTGTAAACCTGGGCGTCATCGAGAGAGGCACCGTTGGGGTGATACCGAAAATCGACTGATATGTCCTTTCCCATGGCCGCGTTGAGACGTGCAGGGCCACTAAGAGTTTGGTTTGGAATGATATTCTTCGTGTTGCTACTATTATCTGACTCATTCAGTGAGATGGTAGAACTTGTCAGATACGCCATGTCGTCCAGTGGCAATGTGACTCTTTCGAACGTGGTATCAGGGACACTTCCGGCAATCATGCCCGTCGAATTGGTTGGCTTTGAGTCCGAAAGAGCGGCATGCACATTCCCAACTCCCAGTCTGGCAGGGGTCACTTCCACCACCACACTGCCAGGCGCATAGCGCTTTTGCTCCTCGAAGATATCAAACATTTCCTCAAGAGCCCACATGAGATGTTTGACCTTCAGACCTGGTCCCGAGCGGTCACCTACGAAACCGATGTATATTCCGTACGGCGCCGGAAGTTTGGCGGCTGCAACAGGAAAATTCCAATCTTTCATTCCCAGGAATCCCATGTCATATAGTATCGTATTGAAGAGAGCGAGACGATTGAACGCTACACCTTGTGCCTTCCAGAAGTACTCGACTCTGAAATCGAAGGGGGGCTGTTCTTGTGACAGTGCTGTGATTTTACTAACCAACACGTTCAACCGATTTTATGCCAGATTGCGCAGGGAAGTTGGACATACCCATTGAGCAATATTGTTGGGGGACTACCTGTCATTGGACTGGACACAGTCGCCACCAGTGAGTTTGGTGGTTGCGCAACATATCCCGCAACGTCCTGCAGCAGTCCCAGAATGCAGAAAGCTAGCACGCAGTGGGATGCCACTCTGAAGCCAGCAGACATCCTCAGAAGTTGGCATCAGATCACCCCCAATTCTGGGATCTCAATACAACATAAGTCGCCGAGATGGTCTGATATTATTCGACTTTGGACAGACTATGGACGAGGTATGTTGTCACGTTGTATGATGTGCGCTTCGCGCCACTATTCGCAACTGCTACTTGCGACCATGCGCGACATCGTACTCGCTACTCGAACCGGCAATACCGTCTTCGCGCATCAAGCTAGAAAGCCAGGATCAGCAATTGGACCAAGTCTTGGTCACGATTTGCCCGTTCTTTAAGAGATTTTTAACAATCCACGCTGAAAATGGTAAATATCCCCGCTCATGGCCAATATACCGTTGCAATGGTATTCCGGATTGAGATCTGCATATAATGCCTTTCTCGTAAGGGACACCGAACCTCCTCCTCGCAAGCTTACCATTGTCTAACCCAATACCATTGAATCGAGTGTTTACCAGATATGATTTACCTGAAGAGGAATACGAGAGTCCCCTTTCAGGGCCTTTCAGGGAACGGTCGGAGATGGTACATCGGGACTGATGCACGGCGTCCGGATGATCCTTATCTTCGAGTACCGAGATGGCAACGAGTCCTTACTCAATAATGATACCAACTACGTGAGCCTTTACCACGGAATAGAGCACTCTACCCAGCTCCACAATGTAGCACACCTTATTACTGAAGAATTCCAGTTCGGCCGGAGCAAGGTACCACACCCAACACAACAACCCCAAAATTCAACGCTATACCCCCACTCCTCCGCGACCCAGCAATAAATCCAACTCACAAGCCCTTCAACCCGCAAAACCCAAAACAACTACACCTACCCCATCCATCATCTTACCCACCTCTCCACTAATCATTTTCCCTTCCCACACCAAACCAAAATTACGGATCTCATTCCTCAAAGACTCTATCAGCCTCCCCAAATCCAATAGTAGGAACAGGACAATCCATCAACAAAGGTATTGTAACCCATCACAATCAAAACCCATAGTCTAACCAACTCTCTTTATCAAACCCCCACAATGCATTATATCCATCCACCACATCCATTGTTGAACGTGATCCACAACTCACCACAGCAATAACAATAACAACACAATGCCCTTCACAAAGCCACCACTATCACATCCAAACCCAAGCCCAAACTCAACACTCCCCACCTCCCTCTATCCTTTCCCTCATCTCATCCCTTCCCTTCCCATCCATTCCCTCATCTCATCCCTTCCTATCCTTCCAATCCTCCCCCAATCCACCACCCCTCCTTCTCCTCCCCTCCTCATCCCATTCCCAAAACCACCACCACAATGAACCCCTACACCCCCACCGCCACCGACCCCTTCATGGGCTACAATCCCGAATTCCTAAACCTCCCATCCCCCATCTCAAAAACCCCAGACCAACCCCCTTCAACCACAACCCCCACAAAAACCACAGCACCCCCAAAACCCACCCCAAAATCTCCCACCCCATCCAGTTCTCTCCCTGAGAAGACTACTCCTCCCAAAAAAGAACAGCTCTACGACATCATCTGCTGCCATTGCGGCAAAGTGTTGAATCTGCCGAGTGTGCATTATAGCTTCCAATGTGTGGCGTGTACGCATCGGCGGTGTGAGAGGTGTGGGGTTGTGCCTTTTTGAGGCTGGGGGAAGGGGTTGTGGGGTTGGGGGAGAGGAGACGGGGTGATGAGTGGGGAGTGGGGAGGGTTGGGGAGGATGGTGTGGGCGACGAGGTGAGGCTGGGTGTGGGGTAGTGGTATGTGTTTTCTTTGTTACTCGTGGTTATGATTGCGCATGTCATAAGGTATGGAATGCCGACATGATTTGTAGAGAGGATTGGGGTGGAGTAAGAGCATGAGAGTATGAGGAGCTGAAGGACTGTTGAGTATGAGCCATCGTAATCGAGACTGGGTGGGTCCCCGAGGTAGCTATCTAATATCGAAGTTCCATGTCAGTCAATATAGTTCTTCAGCAGCCATAAGCAAAATACCATGTCGGGTGATATTCCACACGTCGTGGTGATCTATAACCTGTAAACCCAGTGATGATAGATAAGCCCTCGGTGGCGTGTCACCACAGACAGCAAGCTACCGCATATGTCTGTCCAGATATCACATACAACATATGCTTCCAACAAGCTTGCCTTGTTGGTGAATGAGCAGTGTTTGGAATATAAGACAGAGATAGAAGGAAATTGACGCATGAGGTGGTCGTCCATCGATTCAGGTAATGTGAAGAGTATGGATCTTTCGTCTGTTTGGTATTGCCTCGGACGGATTCGTTAGGACCTTCGAGTAGAGCTTATAAGGAGTTTTCCACTGACATTGTGGTATGTATGCTGGGATTAGGTAGATACTAGGTGACGATGCCCATGTTCTTGTATAAATAACGCCTTGATGCTGTGCATTCGAGATTGCCCGCTTGCCATTATATTCATGGCGAAGGTCACATTGGACCACATTGGACTGTGTTGTGTTTGTAAGACAGCCCACACGACGACAGATCACATACAATTGAGACAGTAGACCGGCAGAACATATTTATTTAGGCATGATATATATGGTTGGCTGAAAATGAACGTGAGGTAAGCCAAATACTAACATGCAACTGCTTGGCGATTCGATCTCGTAACGTCATGCTGAAGCCTGTGCGACATAATTGACGGCTGGGGTATAGAACTGCAATCATCTCTTACATATGAAACGCCCCAGATCCGAATAATACCATATAACTATACAGCACCGCATTTGTCGTGAAACATTGAGTATGGTGTGTCGGGTCCAGCGTAGCTCCAAAACACCCCTGTGTCATCATCGCTGCGCGGCTAGCTTAGATGCAACGGCCGAAAGATCGTAGACATTCTATCATTTGCTGGGACCATTTGGATCCCAACCACACTTCTCTATCAGCGCCGCTGCCTGCTCAGCACTGTATCCGATGAACACAGGGCCAGTGAAGACCATCCCCGGGTTGTCGTCCTTCTGCTGAGACCCACCCCCTTCGTTCGCAGACTGCTTCGCCTGAATTTGAGGGTTTGGAGAAGCCTCGTCAAGTTTACCTCTGCCATTGTCATGTGCGGGTGAGCCCTCAGGGTCACCAAGGCCTTTCAATGGTTCTGCTCCAAGCATCGGGATACCCCAAGGCCGGCCAGGTGATTCCCCAACTCTGACATCCTTCAGGGGTCTGTCGAATCGTCCTTGCCTATCCTCTGTATTGGGTAGCAGGCGTCTATGCAGATCCTGGACGTCCGCCGGCGTATCCTCAACGTTGTCCGCCCATTTTTGAATTTTCTCCACTGATCTCTTGTCCATCCCGGCAGCACTTCCTGCGTCCTCTTGTGGTGGTAACATTGGCTGGTGCTTCATGCCTAGGCCCTGTAACATATTGACAAGATTCCCGTACTTGGCGTCTAGTTGCCGGATACTCTGCGCGTTGCTCTGATACCGCTTCACGCAGTTCTCGTGACTCCTTGGAACTTCATGCTTGTGAGTTTCAAAGTATTCTGCAACTGCTTCGGGTGAACGCTCATTCAGCATACGAATGGGGCATTTGAACGCAGAGCCCGACGTTGATGGGGTAAGTGACGTTCCATTGATGTCTTGGGGTTATTGATTAGCTAGTCTTTCCGACGAAATAGTCATGGATGGGAAGCGACTTAATCAACGAACCTGGACGCTGTGCTCCCAATGGCTTCGCTTTGTCCCCTTCCTCCTCCCCCAGATGAGCCATCGCAGTGAACGGACAATCAACATCCCCCGGGTTGTCTTGTGCTTCCTGTGTGTTACCTGGAGGCAGAGGATCTGTTCCCTGTGAACCATCCCTTCCGGCATCTTTGCTCGACATCCTGCTCATTTGCTCCCGGTTGAACTTCCGCCATAAGGGGCCCTTGCCATTCGTGAGTACCTTCCAGGCTTGAACCCCAGCGACGATAGCCAAGACGTTATCTTGGCCAGTGGCGCCCATGTACCAGATGGCGTGGTCCTCACTGCTGTGTGAGCCGGACAGCGTACGCTGTGGGTCCGAAGTTTGCTCCACCGTGCCCTTCACGTTTGTCCGCAGCCATACCGGGATTTCGTGAGCAAGAGGCTCGCCCTCTTCAGCCGCGTCTTGATACTGCAATGGCAAGTGTTGATCAGCTATTGGAAAACCGTAGTGACGTCATGAGGAGATGAAAACATTGAAGTTGAAAGGATGCTCAGTCAATGGATATGGGTTCGATCATCACCATGAAGATGGCTCCAGATCTAGAGCTATGTTGTATCCTCATAGCATATGTCCCCAACGAGAGGACGGAAATGAAGATGTTCTTTTTGTCATACCTCTTCTCGTACGCGACCAAGCTGCCGCTCGAGCTCGATATTCCTCCGTGCCAATTCCTTCACTTGCTCCAGCATGGCACCGAAACCAGTCGTGAGCTTGTCCACGAGCTCATCGTGATTATCATCATCGTCAGACGCCATGATGCCAGTATATATGGAAGAGGAAAAGGTGAGGTAGAGCTAGAGGCGAGCATGATGAGGATGAAGCTGCTTTGTAAGGATTGTGAGTGATCGAAGATGGGAGATACCTCCGGGGCTTGGGCAAAGCTCCGTAGTCTACTAGCCACAAACGGTCTAGCTCCTTGACCCTCGATGCAGCTTAGTCTGGCTTGGCATGAGTCTGGCTTGGCATATTGAAGTGTCTGAGTGAAACGTAAGACAGACTCACTTTGCAGATTACTTTATTCAAAGGCGACTGCGCGCCATGACTGCAAGCTGCAATCCTACATACCGGCACCGGTAACCCATGACCCAATATCCACCGCCATCATGGTCGACCTCACCGCCCAAGTGCTGGACGCATTGTCCCAGACCGAAGAACCCATACTCAGCACCGATGCATTCCCATCCATACCCTCCACTGAGATCAAGAGCGCGTTGGATAGACTGAAGTCTAGGGAAATGGTTATATACGATACAATCGACAAGGAAGAAGCTATCTTGACCGCAGAAGCCGAAGGTGTGGCCGCCAATGGCAGCCCCGAAGCCAAAGTCTTCGAAGCCGTGCAGACTGCTATAGAAGGCTTGAAAATATCAGACTTGCCAGTATGTTGGCCTTACTGTACGCCAGCTCATCTGGAAGTTAGGGAGTCTGCAGATGCTGACCAGCATGACAGAAAGCTGTGGGAAAGGAGAATGCAAGCATCGGTCAAGGAAAGGCTCTCAAAGCTGGCTGGATCACGAAGGACAAGGACTTATTGAAAGCCAAGGTAATGTTATCTGATTACCACTGTACGTCTCGTCAGCTGAAGCTTTGTTGTTAGGCAGAAACCATCAAGGATACTAGTCGAGAACAGCTGCAAACAATACAAAGTACTCGTACACATCCGGACCCGAAGGTTCTTAACGATCTGAGGAAGCGAAAGCTGGTCAAGATGCAGAAAGTCATTGCCTACAAGTTCAGCAAAGGTCCGAAATTCGCTCGGGAATTTGTCAAAGAGGAAACCGATTTGACCGCAGATATGCTTGCCAGGTGGGTTTTCAAGAGAACGCGCGTTTTGGTCTGACTTACGTTGACAGACATCAGTGGAGCGTGGAAAACTACCACATTCAAGCCATATAATTTCAAATCTATGGGCGCACCGACCATGAGCGGAGCATTGCATCCTTGTACGGTACCGCACTGCATGATTGCTCTCCCACGGACCCTAGCTGATCATCTGTATCTCAGTGAATAAAGTTCGAGCTGAATTTCGGCACATCTTCTTCGAAATGGGCTTTGAGGAAATGCCGACCAACAGGTGCGCCGAAACGAGATATACGAAGGACTTCCACAATGTTGACACTGGTACAGGTACGTCGATACCGGCTTCTGGAACTTCGACGCCCTCTACGTACCCCAACAGCATCCCGCCCGCGACCAACAAGACACTTTCTTCATCTCCGATCCTCCCACCGGCGACAAACCCCGCGCGGACCCCGAAGACTCCCAAACACAACCCAACGGCTCTCACTCGGACGACAACACACCCAAAACACCAAAATTAGACTACGAACAATACTGGAAAAACGTGCGCGAAGTCCATGAAACCGGCGAATACGGCTCCATCGGCTACCGCTACCCCTACGCCGAATCCGAATGCCTCCGCCTCGTCCTCCGCACCCACACCACCGCCATCTCAGGCTACATGCTGCACAAACTCGCCGCGAACCCGCACCCGGCCCGCTACTTCTCCATCGACCGCGTCTTCCGCAACGAAACCGTCGACGCGACCCACCTCGCCGAGTTCCACCAGGTCGAAGGCGTCGTCGCCGACTTCGGCCTCACCCTCGGCGGCCTGATCGGCTTCATGGAAGTCTTCTTTGCGAAGATGGGGATACACAAGCTTCGCTTCAAGCCGGCCTATAATCCCTATACGGAACCTAGCTTGGAGATTTACGGCTTCCATGAGGGGTTGGATCGGTGGGTGGAAATTGGGAACAGCGGCATGTTTCGGCCGGAGATGTTGGAGGCTATGGGGTTGCCGCGGGATATGAGGGTTTATGGGTGGGGATTGAGTCTGGAGCGGCCGACGATGATCAAGTATGGTGTTAGGAATATTCGAGAGCTGTTGGGTCATAAGGTTGATTTGAACTTTGTGGAGAGTAATCCGGCTGTGAGGTTGGAGAAGAATTAGACGTGCGTAGTAGAGAATCATGTTGTGAAGAGGAAGCATAGAATCCCGAATGGTCATAGGAAAATCAGAACTAACATCAAGACAAAGCCTGTGCTTGGACTATCCAAAAAGTACAAAAAAGAACTTCCCGGACACGATCACAATCCCATGTAAAATCTCACCACCGCAAAAAAGCCAAACACCCACCATCCACGCCTTTCCAATCAATCGTAATTAGCGTCCATAAAGATCCAACATCATGATCTCAGTACTCATTCCTCATACCCTAGCGCCTACAACATAGAAAGCGCGGAGCGCTCCATGATGAATGCTTACTTATGGCCCCCCACCGCGAAAGAAGTATGAGGACATACGCCACCAAGGTCATATGTATTAGAGTGCATCAGGTACAAAGTGCCTATTCGCTGTTAGCTGTTGTACATCCATGATTTCTGCCGCGTGTCAGTCATTCCAGTCCTTTCTCGGATATGGACATACCGTCGTACTCACAATTCGTGTTTCGTGGTTTCGTGTTTCGTTGTCTCGTATTCTTTATTCAATCTTCTTCCCTCCCTTTGGATATGCTCCAATTCCAGAACTGCTGGGCAAGTCGTCTTTGCTTCCTTTTTGTCGACCGGTCCCTTTTTCTTTGGCTGTTTGGAAGCCAGATTGAGCAGCCCAGACTTCTTCCTCTCCTCCTCATACTCCACCGGCGTCACGAACCTCAACCCCCTCGATCCCATGCCAGCGGCCAACCGTGTCGCTTCGCCCATCTTAACGCTGGCTTCTGGCCCCATATGCTTGACAGCTCGTCTAGCTTGTGCGACGTCTTTGAATAGCTTCAAGGCGTCGAGGCTGAGGAGGGCGATGTCGCGGGTATTTGTTACGGCTCCGGCAGTGAGGTACCAGAGGCATTTGGCCATGTTGGCGGTGGTGGTGTAGATTCGGGTCGCTCTTTGGCCTATGGCGAATGCGCGCTCGATGTTTGCTTTTCGGATGGGTCCGCGGCGGATTTTGTCTCGGGTACTGATGCGGCGGCGCTTGGGGGGTTGGGGCCTGTCTATGCGGTTTGATACAGGTGCTTGCTGTGCTCGTGGTTGGGGGACATTCTCTGTATGCTCGTGGCGATGGACGACTGGGACAGCGAGGGCAATCCCGGCATTGGTATTGCGACGGGGGTATATATGGTAGCGATCAGTAGTCTCCATTCTGTGTTGTCGTACCTCGACCATCGTCTTTAGGGGAGTATTCATGGTTCCAGTAGTCAGTTGGGCAAAACTTTTACGGTGAGTGGCGGCCTTTGCCGTCCGGTGAAGGTCTCGTTTGAGCAGATTGGGATTGAGAGGCGAGTTTCTGACCGATGGTGCAGGGGGATGGACCCCCGTATCCTTGACGAGATGGGCGAAGATATTGGGGCGAGTGGAAAACTGCAGCGGCTGGCCAAGGCGGTCCTTGAAACAGGTTGTGGTGATAACGGGCGGTGCATTGTTCTTTTTGGGGCTTTGCTTCCCTCCAATATCTCCCAGAGGGACCGCTCTGGCTTTTGGGGGAGTCGGGCAGGCGTTACCCATAGCGTAGACCAGCTGGGGCGTGGACTGCTTTGCTTTTCCCCAATTGGAATCTTTACTTCGCACCACCTGCATGCACTGTTGTATGGTTGGTCTTTCCTCCGGCCTCCCGGCGACCATACGCATGATTAGACCGCCGTACATGATTGGAGGCTGTACGAATACTTTCTTAAGGCACTCTTTCCAAGGCGAAGTCCTGCACTTCTCAAATTCAATCATCACGAAAAATGAGACCCCGAGGGAGTACACGTCCAGAGCTGTGGTATGTTGCTGTAGGAGTCTCTCGGGAGCAGCAAAACCATCCGTGCCACAGTCACCCATCAGCATGGCAGGATCTTTCAACGAGACTGTATGGCCAAAATCGCCCAACACAACTTCAAGTGGTCGCTGTCTCAGTACAAAAAAGTTGTCCGGCTTGATGTCCTGATGAAGGGCACCATGTTCGTGAATGGTTGACACCGCCTCCTATCACTTGTGAGTCAGCCTTGACCTGAAGTGGGTATTGATTAAAGAGGTTGCCAGTGCATCATCTTACCAACATCCGAAGCATGACTCCCTCCAGAACCTCAAGGGATTGTGGCAGCATGGCAGTCAAATTAGACTGATAGAGTGGCATGTAGGTCCACCACTCTAAGGTAGCGTCCACTCTGGTCAGCGTGCTGTTGTAATATCGCGCGAGTAATGGCTACACTGGTAAGCGATTGCACTACAATAAGGTGGCGGACGCACAGATTGAAGATTTGTGATACGCTCTCCCCACCTGACTTCTCTTGCGGCAAGCCTGCTAGAGCACTCGGGTATTTTCTTAACAGCGAACAGAAGCCCCGTATTCTTTTCGACGACACGATAAATCTTGCCAGCACCTCCCTGGCCAATCTGATAAGTCTGTTTCAATTCTATTGAACTTCGGCCAAGCTGGGCTTTCACCATGGATTCGGTGACCAGGACGGGCTCATGCTCGAGAAACCACCGTCGGGCTACGGCTTTTTCTACTTCCTGACGAGGAAGCTCCATACGGAGATTGTAAGGGCCAATACTGACGGTTTTGAGGCCTGCGGCAAATAAGCGGTTTGGCTTTAGGTGCAATCTTCTTCCTAGCTGATGCGGAATGCCGTTGTCATCAACAAAGGTCGTGCCAAAGTCAGAGGCGTCTTCAATGACCATCATATTGGGACCAGAATTCAGTTGCGCCCAGATTTTGCAATGAAATGGGCTAACATTGGCACCTTTAAGGACGATGGTGCATCTGGGATCGCTCCCAAAAGTGACTAGGCAAGGAGGCTTTCCCACTGTCGAGTTACTGTCAAATGTTATCCTCCATGGCAAGTCCTCTGGGTCCTTATTTGTCATATTGCCGTCGATGGAGACTCGAGTAAGCGTACCGGACTTGAGTGGGGAACAACGCGGATCTCGAGCATTTTGGTGGAAGAGGTAGAAAGCCACGACGGGCTGAGCTAGGACGTCCATGGTTTCTATTGGCCCTTGAAATAGGAGGGAACAATTCTTAGAGGCTACAAGCCCCCAAAGCCAGTGAGGTCTTATTCGTTTGCAATGTAAATTGTCTCCAATAATGTGACAATTCTATGTGCTGTAGATACGATGGAATAGTCGAATTGGCGCAACTCAGGACTACATTATATACACAAAGCCATATCTGGGCTGGTGTCTCGCGTTTCGGAGAATAAAGTGTTTGAGACCTCTTTCATTGTTCCAATGACATGGTATGGATAGGAGGACTGGACACAGCGTACAGGGGAAAAGTCTCGCGTATCATGGGATACATTGCTAGACAGTCTTTCTAATGTTACACAGACTTGATAGGATAACGAGCGCAGAGGAGATTAGGGCGATCTTGAGAGTATCCCGATGTTACAAATCTCATGGAATGAAGACAATGAAAATGAGTACCTGGATTTCAAGAGGCAATACCGCACCCCCTAGGTGTCTGACGTATGGTAATCCTTGCCATGTGGTCCTCTCCGTCCTTTTCGTCCTCTGCTCATCCACTGCCTCACCGTTCCCCGGGCCTCGGACAACGGCGCCTAAACGTTCATGGCTTCATATGCAGGACATTACAAGGCAAGCGTCTAGTAGCGATGCCATTGCCACCAGAAGTTCACCCTTCCGATCTTCGTACGATAACGGAACCCAGCACCTGATGATGATATCGAAATCTCCCAAGGATGTATTTAGATGATGAAGGAGGTTTCGGAGCGAGGAGCCAGTGGGAGGCGCCGCCGTACTACCGGGCCGTACCGAGCGCTAACATACATATATCGATAGTATATATAGCCTCCTGAGTGAAACACCCGGAGTCCATCTGGGATGGGCGCTAAGGCGTGATTAAATGGAGTTGCACAAGATATTGACTCCTAAATCTATGCCAAAGTCGATGAAGTTCTCCCACTGCTCTCAAATCAAAGGCCTTCCTAACCATTCGTGCGGAAAAGTGGTGACTTTACGTTGCTTCTTCATGAGACAGAATGCAGGAAGTGCAGGAAGTGCAGGTTCTGGGATGGGGGGGACCCGAATGGACTGCGAACATGGAAAGAGAAGGCATCACCAGCCACCCTATAAGCCCAGCAACACTTGCTGAATTCCGAGCCCCTTCAATTCAAATTGATCAAACACCATGGATCAACAATCACACCACACCGGAAGTACCTCCTTTGTCATCTAGAGATCTGCAGGCCTTTCATGAGCGACAGATAATACCACCTGCCTTGTCACCTGAAGAATTGCGGGTCTTCTATGAGCGACAGGAAGAGTTCTACAGAGAGGTTGACGAATCCCTAGCAAAGGATCTCCCTCCATTGGAACATAAAGAGCCGGAGACATGGACCAATAGTGACATCAGAGTGTATACGCGTGTAGGGTCGGGACCGTTCAAATTCTGGGGTATTAGAGACGAAGACGAGACAACAGAGGAATTTTGGGCCAAGCATGACCCTGAGGACACAAGACACAAGGAAGCTGCAGGAGTGATAGGACCTTCTGGTACATTTGAACCATTCGAGAACACTCTAGAAGCGCAACCACCTAGTGATAAGACCCTTGCAACCCATCAACAATTTAGACAGGCGCGCAAGGTCAAAGCCAGTCACAGAGTCAAAAAGCCAGATGCACCAACGTCACCACAACGGAACAGAACAACGCGGAGATCTTCAAAGAGCAAACAGAAAGTCGGTAATCAAGTGAGCTTGGAGCAGGCTTGGGGAAACGCAATAAATATATTGTCGCACGACAGACCCACACGAAGGCAGCAAGCTACACGGGCTCGGAAACGTCAAGAGGAGCCTAGGGCATTGAACCCATCCGGCTCGAAGCCTGCACCATCTAAAGCGGCAAAGACGAGCCAAGCTGGTCCTCGCACACGAAAGTCTACTCGGATCTTATCTTTGCCGGAAAATCGTGCCACACTGCAGGAACACCGCCAGAGTCAATCCCAAGCGTCAGCCAAGCTTACACCAAGAAAAAAGATCAAAACGGGGCAACGACCTCCTCTCGAGGGCATTGCCAAAATCAAGAAACGGACGAAGTCAGCGCAGCCGTCCGCAGCTCCGTCTATGCACCCCATGCGTACAAGAGCGAGAGGGCCTGCTGAGAAAATACAAATGCCTTGACCAAGAACCTTGGCTCCTCAACAAAAGCAGCTTTCACATTTCGATTTCGTCAAATGACTTCAGGCAGTGTACCAACACTGTAGCTATCCATTTTGTATGATGACAGGCAAGCATGCGTCTACTTCTTCTAAGCTCAACATTTGCGAATTGTATCGAAAAGGGCTGGCTCCCTAAGAGCTCTGCCCTCAAACTACTCCTGTGAGCATCTGGATTAGACTATATGGACGAGCTCACGTGTGGTCGATATGCTAAGAGATTATGAGCTAAGCCTCAGATGAGCGAAAGGATGTCAACAAACATTGTTTGCTTTACTCATTATACTTCTGCAAGACATCAAAATTAACTTGAAGCTGTTTCTTACATGTTGATGCCTTGTGCATGATAAGTGACCAACACTTATCAGGCTTCAAATTGTTTCTTTTGACTTCATGGCTTTGCGCCCACCGGTGTAAGGTCAGCGCCACCTCCATCTTCCTCTACCTCCTAGCTTTACTGACGGCCGTTCAAGGAGCTCAGAATGGTTCGATGCACCTGCAAATACGGTATGCACCCAAAGTATACTTCGAAGTTGCCACAAATGATCCGGCATGACCACAAATCACACGATCTTTCGCAGCCACTATTGTAATGCAGCAGTTGCATCTCCGCACTCTTTCATATTCGTCTTATCCCAACGTTTCCGATCTACAGGTTTTGGGGTGTAGTGATTCTATCCTCAGTCGGTCGGCGCGATTATTGCGAACGTACCTTACATGGGTAGACGTGACATTTCACAAGATCTGGGTATGGCAGCGAACGAAGAATCCAGATTGCGACCAATGCTTGAAGCGAATAAGATTGAACATTCAAGCTTCATCTCTGGCAGCCAGACTCCTCCAACACCACCTCCAAAGCGTCGACCGCCGCCAATCGAAACCGACAAAGCCGAGATCTCCCGCTGGTCAGACCGCAGTGAGACGCCTCTCGAAACACCATATGAAAATCCTCGATCACCGCCCTTTTCTCCTCCCGCTGGGACGAAATCCCGCCCCAAGTCCTGGCCTTGGCACTTCTTCGCTGTGTTCCTCTCCTTGCTCTGGCTACCACTCATCATAACCCTCCTCGTCTTGAACTTCACCTCGCACGTTATCGGCGCCAGTGCCTGGTGTCCATTCGGGCGCTGCCCCTCCAACGCTTTCAGTACACACGCCGTCGCTACAGCCGTGCGTCTTGACGAGAAAGACCACAATGTGGAGGCTGGGCTTCAGTTCGTCGCGCAGGCGTTCGAGATATGGTTCATGATTATTGCAACGAGCTTGCTATACGATGTTGGGATGCTGTTTGCGAGAAGTTCTCAAGGGCTACCGGTAGCATTTATGCTGACCGATCTAGAATTCGAAAAGCCAAAAAATCTTGTTAATCCACTGCACTGGACCACCGCCTTCTCAGGTAAACATGCGAATGGGAAAAGGCAAAAACGGAGTCATATCATCAACCTCGTTTTATTTGCGATTCTTGCCGCTTTGCTGACCATCACGACCAACCTGATGGGAGCCGCAACAGCCGTGCTCCTCATACCAAGCCTCTCCTGGGTTCAGACTAGCAAGATCCCACAGCAGCGCTTCCATAGCATAGCGTTGGCTCAAGGTCCAATTGGCGACACAGTCTTCCCTCAGATCTGCAATAGCAGCCAGTTACTTGCTGGTAATTACTCATGCACATCCTCTGTGCATGGGGCCAGCCTGGACGAGTGGGCAGCAACTGCTCAAGCATCAGTCAAGCAATTCTCCCAACCCAATGGTGTCCCTCTTCTCGGCACGAGCCAGGAAGCTGCTGTACAATTCGCTCTGAATGTCTCCAGCGACTCAAATCTGGTGTGGATTGCGAATCGGCAGGTACTGAAGGATGTAAGTGGTGACTATCTTGAAGCCACGGGGCAGGGACAAAACCGATTGGGCGCTTTGAGTGATACTGAGGGTGACTCCTCCGATCCGAGGTTCAGCAAGTCACTGCAGACCGTGTTGCAGCGAACAGGGCCGGCAGTGGGTGTGCAGGCGAACTGTTTCGTGGGAAACGTTTCGGTCATTGTAGTCGCTGCTGGGAAGGAGGTTCATTGCTATAGTAATTGGCAATCTGATGAGGGGTACAACTACACAAAGGTCCGTCACCCGTGGCGAAACCATTGGGCTTGGAAAACTACTGATCAAATATTCAGTGTCTCCGCAGCTTCAGCCCCTCTGACGCCCAGTCCACATTTCACCTTGCCTCACCCCAGAATACTACTCCGGTAACCATCACATCCTCATTCTCCAACCTCGCAACCTTCTACAATACCACCACTGATTTCGACTCCGGTATTCGCCACTGCCTGTCCAATGCCACAGCCCCAAAGTGCGACTGGGACGCCATCTTTTCCACTCCCCTTCCTCACACCCTAGCAAACACCTCAACCAACATAGGACTTACATCATACTCCATTTCCAACGCGTCAACCAGTCAGACACGCGTATGGTGCGAAGCACTTACATACCTCGACTTCCCCACCTATTCACTGGATACCTCCCGCAGCAGCAACGAACTCCATCTCGTCCTACTCGACAACCTCGAAAGCACTGAAACCCCGACCCTCAAGCAGCCACTAGTCGTGAGTCCAGACTGGTTCCTCGCCGCCTGGAGCGTCGACCGCAACGGCACAGTCGACGACACCAGACCCATCGCGAGGGATCTGCCACGGGCTCTGTCTGCATTCTCACTCGAGCAGAGCGAATCCAACGCGCTGCAATTCCTCTTCTACCACCTCTATGCACTGGGACAAGCAATGTCCATGGTAAATTACAAAACCACCCCTCCCTCTACAAGCCAAGACAAAGACCCTGCCCATCCCACTTTCGCAACATGGGCACAGTTGCGTGTTTGGGCATGGGGCCTGCACGCACGAACATCGAAACTGGGCGTCGTGATCGCAATCGCCGGATGTATCGCTGTCACTGCGAGGATTGTACTCGGATTGTGCGTGACGAGGCGGCATTATTCGGCAGTGGAGTTGTTCGCGGAGGCTCTGCAACATCAGCCCGCTGGCGAATTTGGAGGTATTCATGGGAAGAGAGCGATGGCGAGGGTGAATTATGGGATTCAGGATGGGGAGGATGGGAGGATGAGATTTGTGCCTAATATGGAAGGATGAGGGGTGAAGGGGATGTGATTGAATAGGGATGGTGTTTGTATGAGGAGCATTCATCTCTAGTCTAGGCATTGAGTGTGGATGTTGAGTGTGGATGTTGAGTGTGGGATTTATAATAGTGTCAATACAAATCGGAAGTAATTCTAGCTGAAAGCTTGCATCATAACGAGCCGTTAATCATCCTGTGACACATACCTTGATTGCCCAAAAGAGACACCTAATATAGCATACATCCATTACAACCCACTCCATTCCAACCCACTCCATCTCCATCCCACTTCCCCCTCCCTCAGCTCCATACCTCCCCACTACGATCTCCATACAACAATCCTTCAAATAGTAACCACAACCCCCAGCAACCCCGCTGCACCATTCCATCTGCCTTAATATTGACCCACAAGCTTAATAGGCAACACAAACACATATCTTGACTAGCTCCTTATATGTTGGACAACTACCAACCCTCTCCACGAATGATCCACGATTTCCGAACCCGATGCCATCTTTCACGCTTTTATAGAGCCTGGTCCTCATTGTATATTCCTCATCATTCGTTCCCCACTCTATACTCCCCATCTTGTACTTCCCAATGTAGTCCGCACCCTCACCCATTCTCCGTATTCCAACTATTCCTGGTCATGAACGAGGGCATATTGTGACATCAATCCTCTGCCATTAAATCGCCGTTGGATTGTGGGGGTGGAGAGGGTTAGTATCCCATAAGCTGGCTGAGAATCACATCCGGGAGCTGACAGTCTGGGGATTAATTGCTGAGCAGACTAGCCTTCGGAGGCTTATGAAATATGTCGGAGGATTCTTGACGTGGGGGAGCATAGGTTGCCACGAGGCGATGTCGGCAGTTCCTGGTTCGGGAATGTTGGGGATTATGGTGTGTATTGTCAGATGTACGGGGTCGAGGACGAGGTCGCACATAGAGGAGCTCTAATGTTAGCGCTTCCAATACACATTCGACGACTTGGCAGGGCGGGCCGAATGATTCTGCTGCCAAAGAGTCGCAAGAGTCTTGCAAGCGCTATGTTGTAGAATAACTACCTCCTGTCTGCGATCTCGGACCACATCCATCAAACTTCATCCCATTTCATCACAGATATCAATCGATTAGACAATCATGATATGAGTAAGGTATGAGGACTATCAACTGAATTCTATGGAGGTTCTCCCGAACGAAATCTATGCAACATTAATGAAAACAACTTTGCTGCCAATAGCCAACTCCGAAAACTCCAGCCAGGCCTATCAACCACGAAGCGCCTGATCTTTATATACATTATGAGCGCAAATAGATGAAGCTGGCTCAAATATTAAAGAAGAGAGAATTGATAAATCCTCCCCGTACCAATTGGGTTCAGGACTCCGTACTCCAGGAAGAAAGAAATAAAAGAAATGCAACATCGTCGGCTATATGGAAAATAGTGAAAATCTATGCATCTGAAGGTGCGTCAGCATTGAATACTAAAACGGAATAAGTGTTGCGAATGTCTTACCCTAGGTCTTACTAGCTCTTGATTTGCCATCATCATTACGCCTTAGCAGCACTTCTCCCGTGTTAGTATTTGATGTTGACGTACGCCTTAGGTGATCCGGAGACCCATTCACAACTTCAAGATCTTGGATGTGCAAATCCCTCCCTTGAGGATGCGACTTCACACTGAAGCGGCATGCATCCAGACAACCCTTGTTCCTGGGACAATGATGCCCAGCAAAACAAGCTGCGTCCTCGCACTCGTTGCCCTTCCTGCAAGGCTGTTCCCTGGCAAGCCTCTGGAGAGCACATTTCTCTTCCTCACTTAGAGAAACATGGTTGTATTCGCACCTGGCCCCGAATGGGCAATTTCCACGCAGATGGTGCACATTGCACATCCTTGGCTTGCTTCTAGCAAGAGCCTCGCGAATAGTGGGGCTATAGCTGATAGGAGGATCGATACGCTGGCCGCTGCTATTTCGCGCTATTCCCCCTTGTGCTTCAAGGGTGACCTCGGGGTTGATCTCCGCAAATACCTCTAACTTTGGTGTCTGGGGTGATGCAGCCTCGATAACGTGTGATGTACGCCACTCGAGAGTGGGGCTGGTGTTCCGGGTGCAAGGGGGAGGTGGAGGTACTTCGGGGCTCATCCGAGGAAAGGGTATCTTCCTCAGGGGCTGAGAATTGACTGGCTCAAACAGCTCTTCCGCATTGAAGGACGGGTTTATCTTGTTCCATATGTTAAAACCCAGAGTGTGCATCGCCAGCCGCCTAATTATATCCTGGTAAGCGTCGAAGGTAGGCCGTGCGAAGACTATTTGTCGACAGCGTGGATCTTGGGCAGCCCTCTGAAGATTTTCTATGCTCGGAATATCAGCTGACGCGCAAGAAAGAACTCAGTCAGGAGCACTCTGTCTTACCGCTCAGATGGTTTGCTTCATCCTGACCAACATCTTCAAAGGCGGTATGCTCGTGGTACGCTTGAAATCCACGACAGAACACGTTGAAATCTCGGTGAGTTGATGAACCCTTTGCGAAGCCGTGAGCTTGCATTAACGTTGCCTGGTCGTAATAGACATGAGTCACGATCTCAAGTCCCTCGTCAAGTGTGGAGAATTTGACGTCTAGATACTTCATGAGTCTCAAGTGCAGCCTTCTTGCAAAGCCATGGCCACCTGAGAAACCTTTTCTGATAAAATTGATGCGGGGCTACAATATCAGATCTTGTCTTGTCTCGCGGAAACGGATTTCTTACCAATAGATGGTTGCCGTCAATAAGCGCATATATATATGTTTTGATAGGCTACACAGTCAGACAGTCAGTATGGGCCAACAGATTACAGCATGCGGAATATAGCAAAGTCTGCAAGCTTACCTTACTGGTGCGGGTCATCTTGAGACTTGTTTGATGCTTAGACACGGAAGGAATGCCAGCCATCGACCGCCAGTTCGTCAAAAACGGTAGAGCTTTTGATTGTAGCCGGGCCACATGTCGTGCATGTACTGACTCACACGGCATTGATATACCAGATTTTATTTGAATGGTCCTTGGATTTACTGAAAGTGGTGGGATAGTAACAGTTGTGTATACTTTCGCCGCACCTGCTTCTTGAAACCGGACTGGTGTGAAACGTCGATCCACGTCATTCCAGGTAGAGCTCAGCACTGGATTATATGGGCGACATGGTAAAGGATGCAACAGCACCGGTGTCTGTTGGATGGAGATTTGTGCTGCCATGCGTGCTGCTGGCGACTGTCTGTTCTCCGAAGCGGATGTGTATGATCAAAGATGATAGCACGAGGAGAATGGTAGATGCTCGAAAGAAGCTCGTTGCTCGAAGTCCAAATATAGAGGATGCAGGCTTTCAGCAACGCTTGAGGAGCGACCCAAGTGACTATATACTCACACATGGACTATGCAAGGAAACCGAGCAGTCCAAAAACGCAGAAGCCAACTGCGCCTTGCATGCATGATATGCTGTTGATAGGGCATTGCCTCAGGAGGGTGCCCGGCCTTGAGGTAGCGTACTGGATACCTGCATGAACAGCGAGATGGGGACAGTACTGGTGGGCCAGTCATGCTGATAGCTATGCAGCAGCGTGACCATATCTGGCATGCGGCCGTTGCAGCATAAGTATGCACCCAATGGATCGAAAAGAACTAACAGCTTTGGGCTGGACGGCTTGCCCTATCAACATGCCACATCAGGATCTCCGGAGTCATACTCGAACATCGAAGGACTTTGATATAGAGTACTCCGCGGCACTGTTGGCAGCCATCCTCTGCAGACCTCGTACTCCAGCCTGCAACAATCTTCAGGACTGGCACGAAACATGTATTGAAGCCAAGCCCACGCAGTCAGCATAGGTCCGTAAGGCTAGGACAACTCTCGTCGGGTGGAGTAGTAGGCCGGAGAGACTTATCCGTGCAGAGGCGACTTTGCCTCAAGATCAACCTACTTTATATGGAGTAAATTTCCGTAATGCTTACCCGATATTTGGACGACGTGGCCTCCTTCAGATAGTGGCAACCACATGTGGTAGGCGTTTGACCCGCAATCTGCCAACGTGTCGACGCCCCTCAATCAGAGTCGTGTGGCAGGCAGGAAACAACGGCGCCGAGAGAACAAAGAGAACCGTTCCGACGGGTTTGTGGCGAAAACAGTACGCCTTGTTTGGGCCATAATTGGTGGGGTGGAACCGAGCCAGTCGATCGATTTAAACGGCTTCTCATCTATTTAAGAGTAAGCAGCCACTCCGTGTTTGTGTAACCCTGAATATGTCACGTGAGGGTAAAGGCCGTTGTACGAAGATGGAACCAGTCAATTTCCTCCCCGGGCGATATCTTTTCCCATATAGGTGCAAGAATCGAGCGGTCATCCCCTCCATTCTCCCTACGGAGGGGATACGCAATGCAAATCTACGACTGTACGAACATGCAGGTGGGAGCGTTTATACAGGAGATCGAAGACCGGCGTCGCACGACCGTATGGAACGACGAACCCGGGTTCAGGTATCTTTAGGGGAGGGCAGATTCTCATCAAATATGCCGTTCGACCTCCTCCAGATTTTTGCTGTGGTACGACTCATTACATCTACTCTAACAGCTTGGCCACCTCCGCTCACCTCCAACCAAACCAAAGTCTCGATCAAAGTTTTACACTATCATCCAATAGCACCCTTTCAAAATACTCGGAGCATGTCGTACTACCTCATAGTCACTCAATAAGTTGAGCCTAAGCCTGAAAGTCGCCGTTTACCCATCAAATCTTCATACTACTTCCCAGTCCTCAACACCACATCACTAAGATCAAATCCCGCCAATTCGACACCATGATCCCCGATGGAATTGCCTTAACGCAGGTCTCCGCAACAGCTTTGAGATAGACCTACGTTCATCCAAACGCGAATTGATAGAACAAGGGGGGCTTGGTTCAACGATCTACAACATACTACGCCCTTAGTCCTAGCGTGAGATTTATGTTCAGTCCATATGAGAGGGATTACGGGGAATGAAAAGATATTTCGAGAGTGCTGCACGACTTCATGCCGATGCGGAATGACAACATTGGCTTTTCACATGGTAGATATAGACTAGGACCATCTACACATAATCAAAAACTGTAGGACCTAATTTATGTGCTTTGCATATCTTAGAACAGTCCCTATCCTGTCAACTCCATCTACACGTCTCCCTCTCCCTCTCCTTACTCCACCACCAGATCTAACCCTCCCACCCTCAACCACACCGGCAACTCTACTGCCTTCCACATTCCCCCATCCACTTCGTTCCACGAGCCCCAGCATGAACGATCCATGCGGCCTCAAAAGTGCTATTAACAAATGTCGATACAATCTCAGAAATTGTCAAAGTCGTGGGGGCGTGACTGGATGCCGACCATGGTGTTTTAGTGGAAACGCTCATGTTGCAAAGACGGGATTATGGATATGTGTTGTGGATATCATTGTGTGGGATACGAGGGTTGGTGTGGAGATCTGTTCCAGTTAGTATCAGCATTAATCCACTGCCTGATTGTTAACCCATCAAAAATGAAGTGGAGAAGGAGAAAAAGGGCAGGGAGCCGGGGATGCCTGTTTGGAGAAGATTGTTGGCCGTGCAGAATGTAGAGCCATCGAGGGTTGCGTGTATGGTTCCTCACAAATTTTTTTGTGAAGTAGAGATATGACGTTTGACATATTTAGACTCATGGGCTTATAGCGTAGTCATATAGCTATTGGGTACTTTGACGCTCAAATGCAGGTAGCCAACGAATTGAAACATGTGAGGCGATCGCTTGATTCTACCCACTAAGCATCAGAGTCGGTGCAGATAGCGGTTCATAGTATACCTTCCGCGTCTCCTATTTTGTTTGGCCAAGCAACGGTATCGGCCCATGTACCGAGCTCAGAGCAATGATAGCGCGTTGCGAAAGAGCTTCCACAGCTGCATCATACCCCACCCTTTTTACCCATTTCCACAACGCCACTCCCATCATCAAGCATTGAGTCCTCACGGCCCTTTCAGAGCCTCGTTCCCCAACTCAAGGCAACGCCACACACTCCATCTCAATCAGCACCCCCTTCGGCAACGCCCGCACAGCCACACAACTCCTCGCCGGCCTCACCTCCCCAAAATGCTTCTCATACTCCGCATTCATCTCCGCAAAATTATCCATGTCCGTCAGAAACACCGTCATCTTCACCACTTTACTCAGATCCGAGCCTGCGGCTTTGAGTATGGCGCTGAGGTTGGCGATGCAGAGGGAGGTCTTGTGGGCGATGGTGCCGGTAGGGAGTTCGCCGGAGGGGAGGGCGGGGAGTTGGCCGGAGACGTAGATGGCGTGGGGGGTGGAGATTGCTTGGGACTGGAGTGGATGAGCGGTTGGTGTTAGATGGGGGAATGCACGTGTTGGCTTACGTATGGTCCGGCGGCTGGGAGGAGGTGATGTTAGCACACCATGCCATCGATAATCATGGAGGTTATAAGATCGAGAGCGTACGAGGGCAAGCATCTTTCGTGGTGACGGGCTTTGCGTCTGCCATGCTTGGGATTGGAGGAGCAGGGTGAACGGATCTTGCGTTGGGATGTCGCAATATGGGGGCGACAGCTATAATCTTGCCTGTCAGTGCTACAGAGGATCGAACGTGTGTGAAGGAGACTTTGCGGCCGATGTTCAACATGGCATTTGAAGTTGTTACCTTAGATGCTCAAGCGTGCCAAGAACGCTGAAGCTGCCGAGCAGCCCGCATGCTAAGTCCTTTAGGACTAGCTTATCTATTCTGTCAAACAATTCATCTGTGACCATGCTCGCTTTCCAGATCCAACAATCACTCGACGGTCCAACGCGATCTTGCTATCACTCTAGATACGACTGGCAAGGCCAGACAAAGCCAGGTAAGGCCACGTGGCGAACCATGTGAGCTGCGAGGAAAGTTGGCAACGGATCCAAGAGGAAGGCACAAGAGGAAGAAATCCACTCTTCGAATACTACCAGACGTTGAGGCCCGTACACCTCGATATGGCTCTCTGTACTCGAGCGTATTCGCGACATCTATTCGTTGCGAATTCTCAGACCCTCTCTCGTTCATATAACAATCTGCAAGTATCCTGTGTTCCTACTCATTGAAATATCAAAATCGGTACACCTGTTTGGATCAAAGATCGAGTTCTCATTGACGCATTCGTATTTTGATCATGAATGACTTCTTCATATAACAATGATATCCTTACATTTACTCGATGTGGCTTCTCAAGATGAAAAGAGTGGCAGCTGTTGGCCGACTGCAATTCACAGGCCAGTGCTGCTACGAATGCTATGATAACAGTGTCAGTCTTCGAATTCATTCATTTGCTGAGCCGACATGCCATCAGATAGCACGCCTTATCCTAGTGTACCTGGTCGTCATCGATGCAAGATCAACTGTGCTCCCAACCACCAAAGCACGCTTTCGCGCCGAGACAGTGACGCGGCACGGCGCTACAAGATTTGCACCTCAAGATCTGCGTTATTGAGAGTTGATCGGCAAAGCCTCGAGGCGCACTATATGCGCCGACTTCAGGCGACGGGAATGCTTTTCTGGTTCCCATTGTCATGAAAGTTATTCGGACACGTCTCACTACACTTTCGCTCTCTTCCTCTGGTGGTACCCAATTGTGGGTAACATTATAATGGGTAGATTCCCTTCTTTCCTTATTGGTTTCACACTCTTATCATCTGGCCAAACTCTTGTCAATGCCATGTTGCAGTGCGTAAGCGCGCCCGGCATCAACAAGACCAGCTGCAATGAAGCTCTCGACCGGCTCGCCGCCCCTATCCCGGGTGAACCGGAGCAAATTGAATGGATGGTGCGTGGCGAGGGCTTTAGTAACGTTACGCCGGTACGATATCTAAGCTGTAAGTCAACATGCCCGCTACTCACGATTAGGATCTGTCAATATTCCATCGTTATTCGTAACTCATCTGCAATACGATGAGTCCTAGCCGTTGATCCGAGCGAATGTAGCGGATGGGCTGTGCGCTGTCGATGTCGAGCTCCGGCCTGGCACTCAAATTGGGGATCTCTCTCCGCGTCAGGACCTGTGGCAAGCTGGAAAACGGATCGTCGATGAGTGTGGAACGGATCAAGGGGGATTTATTTACGACCAAGGTTCGTAGAGTATCCATTGAAACTTCCATTGCACCCTCGCGGCACCCTCTCGGCGCGTCTAGATACGGGCGGTGGGGTTACTGAATTACTGTTCATTGCGACATAGGCCTTTTCAGGAACATCATTGTCAGTGTCGAACCATACGAACCGCATGTGCACTGCAAAACTCTTTCACGCGGCAGACTAGGCCCAGGACTATGTAATGGGGTTCTTGGATCGATGCCGATATCAAATCTCCCCACAACATTCATCAGAGCTGGACAGCGGACATCGAGTGATCAAGTCGTCGTTCCCAAGATCTACGATTCCAGTAAGTAACGCTCACGTATAATGCTTTGAGCTCCCTGCAACCTCGTCCGGTAGGCTGATCGTGTCAGATCCACGCTCGGCTTGCAAAGCAGCGCTGCAGCTTTACAAAACGGAGATCCCAATGGACGTGGAAAGTACATGGGTCATATGGAGAGGAGCTGTAGCTGTGGATGCGATGTGCGTCCGTCGAGGCTTAAGTGGTGTTTTTGTAAACATAGGTAAGTCAACACTGTGCCCTCGACGGATCTTAGTAGCCTGTCTTGTCGCTGACTGTGGCATTCCTGGGTTTAGGTGATCGACAGGGATTGAGCATTAGTCTCACGCAAACAGAGCTCTCGGGGAATCACTCCTCGGTACTTCAATTGGGAGGTAACTCAACTGTATCTGGATTGGGAGGTGGTGCGGCCGCGCTCGAGTAGCTTTGAATACGTCTAACAGCCCTAACCTGCATGATGTCGGAAAGCGCTGTTGCTTGACAAGTATTGTTGCGCATGCTAACGAGAATAGCATTGTATCTAAGAGCTTTCATAGATCCATCTTTGGTCCGGGACCAGTTGACATCAGCAGCAAACAGTGATGCCTCGTTATGCTTCGCAGCTACAACGGCATTTCTAGGCAGCCCGGAGTAACATGAAATTGACTATCCACATCATTCCTCTGAGCGCTCTGGTCTGTCATTGGCACAAAATAGCTCAAGCAAATGAACGCTTGAGTCAGAAGGATAATTGTGATCTGAGGAAGTTGGGAAAGGGCGACTCAAATGGAGTCTCCAGACAGCTCGAGCGGATATTGACACAACAGTGTTGGTAGGTGATGAAGCTGCTTCGGCAATGGAACCTTGCCACTTGAGTCCGCGCCCGAAACTCTGCATATCTTCTGCCCTCCGGATCCCCTCCGACTTGCTAGATCGTCCTTGTGGCGCCTTGCCGTTGGGATAGCAACCGCCGATGGTAACAAACGCTGACCGAGACATTCTCTTCTACTTGCTCCGGTACTCCTAAGACAATGGAAATGTGAGAGGATTTACTTGCTTTGAAGAGGTCAGAAAAATTGCACCGAAACACCAAAGCTAGCTAAGCGAGATATCACGAAGTCTTGGCGCTAACCATGACACAGAGGCTTAAGTACCTTGTATGCCACCACCGCAGACGACATAAACCCTTCCGTTAGTGAGGAGAAGCGTTGGAAGGGCTGATCATCCTGGGAGGCAACATACCGCTGTGAGATTAAGTCAAGTGACCAATTCCTTCTTGTCGCTTTCCAAGCAGCGAGAATGGCACCATCGCACACGGAGAGATCCCAGTGCGCAGAGACGTACTCTCATTGTGCAAAATATCTGGTCAGATATGCCTACTCCTGCAGACAGATCCTTCAATGCTCTTGGGGAAATGGCCGTCAATGCTAATCCCGCGGCTCAGGGCATTGCAAAATCCGACAACGATCCTCTTCGTCATCAACCCCAGCTCCTAAACCACCATTGCTTTCCCCATCAACCCCATCAAAATCAACAACCGCATGCGCTTTCACCTCATTCCCAGCCAGCGCCTGCTCCTCTCCCTCGCCTCTTGCCAGCTTCTCAAGGTAACGAGCCCACACTTCCTCCGCCCCCGTCGACAGGTCCTCCCTCTCGATCGTAAAATGTTTCTTTCTGGCCGTCGTGCGATCGTGGAGAAAACGACCAAGTTCAATCGCGATATAGCCAGTGATGACCTTTGTCTCAAGCTGAGCTTGAACCCACCGACGGGCTTCTTTGCGACAGCGTCGGCCAGCGTCGGGCATATGGAGGTGGTGGAGAGCCGTTTGAAGGGCTATCAACACATTAGAAGACTGCCGCTCTAGGTTTGTGTATGGTCTCAGTCCCGCCACGTGAGACGTTGACGATAAATTCTATGCTTAAAATGAAGAGAGCTCACCCCGATTAGCCTTACGAGCTTGCTTTTTCGCCTTTCCCTTCGCCACCTCGTCCGCGGCGTGCTGGAGTGCGTACGCAGGATTTCGGGACCGTGCGCGGGCCTGTCTTGCCTCTCTACGCGCAGCCATTATCTATGGCTGCAAGAGGTGCTCGATTGTACAGGATTATGGTAGAAGAAGTAGTGAAGAGTGTCAGATCTACCGCTCGGTAATCCGTTTTTGAATAGGCTGTTGTTCACTATGAAGGAGATCGGGTGTGTTGACATGGGCTAGCGGCAAGATTCGGGAGGTCGACTTTCACCCTTTTGGTACGTTATACACCACCGAAAAATATCTATATCCCACCATCGTCGCCATTACTATCACCATCACCATCACCATCACCATCACCATCACCGACGTATACCCAACCTAAACTCCAAACCCCCTCTCCGCCCCTCCCAATCTCCATCACGATCACTATCACTATCCCCATCAAACCCCGCCGCAGAAGTGAAGGAAACCCACTCTCGAATCTAAGCCCAACCCCTGAAATCCCCCGATATAAGAGCAGATCATCATAAGGAACTCGGTCCTGATCTAGATACCATCCACAAGAAAACGAACAAAAAAAAAACACAGACACACAACCCCACTAAGACAGATTTCGACGATGAGATGAGACTCAAGTAGGTAGATATATGCATATGTGTGCGTTATAAGTACCTAACGTATGGGAAACGTTTTAGTCTTGAAAAGTTCTACCTAGCTTTCCATGGGAAGTGGGAAGTGGTAGGCAGGATCTGGCCACGCATCATTAGATAATTGTAGGAACGGAGAGATCTTGGATATATGCGTGCTTGGATACATCTCTGGATAGGTTCGTTAGTTACATATAACTGAGTTAATGCATTTTTCTGGAGGAGGAGGAGGAGGAGGAGGAAGAGGGGGAACTTGGTGCCATGTGCAAGGGGGAGAGCGGCTTCAGTTAGAAATTTGCACATGGGATGGGTGAATGGTTAGGATATTGGTGGGTGTCTTTTGGGGGCTGGGGCTGGGAGTGGGGTGTTTTAGTGTGCTGGTGGGAATTAAGGCAAGGTAAGGTAGTGAGCATAGAGTGGATAGATGGGAGGATTAGGGAGGTACGCATGGAAAGCTTTAAGGTGGTTGAGTTGCTTTGCGGATTGTGGTTGTTGTGGTGTAGTGTCTGAGAGCAACGCTAGTATGTTGTATTCGGGCCATGGAGTGTGAGATGCTCGAGGCTTTTGATTGGGGTGAACGGCTCGGGTTGGGTGGATTTGAAATCTCTGTTATACCGTGTAGTAACTTGCGCCTAGGACGTCGGAGAACGACGTCGGAATAGATTGCTATGAGGATGACACGGCTCGGGGCGGGCTAAACTGGACGGGATGAAGGGCATGATGAGGTTGTGACAAGGGGTTCTCTCCACTTTCTGTAGTTATAATGGTTGCGTTGTAGCTTCCGAATTTTTCATACATATATGCATCCTTTATGGCGACCTTGGGTCGATTTCTGGGTGGGGTTCCGCGCTACCCTCTGCGGGTATCGAACGGATATGATGGTAGATACTTCGAACGGAGAGAAGGTTGACAGATCGTACTAGCATGTTGGGAAGAGGTGGAGGATAGCCGCGGGGACGAAAATTTGATTAGTCCTACCATCTTCCAAATTTAAAGCGTGATAATTCGATGCAAGGGGGAGCTGGTGTCAATCGAATGAAGGCTGAAGGCTGGATCTAATGCAGTGCGGGAGACCTTGGTGAGGACGGTCAATTTTGGGGAGAGCCTTGTATACAGTTGTGAAGCTTAATCACTTGACTGGTGGGTCATGTATGTCGCATCATGTATGACCACGATTCATTTTTGATCATTCCAATTTGGTTGCTATTAGCTATTAATTGTTTCCGGACGGAATTATGTCGATGACATTAAGGCTGGGCCGGTGCTTCTGATTCGGAAGCGGGCCATTGCGATTTGTAGTCAAGCACGAATGACCCTCGGCTGTCGCTCAGAGCATACGCCGGTGTCTCTAGTGGGCATAGTCGTAAGCCATGCGTCTCGTTCAACACTCCATCGTGTGAGGGTGCTCTGACCCAATGATCGATGGACTCATGTGGTAAGTTCAGTACCGGAGTGCAGTATGGCCTAGTGGCATCGTGGAGCTCTGACCGAGCGGCATGGGTCTCTCCTGAGCATAATGGCAGCAAAAGGCGACACAACCCCGGCGTATCGATTGGCCGTAGCGGCCGCGCTTTTTCCTAACCTCGACTGTAGCATTATCTTGGTACGGTAGTCTGATACAACTCCCAAGGCGACTTGAGGAACGTAAGCGGACACGACGTCAAGGTCTTCCTAATGGCTTCGAATCCTTCAACTGGCTCGACAATAGGGTGTAGACAGGAGCGTCTAATTTCTCCCGGCCCTTTAGGAAGTCGAGCTCCAATATGAAGACATAGCCTAGCAAGATCCCTCCCAGCTTCTTGACCAGTGATCCAGCAGCGGCAGCAGAGCCCCCTGTCGAACCGTTAGCAGGTGATATCGGTCCAATGGAATTTCCATATGGGTGTACCAGTAGCAATGATATCATCCACTACGAGCACCTGCTGTCCCTGCTTGATAGCATCGGCCTGTATCTGGAAAAAGTCCTGTCCGTATTCCTTCTCGTAGCTTGCAGTCTCTGTAGGTCCTGGTAGTTTTCCCTGCTTCCTCACAGGTACGAAGCCAACCCCGAGTCTCAAAGCTAAGCTGGGACCGAACAGCAAGCCTCTCGCCTCCAAGCCCACAATCACGTCCGGTCTCTGGCCTTCGGCGTAGTTGCTCTTTATATGCAGCTCTAGGGCTCGAATGAGAGCTTCGTGTAAAGCCGGATCGCCGAAGAGGGGAAGGATATCCTCGAAGAGGATGCCTTTCGAAGGGAAGTCCGGGAATTGACGAAGAGATTTGTGCAGTCTTATCTTAAGACTGGAGAGTTCGGAGGAGGCGGTGGCAGAGGTGGTGGACTGTCCGATCTCGGAGGCATCGTGCTTGCTGGGTGGAGGATGGGAGGAGGTTGAGTCTGGCATAGTGAGAAGGAAAGAAAAGGAGAAAGCGGTGAGAAGTGAGTGAGTGAGTCAAGTCAATATGGTCAAGCCCGGTAGTAATCCTAGTGCAGACGATAAAGTCAGATAAAACCACGCAATACTTTTTGCTAGTGGGGTCTTTCCAGATCGGGTCTAGTCGCCGCGCTCGGAGATAATCCTGCTCGTAAACAATGAAACTTCCAGATGGTCAACAAGGATGTTGACATCTCCTGGCCGAAAAGGCCATCGAGGCCACCCTCAGCATCAGCGAATGAAAGAGTCAAATGGCTGCATCGCATGCTGCACCTTCGATTTGTGGAGTCTCTATCTGCAGCCATCGACGCCTCTGATAAGATCGTCGATTTTATTCTTTGTCCCCTCCCTACGGAGTACCCCTTCAGACTTCAACGCTTCCTTTCTGTGAATGCTTGATTCTTCAGAAGGCCCGAGCGTAACCGAGTTACCGAGAATATTGAGGTTATCGTTCGTCGTTTGGAACCCTGCAGTTTATCTCGAACGGACGTTGGAGACAATTACCCCCACACCCATCAAAACGTGGGGTACATTCGATATGTCAGCTTGGCGGAATCGCCGGCCTTGGAGTTGTTCCAGGTTGACTGTCAGTTAAGTGGCCTAACATCCCGAGGTCCTGGTGAACTGTATCATTGGCCTGATGCTCTAATGGCAGACTCTCCCACAATGCTATTGGCTAGACCCTCCAGTGCACCTTCAACGGCTCTGACCGCACTGACCCTGCGCTAGAAAAAGCTCTGCGGGCTGAGGTGCGTGCAGTACGTACTGTGATAACTTGTGGCCTGAAGACTACACTAGACTTGATTATATGACAGTCTCTACCATTTGACCATGCCCTCTACCACTGTCACTGCTCGAGTCACCTCGTCTCCTTCATTCAAGCAAATGTCTTGCTTCGCCATTACATTTGCAAGAGTGAGACGATCAAGGTTTTTCCTATTACTCTCGATCATCTTTGTTGAATCTTGTACGAGATTTGATGTCGTCTCGAGGGTCGATTCCGCAGTGCCGCGGTACAGACGCTTTGCTTTCCTTAGTACTTGGCGGTGAGTACGAAACTCATGGAAGGAAGCAAGGCACCCATCATTAAGCTCATGATACGGCTGGCGGGAAATCCATCGGATCCACCGGAACATGTTGATCGCTGCTTACCGAACGGGATGCAGTTCCCCACAATCTCCCAGACCTTCATGGACCGGCAGTACTAGTCGACCGATCCGCGGAAGCGTTTTCTCATGCAGAAAGGATGTCTCACTTATGTACTACCAAACATCTCGACCAGACACGGTACTAGCCACATGTTGAGCTGGCGCTTACCGCTGCAACTAAGAATCCGACCACTGAGGAGACTGGGCCTGTTCACACCCTTACTCAACTCAATTCCTTTGACGAATATTCATGTCCTACCTGTATATAAAGTATTATCGATAAGAGGATAGTGTTGTTTGAAAGACAATAGACAAGCGTTTAGCAAAGTCGATAGTAAGCTAAATAGTCTTATGTTTGTCTCAGAGAGGCAACTTGGCCGAGTGGTTATGGCGCTAGTTTCAGGCCTTGCAAACAAGATTACTAGTTCGAAAGAGCGAGGGTTCGAATCCCTCAGTTGTCATTTCTTTTGCTCTACCAAACCATGGAACTGTATTACTCCTAGCTTAGTCCTGAGACCATTGTAGTTGTATATTACACCGCATCTACTTTTATGTGGATGATTTTGCCCGCTACTATCCACGTTTGACGCCATGTATCACCTGGCAAAGCTTCTATCCGCGCTTATCGGCCGCCCCATATGCGAGCAGCCGAGCAACCTTGTTTTGGAAGTTCCTGAATCTACTGCAACATGCGTCATTTCCTATTGCTTTATGACATGACTGGTAAACGAACGGCTAGTCCTTCTCTTGCCTGCATCTTCTTTGGGTTTATGCGGTAACATAGCTGGCATTGAGCTGCCGAGCGCTGTCTCAATCATTCCTCTATTCTTTGCATATGACCCACCATGATCCTACGGTCATGGCAGTGCATATGTCGAGTATTACTTGTCTTATGCATATCTTTACTCCCTGATCTGCCCGTCGCCTCACCATGTTTAGAGAGATGCAATAATAACTTAGATAGAAGGACCAATTGTCCACACGAAGCCTCGGGGCAGCAGGTGTTCCAGACAAATCCCGCACAACAGCCGTTCCTCCCTCCTCCACAACCCAAAAGTTCCGGTGCGAGCGACTTGCAGGACAAATCTTCGTATCATATCCTTCTCGATGCTCTAGACGTCATGGAATCCCGTTTCTTCGAGGTCTCTCAAGGAACCTGGCCCAAAGCCATCGACTGGACGGCAGCCGTAATGGGCACTCAAGTCTCCGCTACACTGGCGGCAATGACCGAATACAAAACCCACCTCTCAGCTTCTTCGCACCGACCTTCGTTGGCAGAGGCGCAAGAGCATGAGAATCAAATAAATCGTTACTTTACACAAATAACATCTTTCTACTTTGGCGAAAACGCATTTGCTCTTCGAACACAGGCGTACGATGATATGCTGTGGGTAGTTCTGGGATGGCTTGAAGCCATCAAGTTCATTCATCTCCATTCGAAGCTACATTACGGCTCTTTATATTCCTCCTCAAAAGAATCCAATCATTCGTGGTATGCCCGCCAATTCGTTCCACAGTACGCCCACCGTGCTCGTCTCTTCTACGACCTTGCATCTCGGGGATGGGACACTACACTTTGTGGGGGAGGCATGGTTTGGAATCCGCACCTTGCACCTTATAAGAACGCTATCACCAACGAGCTTTTTATCGCTGCCAGCGTGGGCATGTATCTGTATTTCCCGGGTGATAGCGACGCCTCTCCATTCTTACAGAACTTGGGAAATGAAAAGGAAAAGGAATTACCACCTGCCAAAGCGCATGATCTACAATACTTGGATAACGCAATTGAAGCATATGCTTGGCTTAAATCCAGTGATATGCGAAATGAACAAGGTCTTTACATTGATGGCTTTCATATCCGAGGCTGGCGCGGTGGAAACAATGGCAGTAATGGCACTAGTGAATGCGATTTACGAGAGGAGAAGGTCTACACATACAACCAAGGCGTGCTGCTGTCAGGACTGAGGGGCTTATGGGAAGGAACGGGCGCGTTGGGGTACCTACAAGATGGCCATGAGCTTATGAGGAACGTCATTGCTGCAACTGGATGGGAAGACCGAGATACAGAGAGAAAATGGAGATGGGCTGGCCTTGGGAGAAATGGCCTGCTAGAGGAGCTGTGCGACTGGAGCGGGACATGCAGTCAGAACGGGCAGGCGTTCAAGGGGATCTTCTTCCATCATCTCACGCTATTTTGCAGTCCGCTACCGGAGAAAAGGAAAGACCTTGATGATCGACATGTACATAACGATAACGATGCGAGGCAATTGCATCAGAAAAGCTGTGACGGATACGGCGACTGGATACGGCATAATGCTAATGCAGCCTACGCCACAAGGAATCGAGACGGCGTTTTTGGTGAATGGTGGGGCCGTTCTTTTCGAGAGTGGCATGATGACTGTTCACATGATGCACCGGTGAATATGGAAGCTCCTACGAGCGAGGGAACAGATTACCGCAATGTTGGCGTGCCAAGAGACAAGATTTGGCGACTGCCAGAAGATGATACCATGTACAAACCTGACGACTATGCAGGGCAGGAACATTTGAGGAAAGGGTGGCACGATATGTATGCGGAAGAGGTTGCTGGAACGGAAGATATCAATGATAGAGGACGGGGCAGGACGGTCGAGACACAAAGCGGAGGTGTGGCTGTTCTGAGGGCGTTGTGGACATTGGTCGATTCAAGGAAGGAAGAATGATTGTATATAGGTGGATGTACGTATGAATGTCTGGGTAATATATCACGCCGATATAAGAGGATATTCTCATTATATACCAAGGTTGATCGGACGTCGTTCTTTCGGTGGCATAAGTCGCGAATTGATTCATTACTACAATATAGCTACTTTCCTGTCGAACCGTCTAGTACGTCGTAAACGTGAAAGGCATTGATATCAAGGGTTTCCCTGAATTGCAGGAGTTGCACTTTTCTTGCACTGAAGGCTTCTGTACTTGATAGGGTAGGCGCTGTGCCATCAGGGGTTGATGTTATGCATCAATACTGTGAGCAGGCTACACCAACGCTATCACCAAAGCTGATTAGTACTGTTCTAGCGGAACATTAGCGTTGCCGAAGATTTTGGTCTTCCCCGTTCAACCTCGCAACTCACTCCCATAGCTCTCCCATCAGTCGCACTCGGCTACCCACGCTGGTTTCCTCCCGGTGCTGCTATAAACCAAACGCGCCCGGCGAAGTCGTGCCGAAGCTCGATCATGGGCAAGGCCAAGCGAAAGCATCCTGATATCCAGGAGGTTCTCGCCCGGCCATGGTGCTACTACTGTGAGCGAGACTTCGACGATCTCAAAATCCTCATCAATCATCAGAAGGCAAAGCACTTCAAGTGCGAGCGATGTGGACGAAGACTCAATACGGCTGGCGGTAGGTCTCCTACTTTGTACAGCTGGCCTGTAGAGCTAATCCTTCCCAGGTCTGTCTGTACACATGACACAAGTACATAAAGAGACCCTCACCGTCATCGAAAATGCACTACCTAACCGATCAGGATTGGACGTGGAGATCTTTGGCATGGAAGGAATACCAGATGATGTTGTCCAGGCGCACAATCAGCGTGTCCTGCAATCATTTGCCCAGGCTGAGGCTGAACGCCGTGCTGCTACAGGGAATACTGGACCCGGTGGAGTAGGTGCAAACGGAGCCAAGAGGCCGAAGTTTGAATCTCCTGCAGATCTGAAGAAGCGACTGGCTGAACACAAGGCAAAAAAGGCCGCGGAAGAAGCAGCGGGGATGAGTAGCGGAGGGAATACACCAAATGGAATGGGACATGATAGTGGGAGCCCAGGAATGGGTCAGGACCCTGGTGCATACGTGAGTCTCTCGAATGTGTCGAAATAAATCTTTAACTGAGCAATCGTCGAAGGCGGGCTCTCCCATCTTTAACCCACCACAGATGTCTTACGGAGCGCCTCCTAACAATCCAGGTTATTCATCGCTCCCTCAATCTTACGGACAGTCGCAACCACCATCGTTCCAACCCCAACAGTCGCCATTTCCTCCCCAGCAATCGCCATTCAGTCCGCCTGGACCTCCTCCTTTCCAAAACGGCCAAGGTTTCCCACCGCAACAGCAATTCCAACCACCCCCTGGACAAGGATTCCAACCTCCATACCAGAGCGGTCCTCCTCCCAATTTCCAGAATGGGCCTCCACCAAACTTTCAGAATGGACCTCCACCCCAATTCCAGAGCGGTCCACCCCCTCACTTTCAAAGTGGCCCACCGCAGTTCCAAAATGGGCCACCACAATTTCAAACTGGGCCTCCCATACTATATCAAAATGGCCCTCCTCCCCTAGTCCAGAGTGGCCATCCACCACAATTCCAGAATGGACCACCTCAGTTCCAGAACGGGCCTCCCCAACAATTCGGCCCCGGCTCCCCAGCTCCCTTTCAGCAGAATCAATTCCAACCTCCACGAACCCACACCCCTCCGCAGCTCAATGGCATGGCTCAGCGTCCTGGCAGCCTCCCGCCCGCACCAGGATTGCCGCAGAGGCCTTCTTTCGGCGCACCTCCTGTCAATGCTTTCCAGATGCAGCAGATGCACCAAGGGCAACTAGCTGGACCCCCCAACCCGGTCGATCATTCTTTCAACAGTCAACCGGCTGTGCAAAAGGGAGTACCTCAGGGATCAGTCCTAGGCGCACCACCAGGCACGAAGATCGAGCCATCTGCTGCTCTGTCGGCCACTGCAAGCAGTCTTGACGATCTTGTGTCAGGCGCTGCTAAAGACGCGGACAATGCAGCCGCTACAGCCGAGCCTCAATCTGAGGTGCCCAAGGCTAAGGAATCGCAAGAGGAGAAGAAGAGCAAGAAGGAAAAGGACAAGAACATGAAGTTGATGTACTCTGACAATGATGTCAGCCCGGAGGAGAGGATGGCGAAGATGCCCAGGTACGCATTCGCTCCTAGTGGATAGTTTGGGGAACAGGACTCGTACTTTTGAGAAGAGCAACTACCCAGCAGACTTTCGAATCTCCAGCGAATACAAGATGTCACTCTTCCGACTCTCCGGTCTTGTCTAAGGTCGCTTCATCTCAACTTTGTTCCTTGGGACAGATCTACGGTTCAAGCATCGACTTTTTCATATGGGAGGTTCAGATAAGTCCTTGGCCTATGGCAATGTTTTCAGGTCGACCTTCACATTGATTTCTCGCAGCAATGATCCGATCTTCTCTTTCGTGCACGGAATCTTCCATATTGGTATATTCGTTAGATGGACCGCGGGGTGAGTGGACTTGTTGGTCCCTTCGGAGAATGCGTCTGACTGAGGGTCTTGATTGATAGCTCTCCTGGTGGATTGCCAGGTAGATCGTGTGGTGGATGGTTCAAAGGGTGACCGTAGATAGCAGCATGTTGTGAGGTTGTGGCGCTGCTTCATGTAAGTGCATGCATGGTTAGTCATCTCTTTACTTAAATAATGCTTGTTCTCGACAATCATCGATATGTGACCCAGCTCTGAAGGTGGTAATCGCAATCAAACACTGGGGAGGGGATTGCTGGTGCAAGGGGCAATTGCCCCTTTGCCTGCAGTAATGACATGGAATTCCGGACAGGTATCGAAACCAGTGTCCACATGGTAGAATGAGCGGCGTAATATGGGATTAGCTCGTGGAGGAAACCGCCTCGTACAAGTACATAATAAGAATTTGATAGTCAATGCATCGTCCAGACGTCCCTACATCATATGACATGCCGTTTGAGAAATTTCAATACAACATTCACTAGCGCGCCCTACTAAAGCCTTGCCCGACTTCACCTCCACGAACCGAAACCACATCTAACAACAATATTCACAGCCTCACCATCACACGCAATCCACCTCCCCAAATCCAACAATACCATCGCCCACTCACTCTCACCTAACCCACCCACTAAAACGCCCCACAATACCCCACCATGACCTCCCAAGAAATGGACATCGACTCCCCACCCCCCCCCTCCACCACCAAATCCTCTCTCCCCCCCACCACAGCCACCACCAACCCCACAACAACAGCACCAACAACGACAACGACAGCCGAAACGCGCACCGCAACCGGCGCCGTCGCCGTCCGCTCGATCGAAGGCTGGATCGTGCTGGTGACGAACGTGCACGAAGAGGCTAGCGAGGAGGATCTGCAGGAGGTGTTTGGGGAGTATGGGGCGATTAAGAATTTGCATATGAATCTTGATCGGAGGACGGGGTATGTTAAGGTATGGTTGTTCTCTCCTTGTTTTGGGTGGTTGGTGGGTGTACATGGCGGAAGGAGGGCAGGAGGAAAAGGGAAGAGAAGAGAGCTAGACTCTATCACAAGGAAGGCTGCTGCAACCAAGCCTCAGCCATCGCAGCCAATCACCCACCATACCAAAAAACCTCACTAACATTCCCCCCTACCAACACACAGGGCTACGCACTAGTCGAATACCCCACCCAACGCGAAGCCAAATCCGCCATCGAAGGCGCGCACGGGACAAAGCTGCTAGATCAGAGCATAGGTGTCGATTTTGCGTTTGTGCGGCCGGTGGGGAAGGAGGGGAAGGGGAGGAGTGCTGGTGGTGGTGGTGGTGGGGGGGGGAAGGGAGGGAAGGGGGGAAGGGGGAGGAGTAGGAGTGGGAGTCCGGGGAGGGGGGAGGGGGATGGGGGAGAGAGATGAGGGGGGTTCTTTGTGAGAGGAGGGGAGGGGGATATGAGGGTGGAGGTCGATATGAAGCTTGTGCCGAGGAGCTTGTCATTGTGTGAGCGGGCGCAGAATGAAGTTTCTTCGGCAGATTTCGTGGCGGGCAATAGGGTACGTCTTCTTTTTCTATACGTTCCCTATTCAAAGCAATCCAATACTGATATTGATACAGGAACTATACACAGTATAGCTGCTTGATGAAACTGCATAGTCTCATGTCGACTTTAGTTCCGAAATTAGGTATTCTTCTACGATTATAGCTGATGATGATGTATATGGTGTATATGGCTATCTACCTACCTATCTTTCCTGATATAATTCGGATATGCGGTATTCGAGTATGCGGTATGCGGTATGCGGTTGAGAATAAGTGTGAGTGAGAGTAAGAGTAAGAGTGAGATAAGTCTGGCCTATGTCATTGTGTCTAGATAGTAGATTAGGAATAAAAGTATTCAGTCAGTCTGCGCCGCTTTCGCCGAATTAAATGACATCAATTCACATCCTAATTACTCCGGTAAAGAAATAACGACTATCTTCTTTCTTCTCTAAAGAATATCTACGTTGGATTGGGCAAATGGTGTGTGGATACTCGATAATCACACGATGTCCTGTTGATGACGATACGATACGATAGATAGATAGATATGATAGATAGATCGATAGTTTTATCAACTTTCTGCAATAATGGTAGACTGACTAAGCGCTGAAGTGATCAGTATCTTTATTCATCGAGCACGATCATGCGCTCTCCCAAATCTCATTTATATCTCTATAAACACATCTGTCTCTCCATCTGCCTCTCAGGCTCGCCCTCTACCCTCTACCCTCCACCCCTCCCCCCTCCTCAAACATTCCAAATACCCACCATCACATCACAGCAGAACAACCTCAGATCCTCCCCTTCCCCACCAACAGACTCATTCATCACCAAGCGCATAAGCCCCCACGACCCAAAGACGAATCCTTTCACAACAACCGGATTCTTCCACGTTCAGGATTCTCGTTCCTACACATACACACACGTAGCGCCACTGAAGGCTTGTGCGGACTTGCGCCAAACGAGATGAGGATGGTTCTCAGTTTGAAAAGGCCAAATGGTTAGTTAGCTGCATGTAAGGCGCAAGGCTGTGGGCCCAGACTTGAGCTTCGATGAGTCAGTTCCCGGCAAATATGAATTGGAGTCATTCTGAATGCGAATGCTATACGAGAAGCTTCTTCACTTTTGAGGCCTTGTGGTGCAGAGGATCAAGGTGGGATTCCAGCGCGAAAGGAGTCACACCTGTTTGATTGATTCGCATGGGACCTTGCTGCTTCTGGGCCGCTGGTGCTGGTGTGGTGTACTGTCCCACAGAGTGAGCTCTTCACTGTGAGCTGAAGCTACACTGGTCTTCACAGGCCACGTGCTCTCGATCTTCGTAGAGTTCTGGTATGAAGAACGATCGAGCGAGTGCTTTCATAGTCCTGCTTTTTCATGCTGGCTGTGAGTGAATCTTGGTCTGATTCGGTGGACAGGGGAGCGGTTTTTCACTCGTCCAATGCTGCTGCCTACTCCGTACGTTGGCGCCGACATAATCACCAGCGCATCCCCTAGCGGCGTTGAAGTGCTCCACAGGCTCTGATACTGCAACGCCAAGGCTTTGAGGTTGGTGTCATCTCATGCTGGAGAATGGTCCAATGAAGAGGGTGAAAGTGGTGAAAGGTGGGACAAGGATCGCCGCGGGTTTATCGATGTGGCGTGAACGGCAGTGATGGAATATCTCTAAATTCCGTGATGGTTTTGTAGAGTGACCAAAAAGGTATTGATCAAATCAGAGAAGTAGTTGTTAGCGGGTATCATTTAGAGCAAATCTTTCATGACGACATTTCATAGACACCTGTCGGATATTGCAAGGGGGCCGCAGGAGCCTGTGGTGCAGCACTTCGAGATGGTAGCCGCTGCACACCCGGATTTGGCACTTGCTGCCAGAGGCCATCAGGTCCAAGTGTCATCATCGGTGTACCTGGAGCACTGGGTGGTGGGGCATGGCTATTGGGCGTTGGCTGATACTGGCCCCCGGGGTTGTAATGCCCCGATGTGGCAGCTAGTGGTAGTTTGGGAACAAAAGTATATGGCGTGGAAGTTTGGGGCTGGCTTGGAAGAGTATTTGTGACCTGAGCTGGACTATCGGCGGGATATCCAGGCGAACGGTAGATTTGATCTGAAGGCATTAAACTTGGGAAGGGCTGCGTCGTCGCGTTGGAAACGTTCTGAAAGCCTGGGTATGCCGAGCCTGCAGGGTCTACAGTGTAGTAGGTTGGGTAGGGCTGCTTTACTGGTGCGCCTGACATCTCTGTAGCTGACGGATGTGGTGAGCGGTAGGGATGCATTGTCGAACTCGGATCATTGACACTAGGTGAATACAGAGGCTTCGCACCAGTCTCTGAGGTTGCTCTTGGTGGCAAAGGGGGAGACGGCAGATGCGATGCTTGCGCTGGCCAAGTTGCCGTGCTTTGCTCTGGTAATTCGGTAGGAGACTTTTGATTTTGTACGGCAGGTAGAACGATAGCAGCAGGGGCAGGCGCTATTTTCTCTTGCGCTCTCTTCTCGCGCTCTTCTGCAGAGGTAAGCAAGCGCAGTACCTTTCCCTTCCGGTACTCCTCATTGGAAACATCGGTTGCAAAGCCGATTCGCTGCGCAGTGATGTTGAATCCCCAACTACCAGACGCGCTGCCAGTGACGGTGGCCCCATATCCAAGAAGCAATTCGACCACCTCAGGATGGGCGTAAAACGCAGCATACCGTAGAGGCTGCCAGTTACGCTCATCCTTCTGCAGAACTGATGTGCCTCTGATCAGCAGTTCCTGACATACCAGACCATGACCGTTCCTTGCTGCGATGCACAAAGGTGAGTCCTCATGAGACGGCCCACTCGAGAACTTCGACCGCAATGCAGCGCCACGATTAAGAAGCACTCGCACCATCTCGACGTGGCCCCTACTACTAGCCAAGCACAACGGCCGATCACCATTAGCATTACGTGCATCAATATTAGCACCCTTTTCCATTAGTAGCTCAACATGAGCTAAAGACCCACGAACGCAGGCATTGTGTAACGGCCGATTTCTGGCACTGTCTTCAGCTTCGATATGTGCGTTGTATCCGAGTAGAAGCTTCATGATTTCGGGTTTTGGACGAACGCAGGCGTAGTGGATTGGCTTCATCATAGAGTTACATTGGGCTTCAATCGGGGCGCCCTTACGCAAGAGCAGGTCGGCAACGGCAAATTCCTGCGCTATCGCTGCGAGGTGCAAAGGTGTTCGGCCGTCTTTGGTTACAGCACTAATGGAGGCCTTTTTCTGTAGTAATAGGTCCGCAACCTCGACATGGCCATTGAAGCTTGCCCAATGCAGAGCAGTCATCTCGCCTTCGCCCTTGTGCTTGACAGAGGCTTTCTTTCTGAGCAGGAGCTCAACGACATTTGTCTTTCCAGAAGAAGATGCACAAAGTAACGGAGTCATTGAAGCTTTACCAGCCGCCTCAAGATCTGCCTTCTTGTTGAGCAAAATTGCAATAACAGCAGTGTGACCACCCTCAGAAGCGTAATGAATGGGACCCATGAAGCAGTTGTCTTTGGCCTCGACATGAGCCCCGTTATTGATTAGGAGATCAGTCAGGACCTCGCCACCATGCTTAGCAGAAATATGTAATGGGGTCATCTGGGCTGCATCTCGTGCGTTGACCTTCGCTTTCTGCCGTAGAAGGATCTCAGCTACGTCAACATGACCCAGCTCTGCTGCGATATGAAGTGGCGTCTGGGCACTTGGCCCCTTGGCATCGATGTCTGCTTGCTCTTGCAAAAGCAATTCAACCACACCAAGATGGCCCCGTAGTGACGCAAGATGCAATGGCGTCAGTTGAGAAGCATCACGGTCGTTCACCGTGGCACCATACTGCAGCAAAAGGCGAACTACGTCTTCGTTCCCACAGTGCGCAGCGACTGCCAGAGCATTTCTCCCAGACTGATGATGGCGAGCATTGATGTCGGAGCGCTGGTCAAGTAGCATCTCAATCTCGACCACTGACCCAGCTTGTGCTGCTCTAACTATCGCCGGCGCAGTAAGGCCTTCTTCGGAGGCGAAATCGATACTAGTATGGTAGCTGTTTTCGAAACCGCGCCTTCCGCGCCGAGATCCTGACGCAAATGTCTTCGACGCAGTCGGTTGTGGCGTTGTAGTACCCTCCGGTAGTCCCAAGTTTCGACTGCTCCGCTTCCCAGATATACTCGACCAGAATGACTTCTTTTCCATATCCGGTGTCTTCTGGCGATAGGCGAGGATGTTCCTACGCGAAGGCAACTTCTCCGAGACCGACGAATTGGGGATGATGAGGCGATCTTGCTGACTTTGAATGGGTTCTGACACCACCGACATCTCATATGGCAAGGGCTTCTGGCGCTGGGTTATTAATGGAGTTCCCATTGGTGATAGCCGATCGCCAGATTCCTCCGTTCCAGCAAGGCTCGATGTATCTAGTTTCCCTTCTCTTACCTCACGCTTCGCAACCATCTCCGATTTCGACCTTGCATGCTGCATTGCACGTCTGTAGGTATCCGCATTGACGATCTCGTCGTCCCAGTCGAAGACCTTGCCATCAATCGTAGAGTTTTCGAGACTAGCGATCGTAGGTGACCCCATCTGCGAACCACGCTCACTCATTGTAGCCCGTAGGGTGGAGGTCTCGTCGGCAACTTTCTGGATGATTTTTCGGCTGTTCGCATTCCGGAGAAATTCTCTCTCCTCGGATGTTGAGTTGCTACAATGAACAGATGGTCAGCAAAGGATGAGACATCAGATATCAGCAACGCTTGCCATTGTACAGCTTTCAACAGTAATTGTAGTGCTGCAGTCTGGGCTCGCATTCTATTCTCGTGCTCTATGAGACTAGACTGACCCCAAGCATAGCGAGTCCTCGTCCGAAAGCCCAGGCTCGAATCCGGCGTCGCGCCTTTAAGCAATGACTTCACTTCTTCAGATAGAGCATCGATGGCTAACTGGCACCCTTCCAGCGATACCTGAAGAGCCTCCACAACATCGGCCTGCCGATGGGTGTCGTCAAGGTAATGTGCCCAATCATTGATTTGACTTAAGGCCGACTTTACCGTCGACAGTTCTCCAATAAGCAGTCTGATTCGGACGTCGGCATCTTGGTACTGACCGCGAAGATCAGACAGAGTCTTGATGGTGACAGCGATGGCCGTAGCAATTGTGCCAGCTGAGCTCAATAGGCCGAGGATCGATACTGGGTCCATCCCGGCTGCTCGATTTGTGCCGATTTCGGTGCCCAGAAGCTATGCAGTGGCCTCAACCCATTGTAACGGCTCAAACACCTGGGCAGTTCGGTGACGAAACTCCACGCGATGCAAAGCTCCAGCTCTTGTAGAGAAATCGTCCTCCAAATGCCCTCGGTCGCAGCAAACGAACCATGCAAGACTTCGGCATTGACCTTTCGGATCGTCTAACTGCTTTCTGCCTCTGTCCCTCCGCTTTCAGGAGAGACGCTGGCTCGTCACAGCCTACAATCATGGCTAGGCATCTCCCAACGCTGGGGCTATTTCTGATCTAGCGTTCCAACGGAGGGTCGAAAGCGATGGCAATGATTGGTAGATGGGCGCAACTTGCATCCTGGCATGGGGCTGTGCTTGGCGTTGATGGAATTGTCCTGTGCATACCATTTAGGTCCTTTACCAAAGGAATGTCGAATGCAAGAAGGGATGATAGGTAGTGAATACGTTAAAGAATAGATATGAGAGGATTGCGTACTCATATCTGTCGCAAGAGCTGATTGTAATATGGACTCGAGCTGTTCGCTACAAAGGACATAGCATACCCACGACTACCTTCGCAGTTTAATATTATTGGATAACAAGCGTGTGTGGACAATATCACAAGAACGCATGAGCAAGATCCCAATAGTATCCTCTGAGTGATCTACTGTCCCACCAAACGTGTAGAGTTCCTCCCTCAATCGAAATCTCCCTCGGTTGACCCGTTCCGCTTGACAGCTTCGTATGCTATCGTTTCGATCAGAAACCAGGACATGCCAAGTCATCAATTCACACCTCGTAAAGGTTCCCCTCAGCGTTTGGTGATAGCGGTAACCCTTGTCCCCCCAAGATGGATTTATGGTGGTAAAGCGGAAGAGTTAGGACACCAATGATGACTTCCACAGCGAGACGTGCGGGTGGCTCAGACTCATGAATAAGACGGAACGTTCTAGCGACCGTATTTCACTTGAAAATTTTGCTAGGCTTGTGGCACAATCGCTGAACCCGAAGAGGTTTCACATAAGGACAATCTCAATCGAGGCCAAATTCCCAAATTCCGCAGTTGAACGTTATCGAGCCTCCGACTGATTGCGACGCTCCGTTTGGTTGATCGGGTTCATACGGACCTGTCACAATCAGATCAGTCTCCAAAATATCTAGAGAGGACCTCTAGAAAGTTCCAAAATACTCACATCCCAGGACAATATCGCGGAACATCGTCTTACACCCTCTCCCTGAATTATCACTCGGTGAATGTGTCGTTCGGTTCGTGGGGCATGTGCCGGTATTGTCCCACGACAGCGACAACCGTACGACCTTGCCCTTTCCCCCGAAATAGTAGCCTGAGATCGGTTGCCAGGAATTGGCTGAGATGCTATCCGTTTGGGTTGTGCAAAAGTCCATTATGGCGCCATTGGTGCTGATGACGGCGCCGATGTCGAAGGCACGATCTTGGGATGCCGAGCAAGTTGGAGGTGGGTATGAAGGAGACTGAACGTCGTGGGGATCTTGTACGTACAAAGGGGATAAGGGGGCGGAGACATCCGGAACAGGCGTTGCATGCGTGCAATGAGCCGATAGTAGGAGAGTCAGGCAGCAGACAGCCCAAGATATGGTATACATTCCAAAGACTTCAAAGTAGAATATATTGGCTGAAATCTTTATGTGGGAAGGGTAGACAGTAAGAAACGCTGAAGGAACGTGCAATGAACTGTTAAATATTTGAGAGGAGTGAGTTCTGTTATGTACACTCACGACCTCTGTCAGACACCTACCACCAACGTGGTTTCATGGTGCTTGGGAAGTAAGATGGCTTGATCGGTCCAGGGGTTTGAAACAGATAGGAGCCCCAGCCTGCGGTCCTTTGTGCATAGCGCTTGGGATCTACTGTACTTGCATGAGAGCTGCTTTGCTCCCAAACTTAACAGATTTACGGGGGATTCAAGCCTATGAAGGCACGAAGGACCCACAAAAAGCAGGCTGTGTTTCGGTTGAAAAATCACAGTGTTGTGGCAGCGGCTGCTCTGGCAGGATTACCGCCCAGGTATGAGGTAGACGGGGTATGATTCGACCGTTATATGCACGGTTCATACCAATCTAGGTGTGCAGCAAATGAACCAGGTTCATCGAAGGTGTACACGGTGGAACAGGGAGGATCCTCTGTCTGCGATGCGCAGCGCACGGCGCTTAGCTTGCAAACCTTGGGATCATGTGCTGCGCCCGCTCACAGGATCCTTACGAGACATATACTCTTTTGACACTAATTGTTCTCAGCTCATATCTGAAATACTGCCATGCACTTCGAAGTCTGGGAATTAGAATCGCGACGTCGGCGTCAAGCGTACCCCGGGGACTCTAAGAGTAAAGTTCACCAAGCATAGAACCCTCTTGAGTCGTTGTTTGGGTCATTCCACGGTAATGCAGCTGAGCCATGGATACGGAATTCTGGTGCCAGAAATAATACCAAGTATAGCCCCCGAAGCTATCATATTGATTCGACGGTACCGATTTGACTGGAAGAGTCCGAAATGAACGAACTGTTCGTGAGAGACTAGCGAGCTAAGCCGCAGACGCTGAAACGTAGGATTCGCTGGCTCGCTGATTGGGCGTCTCGCCGACCCAATTATGGCATTAGCGCCGATATAATAGGACGAATAACCAAGCGCCAGCTCGACCCACCACTGCCATGCATAAGGCGCTAGGTTTTAGAGACAGCGAGGACGACTTCACATGTACAGACATTGACAAAAGAAGACCGGAACAATAGCTGCGCCAAGCACGCTAGTACGCGCCCGGCTGTTCGGAGCGCACTCGGCGCACTAGTCCACTATCACGCTAGTTGCGCTGGGGACAAAAACAAAGAAAATCGGACTGAACGTCGTTTCGAGTCGTTCCGAGCAGACCTTTGGCCAGGAGACTTGATCAACGGAACTGTCAGCTGCGGAGCGATCCTTGACGCTGGTGATGGGAAAGCTGTTCTCATAGAGGATTGGATGAGTAGTTCGCCCCAGTCTTCATGCCAATGAGTGCAGGCACCCGACGTGATGGGCAGTAACGCTGCACCATTAAGGCCTGAGACCGAGGCACAACCCAGGATCCGAAGGTACGACAGCGAGACGCCGGCTAGCAACGCCTCTCGGGCAACAACAGCGTAGCTTGACATGGATGAATAAACTCGCATCTGAGCCCTTACTCAGAGGACTCAGTGCAGACCAGTCACCGGTCAATGTCGATCTATTTGCACCCATCCCGGCTGCAGAAGCATCTCTTTCCTCCCTGGCGCCGAACTACACTACCATGATGACCCATTATCACCGGAGCAACAGCGCGCTGAATTAGCATGAAACAAATTAGGATGCAACAAACAGTCCCTGGCAACGGTATTGACAACCCCATTGTATGTTGTGTCCCTCTCCCAGTCGTAGGTATGAAGATACTGTTTGCCGCCCCACGTTCTGTGCCTTGGCCCACGGTCATAGGCATCTTTGAAGGAAGTGAGGCTCCGCAGTCCTGTTGCTGGACTCGTCCTGGAGTATATCTTCTAAGGAGTGGCTCCGTGCTTGTCAATATCCTTCGTCCTGTCGCTCGGACTGGAGTTTCTGGCCTGATGAAGTGTAGGCATCAACCGGGCACTATTTGGCGTTTTAGGACTTCAGAGGCATGTACCCGGTCAATAACCAGCCACGACCCTGGCGGTAGCTGATCGATTCTCCGTCGCCTTGGGGGCGAATTGTCCGCATACGTCGAATCTAAGGACTCTAACAAAGCATTAATTGCTGCCGCACGCAATCACTTTAGCCTTCACCACTGACAGACCAGCAGCGAAGGGTAGAAAAGCGAAAAGTTCTGTCTACTCACCCATTTTTCGTTTACGGAAGCCCTGATTTCCTATCTCCCAACTTTATGAGCTATCACAGCTACTTACCTCGAATGCCGTCAATAGCTGGAAGAAGCCCCAGTCAGTATTTTCAATCATTCCTACATACTTGATGATGACACTGACTGTAAAGTAGAGTGCCGGTCGTTCGGCCACACCACGAATTGCCTTTCTTGGACCGTGAGTCATAATTGTCCCCACCCAGCCATATCACAGATTGAGCCCAACCAGCTCAATCAGAGTTTCCGTGGCGCAATGGTAGCGCGTCTGACTGCAACATAGTACATCAGGAGGTCCACAGTTCGATCCTGTGCGGAGATTCATCTTTTACCATTTCTGATTAGCTTCCTACTTTTTGATCCAGGAAGCAACTACCAGGAAATCGACTCCTTCACCCACTTCAGGGACCACAAAAGGGCAAGATACGCCTCCATGGCGTCTTGATGTCCTCCCAATTACGTGTTATGCGTTGATTGCGAGATAGGTCGTTTCTTGACTCCTGGTCTTCCAGGCAGGATATCGTTGCAAGAGTGAGAAGACTATCATAGTTCATGCGATTCACTCGAAAGAGATTACTACATAAGCATGACTCCAAGCGGTCTTACATGTATGTCCGTTCACAGTATTCATCTTTATGCATGCTTCTTCTATCCTACCGAGTCGTCGCTGCCTTCACAATGCTAGATCGACTGGTGATATCCATGCTACTGACGAGATACTGCATTCCGACGATCCATCCCGAATATTTGAATAGGTCCTGGCGCCGAGTAGGCAATCTATGCTGTCAGGGAGTCTCGAAGAGGATATTCCTCTGACGTTCGACAGTCCAGCTCCGACCTATCAAGGAGGTCTATTCGTTTGACTCAACAACGCTTATCCCCCAGCTGTTCGCGAGATAAAGCTATGAATTCATACGCATTTCCAAATCTCACTGACTCTGAGCCTCGTAATCCACAGTGAACTCGTTATCCCATTACAGGAACATCATTCACATCCCCAAGCTATATTGTCACCTAGACTTCAGCGACCTAAAACCCAGGGCCCATTCACCTACCTTTGAATCGCTATCTCTCCATCGCCAGCCTCCTCTACCTTCCTATCTCACGCCTAGAAGAAGTGACTCAGCTTACGAACATTCGCCCTTTAGCTCCACTCCCAAACAACACCTTCAAAGGTGTACAACCGATTCAACATATCGAAACCAGTCGAGGGAAGGATCAATGTTCAAAAGTCCGCACAGGCAGTGTCCAGCTACCACCTCATCAATAAGTCAAACGGCATTCAAACGGTCATGTATCTCTCCCAAACGAACACCACAAACAGATATTACCCCCGCGAACTTCAACCGCCTACAAAAGACCAATTCGTCCCAAACCATCTGCGCGAACATACATTTACATCTATTGATCCTTTCGCAAAACCCCTCGCCAACCTCCCCAACTTCCCCAACCACTCACCACTCATTCCAAACTCGCCGGCAATCGCTCTGCACGAACGTGCACCGCACGAAACTAAAGCACTCAAGAACATAAATACAAGACTCGTGCAATCATCGCATACTTAATAAAGTGATTTCAGACTCTCCGACGGACACACATCATCCTTTGAGACACCACTACCTACTCCCCTTCCTTCCCTACTGCGCATCAAAAACGTTTATCTTCACTCAGATCGCCCACATACACCAACCAGCTTCTCCACCTCATATCTATATCCATGCCTCCTCTCGCGGTACGTGCCCTAGCAAAAGCCAGGTCCAGACCTACAAACATGACAAACAAACAGATGCGATGCGAAGTGTGGCAACTCTATACGAGATTTCCGGGGTGCGACACGTGAAGACCCACTGTTCGCAAAGTGCGCCTATTGGCTCCAAAGGCGGATACAACATATAATAAGTAAGTACTTTCGCCTATCCCGTAAGCGCAAATGCCCGACTTGTTCTGTATACAGTACTTCTACCATTCTACCGGCTCCCGCCCGTTTCAGCAATGTTTCGAGCAGGACGTCATTTGCCCCCAAAATTTATTATTTACTGCCAAATTTCCACAGGAGGCGGATGTGTATATGTTGCATCCCTTCCCCCTAGATTGATATTCCACACCACTCTCTACTTACCTACCCATCGATACCGCCACGCAAAGACCTACCGTGCGTGATACCTACCCAACACAACATTCAAACCACCAAACCCACCGCCACCCACCCAGAAAATGCATTCTTACGCCCCGCTCTTCGCCCTCCCCCTCCTCCTCCTCCTCAACCTCCCGTCGACAACCACATCCCCAACCCTCAACCTCCCCAGCCCGCCCATCCTCCGCCTCAACCCCCCCTCAACAACCACACCCCCAACCCTCAACCTCCCCA
>JAABUN010000756.1_pt1 | contig 80485 bp, 81 predicted proteins | sample 5559311 | NCBI WGS metagenome assembly JAABUN01 (sample SAMN10711877, study PRJNA513370) | rock metagenome | isolation source: Antarctica rocks | place: Antarctica: Victoria Land, Siegfried Peak sud | reverse complement strand
TCGGGATTTTTAATCACCAATAGTAAAATCGGTCTTGCAAAGAGCATTTGAGTAAAGCTAAGAAATTGGAAACTGTCACTAACGTTAGCATCGGAATTTATTTTTGGTCGTCTGAAAAAAGGGGAATAGCACACAACGTTAAAGTGTTTGCGATGTGGCGGCAATAGAATTACCGTCACTCTGGTTAAAGATATAAAGCTTAATTGAAAAACTACTCTTGAGCCGCGTTTCGTCCGCCGCCATATTGCAAACACTCATGTTGAACTAAACCTCCGGTAGCCTTTCTCCCCGATTGTTTAAGTACAGACCTTAGTTGTTCACCAAAAAACTACAACTAATGGTTAACAAAGTAACAAAACAGTACAACACTGTTTTATCTCAGGCAAAGAAAGGCGTACCGGGGTTTGCAAATGCTTACGCCAAATTTATCGAAAAAGTTACGATTGGGCAAAACAGTAAAAGCCTCATTGTCAACTACAGCCGCAGCCTGGCCTACATTTCCCTGCACTTCAGCAGGTCGCCTCACCTGGTAAGTGTGGATGAAATTAATGGTTATCTCTACAGCATGATGGTTCACCAGAACTGTTCTGCCACTTATTTTAAGCATGCAGTGTTTGCACTTCGCTACTGGTTCAGGCTCTTTGATATGGAAGACAAAGCCATACAGATGCCTCCGATTAAAAAAGAGACAAAACTGCCGGTGGTATTGTCAAGGCAGGAGTGCAAAGAACTGTTTGCTTCTCCTGTTAATCTGAAGCATCGTTTCCTGCTGGCCTTTGCTTACTCCTGCGGTTTACGGATGAACGAGTTGCGCCTGACAAAGATAAACGATGTGGATGTGCAGCGTATGGCGGTGCTTGTCTGCCACGGCAAAGGGCGCAAACAACGCTATGTGGGCATGTCCGTTTTTCTTGCACAAAAACTGCCCATGTACCTAAGCGAAGTAAAGCCGGTGAAGTATCTCTTCGAAGGGCTGACCGCTGGCGAGCCAATGGGTGAGAGAAGCATTCAGTACATTATCAGCGAAGCCTTGCAAAAAACAAATATTGCTAAGGCTGTTACCATGCACACTCTTCGTCACAGCTTCGCCACTCATTTGCTCGAAGATGGCGTGGATATACAAACCATACAACATCTCTTAGGTCATGCAGACCTGATGACTACGCTCATTTATTTACACGTCGCACAGGTAAAAATCAAACCTGCTCACAGCCCCTTAGACACGTTGTACGGGTTTCTAAAGCTCTAAGCTATGAGCAAGCCGCAATATGAGCTGGCACAGGTGATAAGAGATTACGGTGAAGATTTTAGCAGAAAACATGCTCCCTTAAAACAGCATGTTTCTGTGCTGGATGCCATACAAAAATGCCGCACCCCTACATTGGGCGGACATGTAGATGTATGTGAGAGTTGCGCTCATGTACGCATCAGCTATAACAGTTGCAGAAACCGTCATTGCCCTAAATGCCAGGGCATCACCCGTGAGCGTTGGATAGCTGCACAGGAAGCTAAACTGCTGCATGCAACTTACTTCCATGTGGTCTTTACCCTGCCACAGGAGCTAAACGTGTATTGTCTCAAACATCCCGCAGTGTTGTACAACCTGTTGTTTGCAAGCAGTAAAGAAACGATAGAAACCTTTGCCAACGACCCCAGACACCTGGGTGCATCAGTGGGTATGATAAGCGTGTTACATACATGGGGACAAAGCCTGTCTTTACACCCGCACGTTCATATGATAGTACCTGGCGGAGGCTTTAACGCAGCAGGCTGCTGGAAGCCATCAAAGCACAGGGGAACCTTTTTGTTTCCCGTAAAAGCGATGAGCAAAGTGTTTAAGCACAAGTTTATGGAAGGGCTGCCCAGGTGGCTGCCAGCAACAACTGACACCATCAGCAAAGACGTGCGCAAAACATTGTACAGCAAAGACTGGGTGGTGTACGCCAAACGTCCTTTTGGAGGGCCAAAGCAGGTGATAGAATACCTGGGGCGATACACTCACAAGGTAGCCATCAGCAACCAGCGCATAAAAAGTATTGAGAACGGCAAAGTAAGGTTTGGCTACAAAGATTACGCAGACAACAGCCAGCAAAAAGAGATGGTACTGGATGGCACAGAGTTTTTGCGGCGGTTCTGTCTGCACATATTGCCAAAGGGTTTTAGAAAGATGCGGCACTATGGTTTTTTGAGTAACCGCAATGCTGCCAGACTTGGTATGCAGCAGATGCAGATGGGGATTATACCACAGCCTGAGCAAAAGCAAAAGAAAGAATGGAAAGAGGTGGCCAAAGAAAAGCTGCACTACAATGCAGATGCGTGTCCCTGCTGCAAAACGGGCAGGATGGTTACTATCCTTGCCTTTGATGCACATGGACCGCCTGCATGGGCGGTAAGCAAATGGAACCAGCAACAGGCGGCAGTAAAGAACACCTGATTTTTTTTCAATGCAAATGATTGCAGGGGCAATGTATTGCCCTTACCTTAGCGAAAAGCAGCAAAAAGGCTGATTTGACAGCAAAAAACAACCGCAAATGCCAGCGCCGCTCCAAAATGCACAGGGCAAAACAAGCAACACACCAAAAGGCTTACCGGCAGAGACCCCAATTCTCACTTTGAAACCCCATAACTAAATACCCCGGCTACCTCCGCTTCATTCAACAAAGGCTTAAATCAAACCTTTGCGCATAAAAAAAACGACCGTTTTTGCAGAAGTCGTTTGGCGCAAAGCTTCGTTTAAGCCCTATATGTTGCCTGCTGGTGTTATGGTGTCAAGTAATTCCGCTTCATTATTGTCAGAACATCGCTTAAGATATTGTTTGCACAAATAAAATTGTCAATTTGTGTGTCAAGGTTAACAATTTGTTTGCCTCCGTGAAATAAATTGTTCCTAAATCTGTAAAGTATAATTAATAATGCTTTTAAAATCTCTTTTGGGTCAACTTGTTGTCGTGTTAAAACTGCTGCCACTTCGTTTTTTGCAGTTTGGTCGTTAGGGGATTGTCTAAATAATAGTCCGTCAATATTGTAGGTCGTGTCACCGTTTGGGTTGTAATAACGGTTGGAAAAATAGTCAACATAGTCCGCAAATTTTTCGATAGTTATTGCTTCTCTATTATTGATTTGTTCAACAATATTTCTTATTGATTTATTGTCTGCATATTTGTTACAACCAAATGTTTCAAAAATATTCCATAGAAAGACAAAATTTCTTACTCGATTTATGCCCTCAACATTTAAGTCAATAGCGTTGTCAAAGAAATTCATTGTCCAGTTTAATTCGTCAAAAGGTTTTATCATAATGGTGTCGGTTTACACTTGCAGGCAACGCTTTGCTTTCCGTCACTCCTTGACAAATTGATAATTGATACTCAATACACTTCTTTTCGCTTTTTTAAATTGTTGTGGCGCAAAGCGTGATGCAATATAGTTTTAATATGTTTACTTTTAAAAGTAAAAAGAAGAAAGATATAATCTTTTTTGTTGAGTAGAAGATTTGCGGTTGAAGAGAGTGACCTTGAAATGAATTCTGGGCTGGCTCCACGATGTCTAATAGCAGCACTAAAGTTTGTTCCCAAAAAATTACAAGTCAAAAAAGCCCCTTTAGGGTTTAAGCTTAAAACCTCAAATGTCTTACCGTCAAACCATTGTTTTGCAGTTGTTTTAAAGAATGTATGCCAATATTCAAATGTTTGTCAACGAAGGTCTGGGTTACTTCAACATCACTTTTTTCGGTTTTTACACCTTCGGGTATCATAGGTTGGTCGCTTACCAGCAGCAATGCACCTGTTGGTATTCTATTATAAAAACCGACTGTAAAAACGGTAGCAGTTTCCATGTCTACGGCATAAGCTCTTATTCGTTTAAGATATTCTTTAAATTCGGTGTCGTGTTCCCAAACACGGCGGTTCATTGTATAGACAGTACCGGTCCAGTAGTCTAATTCATACTCGCGAATGGTTGTTGAAATTGCCTTTTGCAATGCAAAAGCAGGCAAAGCAGGAACCTCGGGCGGAAAATAATCGTCTGATGTACCTTCTCCTCTTATTGCTGCTATTGGCAATATAAGATCTCCTATCTTATTTCTTTTTTTCAGACCGCCGCACTTTCCCAAAAACAATACGGCATCAGGGGCAATAGCAGATAACAAATCCATTACAGTAGCTGCTCCAGGGCTTCCCATTCCAAAATTTATAATGGTGATGCCGTTGGCAGTGGCACATTGCATCGGCCTGTCTTCACCTACTACATTCACATCATACAAAAAGGCAAACATTTTTACATAATTAGAAAAGTTGGTAAGCAGTATGTACTTCCCGAAATTTTCGAGCTTTTCGCCTGTGTACCGGGGCAACCAGTTCTCTACAATTTCTTCTTTTGTCTTCATATTTTTTTGTTTTGGTGTTCTTTCTCTCCGGCAGCAACAGGATTCTGTAAATTTAGCAAATACTTTTGTTCCTATGATTAACATAAAGTTTCCTTCGCATTCTTTTAAAATAAAAAGTGAGAATGGAAAGGAAATAATTTTTGATGAATGCAGGAAACAATGGGTTTTACTTACTCCTGAAGAATGGGTGCGCCAAAATTTTTTACAGTATTTGATGCAGGAAAAATTATATCCCGGTTCGTTGATTGCCGTTGAGAGGGAAATTATGTTGGGTGATATGAAGAAGCGTTTTGATATTGTTGTCTTTAAAAATGCAAAACCCTGGATGATTGTTGAATGCAAGGAAATGCAGGTGAAATTAAATGAAGCTGTGATAAAACAAATACTAAATTATAATATTACTTTACAGGCAGAATATCTTGTTATCACCAACGGAACATCAACATTTGCTTTGCAGGTGCAACAAGGTAAATTTGAATGGCTGCAGAACCTCCCTGATTTTTAAAAGATGAAACCATGGCTGATATTGAAAGGCAAATAGAAGAATTGACAAGGCAACTGGCTGAACTTAGAAGCCGTCAATTGCAGATGAATAGTGACATGATTTTGATGGAAAAGCGATTAGAGAGTCTCAATCCTCCCGTTATTGCAAATGCAGAGCAGGAAACCCTATTTGAAAATTTTCCTTATGCCACCACTGGGGCCGCAAAAACTGAAATACCATCTGTACATAAGGTGCAGCAAAGCATTCAAAAAAAAGCAGCACAACCGTCTAAGCGATCGTTTCACCTAAATGGGGAAATGGAGGATTTTATAGGAACTAATGTTATAAGCAAAATTGGAATACTTGTTACCATTATCGGGGTTTTTATCGGGGCTAAATATGCAATTGATAATGAACTTATCAGTCCTTTTTTAAGAATAATGACTGGTTATTGTGTTGCTGCTGTGTTGGTATCTGTTGCTTTTAAACTTAAAAAAAAATATCAGTATTTTAGTTCTGTCTTAATGGGTGGAGGATTAGCTGTAATATATTTTATCACTTATATAGCTTTTAGTTTTTATGCTTTGCTGCCAATGTGGCTTGCTTTTGTTGTAATGATCATAACAACAGGCGCTACTGTTGGCATCGCCCTATGGTACGATCAAAAAGTTATTGCATTGATAGGGCAAATCGGCGCTTATGCCATTCCATTTTTACTCGGCAACAAAAGCGGAAATGTTTTTGGTTTGTTTGCCTATATCTCATTTATAAATATTGGTCTTTTGGCATTGTCGTTTAAAAAAGACTGGAAAGTTTTATATCATATTGCCTTTTTTCTTACCTGGTTAATTTATCTCTTTTGGTTGGTTAGCGGAACGCAGGTAACTAAGAATTTTTCAGCAGGCTTACTATTTTTAACTATCAACTTTTTTACTTTTTATGTAACCTTCCTTTCCTATAAAATTTTTAAAAAAGAACAATATCGCCTGGGAGAGATTAGTGTTTTGCTATGGAATGCACTAATTTATTTCTTTTTGGGTATTTATTTGATTAAAGAGAGTTTTCAAAATATTCATTTTCTTACATGGTTTACTATTTCAAACGCTTTTATTCATTTCGCTGCAGGTTATTTTATTTACCGCCTGCAACTTGCAGATAGAACAGTGTTTCAATTTGTATCAGGGCTTGGGCTTTTATTTGTAACGGTAGCTATTCCTATTGAGTTAGATGGCAGTTGGGTCACATTATTATGGTCTGTTGAAGCAACCTCGTTATTCTATATTGCTTCTGCTAACCGCCGTATTTTATACTTAGACATTGCATTGCCTCTGGTTATTATTGCTGTATTAAGCCTCTTCCACGATTGGTCGTATAGCTACCCTTATCTGGCAGGTTCAAATACAATAAATGGCTATCGTGCCAAGCCTTTTGCCAATGTGAACTTTGTGCTTTCGATGTTTGTTTGTACATGCTTAGGTTATATCAGTTATACTGTCGTAAACAAACCCTTTTCCAACCTTAATCGTACTGCGGCCGGTTTTTTCAATAAGATTATTCCTGTTATTTTTTTATTTATTCTTTATTTGGCATTATATAATGAGATCCATTTAGCCTGGGATAAAATCATTTACCTGAACCAGGGTAAGGATCCTATTGCTTTAAACAAGCATCTCCCGATTTTTCAGTCGCTTACTTTAATAATGTTTTCATGTATATATTTAGCCCTATGGTTAATAAATACAAAATGGATTAAAAAAGAAAAATTTCTTCATTTGTTGCTGCTATTTGCTGCAATTGTCGATGTCGTGTTTCTGACAAGAGGTCTATATTTATCAGGAGAATTGCGCGAAGATTATTTATCAGGACCTTCTTCGATAGCTTTCGGTTCACTTCTAGCCGTACGCTATCTTTCCTTTGCCGCTTTAGCCATTCTTTGGTTAAGTGCACGTAAGTCAATAAAAACTTTGAAACCTGTTTACTCATTCCAGGTAGCCTTTTCTTCTTTATTTAATATGACTTTGCTTACTATTATTTGTAACGAATTTATTCATTGGATGGATATGTCGGGTTATCAAAATCAATATAAATTAGGATTGAGCCTTATCTGGGGCGGATATGCATTAGCGTTGATATTTGCAGGTATAATACAAAAGAAGAAGTATTTGCGCATTTCTGCTATGGTATTATTTGGCGTTACTCTATTAAAATTATTTTTTTATGATCTTGCATCTTTATCAACCATATCCAAAACCATTGTATTGGTATTGTTAGGAATACTGCTTTTATTTGCTTCTTTTTTGTATAATAAATACAAAGATTTGCTTTCGGGTAAGGAGGGAAGTTAGAAAAAATATCAAACGATTTAAACCTTTTATACTTTTTTATAAAAATTTCGTTTACATAAGCAGCTAAATCGTTTTAAATTTACTCTATATTAGCTAATATGTTTTTGTTTGAATTTTTTTTCAAATTTATAAGAGCACAGTTATACGTGTAGAAGTCTTAAAATATCTTTAATAATAAAACCAGTCACCGGTATGTAAATAAAATGTTACTCAAAACATTTTAAAATTGTGAAAAAGTAAAAAGAATATTGGCCTGTCAAATATTTGCCCCAGGAGTATTTATTTGGGCTTTCAAATATTCTACTATTTTTACAACCTAACATTAAACGTAATTATACGTAAATAAACAAACATATTGTGTCGATGAAACAACTAACAGTAAAACTTTCTGCTGCATTATTATTTGCTCTGTCATTATCTACTCAGGCAAAGTCACAAGATGACGGTACAATAAATGTAGTTACTTCGGCGGTTCCGTTTTTAAGAATTTCTCCCGATGCCCGTGCCGGCGGTATGGGAGATGTTGGTATTGCAACTACCCCTGATGCTAATGCATCTTTCTGGAACCTTGCAAAGGCGCCTTTTGCCGCCAGCCGTACGAGTGGCGCTGTAACATATACTCCATGGCTAAAAGACCTTGGATTAAACGATGTTTACCTTGCATCGCTTGCAGGTTATCACCAGTTGGATGAGGAACAGGCGATATCTGCTTCCATACGTTATTTTAGCCTTGGCAATATTCAATTTACCGATTTTGCCGGAAACGACCTGCAGTCATTTCGTCCCCGCGAATATTCTATAGATTTTGGCTATAGTCGTAAATTGAGTGAAAGATTGAGTGCCGGTATTGCTTTAAGATATATCAATAGTAACCTTGCAGGTGGAACGGCAGTGAATGGTGTTCAATATAAATCAGGTAATGCAGTAGCTGCAGATTTATCTTTATTTCATTCAGGAGTAGACGAAACAGGCCAGGGGTTAAACTGGGGAGTTACTTTAAGCAATCTTGGTACTAAAATTTCATATACCAGTGATGCCCAGCAAAAAGATTATATACCTGCTAACTTAGGTTTAGGAGCGGCTTATACATGGGTCTTCGATGAAACCAGCAGATTTACTGCCGGCCTTGATATCAATAAACTAATGGTACCAACTCCTCCGTCTTTATTGGATGACTCCACTATAGACGATTACCGTGATAAAAGCGTAATAAGCAGTTGGTTCAGCAGTTTTGGAGATGCAGGTGGCCTTAGTAATGAAATAAAAGAATACCAGGTGTCCTTAGGTGGTGAATATACATATAATGACCAGTTTATGGCAAGGGCGGGGTATTTCTATGAGAATAAATTTAAAGGTAACCGAAAGTACTTTACGCTTGGTGTTGGATTAAAATACAATGTCTTTGGTTTAAATTTCTCCTATCTTGTTCCCTCAGGAAACGGTGTCAGCCGCAACCCATTGTCAAATACATTGCGTTTTAGCCTTGTATTTGATTTAGATAATAATACGAATGGTTCTGGTGGTACAACTGCTCCATAATGCACTTAAGCACTGCCGTTCCAAAGAATTATTGAAAATAACTGGAAGCCCCGCAATTAGGGGCTTTTCTCATGTTATGCAATATGTACTCAAACAGATGGATACGTTAAACTTCCATTAAGGGGACACCAATGAATAAATTTAGTCTCTTGTGGTTATAAAGTTGTTTATTCTTTTCCTTTTTTAAAATCTATTTACTTCAGAATGTATGGCTCTTGAAATACTTATTTACTGTCACCTAACGATGGCTAATTTAATACGTCATCCTTTATCTATCTACACATCTTGCCTTAGCACTTCCAAAGGTGGCCTTGTTAATACCCCGCGACTGTTTACTAAACCAATAACTACTGTCAGCAGGCACACGAGCACAAATAAAATAATTACAGGGAGAAACTGTGGTTTTAATTCTGTTTCAAAAGTATAGTGAGCTAAAGCCCAGCTTCCGGCAAGTGACAATAGAATGCCGGTAGCGGCTGCTAAAGCACCTAAGAAAAAATATTCAAGAACTGTAATGGCAAATATTTGTTTTCGGCTTGCACCAAGGGTTCTTAATAACACACTTTCCTGCAGGCGCTGATATTTACTGATAAGTACAGAAGCTATTAATACAACAAGGCCGGTAACAATGCTAAAGCCTGCCATAAAGCGAATTACAAAGCCAATCTTGCTCATCAGGTCGTCAATCACCTTAAGCACAAGGCCAAGATCTATTATAGATACATTAGGAAATTGCCTTACCATTGCCTGCTGAAGTCTTGCAGAAACCTGTTGAGATGGAACTCTTGTTACCAACACATGAAACTGTGGTGCTTCCTCCAGCACGCCTTTTGGAAAAACAACTAAAAAATTTGTTCGTATACCCGTCCAGTTTACTTCACGAAAGCTTCCTATCACTGTAGGTATTATTGCACCTTGTACATTAAACACCAGTGTATCTCCAATCTTTAGTTGGTTACGTTGGGCAAAACCTTGTTCTAACGAAATAAATGCTGTACCTGTTTTATTGTCCACAACACCCTTCCATGTACCTGCTGTAATTTTTTCTGAAGGCGTCAAAGTATCCCGGTAAGTAACCCGGTACTCCCTGCTGAATATCCTTCTTGAAACATCAACTGTGCTATCTTTTTGAGCTATTACTGACGTTATACTATTAACTTGTTCAAGCCGCATATTTACAATGGGTACAGTTTCGTTTACAGGTAATCCCTGTATGCGTGCAAGGTTTAATACTGCTTGTTTCTGGCCTGATTGTATATCAAACAAAACAATATTTGGTTGATTGCCGCTTGCAGATAAGGTAACACGATTTAGCAGAATGGTTTGTACAAAAAATAAAGTGCTGATAAGAGCAGTGCCTAATCCGATCGAAACTATAAGAATGGCTGTCTGGTTATTTGGACGATACAGGTTTGCTAAACCTTGCCGCCATAAATAACTCCATGATGATGGAAAAAATCGCCTTACAAGCCACATAAGTAAACGAGCCATTCCCGTTAGTACCAATAAAGATCCGATTATACTTGCAGTAAAAGAAAATGTTTGCTTCCAATTATTCATTTGCAGGTAAGTAAAGCCGAAGATGAACAGCAGAATTAAAACATACACTAACCATTTTAAAGGATCATTGACAAGGCGTTGTGGTTCAAATGAAGCACGTAACGCATTAAGCGGTGAAATATTCCGGATAGCTATAAGAGGCAATAAAGCAAAAAGTATGGCGATTATTGTTCCTAAAGCTATACCTTGAATGATAGCCTTCCACGAAATGCTTGTTGTAATATCAATAGGAAGAAAATCTTTAATAATATAGGGGAGAAATTGCTGAATGAGCGTTCCCAAAACCGCACCTGCAAAAGAACCAATAATACCAATGCCAATAATCTGGATGAGGTAAATAACAAACGCCTGTGATGACTTTACACCAAGACAGCGTAAAATAGCAATAGAGTTTAGTTTTTCACGCACATAAATATGAATGGCACTTGCAACACCGGTACAGCCAAGTAATAAAGCAATAAAACCAACTAAAGATAAAAACCTGGTAAGGTCGCTGAAAGAACGCCCTGTATCTTCTTTCTTACTTTCAATAGTTTCGTAATTCAGATCTGCGGCATCTAAACGTGGTTTAAGGGTATCTGTTATTTGAGTGATGTTAACAGGAGTATTATATTTGAAGTAATAACGATAATTAATGCGGCTGCCTTTTTGCGATAAACCTGTTTGCAGAAGGTAACGAAGAGGAATAAATACCGACGGAGCTACCGATGCTGATAATCCTGTTTGTCCGGGTGCTTTTAATAAAGTGCCTGCAATAGCAAAGGTTACTTCTCCTACTTTTATAGAATCGCCGGGGCGCGCTCCATATTGTAACATCAGGGTTTGATCGACTAATGCCTGTTGTTGTGACCTGAATGATTTTGAAGCTGCTGCCGGTGTGGTTTCCAAATCACCATAATAAGGGAAATCTCCCTGCAGTGCCCTTATTTGTGCCAAACGTGTTCCGCCATTTTTTGTAAATAAAATCATGGAGGCAAAACTTTGTTCCTGTGATCTTTTATTTCCCAAGGAGTCGATTAAGCTTTGTATCGGAGGAGATGCAGGTCTGCTGCCCGAAATTTCAAGGTCAGCGCCAAGCAGAGTAGCTGCCTGCTGGTCAACATTTTGGCGAAGATTATCGCTCAAAGCATAAATAGCTACAAGTGCAGCAATACCAAGAATGATAGAAGATATAAAAAGCAACAATCTCGAACGATTACGCCTGCTGTCACGCCATGCCATTTTTATTAGCCACGAAATATTCAGGCTATTATTTAAATTTGTCTCTTCTTCTGCCGAAACTATTTCCATGCTTTTATTAATTATTAAGTAAAACAAGCCTAAATGGTTCTTCTTACCACGACCTTATGAAAAAAGCGTTAAGAAAATTATATGCAGGGCGTTAAGAAATGAAATTAATGTTACAAATGTTTAGTTATGTTATTAGTCTGTAAGTCCTACAGTTGTATGTTCTTATTTTAAAGCTGTAACTAATTTCATTTTAGACTGCATACAATTTTTAGCTTTTTTTCATTCAGTCTTGAATGGTTGGTTCTTTTGTTTCAAGACAAAAGAACAACAGAAAATAAATTTTTCGATTTATTCACCTAATGTTATTACAACGAGTTTGTTTATCTAATTCCCAAAATTCAATTTCTGTTATCTACACCGCTTCCACATTTGCACGTGCAGGTTCTTCTGAAACAATTTTCCCTCCTCTTATTCTTATAATGCGTTGTGTTTTTGCTGCAAGATCAAGATCGTGTGTAACTAAGATTAACGTAGTACCTGCTTCTTTATTCAAATCAAAAAGAAGATTTACTACTTTCTCACTTGTTTCTGCATCAAGATTACCGGTGGGTTCATCAGCAAACAATATCCTTGGTCTGTTCGAAAAGGCTCTTGCGAGTGATACTCTTTGTTGTTCGCCGCCGCTTAATTGCGCAGGATAATGATGACCGCGATCAGCAAGGCCAACCTTCTCTAACAGATCCATTGCCCGTGGCCGTATATTCTTTTCTCCCCGAAGTTCTAATGGCACCATTACATTTTCAATAGCTGTTAAGGTCGGCATAAGTTGAAAGTTTTGAAAAATAAAACCAACATAACGATTGCGAACCGCAGCACGATAGTCTTCGTTTAAATCATCTAAAGGTATATTGTGTAATTCCACTGTTCCGGAAGTTGATCTGTCAAGACCGGCACATAATCCAAGCAAAGTAGTTTTACCGCTGCCAGATGGACCAACAATAGACATCGTAGAACCAGGCAGAACAGAAAAGTTGATCTTATCTAAAACTGTAAGTATACGACTGCCACTTTGATAAGTTTTGCTGACATCGTTGAGTTTGAGTATTGTTTCCATTAATGGTTAATTTATCTTGCTTTACTATATGCGCAATTAGCAATGGCACTTGTTTTTAATAAGAACCTGAGTATTCGATACTATTTCGTATAAAAGTACTTTAATCCTTTATTTTAATGTTACCAACACGTTTAAAAATTGTTTGTTCAAATCTTACGACTGTTTCTATGAATAAAATACTTTCTTTATTCACTGCTTTTTTTTTAATCATGATTGTTGCATGTAATAACAGGCAAGCTGAGCCGAAAGAGGAAAAAAAATCACCAAACGATAATACTACTGTTAGCAACTCGCAGGTAAAAACAATATTGTTTTTCGGCAACAGCCTTACCGCAGGTTATGGTGTTGACCCGTCTGAGGCTTTTCCCTCGTTAATCCAAAATAAAATAGACTCGCTTAATCTTCCTTATAAGGTTGTTAATGCAGGTGTTAGTGGCGAAACATCTTCGGGAGGAAACGGTCGCATTGATTGGATTCTACGCCAGCCTTTAGATGTATTTGTACTTGAGCTGGGAGCAAATGATGGATTGAGGGGTATTCCTTTAGATGAAACAAAGAAGAATCTACAGGCTATTATCGATAAAGTGAAAGCAAAATATCCCGATGCAAAACTTGTACTTGCAGGCATGCAAATACCGCCAAACATGGGGCAAAAATATGCGAATGAGTTTAAAGTCATGTTTCCGCAACTGGCTCAGAAAAAAAATATGACTTTAATTCCTTTTCTGTTGCAAGGCGTTGGCGGTGAAGTAAAGCTGAACCAGCAAGATGGCATTCATCCGACTAAGGAAGGGCATAAAATAGTTGCGAAAACTGTATGGAGGGTATTGAAAGATGTATTGGGATAAGTAAAGTGTGCGTTTGAAATAACTGCCTCAACTGCCTTTAGAACATAAATAAATTGTGGATTGTATCAAATAGTAAGACTTTATCTAATTCGAATTTATATCGTCTAAACCGGGTGCTTCATTATATTGCAACAGGAGTCCATGCGCTTGTTTCTGAAACTGCTGCAACCTTTAATCTAATACGTCACACATAAAACCCGTCTTTTTTACAATCGTCATTACCTTTTGGGGTATAAAATTTTTCCCTTCAATTCTTAACACTTTATCACAATCCTCAAGGTCGAAATTTATCATACTATCCGGAATATGTTGAAGAAGCATGATTACGATTTTGTTTGCGTCAGAAACTTCCTCCACATTTGTTTTAAAAACTTCTATCATTTTAGGGATTATTAGTGAGTGTAACCTGGTAGTTTCGATTATTGCGGTTGACCCTTCTGGTCCATACCGGCTTACCTTTCCAATCTTGGAGTCTTTAAATATCGACATATAAAAATTTACCGCCTCTTCAGCTTGATTCAAACCATAAATGGGGGATGGTCTTTTGCATATACTTCAGTTTTGGTTTATTAATGACTTTCTGATAACACTTTCACTTGTTCCAACGCTTTAGGAAACATTTGCATAAACATCTCTTTATGCTCTTCATTTATATCCATCTCAACCAATAATTCTGTAACGCCGTCCGCCTCTTTAACAGTATAATTTTCCAGCGCACCTGCCCATCCTTTTACTTTTTCACTCTCTGTGTCTTCAACACCGTTATGTACTTCTCCCAGGTGTCTGAAAGACATAAATTCGTTTGGCCGATTGGCTATAATTTTACTGACCATCCCTGAACCTTCGCCGTCCAGGAAAAGTACTTTACTGCCTTCTTTCCAGTCAGTGTCAGCATAAGAAGATGGACTGAAAACACTAGTCCACTTGCGATAGGTTTCATCTTCCCAGAGTGTTTTCCAAACTTTTTCTTTTGGTGCATTTATGCTTTTTAAAAATGTAAGCTTTTCCATATGGTTTTATTTTATTGGTTAATGTTGTCAATAAAGTTTATTAGTTCATTCATTATATATTCAACCTCTTTCCTATTGGCCTTAACATCCTGCATATTGCGCAGATACATCATCCGTCTGTCTCTATAATCACCTTCCAGTAAGCCTGATTTAATATTTACAATTGTTGGATGATGAAAGACAAGATGAACATGATTTGTAGCCCTATGATTGAAAGTGACGATGTCTTCTTTATAATAATAGCTCGGTGCATTCCATTTAATTCGTTCTTCAATTTTGTTATTAGCTCCTTTAATGATGGTTCTTACAGCTTCGATCTCTGCTTTTAGCGGATGCTCAAGTTTGTGCATGTACTCACTTACTTTATCTGCATCTGTAAGCTTTACTGACGAGTTCTTTTTTGTTGATGGTTTTTTTAATCCATCATCAGGTGCAGCTATGCTTTTGGTTGTTTTCGACGTAAGCAGCAGTTGGTTTTTTTCAAGAACAGTTTATAAATCAGGAATGCTTTTATAGATCTAATACTACGCTTACTTGCAATTACTTATCTTCTATTATTGATAAGATATTTCCTGCAGGATCTTTAAACCAGGCTATGTTTGGCCCTTTATCACTTCGGCAGATACCTTTTTTATCTGTTGGTATGTCACCCCCATATTGTTCAAATTGTACACCAAGTGATGTAAGTTCATCAACCGCTTTATCAATATTATTTACCGGAAAATTAAGAACAGTGAATGTTGCAGGAATATGGTCACTTTTAGGATACACTAAAATGTTATGACCTCCCTCAATCTGTAATTCTAAAAGTCCCATTGGATTGTCCACTACATTCAAGCCTAATATCCCTTCATAAAATTCTTTTGCCTTAACAAGGTCGTTAACTGAAAATCCGCTGAAAGCTTTTGTATGTTTAAACATAATAGAAGTTTTAACTGTTATTGGGGATGATACTCGACTTTGTTGTTTAATACTTTAACTATGTTTTTAAGTTGCTGTAAATGCCTTTGAGTATGATATATAACAAAATGCATTGCTTCCAAACGGGTTAAAAAACCATACACAGGAATCTCAAATGCTAAACAGGTTTTTGAAAGATCTAAAGTTTGTATAGCTTCTTTTATCGTTGCCTTTATATCTTGTAATGAATGTAACAATTCTTCTTTTTTATGACCAATATTTTTTGGCTTTACAAAATCAGGAGACTCTGCTTTAGCAGTGAAATCTAAAAAATTTGCTTTAATAGTTTTTACTTTTTCATCCGGTGCTCTTTCTGTTTCTTTAACCGGTCCATTAATTATTTGAGCAAATCCTGAATTAGATAATATTAAATGTTCGGCAAGCTGGCCTGCTGTCCAACTTCCCTGGAAAGGAACAGTATTTAATTGCTGTTGGGTGATAGATGAAAGTGTTTGCAATAGTTCTCCCAGGACAGTATCAAATTCAGGTAACACCTCTTTTCGTGGATCAATTTTTACCATGCACATCATCTCTTTCATATTCTTATACATTTCAACAAAAGGTTTAGTATTGTCACCAATACCTTCATTACCTAACTCCTCAAAAACATCTTTAATACAATTTGTTTTAGAAGTCCAGTCTATTAAAGTTGCTGTTAAGTAATCACCTTTTTCTATTGAATAATTTTCATAACCGTATTTTTTTCCTTCTCCTGCAAACGTTTCCAGAGCAGCAGCTATGTAAATTATGGTTCCATTTGTACATTGACTTATTCCATAGTAAGTACGCTCATCACCTTTCGGAAGGGTTTTAAGCAACTCATCAAATGCTTCTCCGATTCCAATGGGAAAGGTTTTTACAGGGCGACCAAAAACTTTTAAGTCACTTTCAAGCTTATATTTTTCCATAAATAATGCTTTTTATATGTTACATATATTTCATAGCTTCATAACTTAACAGTCTGCGCCATAAAGCTATCTGACCAATGATGTTTGCTTCGCGATAAATGATGAAAGTAATAAGATCAAAGTATGTCATTCTCATTTCAGGCATCATCTCAAATGATTGGTCAAGTTTCTCATCACTTACATTAACCAATGCTTCTCTTAATACAGGAGTAATGCTTTCCCAATCTTTTTTAAATTCGGCAAGAGATGGATAGGTAATGTTGTCCTGTATGCCTTTGTTATCTTTAAATAGTTCATGTGCCGCCTGTTTACGATCAGCACCAAGTGAAGTGGCTATTTCGTATCGTTGCTGAACAAGGCTGCCTGTAAGCCAGGCTATGTGATTGGCTTTTGTATTTAAGCGATTATGTGCGTCGTTATCAGAAATGCCATCGAGCGCACTAGAGAAAAACGTTGTATGCATATCATAGAGCACAATAAGAGACGACATTCTGTTGCTATTTGTTTGTGGTGCCATTTTGAATTGTTTTTAATTGACGATACTATTTTATTTAAGCTTACTAAACTTAGGAGAAATTGTTATGAAATCTTATAATTAAGAACTCTTTAGCTTCACCATGCACATTACTTCCTTATCGTTTTTGTACCATTCGACACATGGAAAAGTTTTATCTAACTGCGGGTCTGCAAGTAGCCTTTGAAAAGTAATCCCTACCTTTTCAATTTTTTTTCTCAAGTCAATAATGGTTGCAGTTAAGTATTCTCTTTTTGTAATTATGAAGGTTTCAAAGCCATATTTTTTTGCTTCGCCCTTCAAAGCTTTCTGAAACTGCCGCTTTATATATAATATTGTCATCTCTGCTTTTGTAAGAAATTCCGTAAAAGGTTCTGCCTTCTTTTGAAAGCATTTTCTCTAATGTTATAAAAGCTTCCTCTATGCCCTGAGGAAAAGATTTTGCTGCGGTACAATATACTTTTACATCATCTTTCAAATTATATTTATCCATAAATACAATTTTTTGATTGGCCATACAAACTTACGCTCACAAATCAAATTGAATGGGGTGCTACTACGACAATCTAAGGTGTTTATTGCGACATTAATTCTACTTAAATTTGAAAGATGAAACATATATCCATTCTTGTTCCGATGGGAGCTATTTTAGGCAGCGTTGAAGGACCGCGCCAGGTGTTGACAGAAGTAAATAAGTTCTTGAAAAGTATTGGGAAACCTGTTTTATGTAAAGTTCAGTTGGTAGGGCTATCTAAAGAGGTAGCAGTAGCAGGTGGTTTATACACCGTTTTTACCGATGTTTTAGCAAAAGATATTGCAAAAACAGACCTTATAATTATACCTGCTTTGGATGGTGATATGGTTAAAAACTTAGAGCATAATCATGATTTTGTTTCATGGATAATAAGCCACTATAAAGCAGGTGCAGAAGTAGCCAGTCTTTGTGTTGGTGCATTTTTGCTGGCTTCTACCGGGTTAATAAAAGGAAGACAATGCGCAACTCACTGGATGGCAGCCAATGATTTCAGAAAAATGTTTCCTGATGTAAACCTTGTTGAAGATAGAATTATCACAGATGAACAGGGCATTTATTCAAGTGGGGGTGCATTCTCTTACCTTAACCTTATTTTATACCTTATTGAAAAATATGCAGGCAGAGATGTAGCTGTTTTTATGTCTAAGGCATTCCAGATAGACATCGAACGCCGAAGCCAGTCTCAATTTATTATGTTTAATGGTCAAAAGGCCCATGAAGATGAAGAGATTAAAAAAGCACAGGAATTTATTGAGAATAACGTGCAGGATAAAATAACAGTTGATCAACTGGCATCCGCCTTTGCCATTGGACGAAGAAACCTTCAACGCAGGTTTAAGAAAGCTACATCAAACACAGTGGTTGAATATATACAACGGGTCAAAATTGAAGCTGCGAAAATGAGCCTCGAGACGTCGCGGGAAAATGTGAATGAGGTAATGTATAAAGTAGGGTATACTGACAGTAAAGCTTTCCGTATTACTTTCAAAAAAATTACAGGCCTGTCCCCAATACAATATCGCAATAAATATAATAGGGAGGTTGTAGAGACATAAGGTTATGGGAAATGATAGTTCCTTATATTCTCTGCTGTCTGGCAGATCTATGTCAGCCGTCTTTAACAAAGCACTATTTTAGTTGCATTATCAGGTTGTATTGTATATAATGTTCTTGCATCGGATGCGAAACTGAAGCGCCCGCAATGCAAGGGAACCCAACCCTAAAGGCAATGGATACCCCAAAATATTAACACTACTCCATTTTCCTGTTTTCGTTCATCTCAATCACATTTGCTACCTTTGCTTTCCTGTCAAATTGGCTATAAAAACAATTAGCATCAAATTTGACAAATAAGAACTTTTAAAAGAATTTATACTAATACCCAACGCGTATATTATGTTAGGTTTTATATCGAAATTATTTGGCGGAAGCAAATCAGAAAAAGATGTAAAGGTTTTGCTTCCAATTGTTGAGAAAACGAATGAATATTTTAAACAATATCAGTCATTGTCTAATGATGAGCTGCGAGGCAAAACAGCAGAATTTAAAGAACGTATTAAAGCTCATTTAAATGATATTGAAACTGAAATTGAAAACCTTGGAAAGGAAGCAGAAGCGTTACCGGCTGATGACATTAGCGGCCGGGACACCATTTTTCAGGAAGTTGATAAACTGAAAAAACAACGTGATGAAAAAATAGAAGAGGCTCTGAAAGACATACAGCCGGAAGCTTTTGCTGTTGTAAAAGAAACTGCCCGCCGTTTTACCAATCATACAGAAATTGTATCGAAAGCTACAGACTTTGACCGTGAGTTAAGTGTGGGTAAAGAGCATATACGTATAGAAGGTGATGATGTTATACATAGCAATACCTGGAATGCAGCCGGGAATATGGTCACCTGGAACATGGTTCATTATGATGTGCAGTTGATCGGTGGTTCTGTCTTGCATCAGGGAAAGATTGCTGAAATGGCAACAGGTGAAGGTAAAACACTTGTATCAACCTTACCTGCTTACCTTAATGCACTTGCGGGGGAAGGCGTACATATTGTAACAGTAAATGATTATTTGGCCAGGCGAGACAGTGAATGGAATGGACCAATATTTGAATTTCTTGGTCTTAGAGTGGATTGTATAGATAAGCACCAGCCAAACACAAAGCAGCGCAGAAATGCTTACCAGGCGGATATAACTTACGGTACCAATAACGAATATGGTTTTGACTACCTGAGAGATAATATGGTGCACACGCCTGATGAAATGGTGCAGCGCAAGCATCATTTTGCAATGGTGGATGAGGTTGACAGCGTTTTGATTGACGATGCAAGAACACCATTGATTATCAGTGGTCCTGTACCTCGCGGCGATGAGCAGGAATATCATATTTTAAAGCCAAGAGTACTGCAACTGGTGGAAGCTCAGAAGAGAGTGACCAACCAGTTTTTGAATGAAGCAAAGAAAAAATTTGCTGAAGGAAACGACGACCCGAAAGATGGGGGCCTTGCGCTAATGAGAGCCGTCAGAGGTTTACCAAAGAGCGGCGCTCTTATTAAGTATTTAAGTGAGCCCGGAGTACGTACAAAACTTCAAAAAACAGAAAATCATTATCTTGCTGATCAGCAGCGTGAGATGCATAAAGTAGATGAAGAATTATATTTTCATATAGATGAAAAAAATAATTCTGTTGAACTTACTGACAAAGGCATTCAGATGATTACTAAAAGTGGAGAAGATCCTAGCTTTTTCATTTTGCCTGATATAAGTGTTCAGCTAAATGCAATCGATACTGATGAGTCTTTAACGCCGGAAGAAAAGCTGCACCAGAAAGAGGCTATACTAAATGACTATTCCTTAAAGGCTGACCGTATTCACACTGTGCAGCAACTGCTGAAAGCGTATACGTTGTTTGAATTAGACGTAGAATATGTAGTGATTGAAGGTGCGGTAAAAATAGTGGACGAGCAGACAGGTCGTATTATGGAAGGCCGTCGTTATAGTGATGGTTTACACCAGGCAATTGAGGCAAAAGAAAATGTAAAGATCGAAGCCGCAACACAAACTTATGCTACCGTTACCTTGCAGAACTATTTCCGCATGTATCATAAGCTCGCGGGTATGACAGGTACTGCCGAAACTGAAGCAGCGGAGCTTTGGGATATTTATAAACTTGATGTCGTTACTATTCCGACTAACCTGCCCATGGTGCGCAAAGATGAGCAGGACCTGGTATTTAAAACGAAGAGAGAAAAATATAAGGCAGTAATTGAAGAAATTGAAAAGCAACGAAATCTTGGCCGTCCTTCGCTTGTTGGTACGACCAGCGTTGAGGTGAGTGAACTACTTAGCCGTATGCTAAAGCAGAAACAAATTCCGCACAACGTATTGAATGCGAAACAACATGCAAGAGAAGCGCAGGTGGTTGCCGAAGCAGGTCTGGCAGGGAATGTAACCATTGCAACCAACATGGCTGGTCGTGGTACAGACATTAAACTCGGACCAGGCGTAAAAGAAGCTGGTGGTCTTGCCATTCTTGGCACCGAAAGACATGAAAGCCGTCGTGTAGACCGTCAGTTACGAGGTCGTGCTGGCCGTCAGGGCGATCCGGGTTCATCTATGTTTTTTGTCTCTCTTGAAGATGATCTGATGCGTATGTTCGGCAGCGAACGTATAGCTAAGGTGATGGACTTTGCGGGTTATAAAGAAGGCGAGGTTATACAACACAGCATGATTACCAAAAGCATCGAACGGGCCCAACGCAAAGTGGAAGAAAACAACTTTGGCATACGTAAACGCTTGCTGGAGTATGACGACGTGATGAATAAACAAAGAACAGTCATCTATACTAAACGCAGTCATGCTTTGTTTGGAGAAAGGCTGGCTTTAGACCTCGATAATGGGTTTTATTCTGTTGCTGAAGGATTGATCAGCAGCTTTAAAGAGCAGGCGGATTTTGAAGGTTTTCGTATGGCTGTAATTGTAAACTTTGGTATTGATACATCCATTACAGAAGAAGAGCTGAGTAAAGTAAATGAACAGCAACTTGCAGACAGGTTGTACCACGAAGCCATTTCAAATTACCAGGTTAAGAAAAATGAAATAGCAACAAATGCTTTACCGGTATTTAAAAATATTCGCCAGCAACAGGGAGGTCACATAGAAAATGTGGTTGTGCCTTTTACTGATGGTCGCAGGGGCATGCAGGTGCTTGCAAATCTAAATAAAACGCTTGAGAGCAATGGTTATGAACTAACGCAGGCCGTTGAGCGAAATGTTGCATTAAGTCTTATTGACGATGCATGGAAAGAACACCTGAGAGCAATGGACGATCTGAAACAAAGTGTTCAAACAGCCTCTTATGAACAAAAAGATCCTTTGGTAATTTATAAAATGGAAGCCTTCGGGTTATTTAAGAAATTAGATGAACAGGTAAACAGAGATGTGATCTCATTTTTATGTCATGCAGGCATACCTGTAGAGCAGGAGGAAGTTCCTGAAAGGGTCATTCATGAAGGCAGGGAGCAAAAGACCGATATGAGCAAAATGAGGATCAACAAAGATGAAATAGATGCTGCGGGCCAGGATTATGCAGCCAATGAAAATGATTACTTCGATCCAACGCCCACAGTCGTGAAACAACAACCAATTGTGGTAGGACCAAAGGTTGGCAGAAACGATCCTTGTCCTTGCGGCAGTGGTAAGAAATTTAAGAACTGTCATGGGAAGGAAGTGTAGATGAAATGAAAAAATTTAAAGGGATAAAATCTCAAAGAGGGGTTTTATTCCTTTTTTCACTTATTAAACTCGCATTTAGAAATTCTATGTTTAACTATTCTTTTCTCAGCAGATGTAGAGAGCATATAAGAAAGAAGTAACAGGTTTACGAACTTAAATTCTCGTGTGCTGCTTTTATAAAACTTTACAATTTTTTGAAATTTTCTTCGCTATCTTTTCAGTATTACCAATAATTAGAGCATGACCAGGATTGTTCATTTCCTTTGTAACAATAGGATCGTGCTCACATTTGTAACCCTCAATTAATGCAATGGCTGCAGAAAATTCAGCTACTTTATAGGACTGAGTATCACCAATAAACGAAGCAATATCAGGAGTTAATGGCTTAATATTAACGGAAAGCCCATTTTCATTTGGTTTGGTTTTAAATGCAGCACTTGTTGGTTGATATTGTCCATTTATCTCTTTAAAGAAGGGAATAAATTTTGGTTCATTAATTACTGGGAATCTCCTTAATAGTAAATCCTCAACAGTTATTGTATATTTTTCAAGCATAAATCACTTCTTCTAAAAGATTTGTTATTTCAGATAATTCGTAAACAAATATTGGCTGTTTACTTATGATTGCCCCATATTCATTAAATAATAAAAATTGCATAAGTCCTTCAGGATTGATTTCTAGTTCTGCACAGATATTTACAGAATCAAATTCAAACTGAATACCTCCATCTCTCATTGGGAAAACATTTATAGTCAACCCTTGCGAAGAAATATTGCCTATTTTAAGTTGCTGTAGGATTCTGTAAGCTATAGTTAGGGCTACGTTTGAGATGGCTTCTGCATTATTACCGTCCCAATTATTTTGTAATTGCTGAAAATCGCTAATCCTAGACTCTAATACATACCAGTCACTATATGAATGAGGTGTCGTCACTGCTATATCAGCGTTAAAAAGATTTATTGAATTTTCCGCAAGTGATGAAATAAAAGATCCGCAAACAAATTCTTCAATTGGATTTTTATCACTGCGTTTATATAATTGGGTAACTAAGGTCTCCATAATTATTTTTTAGAAGTCAATTTGAATTGATAATTGCTTAATTTTAAAATAGTGATAAAGGCTAATATAGCATAATCCAAACCATATTCGTCACTGTCCAACAAAGCATGAGCTACTTTATTTCTTAAATTATACCCTACTTTTTCTGTTAAAACAAACTTTAAGAAATAATGATCATCCACTGTAAGTTTTCCGGTTAAATCTACTAATAAATCATCAAGCACTTTCTCCATAATAATGCCTGGTAACTTCGAATTAACTTTGAAAGTATGAATGCCTAAAAAAGAACAAAATTCTCTTATAAAATATTCAGCTTTTAAAACAAGGGTATCAATAGTTACTATAAAATTTGGCTTATATCCTTGAATCGTTTTCCATTGCTGCATTTCATTAAAAAGTGCTTTAATTCCAGGCGCAACCAAATTTAAATAATTTATTGAATAATCTTTACCATTAGAACGTCTTGTTCCAGGTTGCCCCATCCAAGTTTTATTTAAAAATTCCAAAACACTTTTTGCTGATATTTTATTAGTACGTAATGCTTCGAAAAAGTATTGAATGAGAGTTTGTAACGCGAATTGAAAATGAAATTCATATGTTCTTAATAAACTAAATCTTTCTTTTTCTTCTTCAGTTGAAAACTGCGCTATCGTGTTACCAAATTTATCCTTAATACTTACTGGTATTAATTGCATCATAATTGATTGCTTAGATGCATCAAAACTTAATTGCTTGATTTTTTCCAATGGCATGATCATCGGAGTAAGCAAAATTGTTTGAATAATTGTTTCCTGCGAAGCAGCCTGCACTTCATTTTTAATAAGCTCCATTATACGCTGTACGTCATCCTGCGGTAATTCCTCACTTATTTTCCCTGGTGCAAAGTCAACCCTTAGTTGTTGGTATTGAGATTGCAATCTTTTAAGGTTTTTAATATCTTTCAAGCCTTTATACATCTCCATAGCCTTTTCAATAAAAGATACAGCAGCTAAATTATTTTTCTCACCTGCATCAACTGCTAACTTTTCGTATTGGGTTGCCTTGAAATACAGCCAATCATTATAATCTTTTTTGAGCTTTTTGCAAAGTTTGATTGAGATATCAGCAATACCCATTGCACCCCCTTTGTTTGTTTCTTCAAGGTTTTTTGCTATCTCCCAATTTTTTTGAAGAATTTTTTCAACATCACCTACCTCTACAAAATCTTTAAAATATTCAACTGCAAATGCAGTAAGATCAACTGCTGTTCTTAAGCTATACTTACTTTTTACATCCCATTGCTGATGCATCTGAAAAGTAAACTGTATTAATTCGTGAAATAATTTCTTTATATCATCTTCATTTTTTCGCTTTTGTGCAATATGTAATGCATGAGCTAAAACACCTCTATAGTGAAATGTATAAAACTTACCATTTTCTTCTGCCATCGCTTTTGTCACATAAGTCTGAACGAGTTGAAAAAGCAATTGAACTAATTTAAAAATATCTTCATTTTTTTTTATGTACCCGGCATAATGTAATACTAAGCCAAATTCTGTTTTAGCAAATATGTTTTTTGCCTCATTAAAACGTTTATATAAATATTGAAGATCTTCCTGTGTTAAGGTGTTAGGATCTGGCCATTGAAATGGCACTTCCGTTCCATCTTCCAATGTTCTGCTACCAGCTACTTTATAGCTAAGTTTTTGTTTTGGATTTTTTGAAAAAGCAAAAGCAACTCTTTCTAATTCAGAAAAATGTAAGGTGACGACATCTCCTGCTTCTTCAAGAGCTTTATTCACATCCTGAAAAGCTTTATTGATTAGTCCTTCATCAGTTATATCCCAATCGTTATAATCTATAGTAATATGTAATTGTTCTAAAGGATTCATAACAATACCTCTTTCTTATTTGCGATTTAAAGTTACATCCACAGTATTCATTATTACATTTTTATTTCCATAGAGAAGGAAAGCCGCCTTTACTTTCCATTAAAGTAGTTTTACATACCTTACGTATTCATTCAAGGCTGCTATAAGTAACTTATCACTAACACATTAGTCAAATGAAATTAAATCACTTCATAGACCACACTATTCTGAAACCAACCACCCTTATTGGTGAAATAGAAAAAGTTTGCAGCGAAGCAAAGGAATATGAATTTGCGGCTGTTTGTATCCCTCCGCCTTTTGTCAGAAAAAGCAAGGAATTATTGCAGGGAACGAATGTTAAAGTAGCAACAGTAATAGGTTTTCCTTTTGGCTATTCTGCTGTTGAGGCTAAACTGGCAGAAATATTGCTTGCGATTGTTGACGGCGTAGATGAATTAGATGTTGTGGTTAACATTATGGCCATAAAAAATAATGACTGGCTATATGTTTCTAATGAAATTAATCATATGATGCCGGTAGTTAAAAGCAAAGGAAAAACCATTAAAATTATCATTGAAAGCGGAGTATTGACAGAGAATGAGCTTTTAAAATGTTGCGAATTATACGGTGCTGCAGGAATTGATTTTTTAAAGACTTCAACCGGTTATGCAGAAAAAGGTGCAACTGTAGAAGCGGTACGAATAATGCGTGAAAACCTGCCTGACACTGTCCAGGTAAAGGCTTCAGGCGGAATAAAAACTTACGAATTTGCCCGGCAATTGATGAATGCAGGGGCAACAAGATTAGGCTGCAGTGCAAGTGTAGCAATTGTAAACGAACAAACTACTGCTCGAACTGATTATTAATATAAAATATGAAAACATTATTACTTCTTATTTCTCTTTTTATTATTTGTCCTGTAATAATACATGCCCAGGGATATAATAAAGATTCAATTTCAACTGTCATTGTTCATAAAGATCCGAGGTTTGATGAGTTAGCCGCTATGCAAACTGAAATAAATAAAAAGTCTTATCTATCCACAGCTCAAAGTGTTCGTGGTTTTCGAATACAGGTTGCAAATACTCAAAACCGGGATGAAGCAAATGCAATAAAAGCAGAATTGCTTCGCAGGTTCCCCGATCAAAAATCTTATTTGTTATACCAGGCTCCTAACTTTAGAGTAAGGATAGGAAACTTCCTCACACAAAAAGATGCTTCACAGCTTCGCAAAATGATCTCAGCTCTATATCCTGACAAAGGAATTTATATCGTTCCTGATATTGTTGAACATACACCTTCGGCAAATGAAGAGAATGAACCGTATATACAGGATAAATAGAACATTGTACAATACCTTTGAGGTATGTTAAAGGACAAAATCCAGTCACTTGCACGGCAATACCAACAGGAGTTTATAGAAGTCAGGCATTATCTTCATGCCCATCCTGAATTGAGCTACCAGGAGTTTCAAACATCAAAATACATTCAGCAGAAATTAGCAGATTACAATATACCCTTTGAGATAAAAGCAACGACAGGTGTGGTTGGTCTAATAAAGGGAAAAAATTCCGGAAGTCGTGTTATTGCTTTGCGTGCAGATATGGATGCACTTCCTATTTCGGAAGAAAATGAGGTTAAATATAAATCTATAAATGAAGGTTTAATGCATGCGTGCGGTCATGATGTGCATACCACCTGTTTGCTTGGTGCTTCTAAAATTCTTAATGAGTTAAAAGACGAATGGGAAGGAACGGTAAAACTGATTTTTCAACCAGGAGAAGAAAGAAATCCGGGTGGTGCGAGCCTGATGATTAAAGATGGTGCATTGGAAAATCCAAAGCCCCAGGGAATTTTTGGAATGCATGTTCACCCCGGGTTGCCATTAGGAAAATTAAGTTTTAGAAAAGGCCGGGTAATGGCAAGCGCGGATGAAATTTTTATCACTATAAAAAGCAAAGGCGGACATGCAGCGGCTCCGCATCTTACTGCTGATACTATCTTAATTGCCTCTCACTTAATCGTAAGCCTTCAGCAAATTGTAAGTCGAAATAATAATCCTACATCTCCTTCGGTCTTATCTATTTGTTCCATACAAGGCGGCCATACAACCAATGTCATTCCAAGTGAGGTGAAATTAAAAGGCACCTTCAGGGCAATGAATGAAGAATGGAGACACAAGGCACATCAACTTATCAAAAAACAATCTGAAGAACTTGTACATGCCATGGGTGCTGAAGCAGACGTTCTTGTAGATGTAGGCTATCCTTTTGTTGATAATGACCCGGGTCTCACAGAGGTGGGGTGGCAATTGGCAAACGATTATTGGGGCAAAGAAAGTATAGAAGAGACTGAGTTGCGAATGGGTGCAGAAGACTTTGGATATTATACACACCTAGTACCTGGTTGCTTCTACCGGCTTGGAGTACGAAATGAAGAAAAGGGTATTATTCACAATGTTCATACGCCTAAATTCAACATTGATGAAAATGCAATTGCGAATGGAATACAAATGATGGCCTGGCTGGGAGCTAAAGCTTGCTCAAACCTATAAGGTTTTAGAAACCTTATAGGTTTTTCAAGCTCAAACTATCCCCGCCAGTTCCAGACTTCTTTTTTTCAATTTAATGACTTCATAATCTTCAATAACGGGTTCTGTTGCAACTATAAGAGATGTTTTATTTTCTTTCCACCAGTTGTTTTGAAATAATTCCGAGACATGAATGACTCCTACCAGATATTTTCTTTCTGCATCAGAGTGCCATTCCTCAATCCATTCAAATTTTTCGCGCGGAATATAGCTCCAATCATCAAAGCTCACGTAGACTTTTATATAAAAATCATTAGTTAATTCATTTGGCTGGTGATGATATAATTTTTTGTACTCGTATTTGTAGTCGTAGCGTAGTGCGGATAGATCGCTTAATACAGCCGAAGCAGTAGGAAAACTGCCCGCTCCTTTGCCATAAAAAAACTGCTTGTCTGAAAAACCACTTTCTATGACAACACCATTATATTGATACTTAACAAAAGCAAGGGGATCATCATGCTTTACAAATTGAGGTAATACAAAAGCAACTACTTTTCCGGTTTTTAATTTTTTAGCCTGAGCAACGAGTTTAATGTCAACTTGTTTTTCTTTTGCAACCAATGCATCGGTGAGCTGTATATTCTGAATACCACTAAACAATATATTGCCTGGCTTTTCAACAATGCCATAAGCATGATTTAATAAAATGCACCACTTATTTACTGCATCAAATCCTTCAACATCTAATGCCGGATTACTTTCTGCAAATCCTAATTGTTGTGCAAGCATCAACGCCTGGTTGAAGTTGAGCCTGTCTTCAAACATTTTAGAAAGAATGAAGTTCGTAGACCCGTTTATAATTCCTTTTATAGAATGAAGCAGGTCATTATCGTAATACTCCTCGAGGTTGCGAATGACAGGAATACTTGCACAAGCTGCAGCTTCATAAAGAAACGGAAGCTTGGTTTCAAGTTGCAGGTTCAGAATTTCAGGAAGGTAGTCTGCAATCATTTTTTTGCTGGCGCTTACTACTGCTTTCCCGTTTCTTAATGCTGTTGTTACAATTTCAAAAGCTGCTTCAGAGTCATCTATCACTTCTACTATAACATTGATATCCTTATCGAATAGCAGTTCATCTCTGTCTGTAGTAAAAAGTTCTGATGGAGCATTTCTTTTCTTACCGGCGTGTTTAATACAAACTTTTTTTATTTGTGCTTTAAGAGATGGTGTTTGATGAAGTACTTTAAATAGTCCTTCTCCAACCACTCCAAATCCAAAGATTCCAATATTAAGATTTTTGAGTGTATCCATTATTTTCCAGAATTTTTTTAAATTTAAACAAGAAAACACTTCATAAAGGCCGAGGAATATCAGTCAATAAAAAGCCCTTCGGATAAAATGAAGTCGCATATTTTTTTAATCAGGGAACTCTATTGTGACTCTTACTCATACTTGCCTATACGCTTTAGGGGCTGAAGTTGGCGCCTTCTTACAAGTTAAATGAAATGTAAGGGTTGCCAAAGCTTCAAAAAGGCCGACGCTCTGCCTTTCTCAATAAGTGCTTTATAAGAACTCGCGCAAATTTAATAAGTATAACCCTTCTATAGTCAACTTTTAAAATAAGTACGAGGTTTATTATGTTTTAAAGAGAAACCAAATAAAAAAACTCTCCCCCAACACTCATAACTTCTTTTAACTCAACAACATATATAGTTATTAACAACTACTTAACAATACGAGGAATATTTTCTACTAATTACTGTAATACTAAAACCTTTAGCTCCTTTACGTTGAAAATCAAAGTGGTATTATAATTGAAATTTTATTGAAATAGAAAAATCTAAGGAACTAACCTAAATATATGGGAATTGAGTTACGAAGCATAAAAACACTAAATCAAAAAAATGTAAAACTTGACAATGTAGCAGTTCAATTTTCCGGCTATTATTTCGTCCTCATATTTTTTCATAAGTTCTTTTTACTAAATGCAGTTACTTATTATGGTTCGAAGGCTACTTTATCAGTAGTGATAACATCTGGTAATTTTCTTCTCCGCCATCTCCTTTACTCTATCCATGTGAGTAAACATCTATTTATTGATAGAACGGGTATAAGAAAGATTTTACTTATTAGAAGTATGAAAGAAGAATTAGATACTTTTAAAATTGCCATTAGTTATTGTATAATTCAAGCAAACTCATCATTGAAAACATTATTTCCATATAATTGTAAAAATATTTTTGTTCACTTCTTTGAAAAAGCTAATTTGTCGTTTAGATTGGATAATAAAACAAGATTTTCTGCATGGAAAATGCTGCAAACAACAACCATATGAAAAGAAAGATAGCATTCATTAGCGAACATGCATCTCCATTGGCTTCGCTTGGAGGAGTAGACAGTGGGGGGCAAAATGTATACGTGGCAGAACTTGCTAAACACCTGGCGTCAGGTGGACACCATGTAGATATTTTTACGCGTTGGGAGGATCCTAAGCTTCCAAAAGTAATAGAATGGGAAAATAATATCAGGGTAATTCATGTAAAAGCAGGACCTGTTGGTTTAGTTCCAAAAGAAGAATTGCTTCCTTTTATGCCTGCTTTTAAAGAAGACATGGCAGAGTTTATAGCCACAGAAAAAATTAATTACAACCTGATACATGCAAATTTTTTCATGTCGGGCCTTGTTGCCATGTGGTTGAAAGAAGCATTCCATATTCCTTTTGTAATTACTTTTCATGCCTTAGGATATGTAAGGCAGATACACCAGGGCAAAAGCGATAAATTTCCACCAGAAAGAATACTCATCGAAAAGCAGATTGTACAGAACGCGGATGCTGTCATAGCAGAATGCCCCCAGGATAAAAATGATCTGATAGAATATTATAATGCGCCGGTTGAAAAAATTACCATTATTCCATGCGGTTTCAGCGCTAAAGAATTTTACCCTGTAAACAGGGAAATAGCCTGCACATTATTAGGGCTGCGAACAGACGAAAAAATTCTTTTGCAATTAGGCAGAATGGTGCCGAGAAAGGGAGTTGATAATGTTGTTCGTTGTCTTGGCCGTCTTAAAGACACAGGAGTACCTTACAGGCTGGTTGTAGTTGGTGGTGAAACAGACGATCCAAACCCTATGGCATGCCCCGAAATAGCCAGGCTGCAACAAATTGCACGCAAAGAAGGGGTGGAAGATAAAGTAACCTTTGTAGGCAGAAAGAACAGGGAAATTCTTAAATATTACTATTGCGCTGCACAAATATTTATTTCTACTCCGTGGTATGAACCTTTTGGAATAACTCCTCTTGAATCTATGGCCTGCGGAACCCCTGTTATCGGATCGAATGTTGGTGGAATAAAATACAGTGTATTGGACGGAAAAACAGGTTTCTTAGTTCCTCCAAATGACCCCGATACTTTAGCGGCAAAAGTTCATTTGCTTACATCTGATCCTGCTTTGCTTTTGCAAATGAAAAAAGCATCAATACAAAGAGTAAAGGAAAATTTTACCTGGCAAAAAGTAGCAACGCTTGTGGCTAACCTTTACCAACACATCCAGGTACCGGCATTAGTTTCGAAATCAGGAACAAAAGAAAGAATTAATAAAAAGAGCCAGGCCGCTTAGTTTTATCTTCGTGGGATGACACCAAAAAGAAAAGCAATTTTTCTTGATAAAGACGGCACCCTCATTCCAGATGTTCCTTACAATGTAAATCCTGATTTGATCACCTTAAAAAATGGAGTAATTGAAGGATTGAAACTATTAAAAAATAATGGCTATATTCTTGCAGTAATTTCAAACCAGGCAGGTGTAGCTAGGGGATACTTTAAATATAATGAATTGGAAAAGGTTAAGGAAAAGCTTAATCTTTTACTGAAAAAGGAAGGAATAGAAATAGACGCCTATTATTTTTGTCCTCATCATCCATTAGGAAAAGTTGCTGAATACTCTGTTGCTTGTGATTGCAGAAAGCCTGAACCAGGAATGATATTGAAAGCTGCAAAAGACCTGCAAATTGATACAAAAAAATCGTGGATGATCGGGGATATTTTAAACGATGTGGAAGCAGGAAACAAAGCAGGATGTAAAACAATTTTGTTAGATATAGGTAATGAAACGGAATGGTCTGAAAACCCTTTTCGAAAACCAACTTTTATAGCTCCCGACTTTTTACACGCTGCCCGATTGATTTGTAATGTCTCTATCGAAACTTAAGGAAACTTAATGACAAAAAGCTGGGAGCACGCCAGAAATATTTTAATAATAAGAGCAGATAATATGGGAGACCTTATCATGTCTGCCCCTGCTATCAGGGCTATTAAACAGACCTTTTCTTCCAAGATCACTGTTCTTACCTCTTCGATGGCCACCGGTATAACCCCTTACATTAAGGAAATAGATGATGTACTTGTGATGGACTTTCCCTGGATAAAAGCTAAAGAAGTCCTTGCAAATGAAACCATATTGACTTTAGTAGATCAGGTGAAAGAAAGGAAATTTGATGCTGCAGTTATCTTTACCGTTTTTAGCCAGAATGCCATGCCTGCAGCGATGATCGCTTATATGGCTGGTATTCCTTTGCGTCTCGCTTATAGCCGTGAAAATCCATATGAATTAATAACTCACTGGGTACCTGATAGAGAGCCCTATACATTCATTCAACACCAAGTACTGCGTGATCTTGCATTGGTCAATTCAATCGGAGCTGCTACTGATGATATTTCTTTATATTTAAATATTCCTTCAACAACAAGGAAAGCTGCAGAAGAGAAACTAATAACTGCAGGTGTAGATATAGACAGGCAATGGTTAATTTTTCATGCAGGCGTTAGCGAAAAAAAACGGGAATATCCGGAAGAACTTTGGGTGGAAGCAGCAAAGAAATTAATTGACGAAAAAGGTTTTCAAATCTTATTCACCGGTGCGGCTTCTGAAAAGTTTTTGTGTGACCAATTGGCAAAGAAAACAGGTGAAAAGGCTTTTTCTGCAGCAGGCTTATTCAAGCTGGATGAATTTATAGCACTTATTGAGAAAGCTCCTGTTGTAGTGTCTGTAAATACCGGTACGATACATATAGCCGCTGCTGTAAATACCCCTGTTGTTGTATTATATGCACAAACCAATCCTCAGCATATACCGTGGATGGTACCTTGTGAGGTATTAGAATTTGAAGTGGAGGAAGACAACCGCAGTAAAAATGAAGTAATACAGTTTTTGTATAAAGAAGTATATAATAAACCTATACCTATACCCGGGCCAAACGATATCTTTAATTCAGTCAATAACTTATTACAAAAAAATTTTCCTGCAAGTAATGCTATACTATAAAACTGGTATATAACAAAGCTTTTAATTCTCTCCGGACATTGTTTAGGTCAGCATTAGTATTCCAGTCAATTGTTGTATGAAGTGACTTGTTCAATGGCCCCCATCTGTATGGCTCTGGATCAAGACTTATTACAATACTTTTTGTTTTAAGTGCAGCAGCAATATGTGAAACACCGGTACAATTTGAAACCAACGCAGCAGCATTTCTAATTAGAACAGCAACAGTACCCAATGATGTTTTTCCTGCTGCAATTATTGGTTCATATTTCATTTGTTGCATCACATTTTCAACTATCGGCATTTCATCTTTGGTTCCTGTGATTACAACCTGTAGTCCATTTTCAAAACAATAGTCTCCAATCGCTGCAAAATTTTCGGGATCCCACTGCCTGTTTACACCTCTTGCACCCGGATGTAGAATTACATATTCGTTTGGTATAACCTGCAATGCTGCTTTTTCAAAATCTTCTAAATCTTTTTCTGTTATTGGAAATTCAAGATCAGTAGTGAATTCTGTTATCCCTAATGTTTCAATCAATTTTAAATGACGTTTAATCTCGTGAATATTGCCGGGATATTCAATAAACAATTCTTTGTTTGGGCAAAACTGATTTTTAGTGTAAAAACCGGCAGTATTTTTAGCTGCAAATAAATCTACCAGGGAATTTGAGATAGTACCACTTCCATGCATTTGCAAAGCCAAATCAAAATTTTCCTGCTGTACTTTTTTCAAGAAATCAGTAAAAGCAAAATCATCAACAGGCTGTTCAGGAAAACCGGGATAACCGGGAAATGTGATTAAAGAATGAAAATATTTTGGAAATCTTTCTATCAGCATCGTTGCCCATGGCAGTCCAACTAAAGTAATCTCTGCATCCGGATAAGCATGATGTAAAGCCTTGATTGCAGGAATAGCACAAAGCATATCCCCTATTTGCAAAGCACGAAAAATAACAATTTTTTTTATATTCTTAAGCTTCATCAACATAAATATATGTTTGCTTTTTTAGACAAACATACTAAGCCTGATTTTTTACTTACCTATTTATTTATCTTGTCTTTTTTGTAACCTCATTTTATTTTTCTTAAGTTTCTGATTGTTGATTGTCTTCTTGCGTCATAATGATAGGCTGAAATAACAATTCCAGTCCTGTAAAATTGCATTATCGGTTTTGCAGCATTAATGGGTTGGTCATTTACAAAAGCAATATAGCTTGTAATTTCATCAACTGCAAAAAAAGTAGTTCTGACAAAATGGGACTGCACAAGGTGAACATACCAGATTAAACAAACTTAATTTGCTCCCTCCCACGTGTTGCGAAGTAATTTTATCTGTAAAAAAACTATAGATATATTAATTGATAAAGACACTACTTCAGTTCAAATCCCGTTTTTCATAGCATTAAAAAGCATTTTGATATAAGGATTGAAAATTATATAAATTGGAAAAACTCCCGGTTATATTTTTCAAAAAAATTTTTGCTGCTCTATTTTATCCCCTATTTTTGCAGCCCAATTCTATTGTAAGAATTGAAAAATTCCTCCTTAGCTCAGTTGGTTAGAGCATCTGACTGTTAATCAGAGGGTCTCAGGTTCAAGTCCTGAAGGGGGAGCTTGAAAACCAAGCAGTTACGAACAATGTTCATAGCTGCTTTTTGTTTTGTAACCATAAATGTGACCATGAAGAATATGTGTCTCCAAAAAATCTGCCCGGTGTAATTTAAAGTTTTTTGCATACGATACTATAAATAAGATTCCTCATAAAACTTCAGAGTACATTAGGGAAAAACAGGAGAAGAAAGAAATGAGTATAAATTGTTCTACAACATTGAGAAACTACCTAACGATAAAATTCCCTACGGCTTAAAGGGAGCCATTGCAGCAATGATTGACTCCTTTTATCAGCATGATTACTTTAGAAATAACACAGTTTTAAAAAAATACTTTATTCGGCCTATACTGCTAAACAGATGTTAGATAATGTCGTTTGAAGATTTAAATCGTTAAGTAATGGCAGTATTACCAATGACGCTATTGCTTGAAGCAGCCTTCTTTCTGTTAGGGTGATTGTAAAGAACTCTATCATTATTGCACATCACTTCAATTAACTCATAAGAGTTACGAATAATGAAAACCAGGAAAAAAAAATAAAATCTGTGAGTGAAGTGAAAATTAAATTTCAATGTGTCAAAGGAAAACTTTCCGTATTGTTACAAATCATACACTTGCCTGTAAAAATCTTCTTCTGTATTCTTTGGGAATAACACCTGTAATTCTCCTGAAATGTTTATAAAAATTGGAAAGGTTTTCAAATCCGCTATCAAAACAAATTTGAGAAATATTTTGATGGTCGAGCATAAGCAACTTACAAGCGTGACTAATTCTAATTTCAGTTACATAATCAGAGAATGTTTTCCTTGTATGGTGCTTAAAAAACCTGGAAAAAGAAGCATTACTCATGTGTAGCTTTTCTGCTATTTCGTGAACATAAATTTCATGATTGTAATTGTTCATAATATATTCAAAAATAGTGTTGATACGACTTGTATCCTTTGTCTTATCATCTTCCTGGTGCCGGGTTTCTTCAAACTTACAGGCCAATACCTGATTAACTTCATTGCTTTCTGAAATTTTTACCAAAATATCAAGAAGACTTACCAATCGTTGCGGAGCGCTCTCCGTTTGCATTTGATGGAGTTTGCGAATAATATAAGGCTTAACCTTACCATGAATTTCAAGAGCAAATTGGGAGCTTTCTAATAACTTTTGAACGAGTTTCATTTCGGGCAAATTGAAAAAATTTTTCCCGAGGAAATCTTCGGTGAAATGTATAAAAAAAGAGCTTGCTTCAAGCTTACCATTCTTTTTATAATAGTTGATGTTATTACGAAAAAAAATGAGGAATTTTTGGACCTATAAGCATCAGATCGCCTTCTTCAAAATCACTTACTTTGTCCCCAATAAATTTGGTCCCTTTACTTTTATCAATCATTACCAGTTCGTATTCCTCATGAAAATGCCACGGCTTATCGAAATAGGCACAATGCCAGTTTTTGTACAAAAACGAGGAATCCTTTATTAATGGAAGTTTGTGTAACTGAGGTCGCATAAGCCAATACAATCTGTTAGAACTGTCAATTTATACTATTTTTTCAACTTAATAAAAGGCATTGGCTAAAAAATATTTTTTGAAGAAAAGAATTTAAAAAATTAGTAAAATTTAATAAAAAAGGATAATTGTGTCCCTCTAAGATGTATTGAAATAATTCCTTACACATCAAGATAAGGTTCCTTAGGATGTATTCAAATTGTCTCTTCTCTAATAAAAGGGCACTTCATTGCTTCGTGCCTCGCAATGACGAGAACATTCAAAAGCAATATACGTTACGAATAGAAAAAACGACAATTTGAAATGTAACCATTCCTTCAGGTTTATTATTAGACAGAAGAAAAATGTAAGTTGCAAAAACCAAAGAAGGCTTAATAAGAAGCAATGAAATATTTTGTTAGAAAAACATAAGAATTCGATGAATAAGAAGAGATATAATTAATAAAAAGACGACATTTTTGTAAATCGCATAGTCTGAGCACATAATAACAATTGTATTTTAATATGAAAGAAAATAAATCCAGAAGCAGTTTTTTTATCTTTGTGTTAATCATAAGTTTTTGTGGTTGCAAAACAGAAACTAAAAAAACAACTTCTAAGTTCACTCCTGATGTTGCGCTTATTTCTTCAAAAAAATTTCTTTTTCATTCCTTTGTTGACTGCAACATGGCTACAGTTTGGGTAGGTGATACCTTCAGGATATTTCCCGGAAAATATGGTGAAGATCCTTTATGGGGAGAGGCACACGAACTTAAATTTGCAAGCGGGAGCGCAGTAGATGAAGTGTTCAGCAGGGAGTCAAAAGAATTTAAAGAACCTGTAATGCCACCTAATGCTCCTGTGCGGACACCTGGATTGCATGGTGCAGTTTGGTTCGAAACGCTTTATAAAGACCAAGGGGATAAAACAGACAAAACTTTATTTGCTTTATATCATAATGAAAATTACCCCTCTACTTTGCCGTATGATTCTTTAACTGGTGAAGGTTACTTAGATGTAAATTGGCCGCAAGGGCTAAAGGGGCCGGAGACAAAAACGGCAGTTTGCAGAATAGGTATTATGAAATCGGTCGATGGCGGACATAGCTGGGTGGATAGAGGAATACTATTACAAGATTACCAGTCAAGGATGATCTTGAGACCACATAACAATGGAATTAATTTTGCCGGAGGCGTAGGTGATCCTTCTGCAATTGCAAATGGCAATTACCTATATGTCTTTTATGGAGAATATGGTTACCCGGGAAAGTATAATCCTTCTGCATATGACACTGCCGTCGAATGGAAGGGGCAGTGCATTAGCATAGCTCGTATTTTAATATCTGATCTTGATAACCCTGCGGGTAAAGCTAAAAGATGGGATGGCAAAGGTTTTAATGCTCCTTGTGACAGTTCAGGCGCCCCGGTTTCTTCTTTGCAAATTCCTTTGACACAAGGTGGCGGGTCAGCCTCATCTCCTACGGCAAAATACTTTTGGGGACCATCGGTAAGCTGGAATAATTATTTACAATGCTGGGTAATGATGATGGCTAAAGCCGAAGGTCCTTCATGGAAAGGAAGCAGTATTTATATTTCCTTTAATACCAATGCTAACCTTGGCGAAGGGAAAAATTCGCAGGAATGGACGACACCAAAGATGCTTTTAAATAAGCCCGGTCATACGATATGGTATCCCTCACTTCAACCTATAAATTCGGAAAAGGATAAAGCTAAAAAATATACCTCAGTTAATTTAGGACAAAAAGCACGCCTTTTCTTTAAGGACATAGAAGGCGATAAAAGCCCATATTTATCAGAATACATAGTTGAATTTAAGAAGTAGTAAGGCTGATATTAAAAGTTTTGATGGATATGAAAAAGATTCGCTGACATTTTTATTAATAATAGAATTTATGATTTCAAGCAGCATCACGAATGGAATTGAGATTTTAACGATGGAAAGTAAAGAGATTATCTTTTCAATTGCTCCTGCGCTTGGGGGGAAAATTACAAGTATATACAATAAAAAACTTGAAAAAGAATTTTTATGGACTAATGAAAAAACTCCTTTAAAAATTCATTCACGTGGTGCAGATTATGATTCCAATTTTTACGGCGCTATTGATGAATTAATTCCAAATGATATTGCTGAAACTATTGACTCAGTAGCTTACCCTGACCATGGAGAGTTATGGACAACCGTTTTGAAATCTAAAGTGGCTAATGAAAAAATTACAGTATATGGAAAACTTGAACTAAGTGGACTTTATTATAGTAAAACTGTTTATCCTGATTCCAACAGTCCTGTTTTGTACCTGGATTATAAGATAAAAAATGAGTCAAATGCTCAACGAAATTTTTTATGGAAGCTGCATGTGGCCCTAAAAATTCAGCAAGGAGATAAGCTGGTAACGAAGGCTAAATATGGCAAAGTGGTTGACCCTGATTATTCGAGATTTAACGTGCTTGATCAATTTACCTGGCCATTCATCAAAAACGAGGATGCTTCAATAGTGCCGGTTCAAAATAATACAATGGACTTTTTCTATCTCTACGATATGGTAAGAGGGGAAATGCAACTTTTAAGCAGTGATGAAAAACATTTATTTAGCTATAATTATGATCTGAAAATATTTCCTTATCAATGGTACTTTGTATCTTATGGTGGCTTTCTTGACCATTATACTGCAATCCTGGAACCTTGTACAAATATGCCTATAAGTGTAAATGAAGCAAAGGCAAAAAGACAGTGCGCCGTTTTGGAACCAGGAGAAGAATTGAACACAACGGCACGAATTTATGCAGGAGAAAAAAGTAATTATATTACTTAAGAAGCTGTCTAAAAGTTTCTGTTTTTTTTTACTCTGCGATTCTTGGCGATACCTTTCTCTGTGCTCTCAGCGGTTTAAAAAGACTAACCGCAGAGAGAAATACAAGAGTTTTCCGCCGGGTGCCGCAGAGAAAATATCGCTAAATTTCTTCAAAATAATTTTAGATAGCTTTAATAAATGAATAAACGAAAAGTATTAATTACCGGTGCAGCATCAGGCATAGGAAGGGCAACTGCTTTCAGGTTTGCCAGGGAAGGTTATGATGTATGTGCAAATGATATCCAGGCAGACAAACTTGGTCAATTACTAACCGAACTTCCTTCCGGAAATCATTTAATATTAAATGGAAGCTATGCCGATAAGGAAGCTATACAAAATGGAGAAAAGCTAATTAAGGAAAATTGGGGAACACTGGATGCTTTAGTAAGTTGTGCAGGAATCTCGGCAAAAACTGATCCATTGGAAATGGATATAGAAAAATGGAGGATTATATTTGATACGATGGTGAACGGCTGTATACTTATCTCGAAGCTGGCTGCCCGGTTTATGACAAAAGGAGGCAGAATAATCCACGTAACCTCAATTCATGGAACACGGGCAGAATTATGGGCCAGCAGTTACTCTTTGGCAAAATCAGCTATTAATCAATATTGCAGGTCTATGGCTGTTCAACTTGCAGACAGGAATATCCTTGTCAATGCCATAGCTCCCGGCTTTGTAGATACTGCAATGTCAATAGTTGACGGAGTAAGTGAACTGGAAGGGGAATGGTTTAAGACTAATTATATTGATTCTCATCATTTACCATTGAGAAGAGCTGCTACTGCAGACGAGATTGCTGGTGTTGCTTTTTTCCTTGCCGGTAAGGATGCTTCTTATATCACAGGGCAAGTGATTACTGTTGACGGAGGATTAACCATAACTTTTTAAACATTGTAAATGAAAATTGAATCCGTTGACTTCTTCTACCTTAGTATGCCCGAAGTGCTCAACATTGGTGATGGCAGCCAGGATGCTTTGCTGGTGAGAATAAGAGCCGGAGGATACGAAGGATGGGGTGAATGCGAAGCTTCTCCGCTAACCAGTATAGCCAGTTATGTTTGCCCGATGTCTCACAGCGCTTGTAAACCTCTTAAATATTCTATTGAAGGAAAAAATATAAATGATGCAGAAGATATTTATCGCATTTCTGCTTCAGTACATGAAAACTCTTTAGACCTTTTACAGGCCGACCATACGCTTTCTGGTATTGACATTGCTTTGTGGGATTTGTTGGGCAAGAAACGAGGAGAGTCTGTGTACAGCTTATTAGGTTATAAGAAAGCTTTTCCCAGGTTACCTTATGCATCACAATTATTTGGAGATACACCGGAGGAAACTTATCAAAAAGCAAAGCAAACAAATGCAGCAGGATACCAGGCCGTAAAGTTTGGATGGGGCCCTTTCGGGAAAAATGGAACCGATAAAGATATTGCTCATTTAAAGGCTGTACGTGAAGGAATAGGCAGGGAGGCTTACCTTATGGTAGATGCCGGCACCGTATGGGGAGAAAAGGTTGCTGATGCGCAGGAAAGATTGGAAGCACTTAAGGGGGTAAATACATTTTGGTTCGAAGAGCCTTTTATAAACGGAGCCCTGAGCCAATATAAAGAACTCTCTTTATCAAATCCAAAAATGCCGTTAGCCGGAGGAGAAGGTTGTAATAACTTTGTGCAGGCCCAGGCTATGATTGATTATTCAGGCATTTCATTTATACAAATAGATGCAGGCAGGATCGGAGGAATTACAACGGCAAAAAGAGTAGCAGACTTAGCAGTATCAAGAAATGTCATTTATGTAAACCACACCTTTACCTCACACCTGGCATTAAGTGCATCTCTTCAATCTTATGCAGGAATTGAAAAAGACTTTATCAGCGAATATCCTGTTGAATTAAAATCTTTAGCACAGGAAATTGGCAAAGAAAAAATATTGCCTGATAAGGATGGGTTTATACGCGTACCAGATGCGCCTGGGCTGGGAATTGAGGTAGATACTGAGGGTTGTAAAAAATATCTTGTTGATGTGCAAATAAAAGTGAATGGTCAGGAACTGTATTATACTCCCCAACTCTAAGGGTAGAATTGTAAAAAACAATTGGTGAAACGACAAATTTAAAAAGCCAATTCAATAGTGATGATAATGAAAGGAATAGAAATTTGAGGTTTCTATTGAAGTTGGTTATATTTATAGCGTTGGGTGCTATTTTAGAATCACATCTTCTCTAAATGAATTTCGAAATCTTAGTTATTACTAATACTTTTTGTGACTTATCAAAACTGGATTTTAGATTTGCAGATTTGCAGATTTGCGATATTCAATCTTATGATTTCAGAAATATATCAAGAGTTTAAATCCAAAATTTGAAGTTCAAAATTTTAATTTCTTTCAATCTTATCGACGACTCTCATGACATAAATGAAAATAAACGTTATGCAATCTTTAAAAGAAATTACATTGAAAATTACGATGGCAAGAACTTGTATTTAGCTTATCAATTGCTTTAATTATTTTTCCAAGTGAACTTATTATGGAACATTCTGTTCATTTTCAAAATGACGAAGGGTTTGTTCAGAAAACATCGATGTCATCTCGACAAAACAACTATAGTTATGACTACGATTATCTGTATTATGATGCCGACAAATTGCCATTAATTAATGAATTTATACTTAATTAATGAAGTCTTCAAACTTTTGAGTTTCTATTTTATCTTTTTCAAGTTGCAACAAAATTTTTGCATTATGTCATTAACTTGGTTGTTGTTTTGTGATATAGAAATATTAGAAGAGTCTTGAATTATGTTAGTATTTGTACTGTCGCTTATTGAGATATTATGGTGATTAGCAACTACGAAATGTCATCTGTAGGTATAAGAATTGTTTTCTATATAGTCTACTCCATTAGTCATTAGGCAAACAGACATTCCACCTTCTTCCGTTCCAAAGGCTTGGATTATTCGTCATGTTCTAATCTTTTGCCAAGTGCAAAGCCTTCGCCAGAATTTACTTCGATTCCATAGTCAAGAAGAATAGTTGTCAAATCATAATAAAAATCATCAAACTTCTTTTTGTAAAGAAAGCGTAGAATTAAGTCAAGCTTTTCTGATTGCTTCAAGATTTAATATTGGTTGCCGCTTATATGCTAATATACGAACTTTAGATTCCAATAAGTATTATATATCTATCAAAACCCTATTTAAACTCCCCGTCCGAAACCCCTTTATTAATGACATAAGAAGAATAACTTATTTCAACTCTTCCTTTTTTATTTTTTACAGTTTGTTTTGGCGCGTCTTCTGTATCAAACTCAAGGGTTACGCCTTTTGGCAGTTTATAATCTTTTGTGTTGAAAGCAAAGATTACTTTATCAGGTAAGCCATATTCGGCATATTTGCCGTAACTCATTTGCATTTCGAAAGTTCCGTTTTCACGGGTGGTAGTATTTGATTTTAGAACTAAAAGATTTGCTTCATCTATAAACAATGTGGTCAGCACTACATCACTATTTTCATCTGAAGGTAATAGTTTGACCACCTTTACTTTTACACCTCCTATTGCACTTGCTCCGGATGGAATGGCTGTATAATTATTATCAGATAATACAGAACTCATGTTAACCGAAACGCCGCCTTTTGGTAAAATAGAAATACCTCCGTCTCTTTTTAGTTTGAACCGGTTTGGTTTTTTAAAATATACTTTCACCCTGCCGGCTGGCGCTTTTATAAAAGCAACATCGGTTTTCATTTTTCCTTCGGCTACGTAGTCATTGACTTTGTCAAGTTTTGCTTTTACTTTTTTTATGAGCGCATCTGCATTTTGAGCATCAGATGACAGTTGACAAAAGAGGAATGACAGTAGTATAAATAATATCTTTTTCATTTTATCTCTTAAAATAATTTTTTTATCATATTAGTTATTCTCTCTACTCTCTTCAGGGTCGGGGCTTCTCTCTACTCCCTTTAGGGTCGGGGCTTCTCTCTACTCCCTTTAGGGTTGAGGCTTCTCTCTACTCCCTTTAGGGTTGGGACTTAACTCAATATATCTTTCTTTTTAAAAACAATAATTGAGGCTGCAAGCAAACCGATGATGTGTATTATCAATACTCCGGCGGCTTGCAGCACTTTGCCTATATTTTGTACAGAACCGATTATTGCCTGGTTGTCATCGTTGACTTTTACATCGAAAAAACCTTTCCAGCCAATCATGTGGGTGGTGAACAGGTAAGGTTTTATTGCATTGAAAACGGGAATATCAAGAGTGCTTAGAATGGTAAATACAACTATAATACTCATGGTGGCGACAATGGGGCCGATGGAATTTTCTGCAAAAATGGATAGAAAAAACCCAAGCGCGGCGACGGTCAACATGGCCAAAGCTGCGAAACCAAATGCACAGATGTATCTCCAGAAAACGTCATTTTCATTTAGCTGAACGATATAACCGCTTTTTAAATTGAGCATGTCATCTGTCCCGAATAATGCTATTGAAAGGACCAATGCAAGAATGGCCATCCATATAAGCAGGAGACAGGTATATAGGGTGGCAGCAAGAAATTTTGCAAGAATAACTTCGGTACGGCTGATTGGTTTTGCAAGCAGCAATCGCAATGTACCCATGTTCGCTTCGCCTGAAATCAGGTCCCCCGAAATTAAAGTAATAAGCAGGGGCACATGCACCAGCAGCAGTTGAAGTATGATATAACATACAAGATAACCATTGAGCACGTTTCCATTGATGTCAAATGAAGCAGAAAGGTCTCGCAACATAAACTCTACGTATGATTTTCCATCAACCTTCAGCCCGAGCTGAATGATAATAACGAGTGCTGCAACGGCAGCAAAACTTATATAAGTTCGCGGCCGTTTGAAAATTTTAAACAATTCAATTTGTAAAAGCTTCCACATGTTGGTTTCCTGTTGTTACCTGTAAAAAATAATCTTCTAACGAATGCCTTGGCTGCAGAGAGATAACGGGTATCTGCATTTCTGCAAGCGAGCGGTGAAAGGCAGGTATTTGCTGCCGATCCATTTTTAGTACAATTGTCTTTTCTCTCGATGGCTGCAGTTTTACTGACCAGTCGCTTTGCTGTAATTGAAGATAAGTTTGCGAATTATCAAGAGTTTCAAGTTCTACCAAAGTCTCTGCAGGGTCAAATAGTTCTGATGCATTTCCTTCCACCATTTTTCTGCCTTTGTCTATAATTAAAAGGCGGTTTGCTATCAATTGTATTTCGCTTAGTAAATGGGAAGAAACCAACACTGTTTTATTTAATTCTTTGCTCAAATGAAGAATTAGGTTGCGAATGTCTGCTATTCCCTGCGGGTCTAACCCGTTTGTCGGTTCGTCTAAGATGAGCAGTTGAGGGTTGTGGACTAATGTAACCGCAATTCCTAACCGTTGCTTCATGCCTTGGCTGAAAGTTTTAACCTTGCTAAATGCGCGGTCCTGCAATCCCACTGTTTCTAACTGGTCAAGGAGTTGTATTTTTGTCAATTTATTTCCGCCGCTTATTTTTGAAAACAATTGCAGGTTTTCATAAGCAGTCAGGTAGTTATATACATCAGGTTTTTCTATAACGGCGCCTGTTTGTTTCAATATCTCTTTCCGGTGTGTAAAAAGGTCCATCCCAAACATTTCAATTTCCCCGCTGTCCGGTGTTATTAATGTCAATAACATTCTGATGGTGGTTGATTTGCCTGCGCCGTTTTGCCCTAAAAAACCGTAAACATCACCTTCATTTACTGTAAAGGAAAGATTGTTTACTGCTTTAAAGTCTTTAAAATGTTTAGAAAGATTTAAGACCTTAATTATAGATTGCATCAATTATATAACAGTGAACGGTAAAGTTAGTTGTAAGAACAATCGTTAAATGTGAAAAGGCTGATTTTACAAATTTTAGAGATAAATTTGAAAAAGGTTAAGTAAATTGTTACACCAAAGAAGCTATTATGATTTCTACAGAAAAAAAATCTGCTCGCAAACAACGTAAAGTGCCTGAATACCTGATATATGAACTGATGGATGGAAAGCCTATTTATTATCGTGGTTATAAATCAGTTTTGAACAATACTAAAAAATTTGAAGATATTATGGGCAGCAGCTCTTTGCAATCAATTATTATAATACATATTCTTTCGATTTTAATAAAGTCTTTAGATGAAGATGAATTTTGGTTAATGACTAATGAGCCCGGAATTAATCTTGATCATAGAAACAATCTTTCTGGTGACATTTTAATTTACGAAAAAAGCAGGTTGAAAACTACAGACATAAATACGCATTACCCAAAAGTACCCCCTAATATAACAATAGAAGTAGATACAAAAGCAGATCTGTCCACTTTCACCTTTCAGGAATATTTTAAATTAAAGACAGCAAAACTTCACAATTTTGGAGTTGATAAAGTGATCTGGATACTAACGGCATCGAAGCAGGTTATTGTTGCGCTTCCCAACCAGGATTGGCTGATTATTGACTGGAACAAGAATATTGAAATGATTAATGGAATTTCTTTTAACATTGGTAATTATCTGAAAAAAAATGGAATAGAGTTACAAAATAACCTGTAATGCTGCAAGCAAATTCAAGCTACTTTCCCACCTGCAGATATTCCTGTAAAGCTTTTACATAATTCTCAAAAGCTTCGATCCCTTTCGGAGTGTAATATGGGGTCCAGTTCTTTAAACATGCTGCTCCCTTACTTTCCTGTATCTGCTTCTTAGTATTAAGCCTGGTATAAACGATGCCAGTTGTGCTGCGGCTGCAGTTAATAACATAGTGTAAGGGAAAGGGACATACATTGCTGCGATGGCAAACAGCCAACAGCAATGAATCGCGTATTTCAGTTTTATCATAAGAATACCAGTATTCGCTACCAAAGCGTATTCAGTTCCAATTGGTGTTGTGTAGGTACAGCGGGAAAATATGAGCAGGATATTTATGCCCATGATGAAAGCAATATTTATGTTAGCCTGTTTATTTCTTCTGCAGTCACCTGGAAAGAACATGGATTTGTTTTAAAACAACAAACAAGATTTCCGCTGAGTGATACAATTTATATAGATGTTTTAAGTGTAGATAAGGAACCAGGTATAAAATTAAGGCGTCCATATTGGCTAAGTGGACAAGCACAAATTTCAGTAAATAATAAAATACAGCAGGTTACTGAAGATAATGGATATCTGACTATCCTACAAAAAGCAAAAAAAGGTGATATAATACGAATTATTCTGCCTATGAGTTTAAGAGTAGAAGAAACACCTGATAATTCTGCAGTTGGCGCTATTAATCTTATTGATAATGCGTAAGAGTTGGAGGATTTTAATAGTATGAGTTTATCTTACTTCTTTATTAAATCCTGCTCATAAAAATTCTCTCCATCGATTCCCTTACTTAATATTAGTTATACAAATGAAACAAGTTATGGCGGCTCATCCGGCATCTGGTTGTTGCGGATTTGCAGGTTTAGCAATAGATTTTAAAATGCTCTTTTTCGAAGCATACTGACTTTACAACACTTAATATTCGCTTTTTATTTTACGATTTGTAAAAAACTCATATTTTACATGCTATTTAACAAGTTGCCGTTTTCCAATACTTGTTCATAACCTTAATATGAAAAGAAAGACATCTTATTCAATTATCATATTAACTCTTATTTATTGTTGTCTTCCTAAACAGGGGAAGACTTTATCGGGAGATATTATCATGCATGATCCTTCAACATTGATCAAAGAGGGGAACAAATACTGGACATTTACAACGGGGGATGGTATTAATGCTGTATATTCAACAGATTTATTTAACTGGACAAGAGGTAGCAAACCTGTATTTAAGAGTGGTACCTGGCCTTCGTGGATTAATACTTATGTACCAAAGTTTGCAGGAGGTTTTTGGGCTCCCGATATAGCATACATGAATGGCAGGTATTATCTTTATTATTCCTGTTCTACTTTTGGATCCAGCGCTTCTGCTATTGGGGTTGCCTCAAGTCCCACCCTGGAGCAAAGCTCTCCTGATTATAAATGGACAGACCTGGGAATGGTTGTTTCCTCTTCCTCTCCCGGCGATGTAAATGCAATAGACCCTTCAGTTTTTAAAAATACTAATGGCAAAGTGTATTTAACTTATGGCTCCTATTTTAACGGAATAGGAATCGTTGAACTAAATCCGGCTACAGGAAAGGTAAAATCCGGGGTTCATCTTAAGCGTATTGCAGGAGGAGGTTCCTCATCGTTTGAAGCTTCCTGTCTTATAAAAGAAGGGAACTATTATTACCTTTTTGTAAACCGGGCTGATTGTTGTAAAGGCCCTTACAGTACTTACTATATTGTAACCGGCAGGTCCTTAAGCCCTACCGGCCCCTTCTATGATAAAAATGGTATTAATTTAAGAGGCTCAGGCAACGTTGGCGGAGGAACTACCGTGTTGGTGACTTCTGGCAGATATATTGGTCCGGGTCACTTTGGTTTATTGCGTGACAATGGCCGAAACATTGTTTCTACACATTATTATGACGGAAACTATTATGGGGAACCAAAATTAGACATTTCCGATCTGCAGTTTAGTGATGATGGCTGGCCGGTTATCAGCCGGGATTTAATTCCGGCGGGAAGATATAAGATCACAAACAAAAACAGTAATATGGTTTGGGAAGCTGCGGGCTGTACAGGACAAGGCAATGTTCCATTAATTCAAAACAATAATAATAACGCTGCCCCCTGTCAATTATGGGATTTAACACCTGTAGGAGACGGTTATTATAAAATCAGCAATGAACCGAGAAATGAATCTGTTGATCTTCCTTTTTGTAACTCTTTAAATGGAATTACCTTACAAACATATACATGGTTAAATACTTATTGTCAGAAATTTAAAATCGAACAACTTGTAAACGGATCATATGTTTTTACTTCTTTAGCTAACCCTGCTGTATCGAAAGTTATAGAAGTACCTTCTGAATCTACTTCTGTTGGCACTCAGATAGACATATCTGATTTTAATGGCTCTGCCAGCCAGCAATGGAGCTTGCAACAAGTGAATGCCCCTGCAGTACTTGAAGCAAATGAGATTACAGATAGTGGATTTACCGCAAGGTGGAATACTGCACCGGACGCAACAGGTTACAGACTTGATGTTTCGACTACGTTTACTGATGCGGCTTACCAAACTATAGCAGGATGGAATTTTCAATCAGGTGCAAACACTGCTAATAATGGTATAGCCGATAACCTCGGCAAAACGATTACAACTACAGGAACAAATGCTCCTATGTATAATGCCAGAGGAAACGGAGGGCAAACAGCTATGGTGACCGGTTGGGACTCCCCTGCTCCTGAAAAGTTTTGGGAAATTAATTTCACTACAGAAAATTATTATAATTTAAAAGTTTCCTCAAAGCAAAGATCAAGCAGTACCGGGCCACTGCATTTTAAACTTCAGTATAAGATAGGAGAAGGAGGAACTTATACAGATATTCCGGGAGCAATAATTACAAACAGGGATAACTATACGAGTGGTATAATGAATGATGTAAACTTGCCCGAAGAATGCAACAACCAACATTCTGTTTATTTACGATGGTTATTTATAACTTCCTCAAATTTTGTCGATTTAACAATATTAAATTCCGGTGAAAGTAATATTGATGATGTTGTAATAAAAGCAAACCCGGGAAATTATTTGAAAGGATATACAAATCTTTCAATTTCTGACACATCTCAGATTATCAGCGGAATATCTCCCGGTACTGATTATTATTACCGTGTTCGGGCTGTACATGGCAAGTTTACCTCGGTAAACTCAGATGCTGTCAAAGTAACTACAAAGGGAAACTCTCCCGTAGACTTCATCCTGCTTAAAGCTGACCAAAAAAATGATGGGATACAAGTTGACTGGAATGTTTACCAGGAAGAAAATGTCAGACAATATAGAGTGGAAAAATCACAGAACGGGCAATGGTTTAGTGAAGTAGGGACGGTAGCTGCAAAAGCTGTATCGAATAAAGACGAAATTTATAGTTATTTTGATCAAACGCCCAATCTGGATGAAAGTTTTTACAGGATCAAAGCTGTTTTAAAATCAGGAGAAACCCAATATAGTGCAGTCGCGAAAGTGACAATAGAAAAAGGACCAATTGGAGTTTATCTTTACCCAAACCCTGTAGATGGCAGCACTATTTATATCAGGTTTTCGGACCGTGCAAAGGGCTTAAACAATGTAAGGTTATTCAACAACATAGGACAAATAATATATAAAAAACAGTTTAATCACCCCGGAGGATTCATAACACAAGCTATAGAGTTGGGTGATAATATAACAGCAGGAGTCTACCATATAATGGTAAATAATGGAAACAACAAAAGTATTCAAACTATTATCATTAACAATTATCCTTAAACAACATCAGGTAAAAAAAATTAAAGGCAAAGAAGTGTTGTTTGTGCCATTACCATAATTCAATTACAACTATTCCTGCCGCTTTAAAAATTCAACAATAGGTTTATAAACTGTTTCGGGGTAAGTATACAACGTAAAATGATCGCCGGGAACTTCATAAAAAGTCTGGTCAGGAAATTTGACGATAGGGACACCTTTTGAATGAATTCTAAAGTCAGGAGTGACAGTGATCGGTTCTTTTATAGGACTGAAAATGACCATTAACTGTTTTGCAACAATTTCCTTGTTACCTCTTCTTAACCTTTCAAAAATTGAAATAAATATTTCCTTTGAACGTCTATTTTTGTAATTTAGCCATACAATAAGGTGAAGGACCAAAGGATTAAAACCACATCCTCTTTTTGCTAACCCATACATTAAATGTCGCTCAATCGGTACCTTTATTAATTTACTGCTGTCTGTCCATGATGCAATTTGAATAATGCGGCAACCTCCCAAATGCTTTATATGCCATGCAATCCATCCACCCATAGAATGCCCGATTACAACATCTTCTTTTTTAATGCAAAATAGTTCAGTTAAATATTGTGCATACACCAGCACACTAAGTTTTTTTTCCGGTACATCAGCTAATAAAGTCCAATTGTCTATAAAAACTTTTTCTCCCGAAATGAATGATTGTATCCGATCAAAAATAGATACCTCTTCACCAAGTCCGGGAATAAAAAATATCCGCATCAGCTATGGAAAGTTTTGTGCACTTAGAATAAAAAGACAAATTCCATTAGTTGTCAGCAGAGTTGGGATTATAAACAAATGTAATGTTGTTTAGACTTAATAGATATGTAAAAAAGGTATATGTAAAAAAGACGACAGCCGCGAAACCTAAGAGCAACAAAAGTAGTGAAGGTCTCAGCGAGAAAAATCCCTATTTTGCTAAGTGGTTTCTAACTGCAAAATCTTATTTTGCTGCTTATGTTGTTGCATTAATTGTTCGTATGAGATTTCGATTTTGCTTATCAGCTTTTCTTCCAAAACGTTGGCAAAAGTTTCAAAATATACAATTACATCTTCACGAATATTACGTTTTAACCATCGAAAACCTCCGGGTAATGCATTTAGTATTTCCTTGTCTTGCAAATATTCGATATTGTGAATATCAACGGGTGTTAAACCGAGCATTTGCAGTTTTTGCAGCAGCAGGTTTACTGGTGCATTGGTGTCTCCGCAATATTCTTCTGCAAGTTCTGTCCATTCACCTGTGCCTGATTGTGCGTATTTCACAATATCTTCTTTAGATAATGTGGTAACGGATTGTAATAAATTGCCACAATTACACGCACCGTGGTTACCCCATGCATAATAAGCGCCATTTCTTAAACGGTTGGCAGTTGTGCGTAGCGCATCTATGAGTTCTATACTTGATTTAGCCATTATGTAGTTTTTATAAAAATTATATCTAATTAAGATTATACCAATAAATGTTCCTTTTTGTTTGGTTTGTTTATTCATTTATTTTAGTGATTTTTTGAATTTTTTAATGTTTTTGTACTTGCCAAAAGTGGTTTTTCTTTATGCACCAGGCAAAAAAGCATGTGCTTTGGGGAAACATTGCAACATTTAATGTACTATAAGTTTGCCTGATCGGTGATACAATACGTAAGCATCGTTTTATCTATTTCCCATCATATTATTCATTTTAGGCATGCTTTTTTCAACAATTTTATTTCTAAAAACCTTTTTTATGGAAAAAATGAATGATCTGAAAGCATTACTAAGACATTGTGTGCAGGAATTATATTCTGCCGAAGAGCAGATAATCGAAGCAATGCCCGCTATGATAGCAAAGGCTGAAAACCCTTCACTGAAACAAGCATTGGAGCAACACCTGAGAATAACAGAAAACCAGCGTGAACGCATAGACGAGGTGCGGCAAATGTTGGGTGCAGATGAAGAATCTGTTACAAAATATTCAGGTATTCTTTCCAATCTTTTTGGTGCGGGCAGTAAATGCAAGGGTATGGAGGGATTGATTGATGAAGGACAAAAAGTGATGGCAGAAAACCTAAGTCCCGAGGTTTTGGATGCAGCTATTATAGCCGGTAATCAAAAAATTGAACATTATGAAATTGCCGCTTATGGTACAGCACGCACGTATGCCCAGCAACTTGGTTTGTCACAGATTGCTCAATTATTGCAGCAAACACTGGATGAAGAGTACAGGGCAGATGAAATATTGACTACGTTAGCAGTCGGTGGCGTTAATCAGAGTGCAGAAGCCGGTAGTCTATCCGGGTCAAATTCTATAGGTTCTAGTACCACTGCCATTCTTTAATAATTCTTCAATTGCTTGAAAGAGTTTCAAAAAAACCATTCTGTATTTAGAATGGTTTTTTTATAATATGGTTTACTTAAGAAATCTATATCTGCTTTAAATCATGCCTGCAGAATAATTATCAAATCATTTAGAATAGAATTGCGATATAAAACGCTAACTTTTAAATATTGCTATGCGGTATTTATACTCTAATTAAAGCACTGCAGTACCTTTGCACCTTCCCTTTCTCTCCTTGGATTATTCGCAACTCTCTATAATGTCTGCGCCCCTAGATATAATTGAAAAAGGCGAATGGACCTGGTAATAACATCTATACGCTCGCCTTTGATTCACCTCACGACTAATACTAATCAGGCTTTTAGCGGTTCAAGCATTAAAAAGACCATTAAGTCAAATTTTTGTAGAAATTATATACCTGGTTACAGCCTAAACAGATGTCTAGAACCCTCCATACCCTTCAAATCTCGGGTTGACAAAATTGTTTAAAATGCTTCCAAACCTATAACTGATACCAAAGGAAGTTTTATAGTTGAAATTCGATGCTATTTGACGCTTTCTGGTCAAAACCTCCTGTTCTGTTGCCCCGCTTTTTACCAGGTTGATCTGATCATGTGCCAAAGAAGCATTTATATTAACAAAAAAAGAAAAGGCACCATTTATTTTTATATCTGCATTAGCACTCATGCCCATGCTGTTTAACTTTGTGTCTTTGAAAAAATTTCGATAATGGACTCCCGTGTTTATTGTTCCCCATTTTTTATTGAAAGTAAGCGTAACCGAAAGTTTGTTTCCGTAAAGTGTTTCTGATATTTTATCAAATATTGTAGTATCATAATAATGATTATTAGTTATATCGACGCCATACCTGATAACTAACAAACTATTATTAACATCTTTAAAATCATAGATATTGTATTCTATAGAAGGCTTGAAGTAAAGCTGAAGCTTGGTATTAGTAAAAGTATTATTTTTAAGATGGGCCTGGTAACCAATACTCCAATGGGGTCCGAGAGATTTTACCAACTGATGATAGAAGGCAAATTCTCTGTTTTTTACCAAGTAGGTAGTTGTGGTATCTCCATCTGAATAATTATAAGTTGTATTGTTTAAACTTCCATAAGCAGAAAAATTTATTTTTAATTTGTCAGTCGTTCGGTTAGCAGACAAATCAGAACTAAAAATATTGGTTTTGTACACCTGGTCGGCATTCAATTCTCCTTTTAACGCAGCGGTATATACCCAATAATTCCATTTATCTTTCGTCTCACTTGTATCCGCAACTTCAGTTGTCGCAGTTTTACCCTTCATAGATATTTGTATTTCGGAGGCATAAGAAGTTTTAGCGATAAGGGGAGCAAATCCCAACATTAGATATTGTAGAAGATTTTGCCGTATTTCTGCATCTGGGGCATTAGGTTTGGTAATGAAATGAATTGTATCTATATAATTTTTATAATCGTTCTGGCCGTAAAAATTCAATTGATAATCTTTTCCTCCACTGCCAACAGGTTGGGAAGTGATAAGGACATGTGCATCAGCAGCCGTTCTGTCAGTTACAAAATCAACAATAGTAATTTCAGTCTTAAGAAATGTGACATCACATCCCTCGCGGCAGTCAACAAACACTTTCAGTTTGGCTTTTGCTGTATCTTGTGCGTTTACATTTATAAAATTCAGGAGAACTATTATAAGGCAGAGGGTTTTCCCCATATTATTGAATGATCAGGGTTAGTGTAGAATTATCTTAGATGTTGCAAAGTCTGCACCAATTGTCTTTGTTCCATGTGATAGAAGAAATTATAATTTTAAAGACACACAAAGTAAAAATTGTAAAAGCCGTAAAGAACTAGTTAAGATTTTCTCCGGAACATGTGTTCTTTCAGTTGCAAAAGACATATGGAATATGGTACTTCTTGTACCAATTTTCTATCTGATAGTAAAAAGCTTTGAAAAACAGTTCGTTGCCGAAATAATCTTTTATAAATAAAAACATCTGCGAGCCGGTCTACATAAGAATTAAGAAACATGGGCGTGCCTTCAAGCCCGGTGGTGAGTGTTGTTATGGTAAAATTATTTTCTTTACCTGCATTTGTTTTATAAGGTTTAATCCCGTAATCATCCGCAATAGCACATGACGGAAAATTATAAAACACACCAGTTGTAATTACAAATTATTTAAATCATCAGGAGAATTGTAGTTAATAAAGTATTCTTTCCACTTACCTGGAATAGCTAAATAACAGGTATTAATATTTTCAAGTACGTAGTGAAGACTGTGCTTTTTTAATTGTCCCTGTTTATATTTCTCATATATTTTTTTCAAGCCTTTAGTAGTATATAAAGCACAAAGGGGTTCAGCATATTTATCATTCAAAAAAACAAAAGCTTCTTCTTTTTTACCTGAACTTGTTTGTATCAAATAGTCAATCACTTCTTTTTGCATGGCCGGCATATCACATGCGAGCACCAGTAAATCATTATAAGGTTGCAAAAGATGTACAGATAAAATACCTTTTAAAGGACCGTAAACGTCTAAAAAAACATCATCTTTTATAAGTTGCAACTGTGTAAACTTGGATGAATACAAAGGGTACTGCTGTTCGTTAACTGATAGTACTACGGGCAGTTTCAAAGCAATTAATTTGTTTGCACTAAGCTCTCCCCATGCCTCTGATTGCTGCTCTATCAAACCTTTATCCGAACCCATTCTTGAACTTTTACCGCCACATAAAACAACACCTGTCATAGCAAGAAATATATTTGTACCACGCTTTATCGGAACATAGCTGCTTTATTTGCATCGTGCTCTTGTACTTTTTTAACCATAAATTGACAAACAAAAACCGCGTTACAAAATTTGATGCTGTGAAGCAATTTGTTTAAATCATTAAATTAATATTGAAAAACTATTTAGGGTCAAAATTGAAATAAAATTAATACACTATAATAATTTAAATTTAAATTTTTACATTAGTATCCGCATTCACCTCCCTAATATTATTTATAATGAAAAATATTTTTCAACCTGAAACATTAGAAGAAATCAAACAACGGATAAACAAACTGCAACCGAATTCGCAGCGGCAATGGGGGAAAATGGAAGTAGCACAGATGATGGCTCATTGTACTGCGGCATTAGAAGTAGCTGCGGGAAAAAAATTTCCTCCGCGAATGTTTATTGGCAGAATTCTCGGGCCTTTTTTAAAGTCTGTTTTTACCAACGAAAAACCATTAAAAAAGAACACCCCAACTGACAATAGTTTTTTAGTTATAGATCAACGTAACTTTGAAAAAGAAAAAGCACGGCTAGTAGATTTGGCAACCCAGTTTTCTACGGGAGGCGAAGCAAAATGTACAACACATCCTCATTCTTTTTTTGGCAAGCTAACTCCTAAAGAATGGGGCATAGGTATGTATAAACACCTTGATCATCATTTAAGGCAGTTTGGAGTATAAGAAAAGGATCAAACAGGTAAGTTATTTAACTTCATCTCCTTTGGAGAAAAGGATAAAACAAAATTTCTTTTGGTAATAAACAAATCAACATTAAGTAAACTTATTTAATGTAAATCGCATAATTGTTTAACTTAATTCTACTTAATCAAATATAATTACAATGTTACAAATAATGAAGGATCTTCCTCAGCATGTCGTAGGCGTGCGTGCTGTTGGTAATGTAAATAGAGATGATTATGAACAAACACTGGTTCCTGCAATAGAAAAAGTGGCGAAGGAATATGGTGAAATAAATTTTTTGATGTTGCTCGAAACAGACATTGGCAACTTTACTTATGGTGCCTGGATGCAGGATGCCAAAATGAGTTTAAAGCATTTTGCAAAATGGAATAAGATTGCGATAGTCACTGATCAGAAAGTAATAGAAAAAATTTCACATTTTTTCAGCTTTGTTTCGCCTGCCCAGGCAAAAGGGTTTCCTGTTTCAGATGTTGAACTGGCAAAAGCATGGGTGGCTGCACCAAAAGAGGCAACAGAAAAAAGCCACCACGTTTAAGCTTTTTTAGACAACCGTTGAACTGCATGAGTTTAGCCTCAAATTTGCCCGACCATTTTATGAAATTTTTTTTATTTATTGTTTCTTACCTTTTTTGTTATTTGTTTTCTTATTCTCAAAGAGCAACAGCACAGATTGCAAAGTGGCGTGCTGTTATACACAGGCAAGATGAAATATCGTCTTTAATTTTGAGCAGCAGCAGAAAAATAAAAAGTCAATTTTATATATTCTTAATGCCGCCGGTGAAAGACTGCGTGTAGACAGTGTGCTTTTTACCGGCGATTCTGTTTTTATAAAGATGCCTGTTTTTGAATCTTCTTTCAAAGCAAAAACCGCAGATGATAATTGGAGCGGAATATGGATAAGAGGAACATCAGGTGCCGAACAGGTGATGCCTTTTACAGCAGAAAAAAACAACCAGAGGTTTCCATTAACAGATGGACCCGCAAAAATGAATATAAACGGAAGATGGGCGGTTAAGTTTGCATCTGATAAAGAAGGCGAAGCCACTTCTATTGCAGAATTCAGACAAAAAGGCAACAGGTTAGAAGGAACCTTTATAACACCTACCGGTGATTATCGTTTTCTTGAAGGAGTGGTAACGGGCAACAAATTTAAAATGTCAGGATTTGATGGTGGTCATGCTGTATTGTTCACAGCTGATATAACAGATACAAATTCCCTAAAAAATGGTCACTATTTCTCAGGTTATAGATATAGTGAAGAATGGTCTGCTGTTAAAAATGCAAATGCAAAGGTAAAGACCGATGAGGCTGCAATGTATTTGAAACCAGGTGAAGAAAAACTTAATTTTCGCTTTCCTGATATTAACGGCAATCCGGTTTCGATCGATGATGAGCGGTTTAAGAACAAAGTCGTCGTGGTACAATTAATGGGATCATGGTGCCCAAACTGTATGGATGAAACGGCATTTTTGAGTGAGTATTACAATAACAATAAACAGAGAGGAGTAGAAATAATTGCTCTTGCTTATGAGTACTCAACCGATTTTGAAAGATCTCAGAAAAGTCTTAAGAAATTTCAGCAACGCTTCAACGTTCAGTACCCGGTTTTAATAACAGGGGTAACGGTTTCAGATACATTGCGAACCGAAAAAACATTACCACAGGTAACTCCGATCAAAGTATTTCCTTCTTCTATAATTATTGATAAAAAAGGCAAGGTAAGAAAACTCGATACGGGGTTTTTTGGCCCGGGTGCCGGCGGGCATTATGAAACTTATAAGAAAGAATTTTATAAAACAATAGATACATTACTGCAGGAAGAATAAAACGGCTGAGTAAAGAAGCTGTCAAAAACTTATAATTACAGGTTTCTTATTTTTAATTAACTCTCGTATTACTCAGCACTGGCTTTATCCAACAATGCTACAGCATCTTTGTCTAACCGAAGTGCAACAGCTTCAGACAAACTATTTAATTGTTCACTGCTGGTTGCACTTGCTATTGGTGCAGAAACGGCAGGTCGGGTTAGCAGCCATGCAATCGATATACACGCAGGGGTTGTATTATATCGCGCAGCAACTTCATCTAATGCTTTTAGTATTCGCAAACCACGATCTGTAAGGTATTTCTTCACGCCTCCTCCCCTTGCACTTTTAGAAAGGTCACTTTCACTGCGATATTTACCTGTTAAAAATCCGCTTGCCAGTGCATAATAATTAATCACACCGATATTGTTATCAAGACAGATTTTCTCTAATTCTTTTTCAAATACAGCCCTGTCGTACAAATTGCATAAAGGCTGCAAAGTCTGGTATGAAGGCAAATTATTTTTTCTGCTGGCTTCTAATGAGTCTGTAAGCTGCTGGGCAGAAAAATTTGATGCCCCTATTGCTAAGACCTTCCCTTCTTTCAGCAGACGCACATATGCTTCAAGCGATTCTTCATGTGGTGTGGAAGGATCGGGCCAGTGTGATTGGTACAAATCAATATAATCAGTTTGCAGCCGTCGCAGAGAAGCTTCTGCAGCTTCTATAATATACTTTTTAGATAATCCTTTCTTGTCCGGCCCCATTTCAGACCCGAGCTTTGTTGATATAATTATCTCATTACGATTGCCCTGCTTTTTCATCCAGTTACCTATTATAGTTTCGGACTCTCCGCCTTGGTTTCCAGGTACCCAGGAAGAGTAAGAATCTGCGGTATCTATAAAATTAAATCCTGCAGCTATCCATGCATTCAATATTTCAAATGACTTTTGCTCATCTATTGTCCATCCAAATACATTTCCGCCAAGTGCTAACGGAGATACTTCGAGTCCTGTCTTGCCTAAATTACGTTTTTGCATCTGCTTTCTGGGTTGTAATGATATCCATTGGTATAAAGCAACCATCATGCTAATATATATTATAAGAGAAAGTATCTTGTAAAACGAAATAATGGTGCCTTTTAGCAACAAAACTCTTCGGTATATCAGACCCCATATTTTTAAGCCCAATGTAATACCAAATCACAACTACGTGATTTATTGATTGTATTGCATTCGATTAAAAGAGAAAAAAATTTATATGATATATTCTTTTTGCCTCTTTTATCCATACTTTCATTTTTTAAATAACACTGATAACTATTAATAATGCTAATCAAGGATTGAAATAATATAAAAAGTGCCGTTAGGCACAAGACATTGGTAGCAATAACACAAAAAAGTCAGCAAAGTACCGTAGGTACGATATCAAAAAGCACATATTGCGTACCTGGGGCACGCGCAAATTGTTTCTGCTTATGTTACTACCAATATTAGGTACCTAACGGTCCATTTTAACCCTTGATTCGCATTAATAATAGTTAATACAAAATGACCAATATTAATTAAAAAGTGATCGACGAGTAGAAATTGAAAGTGCAGAGATTTTAAGGCTAAACAGTGACATCGAAAGATTTCGGAGTAGGCCTAAAATGGTAATAATTGATATAAAGCATTTAGACTATTTCTCATTTTCTAAATAGAATCTAATTGTAAATAACAATGTTTTATAACCAATAATTCTTCAATTTAAATCATATAAAATACTAATTAAATGCAGAATATATTTTCATTAGAAGGTAAAGTAATTGTAGTAACCGGAGGTACGGGTATACTTGGTAACTCTTTCATCAATGGCATTGTAGAAGCCGGCGGGGCAGTAGGTATTTTAGGAAGAAACAAAGAGGTTGCAGAAGAGCGTGCTGAAGTCATAAATAATAATGGCGGTAAAGCAATCGCATTAGTTGCAGATGTAATGGATGAAGAGCAACTGGTGGAGGCTAAAGATAAATGTTTGGAAGCTTTTGGTAAAATTGACGGACTGGTAAATGGTGCGGGTGGTAATCAGCCGGAAGGGGTGCTTACTCCTGACCAGGATATTTTTAAGATAAATATGGCAGGAATGAAAAAAGTGATGGATCTTAACCTTTGGGGAACTTTAATTCCTACACAGATTTTTGGTGAAGCTATTGCTGCAAACGGAGGGGGAAGTATCGTAAACATTTCTTCAATGAACAGCAAAAGAGCTATTACCCGTGTGTTAGGGTATAACATGGGTAAGGCGGCTGTAGACTGTTATACCCAATGGTTTGCTGTTGAGTTAGCAAACCGTTATGGCGATAAAATAAGAATGAATGCTCTTGCTCCTGGTTTTTTCTTAACAGAGCAAAACCGGTATTTACTCACCAAAAAAGAAGAAGGCGGATATACAGAAAGAGGCGAAAAGGCTATCAGGCAAACTCCTTTTAATCGCTTTGGAAATCCTGATGAGTTAAAAGGTGCTATCGTATGGTTATTAAGCGATGCCTCAAAATTTGTAACCGGGACAATGCTCTGTGTCGATGGAGGATTTTCAATTTTTGGAGGCGTGTAAATAGCTCGAAACCTGGAATTACAAAGCGCTGGAAGAAAGCTGTGCAGATTGTTTTAGGGTTTTAGAAGAATTACCCGGGGAAAATTAACCTGCAATAACATCATTATTGCAGGTTCCCTTATTATGACCTACTCTTTGGCGATTTAATTTTGGCCCTTTTATTTTGCTAAACTCTGTATCACATCATACTTAGTTACAATATGCAGGTTTCCACTATCATCTTTTGCCATTACTGCACCATTGCCTTTTGTTATCAATCCGCCAAGTCTTTCTACGGGTGTATCAAAAGATACGACAGGATATGCAGGCTCTATGACACTCTTAATAGTAGCTGTTTTAATTTCAGGATTACTGAATATTTTTTGAAACAGTCCGCCTTCACTTAAAGATCCGATTAGATTTTCGCCCTCTGCGACAGGTATATGTTCTATATCGTATTTACGCATCAGCTCCACAGCTTCTGCCACTGTCTGGTCTGATTCAACTGTCACCAACCGCTTGCTTCCGCGGGCGCTTATTAAATCTTTAAACGTCTTTACATCAAAAAACCCCCGCTCTATCATCCATTGATCATTATATATTTTGCCAACATACCTGCTGCCATGATCGGGCAATATCACTACAACCAAATCATCTTTTTTCAACAGGTCTTTCAATTGCATTAATCCCTGCAGGGAAGTTCCTGCACTATAGCCAACAAAAATTCCTTCCTCTCTCGATATGCGCCGTGCCATTATTGCCCCGTCTTTATCAGTTACCTGTTCAAACCGGTCAATTACACCCATATCATAATTGGCGGGCACAAAATCTTCTCCTATACCTTCTGTTATGTAGGGATGAACTTCATTTGGATCTACCTCACCGGTATCAAAAAATTTCTTTAATAAAGAGCCATAAACGTCTATTGCCCATATTTGTATATCCTTATTCCGTTCTTTTAAATATCGTCCTATACCGGTGATTGTACCACCTGTTCCTGTTGCAATTACAAGATGAGTTATCTTTCCTTCTGTTTGCTGCCATAGCTCAGGGCCTGTAGTTTCATAGTGCGCCTGTCGGTTAGAAAGATTATCATATTGATTCATATATAAGGAATTTGGAATTTCCTTTGGTAACCTCTTTGCAACCGAATAATAGCTGTTAGGATCTTCCGGCTCCACATTAGTAGGGCAAACAATTACTTCTGCGCCAACGGCTTTTAAAATATCAACTTTTTCTTTTGATTGTTTGTCAGTAGTACTAAATATACATTTATACCCTTTTACAACAGCAGCAAGTGCAAGCCCCATTCCTGTATTGCCACTGGTACCCTCTATGATAGTTCCACCTGGTTTAATCTTACCTTCCCGTTCTGCATCTTCCAGCATTTTTATAGCGATCCGATCCTTTATCGAATTACCAGGATTGAAGTATTCTACTTTTGCCAAAACAGTGCATGGAAGGTCTTTAGTGATATTGTTTAATTTAATAAGCGGTGTATTGCCAATTGTTTCAAGAATACTGTTTAACCACATAGCAGGCTTTTTAGTTTGGACAAAGGTAATAAAGAGGCAGAGAGATAATACTTCTTACATTTAATACGATAGGAAATGTTGATTTTAGTCTCACTGTATCTATTAAAGTGAAGGAAATAATCCGTGGAATAAAGACTTTTAAACAAGTTACTATTTGTTCTTACATTAAATAAATTTGCAAATAATTCTTGTGTCAGGCCTTTTTTATTAAGGTTATTACTGTTTCCTGTCCTGTCCCTGCAGCTCAAGCATCCAGCCGGGATACTCCGGTTGCAACTTACTAATTTCATCGAGTTTTTGCAATTCTTCCGGTGTCAGCCTTACATCTATGGCTTTGAGGTTATCTTCGAGTTGTTCTGTTTTTTTTGCACCAATAATTACGCTGGTAACTGCAGGCTGATGAAGCAGCCATGCCAAAGCAAGTTGTGCTACAGATATGCCTTTTTGTTGAGCTATTGATTGCATGACATCAATAATGTCATAAGCTTTTTCTTTGTTTACGGGTGGAAAATCAAAATTAATACGGCGGCTGTCTTCCGGACCCTGCATATTTCGTCCATACTTTCCGCTAAGTAATCCCCCGGCTAAAGGACTCCATACCATCAAACCTACCTTTTGGTCGTTTAACAATGGTATAAGTTCCCTTTCCAAATCGCGGCCTGCAATAGTGTAATATGCCTGCAAGGAAACAAACTTTGAAATGTCTTTATAGGTAGAGTAGGAGAGCGCTTTCATCAGTTGCCAGGCGGCAAGATTACTGCAACCAATATATCGAACCTTGCCACTTGCGACAAGGTCATCAAGTGCACGAAGGGTTTCTTCAAGCGGCGTAAGCGGGTCGTAACCATGTATTTGGTACAGATCTATATAATCAATGTTAAGCCTCTTTAGACTTTCTTCGGCCTGCTGCATTATATGTTTACGGGTAAGGCCTGTATTATTGGGGCCTTCACCCATCTTTCCTCTTACTTTAGTTGCAATAATGAGGTCATCTCTTTTAAGGTTAAGATTACGGATGGCTTTTCCTGTCATTTCTTCAGACAAACCTTCAGAATAAACATTGGCTGTATCTATAAAATTGATACCTGCTTCCACTGACCTTTTGACTAATTCGTCGACCGGCTCTTGCGGTAGTTGCCCAATCGCTGTCCAGTAACCTTTGCCACCAAAAGTCATTGTACCAAGACATAACTCAGAAACTTTAAGACCTGTGTTTCCTAAGATGTTGTATTTCATAAGATTTATTAAAAGTATTTTAGATTTGCAAAGTGAGCAACAAATAACAAGCAAAAAGGTTTTTTACACTTAGAAACATAGGATACACATAATTTTTTGAAATGCTTTTCTATATGTTTTCTATCTTCCTATGTATCTATGTGTTTAATTAACTGCAAAATAAAAGAGCAGGAAACATATTTGTAACCTGCTCTTTCTAATAAGAAAATATAAATATTATAAATGCGCCTGGATCTTTTTGTCTAAAACAGATTTAGGAACAGATCCTATTTGCTTGTCTACCACTTTACCACCTTTAATAAAAAGTATGGCAGGAATAGAAGTAATACCATAATTCATACTTAGAGTAGGATTTTGGTCTACATTTACTTTTCCTATATTTACCTTTCCGGTATATTCTTTTGATAATTCTTCTACTACAGGACCTATAGCGCGGCAAGGGCCACACCATTCTGCCCAAAAATCTATGAGAGAAAGTTTATCACTCTCTAAAACATTAGATTGAAAGTTTGCATCTGTGAATTCTAAAGCCATAATGTATATTTTTAAAAGTTGAAAATTTTAATTATAGTGAGTAAAGAACAAATTTACAGCCAAGAATCAAATTGTGCTGTTTTTGACTTTTCCACTAATGTGTATTTTACTATTTATGGCAGTTTAATGACTAAACCCCGACCCCTGAAAGGGGAGGAAAAATGACACGCCCCTGTTAAGAGCAGAAGAGCAACTCTTTACATCGTTACCACTTGCACTTCTACCTCTTTGTTTTCTTCTAAAAAATGTACCATTTCTTCATTCATAGTAAATCCTTTTTCAAGTGTATATAGACTGAACTTCAAATTTTCTTTTGGTTCGAAAATGTTGAATTTTAAAGAAGATTTTCCCGGGTAGTTTTTAATATTTTTATCAATAAAATTTATAAAATCACGGGTAACTGCCTTTACAGGAACATCCATGATCAGTTGCCTCGTAAAGTTTTGTTTTGTTATCTCAAGCATGTTTACAGATTGCACCTTAAACTCGTATTCACTGCTGTTATATCTTGTTTTAAAGCAGCCTGTCACCAGTATATTTCTTCCTTTTTCCAGGTAATTCCGGTACTTTACGTAATCATCGCTCCAAAGCATGAGCTCAGTTTTGCCGGTAAAGTCTTCTATACAAAATGAACCAAAATTGCGGCCTGTTTTAGTTACCCTGTGCTGAGCATCAGTTACGAGGCCTGCAAGGCGAAAAGTTTTATTGATATTCGGCAATAATTGCGGTGCATCTTTTACTTCGTTAAATTCATTTATAGGAGTAAAATTGTAATGTCTTAATTCAAATTTGAAATGGTCGAGCGGATGCCCGCTCATAAACATGCCGGTTACCTCTTTTTCATAATCCAGTAATTCGGTCAGCGGCCATGGTTCAACTTTTGGAAGTTGGGGCGTAGGAATATCCATGGATATCATATCGCCAAACAAACTGTTGCTTGAGGACTGTGCCTGTGCCTGGTACTTGTTTCCAAAATTTATGATAATATCCAAGCCACATACGTTTGTTTCTTTATTTAGAAAATACTGTGCACGGTGATATTCTTTAAAGCAATCAAAAGCACCACTGTACGCAAGACTTTCCAGAGATTTTTTAGTTGCTGCACGCAAATTGACCCGTTTGACAAGGTCGAAAATGCTGGTAAAAGAACCTTTTTTTGCACGTTCTGCCAGAATACAATCAATAGCATTTTCACCTACGCTTTTGAGTCCCATCATACCGAAACGGATTTCACCTTTTTTATTTACTGCAAAACCACGTTGTGATTCATTGATATCAGGTCCCAGCACAAGTAAACCCATTCGCTTACATTCTTCCATAAAGAAAGTAATTTTCTCAATGCTTCCTGCATGGTTTAAAACAGCAGCCATGTATTCAGAAGGGTAGTGGGCTTTTAAGTAAGCGGTCTGGTAAGCTACGAATGCATAACAGGTAGAGTGAGATTTATTAAAGGCATATTGAGCAAAGGCTTCCCAGTCTGTCCATATTTTTTCAAGCTTATAGGCAGGATGGCCTTTTTTGGTGGCGCCTTCCATAAACTGTGCTCTCATTTTATTCAGCACAGCTATTTGCTTTTTACCCATTGCCTTACGCAATACGTCAGCATCGCCTTTACTAAATCCTGCAAGCTTCTGGGAAAGCAGCATCACCTGCTCCTGGTATACTGTAATGCCGTAAGTTTCTTCAAGAAATTCTGCCATGTCAGGCAAATCATATACTATTTTGGAGCGCCCGTGTTTTCTTTCGACATAATCCGGTATATAAGCCATTGGTCCCGGGCGATATAACGCGTTCATTGCAATCAGGTCTGCAAACACGTCAGGCTTTAATTCACGAAGATACTTTTGCATACCGGCACTTTCAAACTGAAAAGTAGCATTCGTTTCTCCTTTCTGATATAATTGGTATGTCTTCTCATCATCCAGCGGAATATCATCAATTTCAATGTCAATCCCATGATTTTGTTTAATCAGTTCCAGCGAAGTTTTTAAAATGGAAAGGGTCTTTAATCCCAAAAAATCCATTTTAATAACACCTGCTTCCTCAATAACACTTCCCTGTATTTGAGTAATGAGCAGGTCAGAGTCTTTTGATGTAGCGACAGGAATAATATTTTTTAAATCATCGGGAGCAATGATGATACCGGCAGCATGCAAACCCGTGTTTCGTACAGAACCTTCCAGCCGTTCGGCCTCATGCAAAACCTTTGACTGTTCTGTATCGCTCTTATAAATTTCCCTAAGCTTTTTTATATTGTCTATATCTTCAGGACCAAAGCCTTCTTTTTCTTCCAACGATTTTGGTCCTTCCTTAATAGTAACAGGCGCATGAAGGCATCTCCTTAATTCAGTACCTGGCCTGTCAGGAACCAGTTTTGCCAGCATATTACTTTCTGCCAAAGACAGATCGAGAACACGGGCTACGTCTTTGATACTCATTTTAGCAGCCATGGTGCCAAATGTAACAATCTGTGCTACCTGGTTTCTGCCATATTTCTTTACTACATAATCAATAACTTTTTGCCGGCCATCATCATCAAAGTCAGTATCTATATCGGGCATGCTCTTACGGTCGGGGTTAAGAAAACGCTCAAACAATAAATTGTATTTGATGGGGTCAATGTTGGTAATACCTATACAATAAGCAACCACTGAACCTGCCGCAGAACCACGTCCCGGTCCTACAAAAACCCCCAGTTCACGGCCTGCTTTTATGAAATCTGATACAATTAAAAAATATCCTGCAAAACCCATTGTCTTAATAGTGAACAATTCGAAGTCAAGCCGCTCTCTTATCTCTTCAGTTATTTCGCTGTATCTTTTTCTTGCCCCTTCATAAGTAATGTAATGCAGGTATTCCCATTGGTTTAGGTTGTTGTCGGTATGTTGCTGAAACTCTTTAGGAATGGGAAAGTTGGGAAGAAGAATATCTTTCTTCAGATTAAGTATTTCTATTTTATCTGCAACTTCATTAGTATTATCAATGGAATGAGGAATGTCTTTAAACAGTTCCTGCATCTCTGTTGTCTTCTTGAAATAAAACTGATCGTTTGGAAATTTAAAACGCCTTTCTTTCAGTTGGACATCATCATTTATAAAATCATCATAACCAGGTGTACTCTTCTTTTCACCTGTATTCAGGCACAGCAAAATGTCATGCGCATTGTAATCATCCTGGTCCGTATAATGACTGTCGTTGCTGGCTATTACTTTTACATTATGCCTGACTGCAAACTTCAATAAGGACTGGTTAACCTTGTCCTGGTCTTTTATGCCGTGCCGCTGCAGCTCTACATAATAATCTTCGCCAAACATATTCAGCCACCACTTAAACTCTTTTTCAGCTTCATCTTCGCCATCGTGCAAAATTGTTTGAGGAACGTAAGCGCCGAGGCAACAGGTGGTAGCTATTAATCCTTCGTGATACTTTTCCAGGAGTTCCTTATCAATTCTCGGGTACTTGCTGTACATTCCTTCAGTATATCCCAGCGAGGTAAGCTTTAATAAATTTTCATAGCCTTGCTTGTTTTTTGCAAGCAGCACCTGGTGATAGCGATCATCTTTTTGTTCTTTGGTAAAGGTTTTTTTAGTTCTGTTAGCAACCACATAAAACTCGCATCCTACAATAGGTTTTACTTTCAGTGTCCCATCCTCATTTTTATGTTTGTAAGCTTCAGCCACAAATTCAAATGCACCAAACATATTACCATGGTCGGTTATTGCAAGAGCAGGCATATCATCATCAATAGCTTTTTGATAAAGGCTTTTTATAGAAGCAGCCCCATCAAGTAAACTGAATTGGGTATGAACGTGGAGATGAGAATATTTAGACATGGTAATAATGAACAGTGAACAATTAAAATTGAACAATTAAAAATTAAAAATGAAAAAGTAAAAATCAGTTATAGGGAAATTAGAAACCATAAAACTAAATTACAAAAATTATAAAATCTGACATCCGACATCAAATGTCGTTACCATTTAAAAATATAACGCTCCTTCTTATGCACACAATGGGGTTAACTCTACGTTAAAAACATTTAAAAATGCTTTGTTTTTGAGGTATTAGTCTTTTACTTTGCTGCACGCACATATGAAAATAACCCAATTGCTATATTGCTTGCTGTCTGTAGTGCTTCTTAGCAGTTGCGGACAATTTAAAGCATTAACTTCGAGGGATAATTCTACAGTCAGCCGTCCTTCTCATAAGTCCGACGCTAAAAAAGTCCGGTTCCTGGATATGTCTGTAAGTCCTGGTCAGGTTGTTACTTCCAGCCATGATATGAGTGCTTCAATGCCATCATACAGCAGCCGCAAGTTGCAAAGAGATTTATATAATGCAAATATACAGGCATCATTAAATTCCCTGGATATTGAAAGGGCAGACTTTCTGCAATTGAAGTATGCTATAGTGTTAGATGCAACAGTAGAGAAACTCACTAATATTACGCTTCTAAAGTCAATAGACGAATGGTGGGGTACCAGTTATTGTATGGGCGGCAGCACTAAAGATTGCATTGATTGTTCTGCTTTCACCCAAACGATGATGCAGAATGTGTACGATGTAACTATTCCCCGTACTGCCCGCGAACAATATAAGTCAAGTAAGCAAATAAACCTTGAAGACCTCAATGAAGGCGACCTTGTTTTCTTTTACACAGGTGGTGGCCGGGAGGTTACACATGTAGGCATATATCTTTTTAATAACAAATTTGTGCACGCCGCCACAAGCGGAGGTGTAATGGTAAGCGACCTTAACGATATCTACTGGAAACCCCGGTACACAGGTGCCGGAAGGTATATAACTCCTACTCCTACGACTGTCACCTTTAAGCTCGAAGGAACGAAGTAATTTACTAACCGCGGGCATTAAAGAGACTTCTATCAGTTTAAAATGTTGCAGGCCAAAAGGGATACCTATAATTGTCAGGCACAACAGGGCACCGAAAGTAAGATGAGCCAGAGCAGTTGCGAAACCACCGCAAACGATCCAGATAACATTTAGCAGTAAAGAAAGGCAACCTGAAGATGTTTCTGAACCTACTGCCTGTAAACCAAAAGGTCTTAAAACAAATACGCCTATTTTAAAACATTGCAAACCAAAAGGAATACCAACAACAGTTATGCAAAGCACCAGGCCACCTATAAAATAGCCTAAGGCAGCAATAATGCCACCAAAGATTAACCAGATGATATTGCCGAGAAGATTATCGGGTCGCATAAGGGAAGTAATTGTCAGGTAAGTAATTAGTGGTTTCTGATAAATACTAATTATATGGGTGTCATCATAAGGATTTCAGTTTAATTATTATTTGAAACTATTCTGATTATCCATATAATTTGTTCACAACAAATGTATTCAGTCCGCCAGCATCATTGATTACCGGGAATAAAGAATTTGACAACCTGAGCAGAGAAGCAAATCTTAAGGTGAAGTATTTACAGCAAGTACAAACAGGACCAGAATTGCTATAACGTAAAAAAGCACCACAAAGTGATGCTTTCTACAAAAATATTTTAGTTTTTAATCCCCAGAGTCCCGCAGTTCAGCTTTATCCTGTTCGTCGGCAGGTACGTTAGTGAAGAATGGACTCTCTTCCGGTATATTCCCGATTCCGACTGTTCCTTCATTTCGCATTTCACCATCTCCAATAGTCGTATTGCTCTCCTTTTTATAATCTACTTCATAGTAGTCTTCATTAACCTGTTTGTTTTCAAACTCTTCCTCTGTCTGCAAAGTACTATCACCAAAGGATACTTTGCTTGTATCCTGCTCTGCTTCTGTAGCTTTTTCAGGTGTGCTTTGTTCTTCGTTCATTACTATAGCGTTTTAAATTTCTATTATAGATACTATTATTGTGCCACAGCTTTTATAAAAAATGTTCCGATTTTTTTGAGCTTCTTTTAGATTCTAGGAGAAAAAAATGATGCCTGTTTGAGTCTTATAAAAAATTATTGTTTTAATAAAAAACAACAGAATATCTTTCTGAACTCACAGCCTGTAATCCAAAAGGTCTTAAAACAAATACTGCGATTTTAAAACATTGCAAACCAAAAGGAATACCAACAACAGTTATGCAGAGTACCAAGCTACCGATAAAATAACCTAAGGCAGCAATAAAGACACCTAAGATTAACCAGATGATATTGCGGAGAAGGTTATTGGGTCGCATAAGATTTAAAATTGAGAGTTATTTGATTTCTTGATAAGATAACCGTTGCTTTATTTTTTTTTATAAAAATTAAATAACCTGTAGTAACTTTAATAGGAAATAGTATTTAAAATATTAATAATTGAGTTTTTATATTTTAAAAGAACCTGATCGATTAGGAGTATAGACGTCTCTAATAAGAAGTCCTTCAAAAATAAAATCCAATATCTTTAAACACAAACAGAATGAAAAACCTCATTTTCGTAGCAAGTGTATTTATTCTTTTTTCATGCAGCAAGACAGAACTTGAACAAAAAGCCCCACCTTCCTCTCATAAGATAGCAGGCAGGACAGCAGAGGGCAATAAATCACTTTTATTTGGATCTGAAAGTTATATAAAGGTGGATAATGAGCTTGCCCTTGGTTTAACCACTTTCACTCTTGAAGCCTGGATAAAGCCAACAGGGCCAGGTATTACAACCAATTCAGGCAGCGGAGGTGTAGCAGGTACACCTATCGTAACAAAAGGAAGAGGAGAAGCTGATTTTCCCTCCAGTGTTAATGGAAATTACTTTTTAGCCATTAATTCCAATAAAAAGCTGGTGGCAGATTTTGAAGAAGCTGCCGGTCGTAATCATCCTGTAACAAGTAATGCTGTTATAGCAGATAACGACTGGACACATGTAGCAGTAAGCTACGAGCCAATATCTTCTGTATGGAAAATGTATATAAATGGCAAGCTGGACATTACTAAAGATTTGGGAAGTAATATAATGCCTGCTAATGTATCTGTTTCTGCTTTTGCTATAGCCACTTCCATTAATTCAAAAGGAGTTACAGAAGGCTTCTTTAAGGGAAATATTGATGAGATAAGGGTATGGAAAGTGGCAAGAACAGATGAAGAGATATTCATATATTTTTTATTTGGCTTGAAAACAAGGGTTACAATAGTATAATAGGAAGCGGCGATGCACCTTACATCAACTCTTTGCTTAAGCGTGGAACTTTATTTACCAATACCTATGCATTAACACATCCTTCGCAGCCTAATTATATAAGGTGGTTTTCAAGTGCAACAAATGGCGTCACTACTAATAATTGTTTAACTACTAAGATTAATGCACCTACAATATGGAGTTTGCTAAATTCAAATGGGGCATCAATGAAATGGGTTAGTGAGAGTTTGCCGGCCGTTGGCAGTACCATATGTGATGCTTATCCTTATTTAAAAAAACATAATCCCATGCCTTCATTTTCAACTAATCCGGATTATGCTAATCAGCCTTTAACTTACATGGATTTGCAGGACACAAGTACCTTTAACAGCCTCGATAATGTCGTATGCATTACACCTAACATGCTACACGATATGCATGATGGAACTATTAGGGAAGGTGATGATTGGTTAAAGACTAATTTTTCAAAACTAATAGATTGGTGCATAACTAATAACTCCATTTTTGTTGTGTATTATGATGAAAGTGAAACTACAAATGATAACAGAATACCAGTACTTATGTTAGGAGAGCATGTAAAACAAAATTATTCTATTGACACATATTATGATCATTACAATTGGTCCCTTACGGTTACCTCTCTTTTTGGAGTAGCTAAAACCGCATGGCAGGCAAGTTCTTCTGCCTGGAATAATATTAACCCAAGGTCAGAAGTAACAGGATGGGAGAATTGACTTTTTTGGATAAATGCATTAATTAATAATCCCGGCAAACATAATACAGACGGAACCAGAACGATTAAAAGTAATTTTGGCCTGCTGAGATGATAATTGATAGCCCCATGCTATTCCTGAGCGGGAGAAGCAAATTTTAAGGTGAAGTATTTGTAGCAGGTACAAATAGGACTTCTATAAAAATTATTTCTTACTTCTTTTAAAATTGTGCTTTTGCCGCTGCCATTTGGCCCGGCCATTATGCGAAGGCGTTTACTTCTTTCGGGCATGTAATATTGTAGATGACTTATAACGGATATAAAAAGAAGCTAATTTAACAGGAGAAGTTTCTGCGGTTGAAATCACCTCCTCTTCACCATTATGTTTCCCTTGTATAACTTGATTGTTTCTTGCAAATGTTTGCGGCAATCCTGCAGCTTTAGCTTCAGCAGCAGCATTTTTTCCTGCTCTATAGACAATGTCCCTGATAATCTCAAATGAATTGGGAGCGTCTTCGACAGATGAAAAATCTCTTGTTATAAAAGCATTATTTGAATCTTTCATTCCCGGATATGTTTTGCCGGATTTGCGCCTACCTTTATTTTTCCTGCGATTCATACCTATAAATTAAGAACAATTTCTTTATTAAGTTTTTACCAACCGATTTTTTACATTCGTACCCTCCGGACTGTTTTCAAAACTTAAATACAACGTTTTGGAATCGGCATCCCATGAAGATTTTACGTCAGTCAGTTTTTTACCTTTACTGTCGGTAAGCGTTGTTTCTTTTGGTGCTTGGATAATAATATGCGGATGCTGTTGGTTGTGTTTACAGGGCTTTTTGAAACAAATGAATATTCACCAGCTTTTACATCCTCTTCATATATTCTCGATGCCGAGGCTAATACCTGCGGTTGATTTTTATTTTGTACCCGGCTTAAATTAAATAATAACGCATGTTGTCCCGGAGGTATCGTTTTCTTTGCCAATACCGGCAATTGAGGATCAAAGAGATCAATGACAGGTCCATTGACAATATAAGCCTCGTCCGTGATACTTTCATCCACAATTTGTAAGAAAAAATCTTTCTGTTTTATTAATATTATAAGTACACTTATTATATTTGTACTTATAAAAGTAAAATTATGTGGACGAAATCTCACTCAATTCTGACAACAGATGTTACCAAAGAACAAATGTGGAAACTTTTTGCGGATGTAAACAATTGGCATACCTGGGACGAAAGCATTGAATTTGCCAAATTGGAAGGCAAGTTTGAAAAAGGAAGTAATTTTATTTTGAAGCCCAAAGGTGGACCGAAAGTAAAAGTGGAATTGCTTGAAACAGTTGCCAACAAAAGCTTTCTTGATGTCACAAAATTCCCGTTTGCAAGAATGTATGATCGCCATACTTTTGAAGAAACACCGAACGGATTAAAAGTTACAAATACAATAGCTGTAAAAGGACTTTTATCTTTTGTTTGGATTAAGTTGGTTGCTCAAAACATAGCGAATACATTGCCGGTTGAAATGAAAAGGCAGATTGAAACTGCAAGCAAACTCTAAGTATTTTAAATTAGACAATGAAGAAATTAGATAAAGCATTTAGAGTAAAAGCAGCCGAAGACAGTTCTGGATTTTTACTTTGGCAAGTAACAACGCTTTGGCAAAGGGGTATAAAAAAAGCGCTGGACAGTATTGAAATTACACATCCTCAATTTGTTTTACTTGCAAGCTTGTTATGGTTATCCCAACAAAAAGAAAGGGTAACCCAAATTGAGCTATCGCAACATAGCAAAATTGACCCAATGACAACGTCAACCATAATTAGAACGTTGCAGAGAAAAGAACTGATAGAAAGAGAAGAACATCCTACGGATACAAGGGCAAAGACAATAACACTTACGGAAAATGGAATAAAAATTACAAGACAAGCGGTAAAAATTATCGAAAAATTTGACACAAGCTTTTTCTCATCATTAGGCGACAAAGCACATGACTTCAATGTCAGTCTACTCGCATTGCTGCACTTAAAGCAATAATAAAAAGGTGAACCCCGGATAAGGGGTCGCTGTCATACAACAATGTTTTTTTTCAAAAAGTGGTGGTAAAAATCGTATAGCGAATAATAGGAATGTTTTTAACTAAGGTTTATTTTACAAAGTGGAAATTGCCTAAGCGCTTTGCATTTCACTGAATGGGATTGCTACAAACCACCTTGCAATTTACTAATGCTTACCGGGTAATTAATCCGCACATAAAAGACTGTGCTTTTGGTTTCTTATTTGTAAAAAAAGATTGACATTGTGCTACTATTGAGCTTTTGTGTTTAGCTCGGCTGCCGGAGCATGGAGTGACTCAAAACGCCGACCCTTAATCCGCTAAAAGGTTATATATAACACCAAACCCTACAAACTATTAACAAACCGAAAAATGATAGCAGAACAGTACCCAAAGGTTTATTTGTACCAGCGAATAGTTCAGGCAAAACTTTTCATCGACAGCCACTACCCAAACAAAATAGACCTAGACAACATTTCAGACGAGGCATACTTTTCAAAATTCCATTTCATCCGTCTTTTTAAAAAGATATACGGTAAAACACCCCACCAATATTTGACTTTTGTGCGAATAGAAAAAGCGATTCAATTGTTGGGCACTGGTATAACTGCTTCTGGAGTTTGCTTTGCTGTTGGCTTTGAAAGTTTAAGCTCATTTGGCAGTCTTTTCAAACGCATTGTTGGCGTAAGCCCTTCCGCCTTCCTGGAAGAACAGCAGCAAATGAAAATACAAATGTTGAAGGCCCCACTGAACTTTGTCCCGGCTTGTTTTATTTATCAAAATGGCTGGGCGGAAAAATAGCAATTTTGAAATAGTGACTTCATCATTCATTGCTGACCTTTACCGCACACAAACACTACAAGATTACAGCAATGATAACAAAAATGACTCACTTCAACATCTATGTTCTCAACCAGGAGAGCGCAATTGATTTTTATACTAACAAACTTGGGTTTAAAATTAAAATAGATGTCCCAATGGGAAAGGATGTTCGGTGGCTTACCGTTTGCACACCTGAACAGCCTGATTTAGAATCACCCTAACTCCAGTTATAGAGGGGAAAATGTTCACAAAGACAACATCTAAGGCGATGACGGAACTTATAAAAAAAGGAACCTTTGGGTGCGGCATTTTTACATGTAAAGACCTTTACGCGACCTTTGAAGAACTAAAGGCAAAAGGTGTTGAATTTATCAAAGCACCTACAAAAGAATTTTATGGCACAGAAGCCTTATTTAAAGATGATTCAGGCAATTGGTTTTCCCTTGCACAACTTGCGTAAATGATATCTTATATCCAACTCACATTTTATCAGGGCAATTTCAAAAATTATAGGGAAATATGAAAACAATATTTGACAAAACAACAAGAGAGGAACTGATTAATAGAATCAATACGCTTAACGAAAATAGCACGGCTCAATGGGGCAAGATGAATGTTTACCAGATGTTGAAACATTGCACATTATGGCAGGAAATGATATTAGGCAAAAAAAAGTATAAACAAACATTCATTGGTCGCTTGTTCGGTAAAATGATTTTGAAAAATGCTGTAAAAGATGAAAGCCCGATGAAGCGTAGTACACCCACTCTTCCTGAATTTAAAAATCTCGAAATAAATGGTGATGTAGCAGCCCAAAAAAAGCAATGGATTAGGTTAATTGAGGAACATGAACATTTTTCAAACCCTGACTTTGTACATCCTTTTTTTGGAAAGATGACAAAAGAACAAATTGGATATCATGCTTATAAACATATCGACCATCATCTTCGCCAGTTTAATAGTTAGCAGTGATTATAAAAGATAAAAACAAACAACAATCTGTGCGTATAAACAAAATGCATAAAAACTAAAAAGCAAAACCTATGACTATTATCGGGAATAAATTTGCAGTAGACTTTCCAATGGCAAAATCAATTTTTGACATTCACAGCGAAACATCATTGACATTTAATATTATTGAAAAAGATGGTAATAAAACGGACATCAAGGAAACGGTAGAAACCAAAATGACTGAAATACGACCGCAGTTATTTATGGTAACATGGAAGGAAGCAAATGGAAATACAATTACGCAGATTCATGATTATGAGAGGGAAATCATCTATTCAAATTGGACTACACCAAAGGGCGAATTCATCAACGCAGAAGGGACGCTTAAGTTGATTGATAATTATTAAAATGATATAGCTGTGTGTATGTTCGACCAGGAAAGATTGATGTTTAATAAATGGTTTTGAACATACTTAAAAGATGAAGCGTAATACACCAACTATTCCTCGGTTTAGAATAAGAATAAGTGAAATAAATGGTGACATTTCATTCAAAAAAACTAAATGGATTGCCTAATTGAAAAATATGGATATTTCTCAAATCCTGACACCGCCCACTCTTTCTTAAGAAAAATTGCAATGAACAAATTGGTTATTTAAATTATATATTAGATTATATACATTCCGACAATCACATTCGACAGTTTAATGGTTAGCAGTTATTGTAAGTCAACAGCGACTATAAAACTGATAGCAAGAAATAAATCAAAGTCTTAACCATTTACAATAAAAAAAGAAACTATGACATCAACAACACTAAAAAAGGAAACTATCACATCAATAAATTTAATTAGGGTAAGTATTGCAGCAGTAGCCGCTTTTGTTCTTGGATTTCTAATTCATGGACCAGTGGCTGGAAAACTGTATATGGCATTGGCAAATATTCATCCCACGGGGAACGAGAAGTTTAACGACATGATGCCGCAAATGCTGTGGAATCTACTTGCTCAATTTGTAACCGCTTTTGTTTTAGCGATTATCTATTTGTTTGCCTCATCCTCGCCTTATTTAGGTAGAAAGGGGATTTTGGGAGGGGTGATTTTAGCCATATGGCTATGGTTTGGTTTCTTAGTTACTTCGTCATCAATTGAGGTTATTTGGATGGGTCGGGATTATAAATTATGGTTGTTTGAAGTGGTTAGTTCACTAATTGTAATGGCTACAATGGGTGCAATCATTGCTGCTCGGAAAAAATAGTTGTTATGAAAATGGTTAGCATTGGTGTCATCATTGCTTACAAAAATAAAAACAGAAAATGGAAAAAACACAAGCATACATTGACACGGTCAAAACAAAAACAGGTAAAAGCCCTGATGACTTTAAGACACTTGCAGAGAAAAAGGGGTTTATTATTAATGGTAACCTTAAACCAGCAATAAAAGCGGGTGAAATATTAAATTGGTTAAAAGAAGATTTTGAATTAGGACATGGGCGTGCGATGGCTATTTATCACACTTTTAAAGGAAAAACCCCATAACAAACAACGAACTGCTAATATGGGTTACCTATTGAGGGCGGACGAACAAAACTCATATTTAGTTTTTCAATTTTGGCTTCTGGTTATGGTTAGGGTTTTACGTTCCCTACTTGCCTGCAATCAAGCCCTAACCCGTTAATAATAATTGAAACTGTTATGCAGACAAATCTTCTTTGGGCGGGACGGGAATACCACTCTTTGGAAAACTGCCTCGTAAATATATCAGGTGCCGGGGCTGAAATATCTTCTACTATAATCGGCTCCTATGACAACAAGATTTTCAAAATAGAGTATTGCATTAAGAGTAATCACAAATGGGAAACGGTCTTATTAGAACTCAGTAGCCGGCATAGTAACAAGCTGGAGGTTGTAAGATTGGAAGGTGATGGTAAAGGTAATTGGTTAAGTAGCGGTAAAAGAGTTGAACAATTTGAAGGTTGTATTGATATTGATATCTCATTAACACCTCTTACCAATACCTTGCCCATCAACAGACTTAATTTAATCAAAAACCAGAGTCAGGAAATAAAGGTTATTTATCTTGACGTTTTAGGACAACAAATGAGTTCGGTGCGGCAGCGATATATCCGGCTTTCCGATACACTGTACAATTATCAAAATATTCCCAACGATTTCGAAGCAAATATTCAAGTGGATGAGTTCGGCTTAGTCATTGATTATTCATCGTTGTTCGTAAGAACCTCTGCCTTGAAGACTAATTACCCTTAACATTGATTTTGTTGCAAGATATATTCTATGGTCTCCAAGCCACTTGATAGCCAAAGATGGTTCTTGGTGAAGGTTGGAGTGCGGTAAGAATACCTGTAGTTCAAATAACTGAAAAAGATGGGAATCCTTCACGCCGCAATAAAGGCATTCTAAACATTCCGCGAATTTTGCCAGCATTTTAAGTTTCTTAAAAAAAATTGAAATTGAATTTGCGCAGCCAAATAACTGCACTATATTCGCAGCCAAATAACTGCAAAAATGGAAACTCGTAGAGATGTATTTCAAGCCATAGCCGACCCAACCCGTAGAGCAATATTAGCTTTGGTTGCTTTCCAGGCAATGACACCGGGTGCAATTGCCGAAAACTTTGATTCCTCAAGACAAACTATTTCAAAGCACATTCAAATTTTAACTGAATGTGAATTGCTGAATCAAACACAATCTGGCAGAGAAATTCATTATCACTTCAACTCCCAAAAAATGAAAGAAGTAGCGGATTGGTTAGAGCCGTATCGGAAAATGTGGGAGGGAAGACTGACAGCAATTGATGATTTGCTGAATGAAATGCAAACGAAAAAAACAAGATCAAAAAAATAGTTTTAATAACAATTTAAATAAAAAAAATGACAAAGCAAATGTATCCCTGCTTATGGTTTGATGGTAAAGCCAGGGAAGCAGCAGAATTTTACTGCACCATTTTCCCTGATTCAAAAATTATCAATGATTCAGGAATGGTTGTAAATTTTGAATTGAATGGACAATTCTTCATGGGCTTAAATGGGGGTGATAATTTTAAATTTAACGAAGCCGTTTCGTTTGTTATTCCTTGTAAAGACCAGGAGGAAATTGACCACCACTGGTACAAGCTTACTGCTGATGGAGGTAAGGAACAGACCGGTGGCTGGTGTAAAGACAAGTTTGGCTTATCCTGGCAGGTGGTACCCAGGATACTGGGCGAATTGTTGTCGAATCCTGAAAAAAACCAACGTGTTATGCAGGCATTGATGAAAATGAAAAAAATTGATATTGAAGCACTTCAAAATGCATAAGTCTATGAAAAGAAATAAAATCATTTATTGGATTAGCACAGGATTTTTCTGTGCTTTCCTTTTACTAACAAGTATTTCATACTTCACCGATCCAAAGTTTGTAGATATATACAGGCATTTAGGATTCCCTCAGTATTTTCGGGTGGAACTTGGCATTGCAAAAATTTTAGGCGTTTTAATTCTGCTTATTCCACAGATACCATCTAAAATTAAAGAGTGGGTTTATGCAGGTTTTGGGATCACTTTAATTTCAGGAGCAATAGCGCATTTTAACAGTGGCGACCCAACTGGGTATATCATCAATGTCCTTTTTTGGTTTGCACTTTTAATAATCTCATATACCTTCTGGCACAAAGGAAACAATGAAAGAACAAGGTCCTCATTAATTTAATTATATCATTAAAATAAACATGGCAAAGCAAATTGAAGTTACCAGAACATTTAATGCTCCTGTTGAAATGGTTTGGAAAGTTTGGACAGACCCTGAACTTGTAAAGCGTTGGTGGGGTCCAAAACATTTTATATCACCGGTGGCAAAAATTGATTTTCGGGAGGGTGGCAATTCTCTGGTAAGTATGCTTTCCCCAATAGAAATGGGTGGTCAGGAATGGTATTCCATTTGGGAGTATGTAAAAATTATTCCTCTGAAATCAATTGAGTTTATTCAAAGCTTATCTGACAAAGACGGTAATAAAACCCACCCCACAAAAGTAGGTATGCCTTCTGACTTTCCTATGAATATTAGAACCGTTGTAACTTTCAGAGAACTTGGAAATAGTAAAACAGAAATGACCGTTACAGAATACGCCGATTTTGGAACGATTAGCAATTTTGCACAAATTGGTTTAGAACAAAGCCTGGACAAGATAGTTGCTATTTTTAGTTAGAACATAAAGCAGACCGCGATTGTAAAATGACCATTCGACAAAGTTTGGCAGACGAAAATGACCATAGAAAATAAAACATCGAAGACCTGCAAATATTGACAATGATATAAAAACGAGAGCAGAAGGAGCCAAACTTTTGCAGTGTTCCATCCAGATTTCACCAAATAGAACAGGGCTATACCATATTATGCTTAAACCAAAAGCAACGACACCAGTAATTAATACCGCCCCAATAATTGATCTTTAATATTTTGGTATCCATAAAATGATTTAAGTGAATAATAGATGAATAACAAACGCGACGACATAAATTGGAAATAATAGAAAAAGTTTTTTCTTTCTCTCCAATTCAAAAATTACTGCGCTTCTTATCCCTGGCTTAGTATAGATTATTTCACCAGGTCATTCCTTCATGACGGCAAAAAGTTAAAATGACGAAAACATTGACATTATGCGAAAGCATTATTAGTATTTGAGCGGGCTTAATATTTCGTGTTTAATGCCAGAAGTAGTACCATACAACTGTATTAGAAAGTTGTTCAATTAAAATCAAATTATGAATAGTTAATCGGTCATAGAGCTGTTTTGCAGTAAGCATTCCTCAATTTATTTACCATCTGTGAATTCTACTAAATCCCAAAGGTTACCATATAAGTCTGCAAAAACAGCTACGATTCCGTATTCTTCAGTCTTTGCCTCTCTGACAAACTTTACACCCTTGCAGAGCATAGATGTATAATCTCTCCAAAAATCATCGGTCCTTAAGAACAGAAAAACTCTACCACCTGTTTGATTGCCTATTTTACTTCTTTGTTCATCACCTACACCTTTTGCGAGCAACAAGCAACATTCTTCTGAGCCCTTCGGTGCAACAAGCACCCATCTTTTTGTTTCATTTTGTAGCGTATCCTCCAGCAGATTAAAATTAAGTTTCTCTGTATAAAATTTTATTGCCTCATCATAATCATCAACTACCAAAGCAATATGTACGATTTGTTGTTTCATTTTTAGAATACTGTCGGTAATATAATTAAATGTCCTGTTTAAACTTTGAAAGTGCGTCAAGCTGCGCATCTTTCAATAAACCTAAGGAACAAATTTCCATGATTATTTTTTATAGTTAAATTGTGTTATGCACTATCTCTAACATTAATTGGAGTAGACACCAATGCTTTAAGGTTCGAATCAGCAGGAGGCCACTACTAGCAAATAAAAAAATGCCTAACCATTGTCTCGGTAAGCATTTTTTTATCTTCATTTAAAGGATTGATGAAGGAACTTTTTTTAGCACAAAATTTTATTGCCTGCCTATATTTATTTCAACCCTTATTAAAGTTCAACATCCACTTAATACCAAATTGATCTACCAGCGTACCAAATATGGCTCCCCAAAACTCTTCTTTTAGGGGAGCAGATACTCTGCCGCCTTTACCTAATTCATCAAATAGACTAAATATCTCTGCTTCGCTATTACAATTAAGGGCCAAAGCGATATTATTGCCTTTGGTATAGCCATCCTTATCGGTCATGTCTGAACCCATGAGGATTTGCACACCGTCTATTGTTAATGAGGAGTGCAGAACTTTGTCTTTGCCGTCACCTTGGAATTGCTCGGAAGGTGAACCAGCCGTCTCCTTAAGTTCAAGTTCACCACCCAGGCACTCCTTATAAAAAGTCATAGCCTCGAGGCATTTCCCGTTGAAACCGATGTAGGGGTTAATAGCTTTCATTTTTTAAATTTTTAAATAGTAAATTAATCTGTAATGTAAGTTCAAGTCATAAGTGCAACAGGGAGTTTCACCCCCCTTTGAGCGGGCTAGCCCGCTCAAAGGGGGGTGAAACTGAAAACCT
>JAABUN010000755.1_pt1 | contig 80559 bp, 81 predicted proteins | sample 5559311 | NCBI WGS metagenome assembly JAABUN01 (sample SAMN10711877, study PRJNA513370) | rock metagenome | isolation source: Antarctica rocks | place: Antarctica: Victoria Land, Siegfried Peak sud | reverse complement strand
TGTTCCGCGACAACGAACTCATCGCCCAATTCACCCTCAGCGGCAAACGCGGCTACCAACCAAAGAAACGGCTAGCGTTACCGAAGTCCTGAGACATATGTGTAACCGATGTCCTGATACATAACAGAGCGCTCGAGTGCTCAAACCGCAGGTCACTCTTTTGGCGAGTGCGAGTGCGAGCGCTGCTATGCGACGGGGACGCCTCGATGTCAAAGCCAGTCCTGACAGGCGACGGTCCAGAGCGCGGTGTGGGGGATGGCTTCTTTGCCATGCGCTCCGTATGAGACCCCGTCGGCTAGACCCACGCCGATCACATTTCGTCGGGGTCTTGGTCGGCGGCATTGGTGCTCTCACGCCAGGTTGCACCGACGTTGCCGCCCACCGGGAAACCGCCGTGCGCCGAGAGCATCGCTGCAGTGTGCATCAGGTTCCAGGCCATGATCGTGGCGTTCTGGTTGGTGAACTCGCTGTCGTAACCAGCCGGCACCTCCGACCCCGGCACCTGCTCGCCATAACTTGGCCCGGGCCCGATTTCACCCAGCCAGCCGCAGTCGGCCTGCGGCGGGATCGTGTAGCCGATGTGCGACAGCGCGTAGAGCGTCTCCATCGAGCACGCCTTGACGCCGTCTTCGTTTCCGGTGACCACACAGCCACCAGCTTTGCCGTAGTACAGATACTGGCCGCGGTCGTTGGTGTGCCCGCTGTAGGCATAGAGCCGCTCGATCGCCAACGTCGCCACGCTCGACTTCACGCCCAACCAGATCGGCGTGCCGATGACCAAGATGTCCGCAGCCATGATCTTGGCGTGAATCGTGGGCCAGTCGTCGCGCTCATCCCCCACTGTGGTTGAGTCCTTGACCATGCCGAAGCCCACATGGTGCTCGAGCATGTGGATGGCCTCGACGGCCACTCCCTCGGTCTGCATGATCCCCCCGACCCTGGCCATCAGCTTGCGCGTGTGGGACTTCTTCGGGTCTCGTTCCAGCGAGCAATTGAGCAGCACGGCGGAGAGTCCGGTGAACTGGGGCATACCTAGCACCGTAGCCCAGGACGACCCCCAGTGTTTGCACTCTGTGATGAATAGTGCAAACTAGGTCCCGTGATAATCGGCACAACGACGCGCGCTCAGGGCGAGCGCCGACGGCATACCGCCGCAGCGATCACGTCATGCGCGCAAAAGCTCGTGATCGCCAGGGGGCTCGATGGCTTCACCCTGGATGAGTTGGCCGAACAGGCTGGGGTCTCCCGCCGGACGCTCTTCAACTACTTCCCCGGCAAGTTGGATGCCGTCGTCGGTCAAAAGCCCGAACTCGGTGCCGAGGACATGGCCGAGTTTGTTGCGGGCGGCCCGACGGGCGATCTGATCGAGGACGTGATCGCGATGACTCGACGCCTCGTGGACACGGGTGACCTGACCGCAACGGAGTTAGGCCGGGCTCGCCAGGCACTGGCTGCCGAGCCACGACTGTCGATGTACGCACACGAGCGCCTAGGCCAAGACTGTGCTCATTTGGTTGACCTCCTCGTGCAACGTCACGGTCCGGAATTCGGTCGGGACCGAGCCGAGCTACTGGTGCAGGTGCTCGCCTGCACCCTCGACGTCGCCCTCAGCCGATTTATCGTGCTCGATGAGGACGCTGCGCCTTCCTGGGCGGACGTCCTCGGAGACACCATTCGCGAAGTGCGCGGCTTGTTCCACTAGGCCACTTCCTCATCCAGCACAGATCAACGGGACCGCAACGGCGCGTCGCCCCCTGCACACCCCACATACCCATGCTTGACCTCTGTAGGAGCGCACCTCATGGCTACATTCCTCTACCGACTCGGCCGAGGTTCGTTCCGACGTTGGCCCATCGTGATGGCCGTCTGGCTCGTTGCGATGGTCAGCGTGGTCGCGGTGGCGGTCACGATGTCGCAGCCGACCAGCGACGAGTTCACCATCCCCGGCATCCCCTCGGAAGAGGCCGGCAACCTATAGCAGGAGTTGTTCCCGGGGGCTGCAGACGCCTTTGACCAAGCGAGCGTCAACGTGGTCGTCGCCGCGCCGGAGGGGGAAACGCTGGCCGATCCGGACAACAGCGCCGCCATCGACGCGCTGATCGCCGAGCTTGCGACCATCGACCAGGTCCCGGCCGACGTGCTGGTCAACCCCGCAATTGCCGGGCCCGATCAGACCCAGCAGATTGTGGACCAAAAGGTCGAAGCGGGTGCGCCGGTCGAGGCTGCCGACGCAGACGCTGCTGCGATATCTCCCCTGTCCGAAGACGGTCGAATCGGCTTCATGAGCTTCGCCTTCGACGTCAAGACCATCACTGACGTGGAGCCTGCCACGCAGGAAGCCGTGTTGGACGCGATGGATATCGCTCGCGACGCCGGGCTCCAGGCCGAGGTGAACGGCCAAGGTATGACGAGCCTCGAGCCTCCCGGCCTGACCGCCGAAGCCATCGGCATCGGTGTGGCGCTGATCGTATTGGTGCTGACGTTCGGATCGCTGGTGGCTGCAGGGTTGCCAATCTTATCGGCGTTGGTCGGAGTGGCCATCGGCGTCACCGGAGTCACCGCCGCAACAGCGTTCACGGACGGCATCGGCTCCACCACGCCCATTCTGGCCAGCATGATCGGGCTCGCGGTCGGGATCGACTATGCCCTCTTCATCTTGGCGCGATACCGCTCCGAGTTGCAGCGCACGTCCAATCGGGCCGAAGCCGTTGGATTGGCCGTGGGCACGGCCGGTTCAGCCGTGGTTTTTGCCGGTCTGACAGTGCTCATCGCCCTCTCGGCGCTCGCCGTCGTCGGCATCCCCTTCTTGACCGCGATGGGTCTGGCCGCAGCCGCCACCGTGTTCATCGCCGTGCTCGTCGCGCTGACCTTGCTGCCGGCCGTGCTCGGCATGGTGAAGTCCAAGGCCTTCGGAGGCGTGGTGCGCAAGTACGAGCCGAAGCGCGACGCCGACCTTGCGATCGTCAACAACGGAGTCCGGTGGGCTCGACTGATCGGCCGCCGTCCGGTGATCGCCGCGCTCATCGTGGTGGTTGGCCTCGGCGGGCTCGCGATCCCACTCAAAGACCTGTATGTGGCGTTCCCCACCGACAGCACCGCATCGACTGACACCAGCGCCCGCAAGGCCTCGGACTTGATCTCCGAAGCCTTCGGGCCAGGCCGTGAAGCGCCGCTGCTCGCGGTGGTCGACGCCCGCGACGTGGCCGAAGCAGACCGCGGAGCGGCCTTCGATGACGTTGCCGCGTGGGCCGGCGGACAGCCCGGTGTGGTGAATGCGCAGGTTGCAGGCACCAACGAAGAAGGCAGCGGGGCCCAAGTGTTGATCACCCCCGAAGCTGCTCCCGACAACCCCGCCACCCAAGACCTGTTGACCGCCCTTCGATCCACCGAAGAAGGCACGGAAGCATCAACCGGCACGACCCTGGGCATCACCGGTCTGACCGCCGTGACCACTGACGTTTCCGACCGACTCAATGACGCTCTGCCCGTCTACCTCGCGTTGGTGATCGGGCTCGCGTTCATCTTGTTAGTCGTGGTCTTCCGGTCGATCCTGGTGCCTCTCACGGCAACCCTCGGCTTCTTGCTGTCCGTGCTGGCCACGCTGGGCACCACGGTATTGGTGTTCCAGCAAGGTTTCTTTGGGCTTCTCGAGGAGCAGCCGATTATCAGCTTCTTGCCGATTTTCGTGATCGGTGTGGTCTTCGGTCTGGCGATGGACTACCAGGTCTTCCTCGTCACCCGCATGCGCGAAGCCAAGGTGCACGGCGCGAGCTCGCAGGAGGCGATCGTCGACGGCTTCCGTAACAGTGCTCGTGTGGTCGTGGCTGCGGCAGTCATCATGACGTCCGTCTTTGCGGCCTTCATCTTCCTCGACGACCCAATCATCTCCACGATCGGCTTTGCCTTGGCGATCGCGGTCGTGTTCGACGCCTTCATTATCCGCATGGTGCTGATCCCCGCGTTGCTCTTCATCTTCGGTGACGCTGCCTGGTGGATGCCGAAGTGGCTGGACCGCATCGTGCCGAAGGTCGATGTCGAGGGCGAAACGTTGGCGTCCGTGCGGATGGCCATTGCCATTGAGCCGGTCGCAGAGGAGTCCACGGTCGGTCGCCACCGCGCGGGAGTCTCGATTTCGGTTTAAGACGGGTGGGTGTGAGCAACATCGAAGCTGCGCCACTTCGGCCCGGCGGATCTCGACGACTTCTTGACCGTTGGTATGCGGCGTCAGGCGCTTGGTGTGACCGCGTCACCGACGTTGATCGTGCCGCCGCCTATGGGGACGAGGCGGATTCCGAACCACGTCGCCCCGTCCCACCGACGGTGCTTCGCGAGGGTGCGGATCGGCTCTTTGCCCCGACCGAGCGTGACTGGGTCGAGCGTGGTCATGACGCAGCGGTCGCATAACTCCGTGGTGCGGAAATCGACGGATCCCACCCGCACTCGGGCCCAGGCATCCTCAGCGAAGGGTTCGTCCCCGTCCACGACCACGTTCGGTCGAAAGCGCAGCATGTCAAGGGGGTCTGCGCGGTCCTGTCCGGCACTGATCCAGTCGTTGAGTTGGGTTAGTGAAGATTCCGTGGTGAGCAGCAGTGGTCCCGCATCTGCCATGGACACGACATCACCCGGTCGACCTCCGTCTTCTTCGGCAATGGCACGCGAAGCTGGGTCGCCTTGCCACACCAATCGAAGCGGACGTCCGACTCGTTCGCTGATCCACGCGCCAGCCTCGGGGTCGGCGGGCGAGGCTGAAGCAAGTTGAGACATCGAGATCGGAACTGTCTGCGCGGCCGGCGGAGTCTGAACGCGGATGCTCTCCCCGTCGCCGCGGTCGCTGACCTGGAGACAGTGATCGTCGATCATCTCGGCGGTGAGTCGCAGCAAGCCGTGACACTCCCGTGCGGTGACGACCTCACCTCCTTCGTCGACGAGACACCAGCGCCGGTCACCGACTAAGCCCTGCGGCTCGACGGAGGCTTGGTCGACGGGCTTCCCGCCGAGAGATTTGACGGGGTAGGTGCGTAAACCGGTGACATTCATGCTCAAAATCCTGCCACCGCGGTGACCACACTTCCCTTTGACCCGATCCGATGAGGAGCCGCCGCGTCGTGTGCTTCGGCATACCTGGCAAGATCAGCGCGTGAGGTTCGACATCATCTGCGCGGGTGGCGGCGGCGCTACAACGGCGGTGCTGCACGCCCTAGCCGACCTCGACCTCGCCGGAGGATTAGCTGACGAGGTGTCGGTCCTGGTGGTGGACCCGGTGCCGCTCGGCGACACGGAAACGCGGCACCGCACCTGGAGTTTTTGGGCGCAGGGCACCCCAAGCGTGGCTCCGGCGATCTCGGCATCGTGGCGTCACGTTCGTGTCGCCGGAGACGACTTCGACGAACTGTTGGATCTGGACCCGATGCGCTACCACTTGGTCCGCTCGACAGACTTCGCCGATTTCGCTGAAGGTCAAGTGGCGCAGGCCCCGCACGTCGAGGTCACTCGGGTCCAGGCGCGCGTCGAGTCGGTCACGCAACGGGGTATGACGACCACCGTCACCTGGGAAGGTGGGAAGGCATGCGCCGCACTAGTTCTGGACTCTCGGCCGTGTGCTCCTGCCCGAGCGCCGACGGTGTGGTGGTGGCAGCACTTCCGCGGGTGGCTCCTGCCAGCCAATGCCGTCGAGGGCATCCCGGCGAGCCTGATGGACTTCCGCACGCCGCAGCCCCCGGCAGGGTTGTCGTTCGGCTACCTGCTGCCCCTGCCCGACGGGCGTGCCCTCGCCGAATACACCGAGTTCTCGCCGGACCGACTGGACGAATCGGTATACGACACACGTGTGCGCTCCTATCTCGACCGGTTGGGAATTGCCCCCGACATCGAGCCGGAGCACGTCGAGACCGGCGCGATCCCGATGACCAACGCCGTCTTCACGCGCCGCCCGTCCACGCGCGTGCTTCGTATCGGCACCGCGGGGGGTGCGACTCGTGGCTCGACCGGTTACACCTTCACCGCGATGCTGCGCGACGGACACGCGATCGCGGCCTGGGCGGCTGCTGGGGGACTCGCCGGTGACAAGCCGATCCAGGTCCCTGCGCACTACCCCGCGCTCCACCGGTGGCTGGACTCGGTCCAACTTCAGGCCTTGGCGGGAGGTCGGGTCAACGGGCCCGACTTCTTCACCGGGCTTTTCGCCGCCCAGCCGGCCCCGCGCGTACTTCGTTTTTTGGACGGAGTCAGCACGTTGGCCGAGGACGTGGCAGTGATCTCCTCCGCTCCGATCGTGCCGATGATGATGGCCGCCGTGGATGACGCGGCGGCCCGTCTGCGGTCAGCCGCTCGCGGATTGAGCCGCCGCCAACCCAACCCCGAACACGTCGTTCCGGCGCCGCCTACCCCCCGGCGCGGCGGCAATCACTGAACGGTGTTGTTCCCTCGATCGGCCTGCATCGCTATGCCGATACGGTCGGCGGCTTTGGCCCCGATCCTCTGCTTGATCAATCCCTCGCGCCCCATGGCCACCACTCGAGCGATTGATCCACCGGCTGACGGCTCGATATCGACGCGCACCAACGCGGGAACCATATTCATCAGCCCGGACCGAACGATGCCCCAGACCGAGCCGTCCTTCGTGCCGTTCGGGTCGGGTATGACGTGGCCGAATTCGGCGATTGCCTCCATGGCCTGTTGGCGCGCGAAGCGGGTGTCGCGAGGCACGTCCACGGTCGCTGAAGCCGAGTGCACTGCGGTGAACCGCATACCGAATCGCGGTCCCCACGCGCCGCTGCGTCGGGTGGCCAGGGAGGCCACCGCGTCCCCGCTGATGAGGTCCAACTGAGTCGTTTCGGCAGCACTCAACTCGTACTCGATCATCTCCGCCATCTCGTAAACGCTACGCCACATGGTGTCTGGTCGCCTGAAGAGTCCCAGGACCTGCGGAAACCGGGTCGCTGCGGTGCGCACCCTGCGACGCGCTGGCCGTTATTGCCTACGCGGGTCTTGCCGTCCGGGCCCGCCACGCTTGACCTCTCCTAGCGTGTGTCCGACGCGACCGATCTGCCGTCACCACCGTTCTGCATACCGAAAGGCCCTCTCATGTCGCCAAGCCAACGCCGTGCACGACGAGGACGACCCGCCCGCCCCGAGCGGCCACAGCGCGCACGTGCACCCGACAGCCGACTTTGGCGGGTGAGTCAACGGCACGCGCACGTATCAAGACCAGGCCTTCGTGCTCCATGGAACGACCGAACGCCTTAGGAGCCGATCATGAATTCCCTCGCCACTTTTGCTGCCACTGCGGTCGCAACCGGTCTTGTCATGCTGACTGCCGCAGGAAACGACGACCTGCAAGGGCAGACGGTCCTCAGTGGGGTCGCTCCCTCTGTGGCTATCGAAGCGGGTGGGGCCGACTCTGCCTTCGAGGACGACACCCGGGCGAGGGCGTTCGACGTTCCGGGCGACCCGCCTATCAACGGACCACAACTCCTGGGCGGAGTGGCAGGAGCGCTGAGCCTTGGGGGGCTCGGCGTCGTGGTGGCACGACGAGCCGAAAGGTGAGCCGGGCTCTTCTAAGACGGGGCCAACTGGCTCACGGGCTGACGCAGGACGGTCTTGAGACGAGCGGGCTCGACCCGCCGGGGATCGGAAAGGTAGATTTCGTGGTGACGTCTGGTCGGAACGAGCCCGCGTCGCGGCAGAAATTCGCCGTGGAGCCGGGCCAAGGTGGGAGCTTCGTCATCGTAGGAACCGACGTGCAGGATCTGGGCGCTCAGCCCTTCGGCATACTCCTCGAGTCGGACGAGATCCAGCGCTGCTAGCCCTTTCGCGCGTGTGGTGGCGGCAGCTTTGTCGAACATTTCCAACGTGATCCAGTCGGGTTGCGCAATCATCATCGTCCAGTCCCAAGCGTCCTTCTTGCGGGCCGTGAAGTCGCCGTATTCGGCCGCCGACCACAGCCCCTCCAGGGGTGCCACCGTGTGGACGCGGCCAAGGGCTTTCTTGGCGAGTGCTCGGACGGCATACGACACGGTGAAGAGCGCCTGGACCGCCTCGAGGTATGCCGGCACCGTGTTGGGATCGCCGTGCCCATCGACCATCACAAACGTTATAGGCGGTACGTCGACCAGGGTGAAGTCCTTTGCGGTGGGGGCGTAGAGCGCCTTGCGTGCCTTTTTGATGTCGTAGTTGTCCATCGCTATGTCCCTTGGGTGAGTCGGGCGAGCAGGTGCGGGACAAACGCTGTCGCGATTGCGGCGTACCCATCGTCGTTGGGGTGGAACACGTCGGAGGCCAGCATCCCTCGCCATGATGAGGGACCGGTGACCCGCAGGTCGACCATCTCGATGGCCCCGGCCCGCGCGGCGCGCTCGACGTGCGTGTTGGCTGCGGCGGTCACCCGGGTCGGCTGGGTCAGCGTCGAGACGATGGTGCGCGGCGGCACGTGCTCAAGCATTTCGGCGTATGCCGAGGGCAGGCTCGACCGTGCCGGTCGCCCACCGAAGAGGTCGTTGGACCCGACCATGACCGTGATGACGTCGTCGGCTGTGGGCTTGAGTGTGGCCAGCAGGGGCACCTGGTCATCGATGACGTCGTTGACCCGAGCACCCGTGGCCGACAGGTTGATCACAGTCAGTGTGTGGCCTTGGCGCGCCACGAGCGCTCTCGCTTGCCCCACCCACCCGCGGTCGTATGCCGACGCGCCCACCCCCTGCGACAAAGAGTCGCCGAGCGTAAACCAGCGTGGACCGGGCTGGTCCAGGGCGGTGAGGTTGTGGGCCTGCCAGGCGTCGGCATACGGCTCGACCTGGTCCCACACGCGAGCAACCCGGGGCAGGACCGCGCTCAATGCCCGAATGGTCCGCCCCGGTCGACGGCCAGTCCTGTTGTGGTAGGTGAAGTCCGCGTGTGGCACATCGCCATCTTGCCTTCTGGCTTCGGTGTGGTTGGGGCTGGGCTGAAGGTCTTGCGTTCGCTGGGGTCTATCCATAGGTGGACGAGGTGTGTCGGTGGCACCTGCCATAGTGGACACATGTTCGATACCTGCTCCGATGATGATTCCCATCAGGCGGACGCGCTGGTGGGGTCGCGCGATGCTTGGGAGCCGCCGGGTGAGGTTTTGCGGGGCTTGGTGCGGCAAGGATCACGTGCGTTGGACGGGGCCATCGGCGCGGTGGAGCACCCATCACGTGATTCATTGGTCCAGAAACGGGTCGTCTGACCTTTCGAACTACGCGCCGTTGTGCGGGCGTCACCACACGCTTGTCCATGACCGGGATCTGATGGCGACTGTCGACTCCACTGGTGTCTCATGGCACGTCTGAATGCCCCGCCCCACACCCGGCCACGACGGCCGCTAAGTCATGCCTGCGGTCTATCGCACGGCGCGGACCCGGATGGGGCCTCGCGCCGTGGAGGGGTCGACCACCGCGCCGCCCTGGGTGATCTGCACCTTCCCTGCCGCCACAAGTCGCCGGGCTGCGCGGCGAGCAGGCTCCATCAGTTCTCGCCAGGATTCGGCGTCGGGGGCTATATCGCCAGAAGTCGCAGCAGACGCGACGGCCCGGGCAGCCTCCGACGGGCAGATGGTGACTTTGGCCGTTCGTGCTGCAAGCAACGACAGGATGGACTCTTCGATCTGGTTGTCTACCTTGGACACCCCACGTCGGCGGCAGGGGGTCGAGCAAAATTTCACCTGCTCCCAGTCGCGCTCCCATCTTTTGCGCCATTCGATCCGGCGACCACACGACGCGCAGATCTTCTGTGCGGGCTCAGGAGCGGAGGATCGCGACATGGCATTGAGTCTGACATGTGCGGGGCGGGCGTCGAGGAGGCAGGAGGCGCTGGAGGACCTCAACAGGGGCCCGCGCCCTCACCACCTGCCGCCGGGCGAAATTCGTGGGTCCTACCCGTAGATTGCGCGACCTGCAACATCTACACTCGATCGATGGCCTTCGATGTCGAAGTTGCCGTAACGAGAGGGCCTTAGTGAGCGCACCAACCAACATGGGCACACGAGCAGAGACGGTGCGCGGGATTGCGCTGGGGCTCAGCAAAGAACGAGGGCCCCTGCTGCCCGTCTTGCACGCAGTGCAGCACGAGCTCGGCCACATCGATGCGGGGGACGTGCCCGCCATCGCCTATGCCTTGAATCTCTCGGTGGCTGAGGTGCACGGGGTGGTTTCGTTCTATAAGGACTTCCGCACTACGCCGGCCCCGAAACACGTCGTGCAGGTATGCCGAGCGGAGGCCTGCCAGTCCGTCGGCGGGCAGGGGATTTTCGACGCCGCGTCGCGCACCTTCGAGGCCCGCGACGACATAAAGGTCGAAGAGATCTTCTGCTTCGGCAACTGCGCGCTCGGCCCTACCGTCGCCATTGACGGACGAGTCCACGGCCGCGTCACCACCAAGCGCCTCGACGCGTTGACCCAGGAGTTTTCATGACCAGCACCACCATTTATGTGCCCTGTGACTCCAGCGCCGTCGGGGTCGGCGCTGACGAGGTCGCCGAGGCGCTGGCCGCCCACGAAGGCGTCACCGTCTTGCGTAACGGCTCACGCGGGATGCTCTGGGCGGAGCCGTTGGTCGAGGTCGTCACCGACCGAGGCCGGGTGGGCTACCCCAACGTCTCCGCCGAAGACCTATCGGCCCTGATCGAGGGCGGGATGCTAACCGGCGAAGACGTTGGCGGCTGCATCGGCGTGGTCGAAGACTTCGAGTGGTTTGCCAGCCAACACCGCGTCTCCTACGTCCGAGTGGGGGTCATCGAGCCCACCAACATTGCGTCATACGCGCAGCACGGAGGCTGGGTCGGGCTGACCCGGGCTTTGGCGATGGAGCCAGCCGATGTCGTCGAAGAAGTGGTCGAGTCTGGGCTGCGCGGTCGCGGTGGCGCGGGCTTCCCCACCGGCATCAAGTGGCGCACCGTGCTGGGTGCCGAGTCGGACGTAAAGTTCGTCTGCTGCAACCTCGACGAGGGCGACAGCGGCACCTTCGCGGACCGGATGCTCACCGAGGGTGACCCGTTCACGCTGATCGAGGCGATGGTCATCACCGCCCACGCGGTCCGCGCGGGAGAGGGCTACGTCTACGTCCGCTCCGAATACCCCGACGCCATCGCAACGCTGCGTACGGCCATCGACATCGCCTACGCGTACGGCTACCTCGGTGAAAACATCCAAGGCAGCGGGCTGAGTTTCGATCTGCACGTGCGGGTCGGTGCCGGGGCCTACATCTGCGGCGAAGAAACCTCCATGCTCGACTCCCTGGAGGGCAAGCGCGGCGAAGTCCGGGCCAAGCCGCCGATCCCCGCTCTGACCGGCCTCTTCGGAAAGCCCACTGTGGTCAACAACCTGTTGAGTTTTGCGGCGATCCCGATGATCCTGACCGACGGCGGCGCTGCGTATGCCGCGCTCGGCGTTGGCCGATCACGGGGCACTCAGGTATGCCAACTGGCTGGGAACATCGCCCGCGGCGGCATTGTCGAGGTCGACTTTGGCATCAGTATTCGCGAGTTGATCGAGGGCTACGGCGGTGGCACGCGCAGTGGCCGACCCGTCCGCACCGCTCAACTTGGCGGACCGTTGGGTGCCTACTTGCACCCCGATCAGTTCGATACCCCGATGGACTACGAGGCTCTGGCGGGCATCGACGCGATGGTGGGCCACGGCGGCATCGTGCTTTTCGACGACACCGTCGACATGTCCGGCATGGCTCGGTTCGCGATGGAATTCTGCTCGGCTGAGAGTTGCGGCAAATGCACCCCGTGCCGCGTCGGTTCGGTGCGCGGCGTCGAGACGATCGACCGTATTCGTGCCGGCCAGGATCGCGACAAAAACTTGGTGTTGCTACAAGACCTCTGCACCACCATGACCAAGGGCTCGTTGTGCGCCATGGGCGGTCTGACTCCCATGCCCGTGCTCAGTGCGCTCAAGCATTTCCCGGAAGACTTTGACGCGCCCCAAGGCATCGACGTCTCCGACCCAGCGCCCGGCAGTACTCTGCAGGCGACGCAGCACACCGGCATTTCTGAGCGGAGCACGACATGACACTCCAGGTCGATCGTCCAGCAGGCCCCATCGGTATGCCGATCGGCACCTCAGGTTCATCGCCCGGCGGAGCGGCGTACGCCCCGGAGATTGACTTCGGCACGCCCGCATTGCCCGGCCCAGCCGATGCCACCGTCACTATCGACGGCCGCGAAGTCCACGTGCCCACCGGCACATCGGTCATGCGCGCCGCCAAGCAAGCAGGCGTCGACATCCCGAAGTTGTGCGCCACCGACTCTCTCAAAGCGTTTGGGTCGTGCCGGTTGTGTCTGGTCGACGTCGAGGGCGGTCGCGGCACCCCTGCTTCCTGCACCACACCGTGCGCTGACGGAATGGTCGTGGCCACCGAGACCGAAGAACTCGCCGATCTGCGCCGCGGCGTCATGGAGTTGTACCTCTCGGACCACCCCGCCGACTGTGCGGGCTGTGCTCGCGGCAACTGCGAAATGCAGGAACTCGCTCAGCGCACGGGAGTGGCTGAGGTGCGCTACGGCATACCAGGCACTGGCGGTGAGACCAGCCGCGGGTTGCACAACCACATAGATGGCGGGGCCGCGCTCGACACCTCCAACCCCTACTTCGACTACGACCCGCAGGCGTGCATCGTGTGCTCCCGATGCGTGCGGGCTTGCGCGGACACCCAGGGCACCTTCGCCCTGACCGTTGAAGGACGCGGATTCGACTCCCGCATTGCCCCCGGGCCGACCGACTTCCTGGGCTCCGAATGCGTCTCGTGCGGTGCCTGCGTGCAGGCCTGCCCGACCGATGCGCTGACCGAGAAGTCCATCATTTCTCTGGGTATGCCGACGCGCGTCGTGGACACCACCTGCGCCTACTGCGGTGTCGGCTGCAGTTTCCGCGCCGAGGTCAAGGACGAAATCGTTGCGGGTGGCGGCAGTGGCAGTAGCGGCAGTGCGGAGATCACGAAGACCACCGTCGTTCGGATGACCCCCAGCAAAGAGGGCGGCGCTAACGAGGGCCACTCCTGCGTCAAGGGCCGATTCGCCTACGGATACGCCAACCACGACGACCGCCAGTTGAATCCGATGGTGCGCGAGTTCATTGACGACGAATGGCGCGTGGTCAGTTGGGAAGAGGCCATCAAGACTGTTGCGGACGGCTTCAAGAAGGTGCAGGCCGAGCACGGAGTCGGCTCCATCGGAGCGATCTCGAGCTCGCGCTGCACCAACGAAGAGGTGTATGTCGTCCAGAAGATGGTGCGGACGGCGTTCGGCAACAACAACATCGACACGTGCGCGCGGGTCTGTCACTCGCCCACGGGCTATGGCCTGAATCAGACTTTCGGCACCTCCGCGGGCACGCAGAACTTTGCTTCCGTCGAGGACACCGACTGCATCTTGCTCATCGGGGCCAACCCGACCGATGCTCACCCGGTCTTCGCGTCACGAATGAAGCGGGTGCTGCGTCAGGGCGCAGGCCTGATCGTGGCCGACCCCCGGGCCATCGACTTGGTGCGCAGCCCCCACGTGCAGGCTCAGTTCCACTTGCCGCTGCTTCCCGGCAGCAACGTGGCCTTCATCAACGCGATGGCCCACACCATCGTGACCGAGGGGCTCTACGACAAGGCGTTCGTGGCGCAGCGTTGTGAAGACCCCTCGGCATACCTCGCGTTCGTCGCGGGCGACGAGAACAGCGCCGAAGTGACCGAGGCGTCGACCGGCATACCCGCCGAGCAGTTGCGTCAAGCTGCTCGCGCTTTTGCCTCCGCCCCTAACGGGTCGATCTACTACGGCCTGGGTGTCACCGAGCACAGCCAGGGCTCCACGATGGTGATGGGTATGGCCAACTTGGCGATGCTCACCGGCAACATCGGCCGCTCGGGTGTCGGCGTGAACCCGCTTCGCGGACAGAACAACGTGCAGGGCTCCTGCGACATGGGGTCCTTCCCGCACGAGCTGCCCGGCTACCGCCACATTGCCCTCGATTCGGTGCGCGATATCTACGAATCCCTCTGGGGCGTCACGCTCGATCCGGAGCCCGGTTTGCGCATCCCCAATATGTTCGACGCCGCCATCGGCGGAGAGTTCATGGGGCTCTTTGTGCACGGTGAAGACATCGCCCAGTCCGACCCCAACCTCAACCACGTCCGCTCAGCCCTCGGTGCGATGGACCTCGTCGTGGTGCAGGATCTGTTCCTGAACGAGACGGCGAAGTTTGCCCATGTGTTCCTTCCCGGCAGCAGTTTCTTGGAGAAGGACGGCACCTTCACCAACGCCGAGCGGCGGATCAACCGGGTGCGCCCGGTCATGCCCAGTGCCGTCGGCAAGGACGAGTGGCAGATCATTTGCGACGTCACCACGGCCATGGGCTACCCGATGGACTACGAGAACGCCGGCCAGATCATGGAAGAGATTTCCTCTACGACGCCGACCTTCGCCGGAGTGTCCTTCGCGCGCCTAGACTCTGAGGGCTCGATGCAGTGGCCGGTCAACGACAAGGCGCCCAACGGCACGCCGACGATGCACGTGGACGAGTTCGTGCGTGGCAAGGGCCGGTTGATGCCGACCATCTTCGTGCCCACTACCGAGACCACCAACCGACGCTTCCCTTTGATCTTGACCACGGGCCGCATCTTGAGCCAGTACAACGTGGGCGCTCAGACGCGGCGGACGCCGAACTCGACCTGGCACCCTGAGGACATCCTCGAAATTCACCCGGCCGACGCGGAGCCGCGGGGCATCCGCACTGGCGATCGAGTTGAGCTCGGGAGCCGAGTCGGCACCACCGCTTTGCACGCGCTGGTGTCCGAGCGGATGCAGCCGGGCGTGGTCTACACGACCTTCCACCACCCCGTCACGGGGGCCAACGTGGTGACGACCGAGAACTCCGACTGGGCCACCAACTGCCCGGAGTACAAGGTGACCGCCGTGCAGGTGGGCGTGGCCAACGCGGGCGAGCCGCGCCACGATGTGGTGGGCGCGCACGCCGGCGACAGCGTGGACATAGGCCAAACCGAGAGCCACGGTCTGCTCCAAGACGTCGGTCAACGATGAGCGACGAGCCGTCGGAGATCCGGATGGGTCGCGACATCGCTCGACACATGAGCCACCTCGATCCGGCGGATGCGAGCGAGCAGATCGCCACGCATCTGCGGAAATTCTGGCCGCCTCGGATGCGCCGCGCCCTCGTGGCCTTGGTGCGCGCCGAGGATGAACGGGTCGATCCGTTGTTGGTCAGTGCCGTCCGCGACTACCTGGCCGGCGACATCGACCGCGCCGAAGTGGCCGAACCCTCCGGAGGCTAGCGGTGGGCTATGCGTGGAATCCGCCACGATCCGAGACCGGACAGTCGAATACGTAAATATCTGGCGGCTCTCGGGTAGGCGGGCGTCGTTAGTTGACCAAGTCAAGTTGGTCGACACCTCGAAGGGGTGACGTAGTCACATCATCGCCATCTCTTGATCGGCTCTTACTGGCTCAGGCGCAGGTTGAGGGATGCCAATGAGTCAGCTCAGACCGTCACCTTAAGAGTTACGACGTGCCCGTCCTGTGGTGAGAATCGGTTGCGGTGCCCAGCGTGACCCCGTCGAAGACGATAAGTCCGCGCTTAGCGAAGGCGTCTAACCATCCGAGCATCGGCCATTGGCCCCACCGATCGTGGAAAAGTTGGGCATTTCGCACGATCGCGTCTACATGCTCGACCGGCGGCGATGAGATGGCGTGGTGCTGGTGATAAGCGTCCGCCCCACCGACCCAGATCAGGTCGATGCCTTGCGATCGGGCAACCCACGCGAAGTCGGTGTCCTCGCCTCCATAACCGACGTAGTCCTCACAGAACCCGCCAATCTGAGCCCACGTTGCGGGGGTCAGAGCGGCGCTCAATGACCAGAACAGATCGTACGTGTCGCCGACCACAAGCTCTCTCACATCCGGGTCAGGTCGAGCAGGGTGCGGTTCACGCAGTGCAGTCAGGTCCGCGGGTGCCAAGGGCATGGCCGCACCGTGGGTGAGGTAGGTCACCGGGCCACAGAGCAGCGCGACCCCGGATTCCGAGGCTGCTTCGGCATATCTACGCAGGGTGTGTGGCCCAACCACACAGTCGACGTCGAGCAGGACAATGACATCGGCGCCGCGGGCCAGGGCATGACGAACCCCCCAGTTGCGGGCCCTGGCCAGTGGCAAACCGCGTGCGTCCGTGCCGATGGAAAGCACGTCGACCTCACGCCCACCCCGATGCTCGGCCACCACCGAAGCGATCTGATGGTCATCGATGGCAACCATGACGTGGGAGCTGTCGGGATCGGACTGCGCCAGCAGCCGCAATTGGTGACCGAGATGAGTATGCCGACCCTTGGCGACGGTGACGACGCACGTTTCAGGCACGAGCCACATCCAGGATCAGATCGGCCGCTCGTACCGACGCCGACGCGGTGTGCCAGCGATCCCACTGGGTCGGCGCCTGCACCGCCTGCTCGACCAGGGACGCCCAGGGCGTTGGTGTGCTGCCGTCGTGGCTGCGGACAACCCTCTGAGCTAAGCCCAGCCGAGAGATCTCGGCACCGAGGTGCTCTTGTTCAGCGTGCGGTCGAGGCTGCGGGCACAGCACCGCAGGGACGTTCAGCGCCGCAATATCGGCGACCGCGTTCTGGCCGCAGTGACTGACGACGACCTGGGCGCGCGACAGCAAGGGGCCTACCTCAGCAACCCAGTGGTGACCTCCGGCTTCAACCCACTGCATACCCGGAAGGTCCGCGCGAAGGCTTTGCGCAATCTCTGCTCCCCAATTGTGTCCGCCTCCGTTGACCTTCTGCCCGTTGCCTCTCCGGATCCCTCCCCGACCGGTGAGCACCACCCCTACCTGTGGTGTCCGTTTCTGCCGCCGGATTCCCGAGATGCCGCCGGTGTGGGTGACCTTGTCGGCAAAGGGCCGCAGCGCAGGGCAAGGATCGGCTTCGGCTGGCCAGGGGGCGAGGATCGCGGTCGCGCATCGATACGCCAGCGTATGGGCGTCGTCGGTGCGATCCCCAGGCTGGGCCACGACCACGGTCGGGATCCCGAGGAGCCTTAGAAGGGTCACGACCTCAACCGAAACGTCAACTACGACGACGCTGGGTCGACACGCTTGCACCCACGACGCGATGGTCTCCATGCGGGCGGAGAAACCGCGGTGCCCCAGCGGTGCCCAATGCAGAGCCCCGGATGCATCGGGATCGTTGAACGGTGCGGGCCCGTCGTTGTCCCGGGGCAGCGTGACTCCGTGTGCCCCGCGCAGGTTCGAACCGAGCAGCACCACCTCGGACCTGCGCGCCAACAACGCCGAGGAGATCACCCGAGCGCGAGTCAGGTGCCCGGCACCATGGTGATGCACGTAGTAACCGATCACCATGAGGCCATCGCCCTGGCGTAGACGCGTTCGTAATCGCCAACCATCCGGTCTACGTCGAAGCGGGCGGTTGCGCTGGCCCGGACGGCATCGCGGGGGAGCGCGGCAGCGTCCTCGAGCGCCGCAGCCAGGGCAACGACAGTGTGGTCTTCGGATGGTCGAGGTTGCACCACCACACCGATGTGCTTGTCGATGACTTCGGCCACGCCGCCGCGTGCCAACGCAAGGACGGGGGTGCCGGTCAAAGCGGACTCGACGGCAATGAGCCCGAAGGGTTCGTCCCAGCGCGGGGTCATGAGCGTCACGGCGGCCCCCCCGAGCGCGCGCGCCATATCGGCATGCGTGAGATGGCCCTCGTAGGTCACATCGGCGCCCAGCAGGGGCCGCAGGCGCTGATCAAACCATTCCTGGTTTCCGACCGGTCCAATGAGGCGTAAGGCCCGACCGGACCGGAGGGCGGCCCGAGCGGCGAGATCGGCACCTTTCTCCGGAACGAGTCGGCCCGCCCAGACGGCATCTGGACCTCCGGGACCTACTGCGAAGGCACCTGCAGCGACGCCACTGGGTATGACGTCCGCAGGCTTGGGCAAGGTCGTCCACTGCGCGGCGAGGGCGGTGCTCACCGCGACAAAACTGGCCCGCGGGTCGCACAGTGCAATGCCCAGTTCCATCCATGGAAACGGTGGGGTATGCAGTGTGGTGACCAGCGGCAGTCCCACGGCGCGGCTGGACGCAAGGGGCAAGTGGTGCAGCGAGTTGTTGTGCACCACGTCGATATCGTCCCGACGGGAGATCAAGGCGTCGATAGCCCATAGGAAGGCGTGCTGATCTCGCAAAAACCCGGGCTCGGGCAGTTGAAAGTCGAGTGCGGCGACCTCAGAGAGGTGGGGCAGTTGCGGATAGGTGACGACCTCGTCGGCGAAGGAGGCGTCCGAGCCGTATGCGGCATACAGCGTGACGTGATGCCCCCGCGCGCGCAAGGCGGTGGCCAGCGTGGCGACGTAAGACTCTTGCCCCCCGGCGAAAGGCTCAGTCACCGGATGACGAGATGGACCAAGCAACACGATTCTCATTGCGGCTCACCGAGAGCCTTCAGGTAGTCGGCAAAGCCACCGTCCGCGCGGCCGGTGAGTCGCCCTGACGTGGCCACCCGCGTGGTGTCGGTAGCCACCCAACGGTCGTTCTGGGCTTGAGCTCGGGCCACGAGGGCCACGTCTTCGCCGAGGGTGCGATGACCAAAGCCTTCGGTCGCCCGCCACGTTTCGGCTCGCATTCCTAGGTTTGCACCGTGCACGTAAGGGTGTCCTTCGCCGAGCCGGTGCCGGCTGTGCCACGCCGCCAGTACTGCGGGGTCACTGCCACCGATCGGCTCCACGGTGCCAATGACGAGGTTCATGCCGCTTTCGGCCCACATCACCTGTCGGATTAGCCAGGTCGAGGGAACCACCGTGTCCGCGTCTGTGCACGCCAGCCAGGTGTGACCCTCGACGTGCTCTGCGTCCACGGAGGGGCCAAGCACAGCCAAACCGTGACGTATGGCCGCGTCCCGGGTTGCCCCTACTCCCTCGCCGTGCGTGACAAAGGTGCGGATGCCGGCCCGCGCCGCCACGGCTGCCGAAGAGTCGGTGCAGTTATCGAGGCCGACGACGACGACCGCATCGACGTCGGGCCGCACCTGCCCCAGGGCGGCGACGGCCCGATTGACGCCTGCAAGGCAGGCGGTGAGCAAGTGTTCTTCATCTCGCGCGGGAATGGCCACCACGACCCGCCGCACGCTGTTCATATTCGACCTTCCAAGGCCGCGACCGAGGGCCCATCGCCCCATATTTCGATGCAGAGATCACCGTCGTGGTGCCGCGCTCGGGGTTTCACCCCCATGAAGTCCCGGGCCTGCTCGTGCACCAGGACGCCGTCCAGCGGCACTCGGTTGGTGGGGTGCTGCCAGTGGCACAGGAGCAACTCACCCCCAGGGGCCAAGACGCTGAGGGCTCGCCGCAGCGTCGCCAGCAACTCGATGGCCGTCAAAAAGTAGCCCACTTCGGACAGCACGATGAGGTCAAACTCCCCGTGAGCTTCAGTGATCGCCGAGGGCAGATCGCCTTGGTGCACCGTAGCCGCGGGGGCATTCGCCCTCGCGGCGGAGATCGCGCGAGCACTCGTGTCGAAGGCGTGCACCTCATCTGCTCGCGCCACCAACGCTGAGGTCAAGAACCCGGCAGCGCAGCCCAACTCCAAGACCCGTCGATACCGGGGCGAGCCCAACATGGAGGTGATCAGCGCACGCCGCCGTTGTTCGTAGAAGGACGCGGTGTTGTTCCACGGGTCGGGACCGTCGTCATACATCTCGTCGAAGCGGTCCGTGAGGGTCTGGTGCTGGCGAATGCGGTCGCCGCGTGTGAGCTGCGGCAAGAGGTGATGCTCGTCGATCAGGATCTCCACCAGACGGCGCGCCCTGGCCTGCATGGCCGGGCCGAGGATAGGCGCGAGGTCGGCCCCAGGGCCGCTCCGGGTGGGAAACAGTTGAGAATTGAAAGCCGCCACGGCTGCGCGTTTACGCCAACAACCGACGAGAGAAGTCTCGGAAACCACCAGATGCTCCCAGGGTAACGTGTCGGGAGTGCCCCAGTGCCACAGCCACAGCGGGAAGTGGACGGTCGCGGCCCGAGTCGCCGCACTCGCCGCGATAGCGGCCCGCCCCAACGCGTCGTGATCCTTGTGGCCGTCGCCCGTCCACGGGGCCAAGACCAGCGTGTTGGCATAGCTGCGGGCGGCGATCTCGTCGGCGAGTTGCCCCTCGTGCGACGGAAGGTCGGAGTCGGGAAGCCCGAGGTAGATGACCTGAGCCTGGGCAGCTAGGCCGCCGACAGCTTGCTCAACTTCACGTCGTCGTCGCGCCGCCATCGCTTCACGCTCGGTCGCCGTCAAGCGTGGTTGGCATCGTTCACCGGCGGTCGCGACCAGGATCGTGATGGAAACCCCGAGGTCAGCCAGGTCGGTCAATAGCCCACCGACCCCCAGCGTCTCGTCGTCGGGATGGGCCGAAGCCACTAGCACATGCGAATAGAGGGCCGCGATGGCTGCGAGGTCGAGGGTGGGCACGTTGTCCCAGCGAGGGTCACCCCACCACACGGATTCTTCTGTCCCAGAGTCTGTATGGCTGAATCGAGGTGCGCTCGCCGTCACGCGCTTCCCGCCTGCGTTGAGTCGAGAGCCCCCTGTGCGCCACAGGCATCCAGCACCAAAGAACCGAGGTGCACCAGATCGCGCTCGGCATGGTGCTGGCGAAGGTAGAGCGTGAGATCCGCAACTCGGGTGGCGTGCTCGTGATCGAAGGCCAGAGGTCCTGGCCCTAGGGCGTGCCCCACAGTGGCCATGACCTGCTCGGCCACCCCGGCCACGATCGTTCTCGTGCGAGCAGCGGTGATCGCCGCCTGAGTGCTACTGATGTCGGGGTCGTCCATGACGACAGCGGACGCGCGCAGACAGGTGATGGCTGTGTCAAGTGCCGCCTCGCACGCACCGATATGCATCAGGGCGATCTGGTCGGGCGCTCGCCGTCGTGCGGCCGACCACAACTGGCCAGCCAGGGTCGCGGCCGCGCCAAACCACACGGCGGACACCACGATCCCGCCCCACGCAAAACCGGGCCGGTCCAGATACCACCCTGCGGGCCCCACCGGGTATGCCGACGCCTGGTCCAAATGAACGGTGCCGGTATGGATGTTGCGCAAACCGAGGGCATTCCACTGCGCCATGTCGACCCGCACGCCCTCACCGCTCAGATCAACGGCAAAGAGCTGGTGGTGACCCCCTTCGACGGTTGCCGTGATGAGCGCGTGCGACACCTGGTCGGCCAGTGAGCACCACGGCTTCACCCCGCTGAGGTTCCACTTGTCCGAACCACTCGCTGGGCTGGCGTTGACGCGGGTGCCCGGCGGATGCGCGGCATACACTCCCCATGTCTGGCCGGGGAGCACGTCGATGGAACAGGTCTGGGTGGCACGGGCCTGATGCAGGATGGCCGCCGCGTCAAGGTGGGGCTCCACCGCTCTGGCCACACTGAGGTTGACGCTGCCCAGCGTCGCCATCGCCGACAGCACCGTCCACGAGGCGGTGCCGACGCTGGCGCCTAGAGATGACAGGCTCTTGGCGAGGGTGAGCGCGGCGTCGATAGCTCCCTCGCGTGCGACACGCTCGGCTAGCGCTTGGTCGCCCCACTCGGCCCAGTCCCAGGGCGTGGTGGGCGGCATAGGTGTGAGACTAGAAGTTTACTTCGTAAACGGTCACACCCCCAGGGGTAGCGTCCGCGGCGGCTCGGAAGTCATTCACCTCTGAGGGAAAATCTGAAATTCACCCTGAAGAATCGTCGGAAATGACCTAGTTCGTCGAAAATGACCTAGTTTAATGTGATGAGTGTCGAAACCGCACCGATGACGGTCGCGCTCATGAACGACTACGAGGTCGTTGTCCGTGGGCTGGCAAGCCTCCTGGAGCCCTTTGCCGATGAGCTGACGGTCGTCGAGCTCGACGTAGCAACACCGACCGAAGCCGCCGTCGACATCGTGCTCTACGACACCTTCGCTATGAGTGCTGCGGGCGGCGGGGCAGTAAGCGAGGTGCTGCGCTCGGCACACGACTCTGCGTTGGTCTTCTACACGTGGAGTCTTGCCCCACACGTAATTGCCGAAGCCAGGGAGAAGGGGGTCAGGGGCGTCTTGTCCAAGGCACTCTCGGCCAAGACGCTCGTGGAATGCTTGCACCGCATCCACCAGGGTGAAGTGGTGATATCCCTCGAGCCCTCAGACGGGACCCCGCTGGTGCCGGGCGACTGGCCAGGGAAGCAACGTGGTCTGACGGCCCGCGAGGCCGAGGTCGTCGCCCTGATCGCTCAAGGCTTGTCGAATCAGCAGATCGCCGAGACCACATACCTCAGCATCAACTCGATCAAGTCCTACATTCGTTCGGCCTACCGCACGATGGGGGTCAGCACCAGGAGCCAGGCAGTTCGGTGGTGCCTGGAGCGAGGCATCGGTATTACGCCCATGCGGATCACCCTTGGTGAGACGGACGACAAGAAGCGCTGACCTCGCTGGACACCTGCGACGGCGAGCTACTCGGCCTTGGGGCCGATGGCGTTCAGATAGTCCGAGACGCGCTCCCGGGACCATTCTTCGGAAAGACTGTCGGCTGTTTGCTGAGCGACATCGGTCGGCGTGCCGTCTGTCTCGGTCCACGGGCTGCGGTTGAAGCCGTCGAGATAGGCATCGCTGCCAATGTCACCGAGGCGCATGGCGGCTTCGTCGATGGCCCCCTGTAGACGGCCCGCAAGCTGCACCTTCGCCACGTTGTCGCCATCGCGGGCCACCACCATCGAGGGCAGATCGCGCCAGTACGTCACCTGATATTCGGTCATCGTGGCTCCTTCCGAGGATGAGTGTCGAGTGAAGACTAACGATGAAGTGGCCCCTGCCGATAGGTCCGCCGTCCCGACGACACGCCCGCCCCGAGCGGCTCTCGCGCGCACGTGCTCCCGAGAGCCGATTTTGGCGGGCGCGGCGTCGGCGTGGATGCGCACTACGCGCCCGAAAGCCTCGGCATACTTGACCCTGACACGGTGTCAGAGGGGATAACAGTCATGGTGATTTCCATTGGAGACTTTGCCCGGCTGGGCCAGGTGTCGGTGCGGATGCTTCGGCATTACGACCGCATCGGCCTGCTGACCCCTGCCGACATCGACGCTCACTCCGGCTACCGCTGGTATGCAGCCACGCAGCTTGCTCGACTCAACCGGATCGTCGCGCTGAAGGACCTCGGCTTCACCTTGGAACAGGTGGGCTCGGCCCTGACCAGCGGCATCGACCCGGACGAGTTGCGCGGGATGCTGCGGCTGCGCCAGGGCGAGCTGGAGCGTGAGGAAGCGTTGGCCAGGGACCGCCTGAGCACGGTCGAGCATCGTCTCCGCCTCATCGAGAAGGAGCAAAACATGTCTGACACCGAATACGTCGTGAAGTCCCTGCCCGCGCTGCGCCTCGCTGCCAAGAACACCTCTGTCGATGCGCAACCCGACATCGCCGCGTTTGTGGGCGCATCGTTCGGGGAGCTGGCTGGCCGTGTCATGTCGGCGGGAGGCTCGCTAGACGTTGCGGTCGCCGAATACGACATGAGCGACAACGGCATCGGGGTGACCGTCGGGTATGCCGTCAGCTCACCGATCACCGGGACGGAGACGGTCGAACTGGCCGCAATCGGGCAGGCGGTGTGTGCCGTGCACCTCGGCTCGATGGACGGCATCGGTGCCGCGTGGCAAGAGTTGGCGCGCTGGGTTGAAGGTCAAGGCTTGAGCATGGACGGTCCCGCGCGAGAGAACTACCTGGTGGCTTCCCCTGACATCGACCAATCGGAGTGGGTCACCGAGCTGCAACAACCGGTCACCAAACCCGAGTAAGCGCGCGGGGTAGGCATGATGGTGATCTGGTTGGAGCGCAGGTGGCCGGAACCGTCCGCTCGGAAGTGCCGTCTCAGCATCATGCCTACCTTCTCGCGGTGTGCGGCGATTCTTGGTCTCGTCGTTGCTGGGTCCGTGTCGCTGGCCCCAGTGGCGCAAGCCTCGTGCGTCGGACCCACGGTGGAGGCTGATCTCGATGGTGACGGCCAACTGGTCGTGACCGGGATGTACTTCGGGACGAACTGTTACGACACGGGCGTCCCACCCAACGGACACGGCGTCCTCGGGCCGCCCGCCACCAGCATCACTGTGATCGTCCGCCAGGGGGATGACGAATGGGCGGTGGCCGTCGGGGACGCCGATGCGGACTACGAATTCGAGGTAAAGGTAGTGCCGCCACCGGTGGCAGGCCTGGTGAATGTGGAAGTACGTCAGGGGGTGCCCTCCGAGTTGCAACATTTTGCCCAAGTGACGCTCCCGGAGCCCGCGGACCCTCAGGCAGGGACGACGGTCGTCACCTTCGGGAAGCCGTCAGCAGGCTCGGAACAGGTGAGCGCCGATTCGTCGGGCGGAGTGCCTCCCGTCGCGATTGCGGCACTGGTTGGCGGGCTGATGGGGGTCGTCGGGATTCACTGGTGGCTGCGCCGAAAGACCGCTGCCCAGAAGCGATGACACCGTGCGATGACGGCGTGTGACGATGGCCGTATGACGTCACACAGCTTCCACGGTTGGGTCTTCATCGCAGCGAGCTTGGACGGCTTCATCGCCCGGCCTGATGGCGACCTCGACTGGCTGACCGATCCTGCTCCTGACCCCGGGACCGATCGCGCCCGCACCCATACCCCGGGTCACACCTGCGATACCAGTGCCGACGGGGCGACCCAGCCGCCGGCATACGAAGAGTTCATGGCTGGGATCGATCACCTCGTGATGGGCCGGGGGACGTACGAGAAGATCCTGACGTTCGACTCCTGGCCGTATGCCGACAAGCACGTGATCGTGCTCGGCTCGACGATGCATCGCGGTGCCGATGATCGGGTCACCGTCGCACACTCAGTGCCCGAAGTGGTCGAGACGTTGGAAGGCCGAGGCGCTCGCGGGGTGTACGTCGACGGTGGAAAGGTCATCACCGAGTTCCTGCGCCGAGGGCTCGTCGACGACCTGGTTGTCGCCACCGCTCCGGTGCTCCTGGGCCGAGGCATCCCGCTTTTTGGCGGGCTCGGTGCCGACGTGCTGCTCGAGCACGTCGGCACCTCCTACGGCGACTCAGGGATGGTCAGCAGTCACTACCGTGTAGTGCACTGAGTCACTTCGAGTAGCACGCCAGCGGCCGGATTGAGCACCGGCATGGACAGCCCGTGGCGCATCAATGCCTTGCCGGGAAGCGTGACACCCTCGGCGCACCACGGCGCCTGTCGATGTGGCTGCCCACTGAGCTGCAGCTCGTCGCGGCCGGTCGGGTCGAGCGCCCGCACCGCATACATCCGGTCTCGATCCAACCCCGGCAGTCGCACCAAACCGGGCCGAGCCTGGGCTCCAGTGGCCAGGCGCACGTAAGCAAAGACCGCGTGGTCGCCGCTGGCCGAGACCACGCCGTGCAGCCACGCGCTATCGACGGGATCCACGCGCACTGTGTGGCCCGAGTGCAGCAGCGGTCGCAACCTCTTGTGCAGTGTCACCCACCCGGCCAACCGCGCTAGTTCTTCGGTGTCCAGGGCGCTGATGTCCCACTCGATCCCAGCATGTCCAAAGAGTGCCGTCAGGCAGCGGAAGTCCAGGTCCGTCACTCGACCGGTGGTGTGCGCCTTAGCCGGGCCGACGTGCGTGCCTTGCAACTCGGGCGGCAGCAACAGCCCGGTCCAGCGCTGGATGGTTTGGCGCTCCAGCGGGTCGTTGCAGTCGCTCGGCCAGACCCGCTGGGTGTGCTCCAACACTCCGAGGTCGATGCGCGCGCCACCTGAGGCACAGGACTCGATCTCCAAACCCGGGTGCTGCGTGCGCAGGTGCGCCATCAGCGCGTATGCCGCCAGGGTCTGCGTGTGAACGGCGGCCCGTCCGCGCTGGTCGACAGCCTCGTGCAGGTCACGGTTGTGGTCCCACTTGATGTAGTCGACGCCGACCTCATCGATCACCCGGTCTAGGTGACTTCTGACGTGCTCGAGCGCTCCCTCGTGGGTCAGGTCCAGCGCCTGTTGGCGGCGCCAGGGCCTCGTGCCAGAGGAACCTGCGCCAGAAGATCCCGTGCCGGAGTTGGCGCGATCGGGGGCGAGCAGCCACTCGGGGTGGACTCGCGCCACGTCCGAATCAAGGTTGACCATTTCGGGCTCGACCCACAGGCCCATCTGCATACCGTGCCCGCGCACGCGGTCCGAGAGCGGGCGCAGGCCGTCGGGCCACACGGTGGGGTCGACCTGCCAGTCGCCGAGGCCACGCGAGTCGTCGCGTCGCCCGGTGAACCAGCCGTCATCGAGCACCAGTCGCTCGGCGCCGATCTGCGCCGCGGTGTCCACCAGTGCATTGACCCGGTCGTGGTCATGGTCGAAATACAGCGCCTCCCACGAGTTGACCGTCACCGGTCGTGGTGTCGTCGGGTGGCTGGGGCGCCCGCGGACATACCCGTGTAGGGCCTCGCTCATCCCGTCGAGCCCTCGCCGTGAGCGGGCAAAGATCACGGGCGGCGCGGCATACGTCGCGCCGCTGGCCAAGCGCATCTCACCGGATCGGAGCAGCTCGCCACCGCCGATGACGCCCGTATGCCGACCGGCCCCTTCAGGTAGTTGGTCCACCAGGTGCACGTGGTCGCCGCTCCAGGCCACGTGCACCCCCGACACCTCACCGCGCCGGAAGGTGAACCCACGTTCCCCAGCGATCATCAACAACGTCGCGTCGTGCCCCGTGCGCCCCCGACGGGACTCCCGAATGCGACCACCGTGTTGCAACGGCAACCGCTGCGGGTGGCGCTCGCGGCACCAGCGACCACTGAGATCGAGCACCTCGGCGGCGTTCGACGGCAGCGGCATGATCGCGATCAGCTCGTCGACGTCCAGGCTTTCGTCAGCGATGTTGGTGATCTGGTGCGTCATGGTCAGCACGCCGTGGATGTCGATGGCCAAGGTGCACAGCCACCGCAAACCAGCGGCAGGGTCGGTGGCGGTGACGCTCAGGACGCTGGGGCCCATCTTGCTGCCGACCAGGTGGACCTGCGCCTCGCCAAAGTCGGTGATGACCGTGCGCCCGCTGCGGTGGGCCGACAAACTGGGCCGCCCCGACCACCCGTCGGTCTCGCTGGGGAGCAAGGTCAGCGGCCACGCCTCGTCCAGCCCGCTCTGGGGGACCGGGGACGCGCCCGCCCGCAGCAGGTCGGCTGCCTCTTTGATCTTTCCTAGGTCTGCGCCCCAATGCACGATCTCGGGCAGCCCATCGGGGCGGCGCTGCAGGATCACACTGCTGCCACCGCCCCGAAGGACCACGAGACCATCGGGACGCCACGCACCGGCGTCCGTCTTGCTCATCCCTTGTCGGCTCCTAAGGTCAGGCCGGAGACAAACTGCTTCTGCAGTAGCAAGAACACCACGATGGTGGGGATCGCCACCAGGATCGACCCCGCGCTGAGCAGGTTGTAGTCGGTGAAAAACTGACCACGCAGGTTTTGCAGACCCGACGTAATGGGGAACTTTTCGCCGCTGTTGAGGAACGCCACTGCCCAGAAGAAGTCGTTGTAGATCCACGTCACCTGTAGCACCGCGAGCGCGGCCAACGGCGGACGGCACAAAGGCAGGACGATCTGCCAGTACTGACGCCACACGCCGGCTCCGTCCACCAACGCCGCCTCGGTCAACGACTGAGGCAGAGCCTTCATGAAGTTGCTCAGGACGAAGGTGCAAAAACCGGTCTGGAAGGCGACGTGCACCAAGATCACTGAGAGATAACTGTCCAGTAGCCCGACCTCGCGGAAGAACCGAAAGAGGGGGATCAGCAAGGACTGCTGCGGCAATAGGTTCGCCGCCGTGAACAAGATCAGCATCGGCAGGTTGAACCAGAAACTGAAACGCGAGAGCACGAACGCCGCCATGGTGGAGAACAACAACGTGAACGCCACAGCCGGGATGGTGATAAGCGCCGAGTTCAAGAAGAGCTGAGTGAAGTTGCCGCTGCTCCAGGCTTCCGTGTAGTTCGACAGGGTGAAACCGCCGAAGGATACGTAACCGTTCGCCGCGGTGTAGTCGTAGTCCCGGAACGAGTTGTAGAGGGCCCACGCCAGCGGGAACAGCCAAGCAAGACTCATAACGATCAAGAAAACGTACAAGAAGACTCGCCCGGGCGTGAGGGCTCGCTTCGAAGAGTTCTGTCGCGGGGGCGGACTCGCTGGCGATGATTCGGACGGGTTGGTTGCGGTGGTGGAAGCGTCGGTGCTCATTCGGTGGCATCCTCACGGTAGATCGAGATCATGTAGATCACGATGAAGACGAGACTGATGATCAACAAGATGGTGGCGATGGCCGAGCCGAATCCGACCCGTGAGGCCTCGCCGATGACGTTGGAGACCACCAGGGTGCTGAGGAGTTCCAACCCGTTGGTTCCCTTATTGATCACGTAGACGATGTCGAAGGCGCGTAACCCCTCGATGACCGTGATGACCAGGACCACGACGTTGATGGGGCGCATGGTGGGGAGAATGACGCTGAAGAACGTACGAACCTCACTGGCGCCGTCCATCGCGGCCGCCTCCCGCAGCGCGGGGTCGATGCCTTTCAGGCCGGCTAAGTACAACAGCATGATGTAGCCCACATGTCGCCACGAGGCCGCGACCAGGATGGCGTAGATGTTGATGTCGGCGTTGCCGAGCCAGTCGATGCGGGCCGAGCCGTCAAGACCGAGCATGGCGTTGAGTAGACCTTGATCGCGGCTGTAAATGAGCTGCCAGATGAAGCCGATCAGGGCCAACGACAGGACCACCGGAAGGTAGAGCGCGCTCTGGAAGAACGTCGTGCCCCGCACCTCACGGTCCAACAAGGTGGCCAGGAAGATGCCCAGTGGCGTGGCAATCAGGAAGAACACAGCCAGCCACAGCAGGTTGTTGGTGATGGCCGGAACGAACGGCGGGTAGATCGTCACCAGGTCGGTGTAATTCTGCAGTCCGACCCACTTGATGTCGCTAATGGGTCCGATGCCGTTCCACTTGGTGAACGACAGCAGCACGCTGATCAGCGCTGGGATCCAGACGAGACCCAGCACGAAGATCGCCGGGATGCCGACCATGAACGCCAGGACGGTGCGATCTTTGCTCGTCAACAACTGGAGCTTCTTGTTGTTCGGTGGCGCGGCCGATGAACGGTCGTCGGCGTCGGCGTCGGTGGGGGTTCCTGGTGCGGTAGCCATTCCTAACTCCTCAAGGTCAGCTCTGCGGGAAAATGGAGTCGGCTTGCGCCTGAATCGAAGACGTCACCGTGGCGATGTCGTTCGGATCAGCTAAGAACCGTTTGAGTTCGGGAATCATCACCGTCGCCGCAAAGTCGGGCCGGGTGTCCCGGTCCATAAACTGCGAGATATTGGCTGCGTTGGTCACCAAGTCGGCCGACTTGCGCTGGAGCTTGTCGTAACTGCTGGTGTCGGTCTCTTGGTGGGCACCGATCTGAGCGTCAATCTCCACGTAGGCGTTGACTGCCTCGGCGGTGCCCAAGAACGTCAGGAGATCCTTGGCCTTGCCTTCGTTGACGGGATCCGAACGCATCATGAAGCCGTCGATCGGGGCCTCGACGGCGTCGGCGCCGATGGCAGGGTCGATCTGTGGGAAATTGAAGAAGTCGAGGTCCTCTCGGTCTTCTCCCTCGGCGAACTGCTGATTGATGAACAGACCCATCACGATCATCCCGCTCTTGCCCTGTTGCATCGACTGGGCGGCCGTCTGCCAGGTGCGTCCTAGCGGGCTCTCCTGGTGATAGGGCAGCAGACCCGCCCACGTGTCGAAGACCGCCCGGACCTCGTCGCTGTCCCAGCGTCGATCGCCAGCCATGAGCTCGACATGAAACTGGTATCCGTGCATGCGCATGTTGAGGTAGTCGAACGTGCCCATCTGGGGCCAGCCATCCGAGGCACCGAAGGCGATAGGCGTCAGGCCGCTGTCTTGCATGTCCTCGCACAGGGCTACGAACTCATCCATCGTCTCCGGGGGCGTGTAGCCGTTCTTCTCGAAGACGCTGGGCCGGTAGAACACGGCCCAGGGGTAGTAGTAGAAGGGCAGAAAGATCTGCTCGCCTTCATCGTTGGTGGAGGCCTTCTTGAAGGCCTCGCTGAACCCGTCACCGACCTGGTCCCAGACGTCGCTGATCTGCCCCACAAGGCCGTTCTCGTAGAAGAACCGTCCGCGGTAGCCGGCGAACCACTGAAAAACATCGTCGGGCTTGCCCTGCAGGTAGGAGTTGATCTGTTCCTGCCAGGTGTTGGGGTCGGTGGCGTTGATGTCCACCTTGACCCCCGACTTCTGCTCGTATAAGTCCATCGTGGCCCTCAGCGCCCGGCCCGGGACATCCTCGGTCGCCCGTGAACCGAGCGACATGCGATTGGGGTCGGGGTCTGAGCCGCAAGCACCCAGCGTGCCGAGCGCTCCGACTCCCGCGACCCCCTGCAGCAGGCTGCGGCGTGAAAACGGGGTATGCAGGCCCTGGTGTCGGCGTACCAACTCGGTCGGACTCGGAGGGCGGGAGAGGTGAGAACGGGCTGACATGCGGGCCTCCTAGGCTCACTCGTCGTTGAGTGGGACGCGCTTCGCCTCGATGGTGCGACCTTCACAGTCCGCCATTGTTCAAACACGAAGTACGCAGAGTGTGTCGTTATGTGTCGTATCTGTCAAGAGATCCGACGGACATGGAACACTATTCCACCAATTTCTTTTTGCCTGTTTGAATCTGTTGACTTTCGGTGAAGGATGCTGCCAGAGTCTTGGCTATGAAGCAATGGCCAACCGATCGTGTGCTTTTCGGTGCGGACTTCAACCCGGAGCAGTGGAGTCCAGAGACCTTGGACGATGACATTGCGTTGATGGGGCAGGCGGGTTTCACCGTGGCTACGGTGGGCGTCTTTGGGTGGGCTTTGCTCGAGCCGGAGCCTGGACGTTACGAGTTCGAATGGCTGGACCGTGTCCTCGACCGGTTGAACGATGCGGACATCATGGTTGACCTCGCCACGGCGACCGCGTCCCCTCCGCCCTGGTTTGCGCGCGTGCATCCGGAGGCGATGCCGGTGAATCGTGAAGGTCTGCGGCTTTCGCACGGCAGCCGCCAGACCTGGTGCCCGTCCAACCCGGACTACCGGCGCAGCGCCCTCGCGCTAGTCGATCAGCTCGCCCGGCGGTATGCCGACCACCCGGCGCTCGCGCTCTGGCACGTCGGCAATGAGTTCGGCTGCCACAATCTTATGTGCTTTTGTGACGTGTCGGCCGCGCACTTCCGCACCTGGCTGCAGGACCGCTACGGCTCGCTGGATGAGCTGAACGGAGCGTGGGGGACCACCTTCTGGTCGCAGCGGTATGCCGAGTGGGTCGATGTCCTCCCACCGCGCATCACCACCGCGATCCCCAACCCCGGTGCCGAGTTGGATTGGCAGCGATTTTGTTCCAACGCGCACCTCGAGCACCACATCGCCGAGCGAGAGCTGCTGCATACGTTGTCGCCCGGGGTGCCAGTCACCACTAACTTCATGGTCAACCACTCGGTCACGGGCCTGGACTACAACCGCTGGGCACCGCACCAAGACATCGTGTCGAACGACCACTACCTGGCTAACCACCTTCCGCACCCCGAGTCGGAGTTGGCGATGTCAGCCGACATTACTCGTGCGCTGGCCGGCGGGGACCCTTGGATCCTGATGGAGCACTCGACCTCGGCGGTCAATTGGCAAAGCGTCAACACCGCCAAAGCCATTGGTCAGATGATGCGCGACTCGCTGTCGCACGTCGCTCGGGGTGCCGACACCGTCGCCTTCTTCCAGTGGCGGGCCTCCCGCGCGGGGGCAGAGAAATATCACTCGGCGATGCTCGGCCACGCGGGCACGGATTCGCGGGTGTTCCGGGAGGTTTGCGAATTGGGTGAAGTGCTGGCTCGATGTGCCCCGTTGGCGGGGAGCCACACCGTAGCCAAGGCGGCCTTCATCTTCGACTGGGAGTCGATGTGGAGCACCGATGCTGCATCGACCCCGAGCGAGCAACACCGTTATAGCGACGAGGTACGCGGTTGGTATGACGCGTTGTATCGGGCGGGGGTGACCTGCGATGGGGTGGGACCCGAGGCTGATCTCAGCGAATACGCCCTGATCGTCGTGCCCTCTCTACATCTGGTGACCGACCGCACGGCCCAGGCCATTGCCGATGCGGCGCAGGCGGGTGCCCAGGTGGTCATCACCTACTTTTCTGGCACCGTCGATGAGCGCGACCACATCCGCCTCGGCGGCTACCCGGGCGCGTTCCGGGACCTGCTCGGCATACGAGTTGAAGAGTTTGCGCCGTTGCTTCCTGGACAAACCGTGTCGCTGACCGCGGCCCCAGGCGGAGCGATTCCGCAGTTGGATGGACACGCCGCTTCGGTATGGAGTGAGCGCGGCCAGGCCCTTCCCGGCACGGATGTGGTGGCAACCTTTGCCGACGGCCCGTCGGCGGGCGATCCAGCGATCACCCGTCGGGGCACCGGCGCAGGATCAGCCTGGTACGTCGCGACCCGTCTTGACACCAAGGGTGTTGATGCGCTGCTGGAACCGATCGTCGCAGCGGCCTGTATCGAGCAGGTGTGGCCCGAGCGGCCCGCTGATGTTGACGTTGTGCAACGCCGAAACGGAAGCGACACGTGGACCTTCGTCATCGACCATTCCGGACTCGGGGTGAGCGTGCCGCTAGACGGCGTCGATGTGGTGTCCGGGGCGGCCAGCAGCACGGATCAACCGCTTAAAGTGACTCCGGGCGGCTGCGCGGTGGTGCATTCGCACCGGCTGACAGGAGACACGACATGAGCACGATGGCCCGCCAACGCCGACAGGTGATTCTCGATCGAGTGCGGCGTGACGGTTCGGTGCGGGTCGGTGAGTTGGTCGACGAGCTCGACGTGTCCGATATGACGATCCGGCGCGACATCGCCCAGCTGGCTGATCGCGGGCTGCTGATGCGCGTGCACGGCGGCGCAACCGTGACCGACGCGCCGTACTCCAGCCACGAGCCGATGTTCCTGACCAAGTTGGGCGAGCAGGTCCAAGAGAAACTGGCCATCGCGCGTGCCGCCGCCGAGTTGGTGCCGCCAGGCTCCTCGGTGGCTCTGTCGGCCGGCACGACCACCTTGGCGTTGGCCGAGGAGTTGCGCAGCGTCGAGGGTTTGACCGTGGTCACGAACTCGATCCCGGTGGCTAATGCCCTTCACGACCCCGGCCGCCGCGACCGGGTGGTCATCCTGACCGGTGGCTCGCGCACCCCCTCGGACGCGCTGGTGGGGCCGGTCGCGGTCACGGCACTCCAGAACCTCCACGTGGATCAGGTTTTTCTGGGGGTGCACGGATATAGCGAGCGCACCGGCTGCACGTCGCCCAACATGGTCGAGGCGATGACCAACCACGCGTTGATTCAGGCGGCCGCGTCCATCGTGGTGGTGGCCGACTACACCAAGTTGCGGCTGATCGGCCTGGCCACCGTCGTCCACCTCGACCAGATCGATGTGTTGGTCAGCGACGACGGGCTTGCGGCCGACGACCAAGCGATGTTGCGCACCCACGTAGGCAGGCTGCTCGTCGCCGCTGTGGACTCAGACGCGGGCCAGAACCCCAAGGAGAACGCATGAATGCCACTGCGCCACCACATATCACCGCAGCGAGAACCCACATCCACCTTGCCGACGGGCGGGACCTCTTCTACTACGACGAGGCTTCTCATCCGTCCGCTCACGACGGCGAAACTGTCGCAGATGATGGCGTCGCGCCCGACCGGACGGCCACCGACACCCGGGATCTGCCGCCGATGCCGGGGGCGGCCCGGATGCGCCGCGACCCCCTGACCGGAGAGTGGATCCCACTGGCCTCGCACCGGATGAACCGCACCCACCTGCCGGCCCGCGCGGACTGCCCCCTGTGTCCCAGCAAGCCTGACCAAGCCCCCAGCGAAATCCCGGCCGCCGACTACGACGTGGTGGTTTTCGAGAATCGCTTTCCGTCCCTGAACGTGCGCGACGCCGAGCCTGCGTCGTGCGTAGACGGTCAACAAATCTGGCCCGAGCGGGCCTCCAACGGGCGCTGCGAAGTGGTGTGCTTCACCAGCGACCACGAGTCCAGCTTTTCTGCACTCAAGCCCGCCCAGGCCCGAGTCGTGATCGACGCCTGGGCCGATCGCACCCGCGAACTGATGGCTATCCCTTCGGTGCGCGACGTCTTTTGCTTCGAGAATCGAGGCGAAGAAATCGGCGTCACGTTGGCCCACCCGCACGGACAGATCTACGCCTACCCCTACGTCCCGCCGCGCACCGCGCAGCACACCGCGCGGGCGGCCGAGCACTTCGCCGCTATGGGCCGCGACCTGCTCGGTGACATGCTCAGCGCTGAACGGTCAGCAGACCGCCGGGTCATCATGGCTGGTGAGCACTGGACGGCCTTCGTGCCTGCGGCCGCTCGATGGCCAGTAGAGGTGCATATGGTGCCGCACCGCCATGTCCTCAATCTTGCCGAGACCAACGATGCCGAGCGGGCCGAATTGGCGCAGATCTACCCGGCTCTCCTTCGCGCGCTCGACCACTTCTTTGTCGACGCCAACGGGGAAGCGATCCCGCTGCCATACATCGCGGGGTGGTTCGCCGCGCCAAAGGTGGAAGAGGTCACTGAGGTGTCTGCGCAGCCCCGATTGCATCTGCAGGTTATTTCGGTGATGCGAGCGGCGGGGAAGTTGAAGTACCTGGCAGGTTCGGAATCGGCGCAGGGAGCGTGGGTTTCGGACACGACGCCAGAGTTGATTGCCGATCGCTTAAAGGCCGTCGTCGAGCTGTCGAGGGTCTCGGCGTGACCTCGACTTCGCCCAAGTTGACCGCCACCCCAGACTGGGTGCGACCGGCCGACCGTGAGCAGCACGCCGCCGACGTGAGCACAGCGTTTCAAGAGTGCTTTGGCACTGAGCCTGCTGGGGTTTGGGCCGCGCCGGGGAGGGTCAATCTGATCGGTGAGCACCTGGATTACAACGGCGGTCCGGTCCTGCCGATCGCGATTGGCCACCGCACCATGGTCGCGGTGGCCCATCGGGACGATAACCAGATGAGGTTGCGCTCGCGCCAGGTCCGCTCGATCTGGGACGGGTCGTATGCCGCACTGCGCGCCGATGAGATGCCGGGCTGGTGTCGGTATGCCGCTGGCGTCCTCTGGGCAATGACCGAGTCGGGTCAGGAGTTGCCGGGCTTCGACGTGATGGTCGACGGGCGGGTGCCCTCAGGTGCAGGTTTGTCCTCGTCGGCCGCGCTGACCTGCGCTGTCGCGGTGGCAGTAGCCGACCTCGTCGGTATGCAGATGGAGGAGCCACAGCGGGCCAGGGCCTTGGCCACCTGGTGCGTGCGAGCCGAGAACGACTTTGCGGGTGCCCCAACCGGTGGGATGGATCAGTCCGTCGTGCTTCGAGCCGAGGCCGACCATGGGTTGTTGTTGGACTGCTCCACCTTCGACGCCGAGCAGGTGCCGATCCCCGACGGAGGCGACCTGCTGGTGGTCGATACCCGCACCCATCACGCGTTGACCGACGGTCAGTACGGCGGGCGCCGGGCGGCCTGTGAGGCCGCAGCGGTGGAGTTGTCGGTGCCGAGTTTGGGCGCAATCACGCTCGGTGAATTGCCGTCGGCGCTGCGAAGACTGTCAACCGACGAGCTGCGTGGGGTCGTGCGCCACGTAATCACCGAGACCGCGCGCGTGGGCGAAGTGGTGTCCCATCTGCGGGCGGGCCGGCTGCTCGACATCGGGCCGACACTGTCGGCTTCGCACGCCTCGATGCGCGACGACTTCGTGATTTCGACTCCCGAGCTGGACCTCGTGGTCGATGCAGCGGCGAAAGCCGGTGCTGCTGGCGCTCGAATGACCGGTGGAGGCTTCGGCGGCTCGGCCGTCGTAGTGTGCAAACCCGGTGATCGCGGGCGGATCGCGGCGGCCATCTCCGCTCGCTTTGATGAGGCTGGGTGCGCAGCGCCGGGCATGCTGGCCGTGGAAGCCGTCGGTCCAGCCGGGCGGGTTTAAGCCAGAGGCAGTTCTTGGTCGGGCAGCGTGCGCTGATCATGGAGGGCAATCACGCGCTGCTCGCGTTCGGATGCTTCGGGGCCAAATGAGCCCACGCGGCGGCACACGGCATACCCCTCGATCTTTTTGCGGTAGCTATCGACCCAGTTCTGGGTCCACCGTTCGTCGCCTTCGATCCTGAAGGGCCATGTTGCACCTAAGGTCCGATGACCGATGCGCCACGGCTTGGGGGTGAGCCGCGCACGGTATGTGTGGTGCGTCGCGCACAACTGGACGTAAATCTCGTCGGTGTCCATCTGCGCCATCAGATCGGCGGCGAAATCCGAATCCGGCAGTGCACCTGAGCCCGTCACGATCACCCGCAAGCCGCCGAAGGTGCGATACACGTGAGTGCCGTAGGTGCCGTTGCGCCCGGCAAATTGGCCGATCTTCGCCAGCGCTTGGCCCTCGTAGTCCGGGGTCGGCAGTTGCTTGCGACCAAAGAGTCGAGCCAGCAGCGGCGGCGTGCTGGCCGGCTTGGGTGCTTCCGGGAAGTCAACGTCGGCGATCAGCACCGCGTCGGTGTTCAGGATCTCGGCACCGTAGCGGTTGCGGCTGACTTCGGCGATGAGCGCGCCATCATCGTCGTGCACTTGGTGCAGCACCTGCTCACGCAAAGCCATCCGAGGGTAGTACTCGTCGGGCGGGGGACCGCCGTCGCGTAGGCGGTCGATCGTCATACGCAAGCGGTCGCGGGCCACCTTCGTGGCCTCGGCCAGGGACTCGCGCGACCAACCCCACACTGACAGCGGATAGCCGATGGGGCCGGGCGCGTCGCCATCTTCGGTCACCCAGTACCTCGGGAGTTCTTCCACAATCCCGGCCCCTTGCTTGATCGGCTCCCACCCGAGGGCCGCGAGCACCGGCATCAACGCCCAGTAACGCGAAAGTCGGCCAGACATTGGCTATATCGCGGGTCTCGACGACTTTCGTGTATGTCGACCCGGTGCGACGAGAGCAACCCGGTGCAGGGGTGGTATGCCGATCAGTGAGCGGCGGCTTTGTCCTTGCGGGGGATCAGGTGCATCACGGCAACCACGATGGCACCGACGACGATGCCGATGATGGCCGACGCAGTGGTGTTGGTCATCCAAGCGAGCACACCGCCCAGGGCGCCGGTCGCATCGTGGACCCACTCTTCGGCGTGATGCACCAGGTCGTACGGCGCGGTAAGGCCGAGCTCGTCCATGCCGACCAGCAGGATGTGGCCGCCGACCCACAACATGGCCACCGTGCCGACGACCGACAAGACGGTCATGGCCTTCGGCATACCGTTAACGAGGCCGCGACCGATGGTCTGCGAAAACTTGGATTGGCGCTCAGCCAGAGACAGGCCGATATCGTCCATCTTCACGATGAGTCCGACCGCACCATAGACCAAAGCGGTGATGAATATGGCCACCACGATCAGGATGAGGGCTCGCGACACAAACGGCTCGTCGGTCACTTCGTTGAGGGCGACCACCATGATTTCGCAGGACAGAATGAAGTCAGTGCGGATGGCGCCCTTGACCATCTTGTCCTCATGCTCCGGACCTTGGGAGCCCACGGGCTCCTGCTGCTGCTCGTGATGGCCGCTGAACTTCTCGTAAATCTTCTCCGCGCCCTCGAAGCACAGATAGGTGCCGCCGAGCATGAGGATGGGGGTCAGAAGCCACGGGAGGAACTGACTCATCAGCAGCACGGCAGGCAGGATGAACAGCAGCTTGTTTCGTATCGAACCCACGGCGATCTTCTTGATCATCGGAAGTTCACGCTGGGCGGCGAAGCCTCGCACGTAGCGCGGGGTCACTGCCGCGTCGTCGACCACGAGCCCCACTGCCTTGGTGCTGGCCCGACCGGCCGCGGCACCGACATCATCGACCGAAGCTGCGGCCAGCCGTGCGAGGGCGGCCACGTCGTCCAGGAGCGCGACCAAGCCGCCGCTCATCGAGATGCGCCCGGGACAGAGGTGGTCGAGGACATCACGGTGGTTGGCAGCACGTCCTCAAGTCTACGGGGTGGGCTGCGGGTTGGCCCCGGTCTTGGTGGCGGGAACGACGGTGCGGACATCGGGAGGATGATGTCGGTCGGCGTGTCGGGTGGCGATCCTGGCCAGGGCGACCGACGTGGCGCCGATGACCAACCCGGCGATGTCGTCGATGATGTAGTGCCACCCGAAGTAGATGGTCGAGACAAGCGTCAACGCCAGGAAGATCCACATCGAGACGCGCATGATCCTCGGCAAACCGGCGAAGTGCACGATCAACGCGGCTGTGAAGACGATCGAAGTGTGCAGTGAGGCAAAGGCCGCGATGCTCTGCACCGAAGACGTGGCGTGCGGGTCGGCCAGCACGCGGTCGCGCGCGGCCAGCATGCCTGCTTGCAAAGAACTGACCCCGGTGTTCGGAAGATCTGCGAAGTTCCAACTACGCACGGCAAAGGGGCCCAGCGCCGGCAGCAAGTAATAACTGAGTGTCCCGAACGCCCAGTTCAGGCAGAGGGCCGTGGTGTACCAGAGGCCGAGACTCACGTCCCGTGACCACACCAGGAAGGCAGCCAACGACAGCGGCACGAAGAAGAGGAAGGAAATGTAGACCCAAGAAAGCACGTAAGCCGATACCCCGACCCCGAGGACGGTGTGTAGCGCCTCGGCAGGGTTGGCTCCGAAGAACAACAACTGATCGCTGGTCCGCAGCGACATGTCTTCTGTCTCCTGCCGCGCGAAAGGTAGAAAACTCTTCAGGTTCCGGTAACCCACGTAGGTCACGTAGAAGCTACTCAACGCAATCAGCACCAGCACCAATCGTCGGGTCGGCCACCGTTCGGTGAACACCTCGACCAAGGCCTGGCGTGCTTCGCGGATGCTGCGTGTCCCGGTGCTGCTACGAAGGCGCACGATCATCCGGGGGATCAAGTCGGCGGCCATGAAGAGAAACAAAATCAGGGGGAGTCTGGTCCAACTAGGCCCGAGAAAACCGTCTGGGTCGCGCAGCGGGAGGCCCAACGAGATCGAAAGAATGACGGCAAAACCACCAGTGGTCGCCGCGGTAGCCATCGCCAAACCGGCGCCTCGACCCCCGCGGGTGAGCCAGTCGACGGGGGATGTCATCCTTTGAGTGTGCCTTGTTTACCTTGGCTTACCCTGATACCCCCCTGGTAGACACTAAGAATTCGGTCATTTAAACCCGACAGATCGTCGTACATCCCATGCAGCAGAACGACATCCGCGATTTTTCCTGGCTCGAGCGTGCCGTAGTCCGTGTCGAGGCCAAACAGCGCTGCGGCCGACGATGTCGTGGCCACCCAGGCATCCAACGGGGTCATCCCGAGTGCGGCCATCAACCCCAACTCATCGAGGTTCGCGCCGTGGGCACCCACCCCGGCATCGGTGCCCATCGCGACCTTCACCCCGGCGGCGAACGCCCGGCGCATCGAGTCGTCATGTGCTTCGGTCACCATCCGCGCCTTGGCGATCACGGCATCGGCCAGCGGCTCCCCGGCGTCGGCAGCGGCGATAACCGCACGGGGGGCCGACAGCGTCGGAACCAGCCACGTCTTATGCTCGAGCATCATCTCGATGGCTTCGTCGTCGAGATAGATCCCGTGCTCAATCGACCGTATGCCGTTGCGCACCGCCACCTTGATGCCGTCCGTGGCCTGCGCGTGGGCCATGACAAACAGCCCCGCTGCACTGGCCTCGGTCACCAGCGTCTCGATCTCGATGTCTCTAAAGTGCCCACGCCGGGGGTCGCTGCGAGCCGACATGACGCCACCACTGGTGGCGACCTTGATCACGTCAGCCCCAGCCCGGATCAGCTCACGGACCGCCTTGCGCATCTCATCCGGCCCATCGACCACACCGTTCGGCCGCCCCGGGTGCACCCCGAAGAGCGGCACGTCGACGCCACACGCCTGCACCCCATCACCGTGGCCTCCGGTCTGCGACAGCATCGTCAACGCCACCTGCATCTGCGGGCCGCGGATCAGCCCATCGCGCACGGCTTGGGCCACGCCAAGGTCGGCACCGCCGGCGTCCCGCACCCACGTCACCCCAGTGTCGATCGTCGCCGCCAAATGGTGCACCGCCTGGTAGTAGGGGTACGAGAACGGCGTCTGCAGCATCCGAAGCACGTTGATCTGCTCGAACAACACGTGGACGTGCGAATCGAACAGGCCCGGCAGCACCGTCATACCCGAGCAGTCGATCACCTCATCTGCTTCGACGCCCAAGCTCGCCCCGACCTCGACCACGCGGCCATCTCGCACCCACACATCGGCAACGGTGGGGGTCGTTCCCGTGCCGTCGAGCACCGTTCCACCAGCAAAAAGAATGTCGCTCATACCCTCACGCTAGCGACGAACGGGCGGCCCGTAGTCTGAACCGATGGCCACGCTGCCGCTTTTCCCCCTCGGCACGGCGCTTATGCCCTTTGCTCTGTTGCCGCTGCAAATCTTCGAGCCGCGCTACGTCGCACTGCTGCAAAACCTGATCAGCACCCAAGAGGAACAGCCGCCAGTCTTCGGGGTCGTGGCCATTCGTAAAGGGTTCGAGGTCGGCGAGCACGGTGCCCGCGCGCTGCACCCGATCGGCTGCTCAGCGCAGATCCGACAGGCAACCAGCCTGGGGGAGGACCGTTTCCTGATCATCGCCGAGGGCCGCACACGCTTTGAGTTGGGCGACATCGAGAACGACAGCACCACGCCGTATGCCGTGGCGCACGTCAACTGGCTGCTTGACGAAGATGGCGACTCGGACGAGGTCGGCACCTTGGCCGCGATGCTGCGCCGAGACGTGGCGGCCTACCGAGCGAGCCTGGGCGAAGAAGCGCTGGAGGCACCCGACGGAGATCGCGAATTGTCGTATTGGCTTCCCCAAGCCCTCGACCTGGACCTCAGCGACCGACAACAGATGTTGGCCAGCAACAGCACCGAGACCCGGTTGCGTCTGAGCCGTCAGATCGTGCGGCGCGAGCGCACCCTGACCGCGTCGCTGGGCACGATCGGTCACTCACTCGGTGGCCCCATGAGTCCGAACTAGGAACCGAGCAGGTCAAGCACCGCACGTTCTAAAGCAGCCTGCCGGTCGTCATACGTCGCGAAGTCTTCCTCAGGTGCAACAGAGATGGTGCGGCCCTGCTCATAGGCCTCGATCACCCGCGGGTCGACGTATGACGACCGCGCCAGCGTCGGGGTGTTGCCCAGGAACGACGACACCTCCTTCATCGCGCCACTGACCGCGCGTTTGCGCGAGGACCCGGTCTCACCGTGCTCGGATGTCTGGGCCAAAGCGGCGCTGGCCAGCACCGTGGCGTGCCAGGTGCGGAAGTCTTTAGCGCTGCCCTCGACCCCGGTGCCATCGCGCAAGTAGTCGTTGACCAGCGCAGGCATCACCCCATGCCACGACCGAGAGACCTTGTAGGCCAGCAGCCGGGGATCGTCCGCCCGGCGTCGCCGCATGACGGCGACGGCCTCGATCACCGACGGGTCATCGATGGTGATCCGGTGGGACACCCCGGACTTACCGACGAAAGAAAAGACCAACTCGTCGTGAGCGCGGCGCACGTGTCGGCGTTCCAAGGTCGTCAGGCCAAAACTGCCGTTGGTGTCGGCGTAGATGTCGTTGCCGATCCGGAAATACCCCAGGTCGATGAGTCGGATCGCGGCCGCACAGGCTCGCTCCATCGGCATACCGTCCTGGCCCAGGTCGTTCAAAATCACCGCCCGTGCCGTGGTCAGGGCATGCCCAAACGTCAGCATCCGGTCGAACTTCTCCGCGTCCTGTCGCACGCGCCAATCGGGGTGATAGAGGTACTGCCGCCGACCGGCGTCGTCAGTGCCAACCGCCTGCAGATGGCCGTTCGGGTAGGGGGTGATCCACACGTCCCGCCACGCCGGGGGGATGACGAGGTCCTTGATCCGTTGGGTCATCTCGGAAGGCAACCGTTGGCCGTGCTCATCGAGGTACGAGAAGCCGGTGCCCGCGCCCCGCCGGGTCCACCCGGGGCTATCGGGGGACGTCTTGCGCAGCCTGACCATGGGATGACGCTAGACCCACGACCGAGCCCGCGCCTGGTGGGGGCTGGCGCAACGGCATACCAAAGTAGGGCCTGCATAGGTTGTTTCGTATTCCGAAGGTTGCCCCGATTCGGGAGTGGTGGACCGTACTGTGAGCGCGTGACTGCAACTATTGCTCCGGCGCGGGACCAGACTCAGGTCTGTGTCCACGACGTGCGCAGGCGCAAACTGAAACGACTGCTGCCCGCTCTTTTGGTAGCGCTGGTGGGAATCGCCAACGTCAGCGTCGGGCTGTTCCCGCAGATCGCAATCGAACTCGTGGACCTGACGCAGCCGTTCGGTGGACGCGGCATCGTGACGACGAGTCGGATGGCCTCGGTCGAGCTGGGACTGTTGTTGCTGCTGATCGCCCGCAAGCTGTCTCAGGGGTCGCGCTCGACGTGGATCCTTGCCGTGTTCTTGGTGTCGCTGACCTGGCTGGTCTCGATGTCTGGGGGGCACATCACGATCACCACCGTGGTGTCGTTGCTCGCGCTGGCGTCCCTGGTCGCCACGCGCACGTCCTATCAGTTGCACAGGCCGGGGCGGCGGTACTCGACATGGTGGGGGGTGGCGGCCGTATCCGGAGGGCTGCTGCTATTCGCGGCCGTCCGGTTTGCCCAGATCGACACGGCACTTGCCGACGCGTCCCTGAGTGAGCGGGTGTCGATGCTCATCAGGACCACCTTGTTCCTTCCGGGTGGATTGGATCGAGAGAGCGCCAGCTTCGAGGCCTTATCAATGGCTTTGCGGGTGGGGTTAATCTTCGTGTTTATCGGCACGTTCTTCGCTTTCCGTCCCCGTGCCCAAGTCAACAACGCCGACCGCGACGCCACCTTGGAATGGGTGCGCGAGCACGGGAAATCGCCGACCGCCCCGCTGCTCGCGCTGCCGGACAACATGCTGCTCACGTTGTGTGACGGCAAAGCGCTTGCCGCCGTGGGGGTGCGCAGCGGGACGGCCGTGTGCCTCAGGGGGCCGGTTGCTCACGACGGGCTTGATGCCAAAGCGTTGAGTGAATTCACCGAGCACTGCGAACACGCGGGCTGGGTGCCGGCGATGCTCGGCTCGGACACCCGCCAGCGGGACCTCGCTGCTGAGGCCGGGTATGCGTCGCTGAAGATCGGCGTCGAGGCCATCATCGACGTGGCCACCTTCTCCACCGTCGGCAAACGCCGCTCGAACGTGCGGCACTCGGTCACTCGCGCAGGTAAAGAGGGGGTCACCGTGCTGTTGTATGCAGGCTCGGCCCGCACCGATCGGCGTACCGAGCAGCTCGGGCAGGTGAGCTCTCAGTGGCTGCAGGACAAGGGCGGGCCCGAGTTGGGCTTCACCCTGGGCCGCTTCGACCCCGAGCGCCTTGATGACCAGGAGGTCTACGTCGCGCTGCTGCACGAGGGTACCGACGAGGAGCAGGTTGTCGGTTTCGTCACGTGGTTGCCCTACGACCGGGGCCGGGCCGACGTGTTGGACCTGATGCGGCGCGCGCAGGTATGCCCCCCGGGCGTGATGGAGATGCTCATCGTGGAAAGCCTCGCCGACTTTAAGACGCGTGATCGCGTCGTGGCGAGTCTGGGTGGAGTCCCGCTGGCCAACGTGGCCGACGGTGAGCCCGGCATCGCCCAAGGGGTGTTGGCCTGGACCTACGTCAACGGCAGCAGCCTGTACGACGCTCGCGGGCTCTTCCGCTTCAAGGACAAGTTCGATCCGCGTTGGGAGCCGATGTGGTTGAGCTATCCGAGCAGCGCCAAACTGCCTCGGATAGCTCTTGCCGCCGCGCGAGCCTTCTTGCCGCCGCATGCGGTACGCGACATGGTGCTGACAAGGGAGGGGCGCGAAGGAGTAATCGAGCACGTGAAACACGCTTGGGCCTCGATCGCCTTACGCTTCACCCAGCTCGACCGCGCCCAGCGCAACCGTGAGTCGCACTGCGTCCGAGTGCCGATAGCCGCCATCGTGGTGATGAGTTCACTCTTCGTCGCGGCGGTGCAGACCTGGGAGTCGTTCTCGCTCGTGCCGCAGTTCGGGGCCGAGTACGCCTGGTCCTCGCAGTACATCCTCGACGGCGTATGATGGCGGGCCATCACGGCCACAGTCATCACCGAAAACGCGGCGGCCTGGATCTCGCTGACCGTCACCACGGTGTTGCTGCTCGCGATGTTGGAGCGGATGATCGGTGCGGTCCGCGCGTTCTTGGTCTACTTCATCGGCGCCGTCTGGGGGTATGTCGGCACGACGTTCTTCTTGCTCGCGGGCTCCACACTGGGCTGGGATCTAGCGACGAAGACGTTGGAGACCACGGACTACGGTCCTTCGGGTGGCACCGCTGCCGTGGGGGCGGCGGTGGTGGTGTTGATGCGCCACCGGGTCGTGACGGTGCTGCTGCTTGGTGGTCTCCTGATCGGCTCGGCTGCCCACCACCAGGTCGCCGACGTCGAGCACCTGATCAGCTTCAGCACGGTTGTGCTGCTGGCCTACCTGGGTCGGCGTTGGGCCGTGCAGCGCTCTGCCGCTGCTGAGGTGCCCGGTGCTTCGTCCGAGGTGTCGCACCGACCTTCGGCTGGCGCGTAAAGGTCAGTTCGAGAAGGACCGAGTACCGCGATCACGGTGCCAGGGGGGCCTTCGTGGTGCAGTCAATCGGCATGTATCCCCTACCTTTTGAGTCGAGATACGGGCCAGGCACGTTGTAGTTCCGACATCCGGTGTAACCCGCGCCCGGCTTTGACGGAGCTGGCGCTGGCTGAGGCGGTGGCGCGGGCTCTTGAGGAGCAGGCGACTTCGGACCAGACTTGGGCCGAGAACTCCCCTGGGTGTCTTGCTCTCGCATGCGATCTTTCTCGCGCTGGACTCTCGCTTTGTCCTCTGCTTTGGCTACCCGCTTGGCTTCGGCTTCGCGTTGCGCCTCAGCCTCAGCCTCGCGTTCAGCTGTGGCCAAGGCCCGAGCCTTTTCTTGTTTGTCAGCCTCGTCGGTGATCACCTCTTCGAGGCCTTCCAATGTCGTGGTTACCTGCTCCAGTGCTGCCCGTTGGTCGATAACATCATCAACGTCGGTGGCGGTTGTCGTGGCTTTGTCCGCAGCGGTTGAAGCGCGCTGGCGCAGGTCGGCCAGCCTCGTGCCGCTGTAACCGCGTGCCGAAGGCGCATCCAAGGCAAGCAGCGGCAAGATTGCATCTGCCCCGCCGGCGACAGAAGTGGCCTCGGAACTGATCTCGTTCATCGCGTTGCCCGACGACTGAGGGGCCGCTGCGGCATCGGCGACGTCCTGAGCAGCCGTCTCATAGGCATGTACCTGACTGACCAGCGTGCAGCCGACACGAGCATCAAACAGCCCCGCACCTTCCGTTTCGGCCCGCGCCCAGGCTAGCTCGACGGTGCCGTAGAAATGATCATTGGGCTCGATCAGTAGGGGGGTGCCATATCCCGCTTGAGCGATGGCGGCGTTGACGAAAACGTCGTCGACGAAGACCCCAGCAAGTTCGCGGTCGTATCGGTCACGTCGTTCCTCGTCGTAGCGCAACTCGACCTCCGTCCTCTGGGGCAAGAGGCCCGCCAGGTATGACGACGCTTCCACCCCTAAGCATTCGACCGGGCGGTTCGGGTCGACTGACTCGGGAGTGTCAATATTCAGCAGACGCACGCGAATTCTCTCGCCGCCCCGAAGTACGTCGATGGTGTCTCCATCGACGACCCGATCCATGACGGCGTAGGTCCCGCCCGCTGCGACCGCTAATCCAGCCGCAATGGCACCGATATGCATACGTCAGATCCGCCGATAGGCAGCGTTCGAAGTGCTTAAGGCTCTCACGGTGCGTGGACCGGGCCGCGTGGCACATGGAAAGGGCCGAGCCCTCGTGGTGCGAGAACTCGGCCCAACCAAAGGTGGTGTTGCTGATCAGCCGCCGATGAAGCCCTTGTCGGTCAGCCACTCGGTAGCGACGTCCTTGGGCAGCTCAAGGTCAGTTGAGACCTTGGCGCTCATGGCGGTGATCTCTTCGGCGGTCAGTGCCTCGGAGATTGGGTTAAAGATCTCGTCCAACTGGTCGCCATACTTGTTGTAGACCTCTTCGCGGAAGACCGGGCTGGGGTTGTAGAGCGGGAAGAACGCTTCGTCGTCCTCCAACACCGTCATTTCCAGGCTGGCGATACGCGGGTCGGTGGTGAAGACCTCGCCGAAGTTGCACGGCTCACGCTTGTCGGCCTGGGTGTAGACCAAGGCAGTGTCCAGCACGGTAACGTTGGCGTTCGGGAACTCGAATCCGTAAGCCTTTTCCATGCCCGGCAGGCCGTCATCGCGAGCGGAGAACTCGTTCTCCACGCACAACGTGGCGGCGTCGGGGTTGTCCGCGATCAAGGCGCTGAGGTCGCTGATCTTTGTCGGGTTGCCGAGATCGCCAGCAGCCTCCGTCGGAAAGGCGATGCCGTAGGTGTTGTTGAACTGGGCGGGCTGCATCCAGACCAGCTGGTTCTCTTTCAGGTCGCGATCGCGCACTGCTTCGTACTGCTCGATCCGGTCCGTGATGGGGTCGGTCTCCTTGAAGAAGGAGATCCACGCGGTCCCGTTGTACTCCCAGTACATGTCGATGTCACCGTTGACCAGGGCGGCACGAGTCACGTCGGTGCCGCCGGTGTTGATCCGGTCGGTGACGTCGGCGCCGGCGTCCTCCAGGGCCACGATGGCCAAGGAACCCAGCACTTTCTGCTCATCGAAGTCCTTAGAGCCGACAATGATGCTGGCACCGTCGAGGCCGCCGTCGCCGCTGGAACTGCTCGAGCCACCGTCGCCGCTGCCACAGGCAGCGAGGGCGAAGCTCGCACTGAGGCTTACGCCCATCATGAGTTTGATGTGGTTATTCATGTGTTTCCTCTCGTTGTGCACAGGAATGTGCGGTAGGTCGTGAGGGATTAGATGCCTTTAGGGGAGGCGGCCCGTCCGAGGACAGCAGCCAGGTAGTCGATCAACAGCGCCAGCGAGGCCACCATGACCACCCCGGTGATCAGGGTCGGATCTCGGTTGAGCTGGATACCTTGCACGATGAAATACCCGAGGCCGCCGGCGCCGTAGAAGGTGGCGAGCGAGGCTGTCCCGACGTTGATGATGAGTGCGGTGCGGATCCCGGCGAGCATGACCGGGACGGCGAGGGGCAACTCCACCCGAGTGAGGATCTGCGCCGGTGACAGACCCATGCCGCGGGCGGCCTTGATCACGTTCTCGTCGACTTGTTGCAGCCCGACCATGGTGTTGCGCAGGATCGGCAAGGCGGAGTAGGCCACGAGGCCGACGACGACGGAGTTGAAGCCGATCCCGAACCAGAGGACGACGATGGTGATAAAACCGAACGAGGGGATGGCCTGGCCGGCGTTGCCGAGCCCAAGAATCAGCGGGGTGACCCTCCTAAACGCGGGTCGAGTGACCGCAATACCAGCCGGTATGGCAATGAGCACCACCAGAATCGTCGACACGAAGGTCAGATTCAGATGCTGCCTTAGCCCCTTCCAAAGCTTGTCGGCAGTCAGCGTTCGCTCTTCGATCGAGTCCAACTCGAGGGAATTCACCCATAAGTAGGTGGCCAGCAGCACCGCGACGATGAAGATGGGCATGCCGAGCCTGCTGACCTGGGCCCACGTCCGTCCGGCCTGGCTGGTCCTGGGGGCGACCTCGGGAACCGTGGCTATGGTCATCAGCTGCCCCCCGGCTCGTAGTTCTTCTGCGCTAGATAGAACTGCGCGCTGTCGTCGCGCATGATGCGCACCGACGACATGATCGTCTCCATGTCCACGATGCCCTGATAGACGCCCTCGCCGTTGATCACGATGGCGCATCCAGCGTTGGAGATGATCAGTTCGTTGAGCGCATCCGAGAGCGTGGCGTGGGGCTCGACGGTGGCGCTCGCGGCCAATCCGGCCCGGTTCAGGCTGCCACGGCCGGCCTCGCGCAACGCCTGAGCGCCGACCCACCGGGCAGGGCGACCTTTGTCATCCAGCAGCAGCATCGCCGACCATGGGGAGGCGTTGAGACGTTCCAACAGGTTGACCGGATCACTACCCAACCCGCCGGTCGGAGCATCCGTAGCCATGTCTATGTCGCGGATGCGGGTGAGGTTCAACCGCTTCAGGGAAGCTCCCGCGCCGATGAAGTCCGAGACGTATTCGTCGGTCGGGTTCGTGAGGAGCTCCTCTGGGGAAGCGAACTGGGCGATGTGCGACTGGTCCTTGAGGACCACGATGCGGTCGCCCATCTTGATGGCCTCGTCGATGTCGTGCGTGACGAAGACGACGGTCTTCTGGATTTGCGCCTGCAGGCGCAGGAACTCGTTCTGCAAACGATCGCGGGTGATCGGGTCGATCGCTCCGAACGGCTCGTCCATCAACATGACAGGTGGGTCGGCAGCCATGGCGCGAGCCACTCCCACGCGCTGGCGCTGCCCGCCGGAGAGCTCTTTGGGGTAGCGCCCGCGGTACATGTCGGGGTCCATACCGACCAGGCCCAACAGTTCGTCGACCCGCTCGGAGATTCGGTTCTTCTTCCACCCGACGAGACCGGGCACCGTGCCGATGTTCTCGGCTAGCGTGCGGTGAGGGAAGAGTCCGGTGGACTGAATGACGTATCCCATCCGCCGGCGTAATTCGTCGGGGTCGGACTTGGTGACGTCTTCACCTTCAAGAATGATGCGGCCTGAGCTGGGCTCGATGAGTCGGTTGATGAGTTCCATCGAGGTGGTCTTGCCGCAGCCCGAGGGGCCTACGAAGACGACGATTTCACCCTTGGCGATCGACAGGTTCAACTTGTCGACCGCGGGCACGTCTTGCCCCGGGAAGGTCTTGCTGAGTTCGTCCAACTCGATCATGGCGGGCGCAGTGGCACCACCGTCGTCGGGTTCGGAGTGGTCTTGGGTATGGGAGTGGGTGGTGGTCACCGGATACCTCGCGATGTCGTCAGTCGGCGGACAAGAATGAAGAAGGCGTCGAGCAGCAACGCAAGAACGATCGTGGCGAGCGTGCCGCCATAGACCAGATTGTCAGCGCCAGGGGAGCCCAGCGAGCGCAGGCCGCGGAAGATCTCGGTGCCTAAACCAGGGCCACCGACTATGGCGGCGATGGCAGCAATGCCGACCACGACCTGGGTGGAGACCCGCACGCCGGTCATGATGACCGGCCAAGCCAGCGGCAACTCAATGCTGAACAGTCGCCGCCAATGACCTACGCCCATGCCTCGCGCGGACTTGGTGATGGCCGGATCGACCGAAGCGAGACCGGCGATGGTGTTCCCGATGATGGGTAGCAGCGCATACAGCGTCAGGGCCGCGATTGCCGGGTTCTGGCCGAGTCCGAAGATGGGGACGAAGAGTCCGAAGAGCGCCAGCGACGGGATCGTCAACATGACCGACGCCGAAGTCACAATCAGGGGTCGGACAGTGGAATTGCGGTGGGCCAACACGCCCGCCGGGATACCGATCAAGATCGCTAGAGCCATCGAGATCACCACCAGCTGAAGGTGTTCTATGCTCAGCTCGAGCAGGTTGTCTAAATTTCGAGATAAATAGTCTCCAAAGTTCACGGGTCTCCAAGCGTCAGCACACCTGCTCCATCCATCACAGGCGTGGTCGTGTGGTTACCCAGCAGGGACACGACCCCGCTTCCTCAGGACCTTGAAAGGTCAATCAAGCACGGCTAGCGCCCGTGGTCAACCATGGGGTCGGTTTGCGTTTCAATACGATAACGACTCGCGTCGAAGCCTTGACTACCTCGTATTGGTAGCGTTTTCTTACTATTTTGCCCAATGCGAAAGTGGGGCACTTGGGTGTGTAATGGGGTGTTTGGGGATAGCGTAGCGGCTCGTGGACATCGCTGATTTCAGCCTCGACGCCTTCTCACTGAGCGGCAAGTGTGCACTCGTCACAGGCGGCAACTCAGGGCTAGGTCGAGCCTTCAGCGTGGCCTTAGCCCGGGCAGGCGCTGACGTCATGGTGCCCGCTCATATCGCCGACGACGGCGCCACCGAAGCAATGATCACCGACAGCGGCGGCCGCTACGAGTTTCTGCGAGCCGACCTCACCGCGACGGGGGAGTGCGAGCGGGTGGTGAAGCACTGCGTTGACGAGTTCGGGGGCCTCGACATCTTGGTGAATTCGGCCGGGATCTGCCTGTCCGCAGGGCCAGAGGACTTCGACCGCGAGCAGTGGGACCCGATGGTGGCCGTCAACCTCACCGCCGGATTCGAGATGGCCCGGCACGCCGGCATACACATGCGGTCGGTCGGCGGGGGGAAAATCGTCAATATCGCGTCGCTCTTCTCCTACCTCGGCGGTCGCACCTCCCCGGCGTATGCCGCCACGAAAGCGGGCATCGTCGGCTTCACCCGTGCCTATTGCGATGACCTGGCCGAATACGGCATACAGGTCAACGCCATCGCCCCCGGCTACTTCGTGACCGCCCTGACGACCGCGACCCGCTCCAACGAGGAGACCAACCGGCGGGTACTCGAGCACATCCCGGCGGGGCGCTGGGGTGACCCTGCTGATCTGATGGGGGCAGTCGTATTCCTTGCCTCCCGCGCCAGCGACTACGTCAACGGCCAAGTGTTGGTCGTCGATGGCGGCTATCTCGTTCGCTAGTACCAGTTCCGTTAACAATCCCGCAGAAGAGGACACCTGATGGTTGCAACGCAGTCGGCCTTGACCCGCGAGCAGGTCGTGGCTGCCGTCACCGATCTGCTCGGCGAAGCGGCGGTCGAGACTACGGACGCGAGGCTCCGTGAAGTTAGTGTCGACCGCTTCCACAAGTATGAGGCGGTGCACGGCATCTTCAACGGGCCGTTTCCCGCGCTGATCGCCTACCCCGAGAGCACCGAACAGGTCGCGCAACTCCTGGAATTTGCCGAGCGCGAGCGGGTGGCGGTCGTGCCCCGCACCGGAGGCACCGGCACCGAGGGCGGGCTCGAGACGGCAGTGGCTGACAGCATCGTGATCGACGGCTCCCGGATGAACGCCGTGGTCTGCATCGACGAGGCCAACATGATGGCGACCGCGCAGTGCGGGGTGCCGCTGCGCGAGATCGAGGACCAACTTCGCGCGCGGGGCCTGACCACCGGGCACTCGCCCCAATCTCAGCCCATCGCCCAAATGGGAGGGTTGGTGGCCACGCGCTCGATCGGCCAGTTCTCCACGCTCTACGGCGGCATCGAAGACATGGTCATCGGACTCGAAGCGGTGCTGCCTGGCGGTGAAGTGGTACGAATCAAGAACGTCCCGCGCCGTGCGGCCGGCCCAGATATTCGGCACATCATCATCGGCAACGAGGGGGCGCTCGCCTACATCACCGAGGTCACGGTGCAGGTGTTCCGCTACGAGCCAGGCGCCGCGAGGTACGTGGGGCTGCTCGTCCCCGACTTCGCGGAGGCCATCGGCCTGCTCCGCGAAGTCATCGTCGCCGGATATCGTCCTGCCGTGGCCCGGGTCTATTCGCCACAAGACGCTCGGCAGCATTTCCCCGACCATCCCCAGGACCAAAACTTGGTGGTGTGGAGTGCCGAAGGGCCCGCGCCCATTGTGGACGCCACGATCACAGCGATTGGCAGCATCGCGGCCGCGGTTGCACACACGCCGGTTGCCGCCGAGCGCATCGCCGCTTGGTTCGAGGGATTGAACTGGGGCCCGGAAAAGATCGAAGCCGAAAAGACAGATATGTTGCGAGACAACCGATTGGGATACACCACGGAGGTCTCCATAGATTGGTCGCGGGCCGGCGATCTCTACGATCTCGTGATGTCGCGCATTACCGACAATTTCCCTTTTGTCGAAGACCTCCACCTCTTAGGTGCGCATTCTTCACATTCGTATCAAACCGGTACGAATCTCTATTTTGTGTACGACTACTCGATTCGATGCGCACCTAGCGAGGAGCTGGCGAACTATCACTCGCCGCTGAACGCGATCATCGTGGAAGCCGCCCTGGAGTTGGGCGGCTCGATGGCGCACCACCACGGCGTCGGCAAGTACCGCACCCCGTGGATACGTCAAGAACACGGCAGCGCGTATGCGTTGTTGCGCGGGCTCAAAGATGCCTTCGACCCGGTGGGCATCATGAACCCGGGCACGATCTACCCGCTCGATGAGTGGCCTCCCGCCCCGCCGTGCGCAATTGATGGGTAACACGGCATGACCTCCCTGCGTCGCTCGGGTCTGATCCTCGCCATCGACGGTGGATCGCAGAGCACCAAGGTCACGATCTTCGACTCCACAGGGGTCGTCCAGGGACAGGGCCGAGCGCCGCTGCGACCTTCGGCCTTGGGGGCCGGGGGCTCGGTGGTTCACCCTGACGACGATCTGTGGGACTCGCTCTGTGCCGCTATCCGTAGGGCGCTAGGGGACGCCGCCGTTGCGGGCGACGCCATCGATGCGCTCGGGTTATGCAGCATTCGCTACTGCCGGGCGATGCTCGATGAGACCGGCGCACTGGCCGAGCCGGTGCTGAGTTGGATGGACGACCGGGTGTCCGCGCCGGTCCGCGACCTGGACCCCAAGGTGGCAACGATCGCCAGCGCTGCCGGCTATCTCACTGTGCGGCTGACCGGGCAACGCCGAGACAGCGCTGCTGCATACAAAGGAATGTGGCCGATTGCGGAAGACGGGCTGAGTTGGTCCGAGGTCGACGAAGACTTCGCCTCCACCGGTATGCCGCGTCGCCTGTTGCCGGAACTCGTGCCGCCCGCGGGTTTGCTGGGTGAGGTCACCGCTGCTGCGGCCGAGGCCACCGGTCTCGCCCAGGGATGCCCGGTGTTTGCCACGGCCAACGACAAGGCCGTCGAAGCCCTAGGCGCCGGATTGTCCGCAGCGACGGATGCGGCTTCCGGAGGCCAGGTGGTCTTGCTTTCACTGGGCACCTACATCGCCTCGACGACGTCGGGGGACCGGGCGTCCTTGCACCCGGCAGCCAATGGCCCGGATACCTGGGTCAACTCCGCGTCGGTGCCCGGTGACGTGTTGTACGAGAGCAAGGGCATTCGGCGGGGCATGTGGACCGTGACGTGGTTGCGCAACCTGGTCAGTTCGTCTGGCAACAACGACCCGATAGCCACCCAGGCCTGGCTCGAACACGGCGCGAGCACACTCCCCCCAGGCGCCGAAGGGCTGTTCGTCGTGCCCGACTTCTTGGCGGGACCGGACGGCCCTGATCGCCGGGGCAGCATCCTCGGCTTGGCCGGTCAACACGGAGCTCACCACCTGCACCGGGCAGTGCTCGAAGGCATCGCGCTGACCATGCGAGCTCACGCCTTCGCCATGATCGAAGCGCTGGGCATCGAGTCTGCGCGGGTGGTGGTCACCGGCGGTGGTGCCGTGTCCGACCTGATGATGCAGATCGTCGCCGATTCGTGGGGCGTGAAGGCAACCCGCGCTGGTATGCCGGATGCTGCCGGTCTGGGGGCGGCCATCTGTGCGGCGGTGGGCGCAGGCACGCACCCCGACTTCCCGACCGCCATCGAGGTGATGGTCAGCCAAGGGCGGGAATTCGCGCCCGATCCGTCGGAGGTCGCGGCTTATCGCGGCATCGCTGCCAGGTACGACAGCCTGACCGGCTTTACCGACCCGATGTATCGCCACCTGGCCGCAACTCAATCTGGCGCAGTTCAACCGTGAAGATCGGCAACATCGCCTGAGTGAGCGGCCCGATCGCTACCGCATACAACACGGTGCCGAGCCCGGCTGTCCCGCCGAGGATGAAACCGACGATGACCACAGTAATTTCTATGCTGGTGCGCACGAGTCGGATCGAGCGGCCGCTGACCCTTGCGAGGCCGGTCATCAGGCCGTCACGGGGGCCGGGCCCGAGTTGTGCGCCGACGTACAGCGCCGTTGCGACGGCGTTAAGCACGATGGCAGCCAACAGCAGGGGTATGCGGATGGCCAACGAGTCCAGGTCGGGCGTGAGATAGAGCGTGAGGTCCGCCGACAGCCCCACAAGAAAGGCGTTGGCAATGGTGCCGACGCCGGGTCGTTGTTTCAGCGGGATCCAGATCAGCAGCACCACCAACGAAACCAGGATGGTCATCACACCGAACGAAGTCGGCACGTGCTGGATGATGCCGACGTGCAACACGTCCCAGGGGATGAGCCCCAGACTCGCGCGGATCACCAGGGCCATTGAGGCGCCATACAAGAACAGGCCGATCAGGAGTTGCGCCAACCGCCGGGGCAGCCGCCCGGCGCGCAGTTGCTCGATGGGGCCGAGGTTCGCGAGTTGTCGACGTTGGGTCTCGCTGTCAGGTGTAGCCACAGAGCCGATTGTGCTCCGAATTGGCCCGCACCAAAAGGTCCAATTCGCCAAAGGTGGCCTCAATCCACACCGACAAGGCGGCGCTTGCATCGTCTTAGTGCCAAATGCTCGCCCTATATGCCGATCATCGGGACATAAACCGATGCAATCGAGGGTCAGCGGCTCAGTCAGCCTCAAGCAAGTGCATATCGTCCATGCGGGCGGCTCGCCGATCAAAGGTCAGGGTATGGGTGCAGCCAGCCGCCCGACCGATGTGCGCGATCACAGCGTCGGCAAAATCGACGCCGTTCTCCCGAGCGTTCAGCGCCGCGCTCACGACGTCGAGCTGGTCAATCCGGAGTTCTCGGGTGTCAGCCAAGCGGGCTATGACGTCGGCGGCATCCTCAGCGTTCATTCCGTAGGCGCGATTGAGCACCCAGTGAATTTCGACAAGCGTGACGAGGCTGATGAAGCCTTGCTCGCCCTCAGTGAGGGTGCTGATCGCGGCGGAGGCGGCCTGCGACTGTGCCGGATCGTCCTGAACGAGATACCTGATGATGATGGTGGTATCGAGACCGATCATCGAGACCCACTCATCATGGCGACCCTGAAGCGGCACCCGCAGCGATGGCTTTGTCCATGTCATCGAGCGCGACGGGACGCTTTGGCGCAGGAACACACCCTGCAAGCTCTGAGACGGAACCCTTGACGGGCCGCAGTTCATAGCCGCCCGATCTGGCGGGGGCAAAGGCCACCCGAGACCCGGCATGCAGGCCAAGCGCGCGGCGCACCTCGGCCGGAATGGTGATTTGCCCCTTGGACGTGAGAGTTGCTGCGACCATGACTTCTCCTTACCTTGAGTAAGGAGACGATATCACCAACGTAGACGCCAGACGTGGCTGTCGGTGTTCATATCCCGGAAGGTCACGACGAGGAAGCTTTGGCTTCTTCCCTTTCCTTCTTACCCTTCTTCGCCGCCGGCCCAAAGATGACGAGCCCCCCGATGACGGCCACCAGGAAGAGGACCGTCATACCCAGCAGGAGGGGCCACGGGCCGAAGTTGTAGATCAACGGAACCGCCGCAGCCGTGACGAGGCCGCCACCAAAGAACGGCTCAAAGACCAGTTGCTTGTATCCGAACGCTTCGAAGGCGGGACTCTCGGCATCTGGGTCGACGATGCGCATCAAGATCAGGCCGGTCGCGGTGACACCCATCGACTGACCGAAGTCGCCGATCCCGCGCTCAAACCAGTAGTGCGGCATGATCTTGGGAGCGAGCCAGAGGAACATTCCGACGTTGAACGCGATGCCTGCCACACACAGGATCAGGAACGACGAAATGTTGGATCCTATGGCCTCCAGCGACAAGGTCGCCAACGCGCTGATGATCAAGAAGTCCAGAGCCAGCCCCTGGATGCGCAGCATCATCTGCGGGTCGATCAGTCGATCTGCCCCCAGCCGCTCAGCGACCAACTGCACCACGACCCCGCCCAGCATGGCCAGCGGAAACAGTGGCACGAACTCGAAAATCTCGATGGTGTCGGCCCAGAAGGTCTGCTCGACCCACTGCAAGCCTTCCAAAATCAGCCACCCGATCAGGATCGACAGTGCCACGATCGAGGCGTGCAACGACAGCGGCTCAACGGAGGCCGGGCGCGAGGTCAGCTCACCAGCGGGGTAGTGCTCGTCTTCGGCGTAGAGGCCCTTCTGCTCATCGATGGACGCCTTGGCGTCACCTTTGAGGATCTCGGTCTTCCCGGTGCGGACCCCCCAGTTGATCAGTACGATGCCGATCAAGATGCCGCCGACCACCCCGACGGTGGCGATGCCGATAGCGATGTCGGCGCCATCTGCGTAGCCCAATTCTTCGAGGGTGCCGCGCATACCGGCCGCTGTGCCGTGACCGCCTTCAAAACCAATCTCAAGTAACGCTCCGACCATAGGCTCTGCCGCAAAGATGGGAACGAGCACCGCCACCGCGAGCAGCAGGGCAATGACGTATTGGCCCGACCCGAGGGCGATGCCGAGAGATAGCTGGGGTCCTACCAACGTGGCGGCGCGTTTAGGGCTGGGAAGTTTTTGCCCGAGGAAGAGCGTCGCGAACACGATGCTGATCAAGATCCCCGGCAGAGGTCCCCATACCGAGAGCATGTCGGCGGTGAAGATGCCGTTCTCCGGCCCGCCTAGTTTTCCGAGGACCTGTGGCCCGAGGAAGAGCAACAGGAAGCCACCGATGATCGAGCTCGGTAGAAAGAGTTTTTGCACCGCAGGGGTTTTGACGCGGATGATTTTGCCGATGAGTAGGAAGATCCCCAAGACGAGGATCGCAAAACCGACGGTGCCAGCAGACATGGCGAAACTCATTTCCTCGGGTAAGGAAACCCTCCCAGCAAATTCTCAGGTCGGCAACAGCAAGAGAGTTAGCGCGAGGCGCGGCGCGGCGTGAGGTGTATGCCGGCCAGCATGCAGCGCACGGATCCGCCAGCGAGCTCGATGGTCGGCACGTCGACCGGCACGATCCGACAGCTGCGCTCGATGACCTCGACCTGCTCGGCGTCGAGGCTGCGGTGGGCCCGCCTCGACATCACCAGGATCCGCCCCGAAGGGCTCTGCAGCTCGATGGCGTTTCCGGCGAAGTCCAGGATCTGGTCGCTACGCAACGCAATAAGGTCGCGACCGGAGTCTTCGATGGCTTCGACCACGGCAGTCCGGCGCTGCTCGTCGGGGATCATTTCGATGCCGACCATCGCAAACGCGGTGCCGATGCACATCATGACGTTAGTGTGATAAATCGCTTGGCCGGTTGAGTCCACGGCATCAAAGACCAAAGATTCGTAGCCGAAACGCGTGCAGAAGCGCTCGAGCGCCATCGAATTGGCCCGGTTCGATCGCGCTGCAAACACCAATCGGCTGGTGTGGTCCAACACCATCGCCCCGGTGCCCTCAAGGAAGATGTTGTCGTATTCAAGACCAGAGAAGTCGCTGACGTCTTGGACCCGATATTCGCGCTTGAGCATCTCGATGATGTCGCTGCGGCGCTCGATCCGCCGACTCTCCGAGTGCATCGGATAGATCGCGACGTAGCCGCCGGCGTGCGTGGAGAACCAGTTGTTCGGGAAGACGCAGTCGGGGTGGGTGGCGCTTTCGTTCTCGAAGACATACACCCTTACACCGGTCCCGCGCAGCGTTTCGGCGACTCCGCTCACCTCGGCGTAGGCATCGGCGGCGATCTGCTCAGCGTCGCGGCTGGGGTCCAACGACTGAAAGGCGTTATCGACCGCCGTAGCGGGGTTGGGCGTGAAGTGACGCGGGCGGATCAGCACGACTGCCGGTGGGGCTTGAGACGACATTGCGCCAGTATGCGGCACACGCACCCCCGCGCGGCAGCGCCTCAGGCGTGGCGGGTTGCCGCCTGCCTGAAGGTGTTGCGGGCGGAGGCGAACGGACCCGTCCGGTGGGCCAGATCGACCAGCAGCGGAGCGAATTCCGCAGAGAAACTCACGCTGGCTTCCAGCGGCAGCAACGACGGAAGGTTGTCGATGGCGATGACGTCGAGTGAGATCGGTGCGCCGTCGTCAAGGGAGTTGTCCGGAGCCTCGAAGCGCCTGCTCGGTTCGTCCCACGTGGTGACCGAGCGGTTCAGGGGCAGCACGTTGTTCGCTGACGTCACGTCGCAGGTGACATCGCCGATGACCCGCAACACACGACCCGGCGTGGAGACGTCATCGAGGGTCACAAAGGGCTCTTGCGGTCGATGGCTGACGACGCAGTTAATCATCACTTCGTGATCCAGCAGGCGTGCTTTGTCCAGGCTGACGGTGTCCTTCACGCCCCACCTCGTGGCTTCCCACCCGGCGCTAGCCAGCGCGTCGACGGCACCTCGGCCACTGCGGCCGCGGGCACCGATGACCAGCGACGAGCCGGTTGGGGCGCAGTGATCACGGACGTCTTGGTCCATCTGAGCCCGCGTGGTCGGCGCCAGCGGCCCGGTCAGCGCGTCGTGCGCCTGCAGCAGGGCCAAGGACGCACCGACGTATCCCGCCCAATAGCCGAAGGCCACCACGCGGCGCCCGTTAACGGTCAGATACTCGACGTCGAGCAGTTCGCCGCCGCCTCGCTCGAATCGGTCCAGCAACTCGACGGCTCCGTCTTGGCCCTTGTAGGCGTGGGCAAAGAAGATGTGGGTATGCCGCAGCTCGGCGGGCTCCGCAGGCAGTTCCTTGATGCCGACGATGTATGCATTGGCTGGGGCGTCCACCCACGATCCAGTGTCGGCAATGGCCGCGCCAGCCTCGGCATACTCGGCGATGTCGAAGACCCGCTGATCGGAGCGTTCGACGGTGAGCTTCGCGCCGTCGGCGATCAGGGTCGCCCCGTCACCGGGGGTGATCGGCGCCCGGCGCTCGGTGGCTCGCACCTCGGCACGCATCCATAGGTGTATGCCGGTCAGGCGCTGCTCTGCAGGGCTCGTCTCATTCACTCCGACACCCTAAGGTGCGTGCCCGCTGAACGTGACCCGTCGGGGTCGCGGCTGGCACATGGAGGGCGAGCCGTATCGTCCATAGCCAGGTGTCGGCTGGATGATCAATGAGTGTGATGCGAAGGGGTTGAGGGTCATCTGGGATGTGGTGATTGTCGGGGCCGGTCCAGCCGGGGCCAGCGCGGCGTTGGGTGCTCTGACCCAGCAGCCGGGCGCGAGGGTCCTGATGCTCGACCGCGCGCCGATCGGCCGGGATAAGTCGTGCGGGGACGGCATCGCACCGCATGCGATCGACACGCTGAGGGCGATTGGTGGGCCGACAACATTCCCCGGGCATCCGCCGATCCCGACCTTGGAACTGCGCAATGGCGCTCGCGGGGTCACGCGTCAGATGCGGCGGCCAGCTCTGGTGGTGCCTAGGGCGAGGTTCGACGCGGCCATCGCGACCTCGGCTCTTGAGGCAGGCGCGGAGCTGATGAAATGCCAGGTCCGCGCGGTGGAGCAGCGCAAGGGGGTGGTGTTGATTAACGGAGAGATCGCCGCGCGCACCCTCATCGCCGCTGACGGCGCGCACTCCACAGTCCGTCGCCTGGCTAGTGAACAACCTGCCGGCGGACAGCCCGTGGCCCGCGGCAGAGTCGCAATGGCCCTGCGGGGGTATGCGCCTACGCCGCCTGGCCGGGCCGGTCGCCAAGTCATTGAGTTCGGTCAGAGCCGACAGCCTTCATACGCCTGGAGTTTTGACCGAGGTGATGGGTGGGCCAATATCGGATACGGCGAAGTGGTGCATCGTGGCCGGCGTCGCGTGCCGTTGTCGAAAGCTCCGCTGTCCAAGACGCTGATGATCGAGCAGATTGAAGCCATGCTGCCGGGCAGTACGGCGGGGGCGGAGCAGTGGCTGGGCCATCACCTTCCCTTATCGGCTCGACACTTCACACACCCCAGTGGGCCCATCTTGTATGCCGGGGATGCTGCCTCGTTGATTAATCCGTTGACGGGGGAGGGCATCTATTACGCCATCGCTACGGGCGCGATCGCCGGAGTGTGCGCTGCACGAGAGGGCGTCTCGACGGCGGCGTCGCGGATCTATCGCAGCGCAGTGCGTCGGTTGCTAGGCCCACACTTGGCCACCACAGCGACCGTGGCGCGCGCCGTCGAGATCCCTGGGGTGTTGGACGCCGGGTTGCGCGCCGCGAAGGCTGAGCAGGGTGCCTTTGACGATCTCGTCGAAATGGGCCTCGGGCGGGGAATGCTGACCACCCGGTTGGCTGCTGGTTTGGTCACCGAAAGCGTTCACCGCCAGGGGATATGAGGCTTCTCGAGCGCCCGGGATTGCACTGGGGTATCTTGAGCGTTTACGTTGTAACCCCAACTTTAGGAGACAGAATGAGCAAGCTCACCATGGCCGCAGCAGCTGGCATTGGATACGTCCTCGGAGCCCGCGCTGGCCGCGACCGCTACGACGCCCTGAGCGAGAAGGCCGAATCCCTATGGAACAACCCGAAGGTGCAAAAGGGAGTTCAGAAGGGCAAGAAGCAGGCCGAAGCGAAGGCCGACGAAATGTCATCTGACGGCACTGAGTCCAGCCTGAGCGGTCTCGGCGGTGACTCTTCCGACACGTCGGACTTCAACAATGTCTGAGGCTATGAAGCCGAGTGTCGAGAGCGCCTCCACAGGCGAGTTGATGGCTCGTCTTTCGGAGCAGACCTCGACGCTCATTCGTGACGAAATGCGTCTTGCCCAGGCCGAGATGTCCGCCAAGGCCAAGCATGCCGGGACCGGTATCGGCATGTTCGGCGCTGGAGGGATCTTGGCGCTAATGGGTCTCGGTGCTGCGGTCGCCACGATGATCATCTCGCTCGCTTTGGTTTTGCCGATGTGGGCATCTGCGCTCATCGTGACCGTGGCCCTGCTGGCGTTGGCTGGCATCGCCGCGCTGCTGGGCAAGAAGCAGGTCGAGCAGGCCAAGCCCACCCCGGAACGCACCGTCGCCAACGTCAAACAAGACGTTGCCGCTGTGAAGGAGCATGCCGCCAAATGAGCACTGAGAGCACGACTGACGAGCAAGGCCAGGCGCCGGCGGAGTCGAAGGACCCGGATCAGATCGAAGCCAAAATTGAGGCCGACCGGGCCGAGTTGGCCAAGACTGTCGATGCGCTGAGCGCCAAGCTCGACGTGAAGTCGCAGGCCCAAGAGCGCCTCGCCGAGGTCAAAGCGAAGGCACAGACTACGATCCAGGAGCCCGAAGCACGCGCCGACGCCTTAAAGCAGGCTGCCCCCGTGCTAGCCGGAATCGCCGCCGTGGCGGTGTTGATCGGCATACTTCGCCGCGTGGCCCACACGTGATGATGGGCTCGTCAAAGAAAGAGAAACTGTCCAAGAGCGAGAAAGCCGCCAAGCGGGATAGTGCGACTAAAGAGCGCATCGCCCGCGACGAGGCTGCTCAGGGGGCGTCGTCAGAAAAAGCTGACAACTCGGTGTCCCTCACCAAGGCTGAAGACGCAAGAGACGCTCCGCACCCCGAAGCCGACTCCAAGCCGGACATCGGCGAGGTCAAAGGCCCGACGTGGAAATACACAGCCCGTAAGACACTGCGTGAGTTTACGAACGACGAGTGCACGGACCTAGCCGCAGCGCTGACGTACTTCGCAGTCTTGGCGCTCTTTCCAGCGATCATCGCAATCTTGTCGCTCCTAAGCCTCGTGGGTGATCCGAAAACCACCGTCGATGAAGTGATGAAGATTGTCGGTGATGTGGGCGGTGATTCCATCGTTAAAACCATCAAGCCAACGGTGTTGAGCCTCGCCACCTCGACCGGGGGAGGGATCGCCCTCATCATCGGTCTCGCCACGGCGTTGTGGTCGGCCTCCGGGTTTGTTATGGCCTTTAGCCGGGGCATGAACCGTGTCTACGAGATCGGTGAAGGCCGTCCGGTGTGGAAATTGCGCCCGGCGATGCTCTTGGTCACGCTGGTCTTGGTGATTATGGTTGTCCTTATCGCCCTGATGCTCGTCGCCTCTGGCGGCATCGCCCAGTCCATTGGTGACGCCATCGGCTTGGGCTCCACTGCGGTCATGGCGTACCAAATCGCCAAATGGCCGATCATTCTGATCTTGGCCATTGTGACGGTGGCGCTGTTGTACTACTTCACACCTAACGTGAAGCAGCCGAAGTTCCGATGGATCAGTGTCGGAGCGATTTTCGCCATCGTGGTGTGGATCCTCGCCTCGGTCGCATTCGGCTTCTACGTCGCCAACTTCTCCAGTTATGCCAGCACCTATGGCTCGCTGGCGGGGGTCATCATCTTCTTGCTGTGGCTCTGGATCACCAACATCGCGCTGCTGTTCGGCGCTGAGTTGGATGCCGAATTGGAGCGCTCACGTCAGCTCCAGGGCGGCATCGAGGCAGAAGAAAACGTGCAGCTTCCAGCACGTGACACCTCGAAGATTGAGAAGGCCGAAGCCAAAGAGGCCGAGGACATCAGGAAGGGTAAAGCGTTGCGCGAGAGCGCAGGCGAGACCGACGAACTCGAGGAAGCAAGAAGTTCGAGGCGCTGATAGACCGCCCGCAAGACTGTCGCAAGAGTTGCTGTTGCGGCCGGCCCGGACGGGTGTACGTTTACAAGGTAAATCCCCCACTCATACTCGCAAGGAGTTCAGATGGTCAACACGGATCAGATGCAAGCACTCTTGGACAATGGCGGAGTTGTCGTTGACAACGACGGCGACAAGGTCGGCAAAATTGGCCAGGTCTACCTCGACGACCAATCAGGCGACCCGGAATGGGTCACCGTGAAGACCGGTTTGTTCGGCACTTCGGAGACCTTCGTCCCGCTGTCGTCGGCCGACATTCAAGAGAACGAGATTCGCGTGCCTTTCGACAAGGCGACGATCAAGGATGCCCCCCGGATGGACGACGCCGAGGGGCATCTGTCGCCTGAGCAGGAAAGCGAGCTCTTCCGGTACTACAGCGTGGACGGCAATAGCGACACGCGCGACCACGAGACGGTGGTAGCCGGAGATCACGATGGCGAGCACCGTGGCACGAAAGACCATGTGGACATGGATGGCACCGATACTCGTGACGGTGAGTTCGAGCACAGCGAAGCGACTCACGGAACCGATGGTGTGGTCGAAGAAGGTCGTCCCCGCGATCACGACCACAACGACGACGGGATGGTCCTCTCCGAGGAGCAGTTGCGTGTCGGCACCGAGAAGGTCGAGACCGGCAAGGCGCGTCTTCGCAAGTACGTCGTCACCGAGAACGTGACGAAGACTGTCCCGGTAGAGCGCGAAGAGGTCCGCCTTGAGCGTGAGCCCATCGCCGAGGGCGACACCGTCGGGGCCGACGGTGACATCGGCGACGCCGAGCAGGAAGTCGTTCTGACCGAAGAGCGCGTTGTGGTCAGCAAGGAGTCGGTGCCGGTCGAGCGCGTCAGCCTCGACACCGAGACGGTCACCGACCATGAAGAGGTTAACGAAGAGGTTCGCAAGGAAGAGGTCGAGGCCGACATCCCCGACGCGACCGACACCTCGCGCGACGACCGCTAAGGACACATCATGAGCACGCCACTTGGCGACGGCTCGAACGAGGGACGCCCCCGTCGCGATGACTCGATGGACACCGGCTACACAGCCGAACGTCCGGAAAATCGACGCGACGGGGGCGTCCCCGTGCGCGAACCCGAAGGAGAGATTGACCGCGATGCAGACACTGTGCGCTTTAGGCAGCGGGACAGCGTCCGCGCATTTGAGGTAGATGATCGCGCTACGTCGGACACCACCGACTTCGAAGCGGGTCACGAGAGGTTCGGCGGCATTAAATGGGGGTCGGCGTTCTTCGGCTGGCTCACCGCCACCGGTGCCATCGTCTTCCTTGCTGCCATGGCTGCGGGCATCGGCGCTCTTGTGGAGCAGAACACGAGCACCAACCTCGAAGAGATCTCTCAAGATCCGCAATCGGCCGGCATTGTCGGCGGTGTGGTGTTAGGCCTGATCCTATTTATCGGCTATTTCTGCGGTGGCTATGTCGCCGGACGGATGGCACGGTTTGATGGGGTCCGTCAGGGTGTCGCTGTGTGGGTCTGGGCCCTCATCATGGCTGCCCTCTTCGCCGGGCTGGGTTTCCTCGCAGGTGATCAATTCGATGTCGGCTCACAGCTCAGCGGACTCCCGAGTCCGCCCGTCGACGGATCTGATCGCACCATGACAGCCTGGATAGTAGGAGTGTCGGTAGTACTTCTGGCGCTCCTCTCGGCCATCCTCGGCGGCAAGGTAGGGATGCGATTCCACCGCAAGGTGGATCAGGCCAGTGTGACGGCGTATTAGTTCACCCTGTGAGATGAATAACCACGCGAGAGGCCGGCTTCACCAATGTGGGTGTGGCCGGCCTCTGTGGTTTCCCACAGTGGCGCTATCTGAGTCGTGTGTCACAGTGGATTGTGAATGTGGTCTCACCATGACGAAGTGGACGGATGGAAGGGCAACATGACACTGCAGGTGGTCGATTCGCATTCGGAATCGTTAAAGAAGTTAACCCGTCAACGGGTCGTTGATGCCGCCCTCGAGTTTATGGATGAGCACGGCCCTCAGGCGTTGACCATGCGCAAATTGGGCGCAGAGCTAGGTGTCGAGGCGATGGCGATATACCGCTATCTGCCCGGCCGGGAGGCGTTGCTCGAAGCGGTCATCGCCGAAATTCTCGAAGGCTTGCACGGGCGCCTCGATGATCGGCTGACTCACACGTGGCAGGGCTACCTCCAGGCATACGCCCACGAAGTCCGTTCGATCGCGATCGTCCACCCCCAGGTGTTCCCCCTGGTAGCGACCAAGCATCCCGCCGCGCCCTGGTTGCGACCCCCGTTGCGCAGCATCGAACTGGTAGAGGATTTTCTGTCGACCTTGTCACGTCACGGCTTCAGCGATACCCATGTTGCCGAAACGTACCGGGCGTTCACCAGTTTCTTGCTGGGTCACCTGCTGCTCGAATGCGGCATCAGGGGTGCCGACACCGGCCCCATCGGTGAGCCATTGGACGAGGGTGGGTCGCAGGTTCCCAACGGTGACGGCGACTCAGGTCTCGTGAACGCGCCGACCATTCGCCGGTTGCGGACGGTGCTCAGCGAGGACCACGCCGAGGCCGAGTTCGAGATGGCCGTCGAGGCCCTGCTGGATCGCATCGAAATGTCAATCTCTCAGTAGCGGCCAGTTCGACGAGCGTACTTGCGTCGGCTCGTGACGTTTCGTCCCACCGACAGGCCCACCAAAAGCGGCCACAGGGTTCATATGAACCCTGTGGCCGCTTCTGATCGGCGTGTCGCCGGCATCAATGCAGACGGCCAGGTCCGCTACCGAGAGGGTCTCGAACCCGGCCGTTATCCGCCGGTATGAGGTGCGGTCAGTTGACGCGCTTTTTGCCGCCGGAGACTCCCTCGGCCACGCCGATCAGCAAGACAGCAGCAATGATGGCCACGATGGCACCGAGGATGTTCAGTTCCATGATGTCGCCGGTGCCAAGTGCGTTGGCGATGACGCCGCCGATGACGGAGCCGACGACGCCGAGCAGCAAGGTCACGATGATGCTGAGGTTCTGCTTGCCAGGCTTGATCAGGCGTGCGAGCGCGCCGACGACGAGCCCGAAGACCAAAAATCCGATGATTCCCATGGTGCGAGTACTCCTTATGCGTGGGGAGGCGCCACAAAACGGCACCAGTTTACGCAGTAAGCCTAGTCCCGATGAGCGCTCATCACGTCATTGACGCGTCAGGGCAGACTCCTTATGAGCTGCCTTCGAACCCGTCTTGTCGGATTCGACGATGTAGTACGGGTCATCGTCGGTGGGGCGGAAGGTCTGCCCCTCGAACTCGAAGTCGTTCACTCGCTTCTGTTTCACCGTCCCGAACGTCGGCCCCTGCGAGGTTTTCCAACTGACGCTGTCTCCGTTGCTGAATGTCACGTACTGCTCCTTCGGTGCTAGGCGAGATGGGACTAGGGGGTTGTTTCGGCGGCCTTGGAAATGTCGTCGGCTGAGACGTCAAGTCGGCCTTGCTCGATGGCATCGACGACGGATGTCGCCACCTGGTCGGCTGTGAGCCCCTCCGGCAACTTGGGCGCCTCACCGGCCAACGCTCGGTCGACCAAACCCGTCTCCGTGTGCGGTGGGCGCACGTCATACACGCTGATCTTGGATCGTCGCAGCTCTCGGACCAAGGCCTTGTCCGCGCCGGTCAACGCGGCCTTCGTGGCGGCATACGCGGCCATCCCCGCCATGGGCTGATCGGCAACGACTGCGGAGATGTTGAGCACGAAGCCCTGCGACTCGGCCAGCATCGGGGTCGTGCGGCGGATCATCCACAGCGGGCCGATGACGTTGGTAAAGAAGAGTTCCTCGATGACGGCATCGTCAGTGTCGGCAAGGTTGCCGAAGGCCACCACGCCAGCGGCATTGATGAGGCCGTCGAGTCGACCGAATTTCTCTTTCGCGACCTGTGCGACTCGGTCGCCCGCGCTGGCGTCGCTGAGATCGGCGACGACAAGGGGTGCACCTTCAATGCCGATCCCCGCCAGCTTTTCTTGGTCTCGGCCCACCAAGATGACGTGGCCTCCGCGCTCCACCACCTTGACGGCGATGTGCGATCCGAGCACCCCGCTCGCCCCGACAACAGCAACAACAGCATCTTTGAGTGCGTGACCAGCCATAGTTCACTGTAAAAGACGGCCCGCAGCCACGCGCGGCCGGTACCCTCAGGCGATGGACGTAGACCTCACCGAAGCGTCAGCATCACGCGGCGGGTCGGTGCCGCTACAGGGATATCTAGGCCTCCCGAACGGTGCAGGCCCGTGGCCCGGCGTGGTCGTCGTGCACGAGATCTTCGGGGTGGACGACAACACCCGGGCTCAGGCTGATCGCCTCGCGGCGCTGGGGTATGCCGCGCTGGCCGTGGACCTGTACTCCGCCGGGGGAGCACGGTCGCGCCTGGTGGCGACGATGCGCAGCGTCCTGCGCGGCTCGGGGCGCGCCTTCACCGACATCGAGACGGCCCGATTGGCGTTGCTAGATCGAGCCGACGTGACCGACAAGATCGGCATCATCGGGTTCTGCATGGGCGGCGGCTTCGCCTTGCTCACCGCTGACGCTGATCGCTACGGAGCGGCGTCGGTGAACTACGGGATGCTGCCCAAAGATCTCGACCGGACTGCGGCGCTATGCCCGATCGTGGCTTCCTATGGCGGTCAAGACGGATCGTTGCGCGGTGCCGCGAGCGAGTTGACGCATGCTCTCCAGGAGCACGGCATCGAGCACGACGTGGTGGAATACGGGCCAGTGGGGCACTCCTTCTTGAATGAGCTGCCGACAGGCCCACGCCCGATGCAGCCTCTCTTTCGAGTGCTCGGCTTGAAACCTGACGCTGAGGTCATCGATGACGCGTGGGGCAGGATCGAGAGGTTCTTCTCTGCTCGACTGGGCAGGGAGACCGCAAGGCCTTCGGCGGTCGACTAACTGCAGGCCCTTCGCGGGTGGTTAGCAGCGGACTTGGCGCACGATCTGCTCGGCGACGAAATCGGGGTGGGTCTCGGGGAGCCAGTGACCGGCTTCGATCTCGACGAAGCGGTACTCAGCTCCGACGTGACGAGCGGTCCGGCGAGCGGCTGCCTCACCCAACGCGAAATCGTTGCGTCCCCAGATATAGGTTGTCGGCACCTTCGATTTCGGTGTCGCACTGCGATATCTCAGCGCGGCGCGATACCAATTCATAGGGCCCGTAAGGGTTGCGGGGTCAGCAAATTTTTGCGCATACCGCGTTGCGTGTTGACGCGGAAGGCCCGTTTTTCGATAGAAGCCGTAAAGGCGAGGCGACAAAAAACGCTCGGGCAAGGCGGGTAGTTGAAAGAGGGCCATGTAATAACTCGACAAGGCTTGACGGCTATGGGTGAACGACCACTTCAGCGCGGCGGGGTGCGGTGTGGAAAGCACCGTGAGGCTATCCACTCGCGAACTCGTCCCGGCGAGGTGCCACGCCACCGCGCCTCCCCAGTCGTGGCCCACTAGGTGAGCACGCTCGACCCCAGCGGCGTCTAAAGCGGCGAGCACATCGCCAGCAAGAGCCGGTATGCCGTAAGCGCTAGCTCCGGCCGGCGTGTTGTCAGGCTTGTAACCCCGTTGGTCGAAGGTCAACGTCCGTAAACCCGCTTCGTGCAGCGCCGGAGCGACGTCGTCCCAGGCGCGCGAATCCTGTGGGAAACCGTGCAGGAGAACGACTATGGGGCCATCAAATGGTCCATTCTCGTCAGTCTTAAAGGTCAAGCCGTCGTGTGTGAAGTACGGCATACGAACAGACTATGTCTGCTTCGCCATCGGGGTTGCGGCCTAGGCGTCTAGCGATGTGGAGTGAGCATCCCGATCCCGATTTCTATCGAGCATCCGATCGGCGCCGTCGACCACTGCCGATGCGCGGCGCAATCCCCTCATAAAGACTGCGAGGAGCAGTCCTACGGCGGCTACTGTTCCGATGATGGCAAGCGGGAAACGCCCAGCCGAATAAGCCCACAGTGCCGTGACAAGAAGCAGAGCAGACGCGACTGGAAGAAGGAGTGGATACCGCAATGCCTTGCCCGTCTTTCGTCGTGAGGAGCGAACATTCTACGACAGAAACATGTGAGGCACGCGGACGCAACCGAGGGGTCCAATGCCTCCATATGGAAGGCAATGTAAACCTAACGAAATCGTTGTCGGCGGACCAGTTTTAGCCCCTTTTTAGTTCATGAAGTTAAAAACTTTGCTACACCGTCGGTGAGCAAGGTCACGTTGTACAAGCGAGGTCACGTTGAAGCGGGAGGCCACGTTGACGTAACCTTGGGTTGTCCCCCCGCACAGTCTTGCCTCGGGGTGATGCGCTCAGACGAGATCTCGGCTGAGCCACGTCCCCGCCACTGATGCCGGGCACAGCGTGTTGGGCGGGACACCACATACCACGCACTGGAGTCTGTAACCCCTTGTCTGTTTCTTCTTTTGCTTCCCTCGGCGTGCCCGCGCCACTCGTGTCCGCGCTGAATGCTCGCGGGATCACTGAGCCCACGCCCATCCAGGCCGCAACGTTGCCTGACTCGCTCGCCGGTCGCGACGTCCTGGGCCGGGGCCGCACGGGCTCCGGTAAAACCTTCGCGTTCGCCCTTCCCCTCGTTGCGCGCCTCGCCGCATCGGGCACGCCTCGTCAGTCGCGCAAGCCGCGCGCCCTCATCCTGGCCCCGACCCGTGAGCTCGCCGGTCAAATTGCTGAAAGCGTGGAGCCGCTGGCTCGCACCAGCGGGTTGCGCATCATGACCGTCTTCGGGGGGGTGGGCAAGCAACCGCAGGTCAAAGCCCTGACTGCCGGTGTCGACGTGCTCATCGCCTGCCCGGGCCGACTGGAAGACCTGATGAACACGGGTCACGCCAAGCTCGACGCCGTCGAGATTACGATCCTGGATGAGGCCGATCACATGGCTGACCTGGGATTCCTGCCCGGCGTCAAGCGCATCATGGACCGCACGCCCAAGGTCGGGCAGCGGATGCTCTTCTCCGCGACCCTCGACGGTGGCATCGACACGCTGGTCAAGCGTTACCTGACCAACCCGGTCAGCCACAGCGCCGACTCGGCCCAGTCGCCGGTTGCGTCGATGGAGCACCACGTGCTGCACATCGAGCATGCCGACCGCCTCGACGTGCTGACCGATCTGGTCTCGGCCCCCGGTCGCAGCCTCGTCTTCACCCGGACCAAGCACGGCGCCAAAAAGTTGGCTCGTCAGCTCAACGCCCGCGGCGTGCCATCGGTGGAGTTGCACGGCAACCTGGCCCAGAACGCGCGGACTCGCAACCTCGACGCCTTCCACTCTGGTGCCTCCCCGACCCTGGTGGCCACGGACATCGCCGCCCGCGGCATCCACGTCGACGACGTCGGTCTAGTCATTCACGCCGACCCGCCCGTCGAGCACAAGGCGTACTTGCACCGTTCTGGTCGCACCGCTCGCGCCGGTGCGTCGGGCCGCGTCATCACACTGATGACCAGCGACCAGGTGCGCGACGTCCGCTCGCTGACCAAGGCCGCCGGGGTCAACCCGACGACCACGCGAGTGCAGGTTGGCCACCCGTTGCTGAGCGAGATTGCTCCCCGTCCGGCAGGCGGCGTGAAGTTGACGCCTCCTCCGGTCGTTGCAACCCCGGTGCGTGGCGGTGGCGGTCAGCGCCAGCAGCAACGCGGTCGCCAGGCTCCGGGCGGTCGCCGTCCGGGCTCGGGCAATGCCGGCGGTAACGGATCAGGCGGCGGTCGTCGCAGTGGCCCGCGCGGAGGCCAAGGCCAGGGTGGTCAGGCTCGTCGCTCCTCCTCGAGCGCGGGTTCGTCGCACCGCTAAATCCTCGGATCTGAGCGTGGTTCTTGGCCGAGCTCAGCCAGCATTTCTGGGGGCCTCCGGCGAGAGTTCAGCCGGGGGCCGCACAATGAAACGATGGATGAGCCTGCAGAGCGCAAGCCGCGCGGGTATCGGAGCCGGGCCATCACCGAGATTGCGTTGTACGCGGTGTCCAGCATCATCGTGCTCTACCTCCTTGCTTCCGGCTGGCTTTTGTATGCCGCTGCGGACGGGCGAGTTTCGGACACCGTGGCCGTCGCGGGGGTAATAGCACTCGGATTAGCGGCCCCCATCTGCCCGTGGGCGTTGGGGATAGCGATGGGGCTCCAAGCCAAACAACAAACCCGAGTCGGTGACATCGGCGCGATCTCCAGCGCAGTCGGCCAACTCTCGCGGGCGCTGCGGGCACAGGCCGAACGTCGTGGGGCCGCGTTGCCGACTCGTGGGCTGTGGGGCGCGGAGCGGGATCGAGATATTGCCTTGGCGATCGTGAGCATGGCGTTGTTCTGGGGGTTCTACGCCGGATCGCTCTTCGCCGCTTTCATCGTCCCCGTCACGGTCCACTGGGCTCGTCGACGTCGTGACCCGAAAGAAACGACCTAACAGCACGTCCATTGTCTGATTGGACTGTTACTGGAAGGCCACTCGTGGCACGGTAGCGCCATGCAGCGCGTGCTATCTACCCGAGCCATCTCGAGCGCCCTAGGCAGTGACGACCTCAAACCTCCGTTGTATGCAGGCTTGGCCGACCGCCTACGCGGCGCCATCACCGACGGTCGGTTACCCGCAGGGGCACGCCTTCCTAGTGAGCGCGAGCTCACCCTCGCCCTAGGTCTGAGCCGCAGCACCGTCACCAGGGCCTACCAAGAGCTGCGCGACCAGGGGTACATCCGCACCCGGCAAGGCTCCGGCAGCGTGGTGCACCTGCCGATGGTGCCCGGCGGGCGCGTCGATCATCTACTCACCCCGGCCGGAGGTGACCCCGAAGCGATCGATTTGACCACGACCGCCGCGAGCGCCGGTCCGTGGCTGATGCGGGCCTACGAGGAGGCGGTCGCCGACGCGGCGGCATACCTGCCGGGGGTGGGGTATTACCCCAGCGGGCTACCGGTGCTGCGCGACTTGGTCGCAGCACGATTCACCGAGCGCGGCTTGCTTACGACTCCCGACCAGATCCTGATCACGTCCGGGGCGCTGTCGAGCACGGCCATTGCCATCCAGGCGCTCGGGCTGCGCGGCGCTCGGGTGGTGACCGAGAGCCCGACCTACCCCAACGCCATCGCCACCTTGAAGGGGCTTGGCGCCCGCTTGGTGCCGCACCCCATCGATCACCACGCGATGGGTATGCAGTGGGACCCGGCCGGTCTGGAGCTGTTGCTGCGCCAGGTCAGTGCGCGGTCGGCATACCTCGTGCCGGATTTCCACAACCCCACCGGAGCGCTGATGGACCAAGCCCAGCGGGAGCGGGTGGGTACGCTCCTGACCCGTGCCGGGTTGGTGCCGATCATCGACGAGACGCCCGTGGAGTTGGCGTGCGACGACGTGTCAATGCCGCCACCGCTGGCCGCCTTCGTGCCCGACTCGATCACCGTCGGCGGAGTGAGCAAAACATTCTGGGGTGGGTTGCGGATCGGGTGGCTGCGGATGCCGACGGCGCGCTCGCGGTCGATGGCGACCAGTCGTCTCAAACTCGACTTGGGTAGCCCCGTGGTCGAACAACTCGCGGTGGCGGCGCTGATGCGGCGCAGGGCGGAGATCGTGCCGCAACGTCAGTCCAGTTTTGCGGCGGGGCGCGACGTCTTGTTGTCGGCTATGTCGAAACAGCTGCCGAGTTGGCGGGTGACGCGACCGGCGGGCGGTTTGTCGTTGTGGTGCGAGTTGCCGCAGGCGAGGTCCACGGCCCTAGTGGCTCACGCTGCTTGGTCTGGAGTGGGGCTGGCGGCAGGTCCAAACTTCGCCCCCGCAGGTGGGTTGGATCAGTGGATGCGGCTGCCGTTCGTGCTGCCGGTGGAATCGCTCGAGCAGGCGGTGCCTCGCATTGCGCAAGCCTGGAAGCAGACGCTGGCGGCGGGGCCGGTGAGCGAGCGGGACCGCATACGGGTGCAGTCGCCGTTTATTGCGTAGCCGTTACTGCAGCACCACGAGGACGACCCCGGAGATGCCGAGTGCCCAACAGATCGCCACCAGCGCGATCATCGACCCAGGGTCCAGCGCCAGGCCCTCCTGCTGGATGCCGCTCACCGCGATCCGGATGCGGTGTTGCTGGGTGAGGCTGATGGCGACGGCGGCGACTAACGTCAGCGCCGGGATAATCAGCACGCCAGCACCGTAGAACGGCAACCACCGCAACCCGACGGCGCTCGCGATGCAGCACGCCAACCCGGTGCGCGACCAGGCCATGGAGGTGCGCTCTGGCTGTAGGCCCGAATCCACGTCAGCGGCGGTATGTGGCTGGCTGTCCTGAGGGCGCTTCACTGGAGAGCGATCACGATGATGACGACCAAGGCACCGAACGCAGCTCCGATGCCGAGCACGGGGGCTATCAGCGGCAAGGGCAGCGGGGCTTTTTGCCGCATGGCACGTTCGACACCGACCCAGCGCACGAAGGCACCTCCGCTGACGAACATCCCGAGCAGGAGCAGCAAGATCGCGACACCCTTGCGGAAGGGGTCTTCGAGCACGCCGAACGCCTCGACCGCGATGCCCCCCGCCAGCAGGGCCAGGGCCGTGCGAATCCACGACAAGAAGGTGCGCTCGTTGGCCAGACTGAAGCGCGGGTCCGGCGTGGTGCCCTCAGGGAAGATCCGCCGAGCCAACCAACCCCGGGGGTCCGGCTCGCTGCCGGTGCCAGGGTGGTTGCTGGTCGAGGTCACGGCCCTACGCTACGGCGCGGACGGTATACCCGCATCAAAGCGGTTTGGCCAGCACGAACGTCACGCACGTCCGTGGTCCCGTCGACACGCCCGCCAAAAGCGGCCCCAGGGTTCAGGTGAACCCGAGAGCCGCTTTGGACGGGCCTGTCGGCGGCACATCTCGGATAAGTGCACCGCCGACACCTTGACGCCGAGCTAGACCATCAGGCCATCCGCGTCTTGGGGGCGACCTCATCGGTTTTGCGTGGGTCTTTCTCGACGACCTTGCCCAGTGCCTTATCGATGGCCTTCATGGTCGACTTGTCGAGCTTCACACCGGCCGCCTTCACGTTCTCGCCGACCTGCTCGGGCCGGGAAGCACCCACAAGCGCCGTGGCCACGTTGTCGTTTTGCAGCACCCAGGCGATCGCCAGCTGGGCCATCGATAGGTGGGCAGCCTCAGCAATCGGCTTGAGCTTCTGGACCCGCTTGAGCACGTCGTCGTTCATGAAGCGTTTGATCATGTCGGCGCCACCCTTTTCGTCCGCAGCCCGCGAGCCGGCCGGGGGCTCCGCGCCCGGCTCGTACTTGCCGGACAGCACGCCCTGAGCCATCGGGCTCCAGACGATCTGCGAGACCCCCATCTCGCGTGAGGTCGGCACCACCTCGTCCTCGATGACGCGCCACAGCATCGAATATTGCGGCTGGCTCGAGATCAGTTGGAAGCCCATCTCGCGGGACAACTCGACCCCGGCGCGGATCTGATCGGCCGTCCACTCGCTGACCCCGATGTAGTGCGCCTTCCCCTGGCCCACGACGTCGGCGAAGGCTTGCATCGTCTCCTCCAGCGGTGTCTCGGTGTCGTACCGGTGCGCTTGGTACAGGTCGACGTAATCGGTTTGCAACCGCTGCAGCGAGCCGTTGATCGACTCCATGATGTGCTTGCGGGACAGGCCAGTGTCGTTCTTGCCACCTGGGCCGGTGGGGAAGTAGACCTTGGTGAAGATCTCGAGGCTTTCCCGGCGCTCGCCCTTAAGCGCGTCGCCGAGCACCGACTCTGCGATCGTGTTGGCGTAGACATCGGCGGTGTCGAAGGTGGAGATTCCCGCGTCGAGCGCGGCGCGCACGCACTGGGTCGCCACGTCGTTTTCCACCTGCGACCCGTGTGTCAACCAGTTGCCATAGGTGATTTCGGAGATTTTGAGGCCGCTATTGCCGAGGTATCTAAAGTCCATCCCCTTACGCTACGACCTTGGGTCAGGTGGCGCTCGGCGGGGTGAGCGATGATGGGCCGATGACAGAGCTTGCGCCGCTGGTCGAGGTCGGGGCTGAGTTGACTCACGACCAGATAGAGCGCTACTCGCGGCACCTGCTCGTGCCGGGCATCGGTATGCCGGGTCAGCGGCGACTCCTGAACGCGCGGGTCTGCGTGGTCGGGGCTGGCGGGTTGGGCTGCCCGTCGCTGGTCTACTTAGCCGCGGCCGGCGTCGGCCACGTCACGATCATCGACAACGACGTGGTGGAGGTGTCCAACCTGCAGCGCCAAGTGCTGCACCGGACCGTCGATGTCGGCACCCCAAAGGTTCAGAGCGCAGCCCGAGCCCTGGCGGAGCTGAACCCTGGCGTTTCGGTGACGACTCGGCATACGCGGCTCAGTGCCGACAACGTGCACGACCTGATCCGGGGGCACGATCTGGTGCTGGACGGGACCGACAACTTCCCGACGCGCTATCTGGTCAACGATGCCTGCGTCGAGTTGGGGCTGCCGCTGGTGTGGGCCGCGGTGTTGCGTTTCGACGCACAGGTCTCGACGTTCGTGCCCGCGCCGTGGGTGCCGGCCGGCGAGGCGGTGCAGTTGCGTGACCTCTTCCCGACCGCGCCGCCGCCAGAGGTCGTGCCCTCCTGTGCAGATGCCGGGGTGTTGGGGGCGATGGTGGGCCAGGTCGGCTCGATCATGGCCACCGAGGCGATCAAGCTGATCACCGGCGCGGGTCAGCCGTTGATTGGCCGGGTCCTGCTGATCGACGTCGCCGGTATGACGACCCGCGAGATCCCACTGCGCCCCAACCCCACGCGGGGGTTGGCGAGCCAGGCGAGCGGCGTGCAGCATACGAGAGAGCCGTTGGCTGCCATGTCTGCCGCAGACGTCGCTTCCCGCCCGGACGACCTGGTGGTTTTGGACGTGCGTGAGCCTGCTGAGCACGATCTGGGCGCGATCCCCGGGGCGCTCCTGGTGCCCCTGCAGGACGTGCTCGACTGGAGCGACCTATCGCCGCTCGGGGGTAAGTCCGTGGTGGTGACCTGCAAGGTCGGTCCGCGAGCCGAACGCGCGGCGCAACACCTCATGGCCCTCGGCCACCCCGATGTGCGGGTGATGGACGGCGGGATGCTGGCCTGGATCGACGACGTAGACCAAAGTCTCCCGCGCTACTGAACGCTGGGCTCAGTATTCGAGATTGATGGAGACCTGCTCGGCAATGAAGGGTGCGAAGTCCTGCTCGTTCACGTCGTCGAACGGCACATTAGCCGAGCACGCGGTGTAGATGATCAAAGCGTATTCGCCCTCTCGGTAGGCGTAGATACTGCCCGTTGCGCCAGCCGCTGAGGTGTAATCGAGGGTCACCACATCTGCGCTGGTGATGCTTGCACCATTGCTCTGTACCGGGAAACTCTCGGTGGTGACGGGGCCGGGCTCCAGCTCAAAGCCCAGCGCTTGCTCGATTCTGGTCTCGGTGTCCACCAGCACCTGCTCGGCGGGAACCTTGTCCGGGTCGATACCGGCCGGTTGGTCCATGGTTAAGAGGCACTCCTCGCGGACCTGCCATTGCTTCTCTCCTTGGCCGACGTCGAGCGGCTCCCACGAGGCTGGGGGTTCGCCCACGATCCAGGTCGCATCTTTGACCGGTCCCGACTGACCGGTCGCTGCGGCGTCATCGGGGGCGGCGTCGCTGGTGAGGGCCGCATCGCTGGGTGCATCCTCGACAGCAGGGGCGGGGGTCACGTCCGGATCTGAGCTGCAGGCAACGAGGGCTAGGCAGAGACCCGACGCCGCGAGCAGATAGCGACCGGGTCCGGTGGTGGTCGGTGTTCTCATGTCGAGGACTCTACAAAGGGTGGCCCTCTCATGGCAGGTGCGATTTGATGACAGTGTGCGCACCCGGACCCCCTTTACGTCGAGACGCGGGTGCACTGCGACATGGACGAGCTGTGGCGGCTCACCCAAGGCCCCGGGCAGCACCAACGGTGGGATCTGCGGTTCACCGAGATCGAATATCTCCCGCGCTCCGATCCCTGCGCCACAACATTTTCGGTATGCCGTCCGGTTGCTCCCCGGTCTGACCGTCGCTGGAGTGGGGGTCACGTTGGGTGAGTGATCGGCCCGCGACGGCAGCCGAACGTCGGCCCTGGGCTTTGGGTCCGACAGCCCCTTGTCGCCGATCCTTGAAGGTCGCGGCTACTGGCGATACGTGCCCACCGACGACGGCATCCGGTTCCTGACCGGCTACGACTACACGCCGCGCTGGGGTCTCGTCGGGGAACTCGTTGACCGGTATGCCGTCCGCCCGGCCATGGGGTGGGCCACGGCGTGGTCTTTCGACCGGCTGCGACTGTAGTTGGAGACCGGCCAAACTCCGGAGGTCAGCCGGACTCAAGCCCTGCTGGGGCTTGCGGGTCTGGCTTGCGGGCGAGACGGCATACCTCGGCTGGACGATGCTTGCGGCACTCGCCGGACCGACTGGGTGAAACCGAACCGACCACCATGAATCAGGTGAAACGGTGATGACTGGGATCTTTGCGCCAGCCCTCGGAGCCGACTTCGAGCGGCTGCATCCTCAACTTCAACGACGGTTCGGGCTCTCGAGTGAGCAGGGTGTGGCGTGCATCGGGCGCGGCGTGATGAGCGAAGTGTGGCGCGGGCCGGCGTGGACGCTGCCCTTCCTGCACCTAGGGGCGTGGCGGCACATCTTGATCCCCGTGCAGGGCAAGGACATCCCGTTCACCGTCGAGAACTATCCGTATGTCGACCGTCTGGGCCGCGAGTCCATCACCTTCGTGCGGACTTTCGAGGTTCCCGCTAAGCGGCCCGAGCGCGCCCGCTTCGACGCCACGATGGTCCTCGACGCTGAGCGCAACACGATCGTCGACTACCTCGGAAGCCACCAACACCTGGCCACTGACCTGTCGCTGGAGGTCACCGACGAGGGCGGCCTGACGATCCGGTCGCACGAGCAGAGGTTCTACGAAGGGCCTGTCGGGTTCCGTTTCCCGTCGACCTTCACCGGCTCGGCAACCCTGAACGAGAGGTATGACGAGGCGAACGGGTGCTTTGAGATCGACGTGCGCGTGACGAACAAGCGCTTTGGTCCGCTGTTCGGCTACCGAGGCGGTTTCGACTGCACCTGGCCGACGGTTGGTCCCCAGGGTGTCCCGGCTGCCCTGCTGCCGTTGCGCGAAGAGTCCCGCCGCTAACGTGCAGCCACGACAGGTCACCACTCGGCTACTGCTCCGGGACATCATCGGCGTCTGAAGATTCCTTGCTCAACCTCCGCAGCCGCGAGTCGCTAGCCTCCCACTCCAAAAGGTCGCCGGGCTGGCACTCGAGCACCTCACACATCGCCTCGAGGGTGCTGAATCTGATCGCCTTGGCGCGTCCGTTTTTGAGAACCGCAACGTTAGCGGCCGTGATGCCGACCTTGTCAGCGAACTCGTAGACCGACATCTTGCGCTTGGCCAACTCCACGTCGATCCGTATGACGATTGGCATCAGATGGCCACGTCCAATTCGCTGCGCAGGGTCGAGGCTTGGATGAGCAGCCGACGCATCACCAACATCAAAAGCGCCAAGCCCACCCCGCCGATAGCTCCCATGTAGAGGAGGAGAATCCAGAACGGTGGGCCGCTCACCGTTGCTGCATTGTGAGACGCGGTGGCCAGGCAAACCCCGCCACCAGCGAGGAACGCGGCGATGATGCCGTCAACCCAGCGCAGGGCGTGAGATCCAAAGACGTCATCGTCTCGAGTCAGTCCGAGCAGCGCGATGGTGCAGACGATGACAACCTGGACGCAGGCGAGCCCGGCAATCGCGAAAAACAAGGTAGGCCAGCGCACGTAAGCCTCCGCTGGGAGGTCATCTGCCATCACCCCGGAGAGCCACGGCAAGAAGGCCAGTTGCAGCAACGCAATGAGGGCGAAGAAGACCACGAAGAGGAAGCGCAAGAGGTCAATCACGACGTGGCGATTCATCTATCGAGTCTCGCCCGATATCTATCGATAGTCAATAGGTAGGTGCGACGTGCGGCGTCCCAGGGTCACATGTCGTGCGTGGTGCCGCACGACATGTGACCAAACCCCATGACACGTCGCTAGTGCGCTGCACTTTCCGTCTTGTGCTGCCTTGCAAGGCGCGGACGCCTGACAGTGCAGCGCACGACGGCCTACTGGGTCCACTCAGTCCGCCTATCAGTGAGTCTTTGCCGTCCAGAGCGATGAGATGATGCTGGGCGAGGCAACATCGAGGAGGACCCTGATGCCGACACTGCGTTACTTTGCCGCAGCCGCCGAGGCTGCTGGCACCAACCAAGAGGTCATCGCCGGCGATGATGTCGCCGCCGTGCTGGCCGCGACCTGCGCCGCCCACGGGGCAAAGATGAGCCACGTCGTTGGGCACAGTTCGTTGCTGCTCGACGGTCGATACGTCTCCGATCACGACACGCCGCTGGCGGCGACCGACGTGCTCGACGTGCTGCCGCCTTTCGCCGGCGGATAGGCGTGACGGCCCAGGCTGACTACGTCGCCTACCGCAGCAGCGGAGGCCGGGCCGTCATCGCAGCGGCCACCCTGGGCACCGGCATGACGATGCTCGATGGCACCGTCGTCAACGTCGCCCTGCGCACGATCGGCGAGCAGTTAGGTGCCTCGTTGGCTCAACTGCAGTGGATCACCAACGGGTATTTCCTCTCGCTGGCTTCTCTCATCTTGCTGGGCGGCGCCCTCGGGGATCGCTTTGGCCGCCGCCGAGTCTTCGTCATCGGCACCATCTCGTTTGCCGGGGCCTCTCTCGCGTGCGGCCTGGCACCCACCTCGGAGCTGTTGATCTTCGCCCGGATCCTGCAGGGCGCAGGCGGTGCACTATTAGTGCCGGGCAGTTTGGCGATGATCCAGGGGGCTTTCGCTCCGTCCGACCGCAGCGCCGCCATCGGCGCCTGGGTCGGCCTCGCTGGAATCGCCACCGCTATGGGGCCGCTGATCGGTGGGCTGCTCATCGACTTCGCTTCGTGGCGGTGGATCTTCTTGATCAACGTGCCGGTGGCCGTGCTCGCGGTGGTGATCGCCCAACGCTCGGTGCCTGAATCGCGTGATCCGCACTCGGCCCGCGGGTTTGACGTCAGTGGCAGCGTGCTCGCCGTCGTTGCGCTCGCCGGGGTGACCTATGCGCTGATCGAGTGGGCCGGCGGGCTCGGGCCGGCCGCCCTTGGCTTAGGCGCCATTGCCGGCGCCGCGTTCGTGTGGGTGCAACGCCGCTCCAGGCACCCCCTTGTGCCGCTCTCGATGTTTTCCAATCGCACCTTCAGCGCCGCCAACTTCATGACCCTGCTGGTGTATGCAGCGCTTGGCGCCATCCTCTTCTTCCTGGTCTTGCAGTTGCAGACAGTGGCCAGCTACACCGCGCTGCAGGCTGGCCTGGCAACCTTGCCAATCACCATCTGCATGCTCGCCCTGGCCGCTCGAGGTGGGCGGCTCGCAGTCCGGATTGGGCCGCGTATACCCATGTCGGTCGGCCCTTTAGTGATGGCGGCCGGCACGTTGTGGCTGCTCAACGTCGGCCCACAGACGCACTATTGGGTCGATGTGCTGCCCGGATTGACGGTCTTTGGACTGGGCCTTGCGCTCATGGTCGCGCCGCTGACTGCCACTGTTTTGGCCGCCACCGAGGACCGCCACGCCGGGGTCGCCAGTGGGGTGAACAACGCCATCTCGCGCACCGGATCTTTGCTCTCGGTGGCGGCGCTGCCGGTGTTGGTGGGCCTCAGCGGTAATGACTATGCCGTCCCGGCGGTCTTCGACACTGGGTTCGAGCGGGCCCTGATCGCCTGCGCGGCCCTGCTGGTCGTCGGCGGCCTGAGCTCCTGGCTGCTCATCCCCGCCAAGCTCGACGACTGCCGCCCCGACGAAGCCTCGACGTCAGCGGTCGCTGAGCGCTAAGCACCTCGACGTGACCGTGCTCCTGATTTTGCCCTTGGACGCGCGATGTGTGCGCGGCGTTCGGGCCGTCTGGCTGGCCAGCAGGTTGTTTACATGTCGGCGGTGTGTGGTGGGGCAGATCGTTGCGGGCGCACGGTTAACGGGCTCATCACAATCCAGGGTGTAGTTGAGGTCTGAATCCGCCGGTTTCTAGTAGTGATCTGGCGATGTAGTGGGTGAGGTTGCGAAAGCCCAAGGCCAACCCGCGCAGGTGCTCGAGTCGGCCGTT
>JAABUN010000754.1_pt1 | contig 80625 bp, 70 predicted proteins | sample 5559311 | NCBI WGS metagenome assembly JAABUN01 (sample SAMN10711877, study PRJNA513370) | rock metagenome | isolation source: Antarctica rocks | place: Antarctica: Victoria Land, Siegfried Peak sud | reverse complement strand
GACTGCTAACCGCAGAACTTCCGCAATGGGATGTTAATGTTGCTTTGACCTTAGTCAATGACTCGCAGAGCACAGGCAGTGGCTCAGTAACTTTCCATTATCAGGTGCAACAGGATAATCGCTCGGTTTCCATCAGCAGTCCAAGTATTGAGGCTTCCTACACTCGGACGATGGATGCAAGCCATCCTCTATCAAAGTATCGAAACCAGACGCTTCCAGAAGAGCTTCATCCTCCATTATTTGCGGAGAGAGCCGCAGGACTTCTCAACGAGCGTAATGGCGATGGTTCGATGACAGTCGATTCTGTTGCGGCATGGGATGGGCCTTCAAATCAATGGATGGGTCAAGGTATGTATCAAGCGAACACACCTAACTTCACCAGTGCAGCTTTATCATGGAGCTTAAGCGGCGGCGATCCAACCGGAACAGCTCAGGACGAACTGGCTTCTTCGCGCAAAACTATCAACCTGAATCCTTATTCCGGCCCTTTCTACGACTTGAACGGAATTATGCTGGGCGGCAGCGCAGATGGTTCTGGCATAATGGGGCAAACCACTCTTACCCTGACAGCCAAGGATGCGGATGAGATGACAGGAGAGAATACCTACACAGTAAATTGGCATCTGCCCTACCAGAAGACGTATGATATACCCGATGGGCCACAGATGAAGCAGCTTTACTGGGTTTCGTCGCAACCGATGAATGGGAATACAAATTTCCAGATCGAAGAAGTTCCGGCAACGTCGTTTGACGCTTTGGCAAAGATCGATGATGTCCTTGTGTTAGGAGATGCTTTAGGCATACCGACCGAGCCAATATCCACCGTTGTGAGCGTATACAAAGCACTCACGAACATCGCGGAATGGGAACACAAGGAGCCGACATTTGAAGTCACATCGACTACAGCTCCAAACGACGGTGACGCTTTTTCTGCCGCTTTGCGCCATTGGGCAGAAAACATTGAGGACATGGACGTGACAACGCGTGACACGTTGATGCAAACCAGAAACTACGATTCGTTTTCGGATTACGACGTTTATGTCGGTCGAGTTCGCTATCATCACAAAGAAAGCATTCTGGCCGATAAATATGACATTCATGGTTTCGATAGTCCAGAGCACGTTCTCCACCATGATGTCACAGAACGCGCCGAATTTCAAAACTACTATCGAGTGCGAGGTATTTCGCCGAACAATCCACCTACGGAGGGGGACATCGAAGTTCCACCGTCCTACAATGTTTCTTAATTTGAGGAGGAAACAACGTGAAAAACACATTTCGACAAACAGGCACACGACCAGTTGCACTCACCATTGGAGGTTTACTACTCATCGGGATATTCAGTGGTTTTCCCCTACTATCCCAACCTGCATCACGCGACAGCCTGGCAGTGCGTCAAGCAAGACAGGATTGGCTGCAAGCCGACTTCTCTGTGGACAACTCCACTTATGCTGTCACGCGTGCTGCCATAAACAAACAGCTTAGTGCAGGAGTTAAACCCTCAACATTGGTTCAGAGGTATGAACTGAATGGTAAGGACGTCGGAGACCCCCGAAAGATATTTCGCTGGGCTTATGCGATTTACCTTCAACAGAAGACCGAGCCTGACACCAACGATCTTATTAAAGCCAGTTCGATGTTAGATCGTAATTTGCACCCCGGTGCTTACGACTGGATCAGACTCCGCTTTCTGGTTGCAAGCATGGGTGGATTGGAACGGCCGGACGCGCTGACCCCAATAGGGCGCCGATTGTTAAAGCGGAAGTATGACGATCCGCAAGTGATGTTTTATTTTGTGCGTCAAATGATGCGCTCACAAAACAGAGAAGACCGCAGAGTGGCACTGGCCTTGGCACGACAACAACTTCAACAGAATCCGACTGACCCCTACAGGCAATGGGCTGTCTCAGATGCCACTATGTTCTACTTGAGGTATGCCGGTCTTACGTTCGAGGAAAACAAGCAGATCCTCGCCGAGATGGAAAAGACGCTGCGAATGTTGCCCGCGAGCGATAAAGAGAGAAAGCGGTTGATCGAAGCTATCGTGGTTTACCGCTTGCATTATGATTCAAACGGCAAAAAGCTACATCACACGTTAGCCGAGATCAATCAGGCGATTGCCAACACAAACCTGAAATAAACAAAAAAGGGCAGCCCACATTTGGGCGGCTCTTTTCACTTCGCCAACGGTTCTTTCTTGGGCACGCCGACCGCGCGCGGAAACGTTTTGGGCGTCGGCGATTTCTTCTGGATGATCGTCAGATGATATATCATCTCGCTATCGGGCAGTTCGTAGGCGCGCACTTCCTGCACGAGGTTGGTTTCTGCACATGAAAAACATTCGCACTTTACTTTGTCTGGGATTGCTCCCACTCCTTTCTGCTCCGGCGATGGCCGGACAATGGACAATCAAATACGAGGCCCAAGGGGTGGAAAGCTACGCGGGGCCTACTGCGGGTCAAAATATAGAGTGTGACTGGAAAGATTTTGACGCCGTTGAGATACAGAGTGGCCAAGTCTCTGGTATGGTTGGCCTCTTCCCCAATGCTGGCGAAACGGATTTCCATAGTTTGGATGGCTGGTGTAAGGCCGTAATAAAATGGCATCCGTCAGGAGCCAACGATTTACCGCCGCAGCGTGTCTCCTTTCTCGCTTTCCCCAAAGTTTGGGGCGGTTGGGACAAACCACTCATCCCAGACGAAAATGCCACTTTAGTTCTTGATGGCGTTCCTGGCGATCCAGCTGAATATAACTTCAAAGAGAAGCCCTATCTGATACAGATAAACACAGCCAACATGTCGACTGACGACACCGACGGTCTGCTAACCAAAAAGCTACCCCAGTGGAATGTCAAGGTCGCCCTGACATTGGTCAATGACTCGCAACAAGCAGCCGAAGGTAGTGTGGGTTTTAGCTATCGTGCGCAACAGGATACGCGCTTGGTTTCCATCAGCAGTCCCAATATAGATGCTTCTTACAAACGCACATTGGATGCGAGTCAACCATTGTCGAAGTATCGTGATCAAGTGCTGCCAGACTCAAACGAAAATGGCTCCACAATCGGCGAATCCGCCGCAGGACTTCTCAACGAACCGAGCGACGATGGCTCTATGACGGCAGATTCCGTTGCGATATGGGATGGGCCTTCTAACCAATGGTTGGGGCAAGGTAGCTACCAAGCGAACACTCCTGGTTTTATCAGCCCCGCTTTGTCATGGACATTAAGCGGCGGAGATCCAACAGGAGCAGCCCAAGACGAATTGGCTTCTTCGCGTAGAACCATAAATTTAGCGCCATTTTCCGGCCCTTATTATGATCTAAATGGGATTATGCTGGGCGGAAGCGCTAATGGTTCTGGCATTATGGGACACACTACCCTTACCCTAAAAGCCACTGACAGCGACGGCGTTGAAGGAGAAAACACCTACGCCGTCAACTGGCATCTGCCTTACGAAAAGCAGATTGACAGGGCGGATGGGCGACAGATGAAACAGCTTTACTGGATTTCTTCGCAACCGATGAATGGGACGCAAAACTTCCAAATCGAAGAAGTTCCAGCAACATCTTTTGACGCACTGGCGATGATTGACGATACCCTCGTTCTGGCGGATGCTGTGGGAGTGCCTACGACACCTATCTCCACGATCGTAAGTGTGTATAAGGCGCTCACCAACATCACCGAATGGGAACACGACGAACCGTCGTTCGAAGTTACATCCCAAACGTCCAGAAACGATTCCGACGCGTTTTCTGCCACGTTGCGCCACAACGCAGAGAACATCCAAAATATGGATGTGGCAACACGTGATGCGTTAATGGAAAGCCGAGATTACGACTCGTTTTCGGACTACGACGTTTACGTTGGACGAGTTCGCTACCACCACAAGAAGAGCCTGTTGGCCGACAAATATGACATTCATGGCTTCCATAGCTCAAACCATGTGTTGAGCCACGATGTTACAGAACGAGCCGAGTTCCAAAACTACTATCGGCAGAGAGACGCCTCGCCGAATAACCCGCCCACAATGGGAGACGAGGAAGTTCCCCCATCTTACAACCAATCTTAAACACAGGAGGAAACAGCATGAAAGACAAACTCAAACACGCTACCACGCGATCAGTTGCACTGACCTTTGCGGTTCTGCTGACCGTTGGCATTTTCAGTGATCGCCCGGTGATCTCCCAAACTTCTCCACGCCTCAGCCTGGCAGAGCGTCAAGCGCGTCAGGATTGGTTGCAAGCCGATCTTTCTTTGGACAACTCCGCTTACGCTGCCACGCGTTCTGCCATAAACAAGCAGATTAAATCAGGCATCAAGCCTACGACTTTGGTTCAGAAATACGAACTGAAGGGGAAGGATGTCGGAGATTCCCAAAAGATATTCCGCTGGGCTTACGCGATTTTCCGCGAACAGAGAAGCATTAGCGCGCCTGACATAAATGCTCTCATCAGAGCCAGTTCTATGTTAGATCGCAATTTGCGTCCCGGCGCTTACGATTGGATTAGGCTTCGTTACATCATTGCGAGCATGGGCCAATTGGAACAACCGGATAGTCTCATTCCCGTGGGGCGCCGCCTCTTGAAGCAGAAGTATGACGATCCCGAAGTGATGCTTCGTCTCGTGCGTCAATTGAGCGGTTCACAAGATAAGGAAAACCGTAGATTGGCCTTAGCTCTGGCAAAGCAGCAACTACAACAGGATCCAACTGATCCTTACAAACAGTGGGCGGTTTCAGATGCTACCAATTCATACTTGAGCTTCGGTGGCCCTATCACCTTTAAGGCAAACAAGCAAATTGTTGCCGAGAAGGAAAAGACCCTGCGACTATTACCCGCGAACAGCGAGCACAGAAAACGGTTGATTGCAGCTATCGTGGTTTATCGCTTGCATTTTGATGCAAACGGCAAAAAGCTACATCACACCTTAGCCGAAATCAATCAGGCGATTGCTAACACTGACCTGAAATAGTCTCAAGAGGAAAGCCTGCCAGTTAATCTGGCAGGCTTTCCTCTTGGCTAATCAAGGCAAAACAAAGTTCGCCCTACCCGTTCCACTCGACCGGATTCTCCAACCACGCGCCGCACGAAAAGCAGATTGACAGGGCGGATGGGCGGCAAATGAAAGACCTTTACTGGGTTTCCAGTCAGGACATGAATGCCAACACGGAGCTTCAAACCGTAACTGCCCCTGCAAGATCGTTTGATGCCCTGGCGATGATCGATGATGTTCTGGTGTTGGCCGGTGCTGTAGGAGCGCCGACCGAACCGATTTCTCAGATTGTGAGCATCTACAAAGCGCTCACCAACATCTCCAAATGGACGGATGAAGCACCAGAAATCGAAGTCACACAGACAGGTCACCCAAACACCGGAGACGCTTTTTCTGCGGCAGTGCGCCACTGGCCGGAAAATATCGAGGGTATGACTGTAGAGGCACGGGATGCGCTGACACAATCCCAGAACTACTACTCCTTTTCCGACTACGACGTTTATGTCGGGCGTGTCCGCTATCACCACAAAAAGAGTCTACTCGCCGACAAATACGATATTCACGGCTTCCATAGCTCAAATCATGTGCTGAGCCACGATGTCACCGAACGGATCGAGTTCCAAAACTATTACCGGCGGAGAGGCTCTTCGCCTACTACCCCACCCGCCGAAGGAGATGCGGAAGTGCCGCCCTCTTACAACCTTTCCTAAAGTGAGGAGAAACCAATCATGAAATTTTCCACTTTACACGTCAAGCGGTCAGCCGTTGTTACTTACGCTTCTTTCCTGCTGATAGGAGTATTTGGTAGCTACCCCTCGCTGGCTCAGCCTTCTCCACGCGACAGTGTGGCCGTGCGCGAGGCAAGGATGGACTGGTTACAAGCGGATATGTCTCTGGACAATTCGGCTTACGCGACCACGCGCGCGGCCATAGACAAACAGATTAAGGCAGGCACTCAGCCTTCCGCCTTAGTTCAAGCCTATCGATTGGAGGGAACAGACGTTGGAGACACTCGGAAGATATTTCGCTGGGCGTATGCCGTCTACTTGCAACAGAGGCAAAAACCCAATACCAATGCGCTTATCGAAGCGCACTCAATAATGAATCGCAACCTGCGTCCTGGGGCGTATGACTGGATAAGGTTACGGTTTCTCGTTGCGAGTTTGGGCAGCTTAGAACAGCCAGATCAGCTCATTCCTGTGGGGCGTCGCCTTTTGCGTAGAGTATATGATGATTCCGAGGTCATGCTGCGTTTGCTGCGTTTGTTGAGCCGGTCGCAGAACAAAGAAGATCGTAGGTTGGCTCTGGCATTAGCGCGCGAACAGCTTCGCAATGATCCAAAGGACGCATACAAACAGTGGTTGGTATCAGATGCCACGATGTTTTACTTGACCTACGCAGGTCATACTTTCGAGGGCAACAAGCAGATCATTGCCGAAATGCTTAAAACGTTGCGAATGTTACCGGCTAACGACCCTAACAGGAGGGGCTTGGTTGAAGCCATCGTGATTTACCAATTGCATTACGATGCCAATGGAAAACCCCGACACCTTTCAATTGAGGAGATCAATCGCGCAATCGCCAACACAGACCTGAAATGAAAGTAAAGAAACGCCGCCCGAAACTATCGGGCGGCGCTTTTTCTATTTCGACAGAGGTTCTTTCTTGGGCACGCCGACGGCGCGCGGGAACGTTTTGGGCGTCGGCGATTTCTTCTGGATAATCGTTAAATGATAGGTCATCTCGCCACCGGGCAGTTCGTAGGCGCGCACTTCCTGAACCACGCCGCCCATGCGGGCGAGCGGCCATTTGAACTCGCGCGCTTCGGCCTGCGCGTCTTTGCCGCGCCACAATACGGCGTAACCGTGCGGCGCCACAAACGGCAAGGTCAGCTCGGCGACTTCGGTTAAGCTACCGATGGCGCGTGCGGTTGCGATGTCGAATTGGGCGCGATATTTCGGGTTGTGGCCCAACGTTTCGACGCGCTCGTTTAATACTAATATGCGCGCGTAATACGCGCGCGCGCAGGTCGAACTTCTCGTTCATCTGGCGGATGAACTCGCATTTCTTATTGACCGATTCGATAAAGGTCAAACGCAATTCGCAGGGTCACGCGATGGCGAGCGGCAGACCGAGGAAACCGGCGCCCACGTCAACGACCGTGCGTTCGCTACCAGAAATGCGGGTGTTGAGGCCTTAGACTGCCGCTGGGCATGGAAGCGCGCGGCTTAATTTCGGTGCCCGGCATCAGGTTTGCTTTTGCTCGCCGGTTGCGCGCCGCCGTGCGTCGCTTCATTATGGCTCGACTCGAAGGCAAAAAGCCCAACGCGGGCGCCATTATTATTGGCGCTGTTATCTTCTCACTCATCGCCGCCGGATTGTTCTTCGCCTTTCGCCCGGTGCCCGAACCCACCGATGCCGGTTTGAGCAACTCCACCGAATCAACGCCAACCGAAGCCAGTAGCGCTTCCAACGCGATAACTGACGAAAGCGACAACAGTCTCACCACGATTCTGACGCCGCTTCCGCTCGCCACACCGACATTTGCGCCTTTCCCGCAAGCGACGCCTGACACAACCGCGTCCACAGATAACAACGCAACGGCGCCCATTGACGACAACGCGGTGCCGGTGCCACCCCCGATGCCAACTATGACGGCAAATGTAGATGACGCCGCCGATAATGCCTTAATTCGGTGAGCAAATTGCAAGATAACGAATCAACCTGTTCCGATACGGTTTTAATTTCAGGAAAATAATCATGCGCAAAGCGAAAAATTTAATCGGCCTCAAGGCCATCTCTCAGCACGAAGGCAAAGACCTCGGCAAAGTCAGCGACCTACTTTTCTCTCACGATTCGCGGCAACTGCTCGGCCTATTAATGCACGAACGCGGTCTATTCGGTATTGGCGATGCGACAGCGATTCCGTGGTCGCAGGTGCGCGAAATCGGCACTCACGCCGTCATGGTGCCCGACGCCAGCGCGATTGCCAAAGTCCACTCCATGGACGCCATCGCCGAAGCCTACGACAGCGAACTGACGCTAACTTCCAAGCAGCTCACCACCGACCGGGGCGAGACGCTGGGCAAAATCTCCGATCTTTATCTGGACGATAACGGCCATGTCGTCGGCTACGAAGTTTCGGGCGGACTCTTCTCCGACGCCTTCAACGGCAAGCGCTATCTGGACGCGCCCTCAGATATTACCGTTGGCGAGAACGTAATTTTGATGCCACACAAAATCGTGGACGACCTCAACCGTCAGATGGAAGAGCAACCCGGCGGCATCAAGGGCGCGCTTAACTCGGCGGGCGACACGCTGACCGACGGCTACGATTCGGCCAAGACCAGCGTCACCGAAGGTTACGAGAATATCGCCAATGCTTCGGTCGAGAAGCAGCGCGACTATGTGATCGGCAAGACGGCGGGCAACGACGTGATTATTCCCGCCGACAAAGCGACCAATGCCGCGCCCGCGACCATCGTCGAAGGCAAAGTCGAGGGCGGCATGAATCCCAACGCGCCCTCCGCTGGCGAGTTGGATTTGGGCGACTTCGGCAACCACGATTTGACGCCTGGCTCGATTGACATCGCTCCGGTTCGTGCTAACCCCGAAGCGATTGTGCCCGTTGCTGATGAAAATGACGCGATTGTGCCCTCGAATCAGACGGCTCAATCGTCATTCACTGTTGCGGATATGTTCGGCCAGGACGACGCCATCGTGCCGTCCAACCAGACGGCGCAGTCGCCCGAAGTTGTGACCGAGCTGCAAAAGGCCACGCCCGCGACGGCGACCGACCTCAGTTCGAGCGGCGAAGTCGTGGATGGCGAAGTGTTGGTGCGCAAAGGCGAAACCATCACCGCGCAGCACGCCGACCGTGCCATTGACGCGGGTATTTTGGCCAAGCTCGTCGCTTCGGCGGGCGCCGGTTCGGCGCAGGGCAGCGACGCCAACGCCAAAGCGCAGGGCGCGTTGGGCACCGCGCAGCAGAAGACGCAGGGCGCGCTTTCCAGCGCGCAACAGAGCGCCGAATCAGCCGCGATTGGCAAGCCATCGGCGTTCGAGATCGATGCGCCCGACGGCTCGGTTCTCGTGGCGCCCGGCCAAATCGTGACCCGCGAAATCTTAGAGCGCGCCGACAGGCACGGCAAAAAAGCGCAGGTTGTGGCGGCGGCGGGCGCGGGCGCGGCATCCGAGGGCGCGCAGCACGTTTACGCCGAGGCCAAGGACGTGGCTGGCGACGTTTGGGATACCGTCAAGGAGAAGACCAAACAGCTCATCGGCTACAGCAAAGAGAAGAAGCACGAATACGACGAGGCGACGCTGGAAAAGAAGATCAAGGACGCCGTGGGCCGTCCGGTTACGCGCGTGATTCTGGCGCCCGACGACACCATCATTCTCAACACGGGCGACATCATCACCAACAAGGCGATCCAAGAGGCGGAGGCCGTGGGTTATGTGGACATGATTTTGGATTCGGTTTACGATACCGAGCAAGAGATCACGCCCGAAATGATGCGCGCGCAGGGCGAGGGCGACGCGACCTTAGCGACGCAGGCCAGGCCGATCGGCGGCCCAATCACCGCGACGGTTGACGGTCAGGATCAGTAGAAGTCGGAACGAAAAAACGCCCGCGCTTTGCGAAAAGCGCGGGCGTTTTTGCTTGCCTTCGATTGGCGGCATTTCCATGCCATCAGCCGCGCCTGAAGCGGCTTTTGCGGCCCATCTTCCAGGTGGCGGCGCGAAAGTCGAGGCCGGTCGCCAGACAGCCGAAGCCATATTTCACGCTGCGCGCGAAGTTGATGCTGGAGGCTTCGGGGAAATAACGCGTCGGGCACGAGACCTCGCCAATCGAAAAGCCGAAGTAGAGAATCTGCGCCAGCATTTGATTGTCGAACACGAAATCGTCGGAGTTGCGATGCAGCGGCAAGGTCTCCAAAACCTCGCGCGAAAAGGCGCGATAGCCGGTGTGATATTCGGAGAGCTTGGCGCCCAGCAGAATGTTCTCGGCGGCGGTCAAAGCGCGGTTGGCCACATATTTCCAGCCTGGCATCCCGCCCTTCAGGGCGCCGCCGCCCAGAATGCGCGAGCCCAACATACAATCGTAAAGCCCGACCGCAATCGGCGAGACCAGAGCGGGCAACAGCAAGGGCGAATACTGATAATCGGGATGCACCATCACCACGATATCAGCGCCCGCTTCGAGCGCGCGCCGGTAACAGGTTTTCTGGTTGCCGCCGTAACCGCGATTGCGCGGATGAACGTAAAGCGTTGCGCCCAACTGCTGCGCCACGCGCGCCGTCTCATCGCGCGAGGCATCGTCAACCACGATGACTTCATCCACGATGCCGTGCGCCGCGACTTCGCGAAACGTCTGCTCCAGCGTCGCGGCGGCGTTGTAGGCGGGCATCACTACCACAATTTTTTTATCGTTAATCATGAATTTGTTTAGGGTGACGAGTGAGAGGTGATGCTTCAAGCGGGAGGATTTGGTAGCATTGCCGTCGTGAACCGCGCGCGCAAGCAAGTCGGGCCATAATGCTTGCTTTGTCGTTCAAGTCAAACGTCGAAACCAATGAACGGCCCGACTTGCTTGCGCGCGGTTCACGACGGCAATGCTACCAAGTCCTCCCGTTTGAAGCACAACTCATTACCTATAGGAGTTACGCAGTGGGATCGGTGGTAGCGGCGGACTCCGTGACGAAGAACGTGGATGAACGCTCAGGCCTGAGATTGTTCGCTCACGTCATGGTCACTCCAACGCTTGAGCGTTCATCCACGTTCTTCGTCACGGAGTCCGCCGCTACCGCCGATCCAACTGCGTAACTTCTAACTTATTTCGGGCCGAAGGTCGGGTTGAGATAGCTTATCAGCCAGAACAGCGAAAGCCCATTGAGCGACGCGACGAAGATTAGACACGCCAACACGACCAGACGTAATCCGGACGGGCGAACGAAGATTTTCCCCAGACCAACCGCGAGAAACGTGGTGAATCCGATCAGTATCGGAAACAGGTAGCGTCCGCCTTCGGCCCAGCCTTGATGCATGAAAAGCGCGACCTGCAAAACCGTGAGCCAGACCGCGCCAAACGCCGCCAAAGGTGCATAAAAGGCGGCTTGGTTACGCGCGCCAAACTCAGCATCGCCGGTTTTGCGCGCGCGGAAGTGCCCCACGCACGAAAGCGTCGCGAGAGCGGCGAACACCAGCACGATTGTCAGTTGAAGCGGCTGCAACGGCGGCGGAAACCCCGCCGGCGGCACGACTTTCTGGCCCAGCCAATCGCGTTGTGACCACAGCGTCGCGAAGATGCCAAAGTTGCTCTGCAGGAAAATATCGGGAAAATCGGGATGAACCATCGTCATCAATTTGCCCATCTCCGGCGGCGGCAATTGGCCCCAGGGCGCGGCAGGCGGAAGCGGATTCCAGGTGCCATAAAGCGCCTCCGAGCGCGCGTGCCAGGGCGCGACAACCAGGGCGCCCACCACGCAAACCACGCCAGCAAATCCGGCGAAGCGTCCGATATTTTTGCACTCGCGTGCCCACACCACCGCCCACACCACAATCGCGATAAATCCAATCGCCAGCGCCGTCGCCTTGCACAGGCCGCCCGCGCCCAGAACCAACCCCAGCAATGCCGCGCGTTTCCACGAGAACTCGCCCGCCCATTTGACCAGCAACAGCCACAAAAACAGGCTGGAAAACCAGAAGGCGCCCGCGTCGTTGTTGATGGTGCCCGCCGTCATGCCGAACATCGGCACGAGCGCCACCACGCCCAACGCCAAACGCGCCACCCAGCGATTGTCACGCGCCGCGACCAGGGCGACATCGTAAAGCAACGGCAACACCGCGACGCAAGCCAATCCGCTCCAGAAGCGTAGCCAGTGCGTTAAATTCGCCTCGTTCATCCCCCTCCCGACCGCGTAAAACGGCAGCAACAACGTGTAGTAAAGCGGCGGATGAAACGCGTGGGCGCCGCGATATTCGGCGTAGGGCACCATCGTAATGATGCGCGGCAAAGTGTGCTCCTCCCACAGCAAACGCACATAAGCCAGATGGCGCGGCTCGTCGGGGCCGTAGCCGGGTATGATGGCGAAGTTATAGGCGAGCGCGAAGCCAAAGGCCAGCGCGCAAATCCACCAGAGAAATCGGTCGCGACGCCAGCGCTGCGGAATGAAAGGCACGGTAAAAAGTTATCAGAAAACGCTCTGAGCAACCGGAAAAGCATTCAGAAATCCAGTTTTGCGGCGGCGACTCCGAGTTCAACTCGGTAGTAACTCTGATGCTTTAACCTACCTCCGAGGGCACAGAGGACGCGAAAAATCCAGAAAGCACTGAAAGCAAAAGCGCTTTGTTGTTCGCTTTTTCTAAATTCTCTCCGCGTTCTCTGTGTCCTCGGCGGCAGATTCGGGTGTTCACATCAGAATATCGCCCACATCGCTTTCGCGCAACGCCGACGGAATGACGCGCCCCATCAGGCGTAACATTGTGACGATATGAACCGGCAAAACGCCGCCTTTGAAGACCAGATACGCATCAATGCTGAGCGTCGTCTCGTCGTCAGTCGAGGCGCGAATCAGAATGTAACCGTCGTTAATTTTGTTGGCGAGAGCCAACTTTCAGATGCGAAATATACCAAACAATGCTGCATTTCGGCGAGTAACCAGAGTTGCGCGGGATGACCCAAATATAAAAAGCGACCGCTCCAATCGGAGCGGTCGCTTTCGGTTTGCCCAAAATAATTAGTTTTTTGGTGCGGGCGGATCGAGATTCAAGAGCCACGCATTCTCATACTGATGACGCGTCATGTTGACTACACGGCCATCGCCCATCAAGACGTTGTAGCGGCGCAAGCTCCGCGGCTTGTCCTGTCCGTGCCAACTGCCATGACTATCGGCAAAGACGTTGATTTCTCCAGGGCCATGTTCAGCATTGGTGTCTCCGCTGTAGTGGCCAAGCAGCTCCTTCTTGTTTTTCAAAGTCAGTTCAGTGCGATAGTAGTAGCTCATGCCAAACTTTTCATACGACGAAGGCCGAGCATCCATCAGCTCTCCTGAAATATCGTCAACGTCAAAACCAGTATCAGCGGGACAACGCCAAACGCGCTTTTCTTTTATGTAGGGATACAAAATGTAGGTCAGCGGCGGCAATTGGCCGACCTGCCATTCATAATTGCCGTTAGCGGCATCATGCCAGGCATCTGTGTGTAAATCAGTTGCATCGCCACCGCGTGGGAAATAACCGTCGAAATCCTGTTGGTAAAGCGAAACAGCCAAGCCTATTTGCTTGAGATTGGAAGCGCAATTCGTTTGGTAGGAACGCCGACGCACAGCGTTGAACGCTGGAAACGCCAGAGCCGACAGCATTGCGATGATGCCCAGCACGACCAAAATTTCGACCAGAGTAAATGCGCGACGTTGAGTAGAAGACATAGAAAAACCTCAAGCTGTGGCTGACAAAGCCAGGTTGCGTTGCAGCGCCTTTTCGAGCAGTTGCAGTCCCGTTCGACCCGCCGCGCGCGAACGCATGGTGCCCTGAGCGTCGAAGAGAAAGTAGTAGGGCCAAACGCCCTCTGTCTCAAATCGCGCGGCCAAAAGTCCGTCGTGATCGAGCGCACACGGGTCGGTGATGTCACGTTCTTGCAGAGCGGCGCGCACCGCGTCGGGGTTATCGTCGGCGGGTCGCATCGGCAGATGAACGGCGATGATTTGTAAGCCTTGATCGGCGTATTGCTCGCGCCAATGGTGCAAGCGCGGCAAGTTCCTCAGGCAACACGGACACGAGAGCGCCCAAAAATTGAATAGCACGGGATGACCACGCAATTCATCGGAAGCTACAGCGCCGTTCATCCATTGCGCGACGCCTTCAAGCGAGGGCAGTTGCGAATTAACTCGGAGTGCCATTTAAGCGTTCGGCTCCTTGATTTGAAGCTGCGAAGAAATTTCTTCCCATGCGGCATCGGCCTCTTTGCGCGCGGCTTCGTCAATGGGGTTTCCCGTCAAAGTTTGGTCAATCAAGAAGGTGTTTTTACCATCAGCCACGCGCAGAATTTTGCGCTCGCGCTCATCTTTTACAGACTTGTCCCTCGTAGTAGAGAGCATTGCCGGAAATTTGCGAAAGGAAGTTGCTTTCTGCTCTACCACTTGGATCGTTGGCGACACAATACGCGCCAACTCTAAACCGTCGTTTACACTTTGTTTGAGCGTCGTTAGGTCGTCCGGTTTTGCGCCACTCTTTGGCGTGTTGACAATAAACATCATCCTGATTTTGGTATTGTTCACTTTCTTTCGGTAAACGATTGAATCGGAATCGCGTTCGTCAGTTTTGGGTTCATCTGCTTTGGGTTCATCTTTCTGCCAGCCTTCCAATGCCGGAACATTGTATCCCAAAGTTTCGGGCGTAGCAACGGAGCTTGCGCAGGAGGACAGCAGTGGAACCAACGCGCAAAAAGCAAAAATCAAATGTCGCATGGAAGTTTGGCTTATCGAGGTGCAGGAGTTTTTGAAGGCGGGTAGTAACGCCACAAGTTCGGATTACGCTTTATTTTCTCCACGAAGTTTTTGGCATACTTCTGTTCGAAACTATCTGTGGCGGCTAATTCCTCAAAATTTTTCAACGCTGCGTCGCTGCGTCCAGCGCGCAAAAGCGCGATTCCCAACAGATACTTGTTGCTTGCGTTGTCGGGTTCAAGAGCAACAGCCTTCTCCAGGTAAGCGACTGCCTGGGGGAACTTTTTTCGCCTTGAGAGTTCATGAGCCATCCCGCGCAGAGCTTGCGTATCGTTGGAATTCCGCTTTAACGCAGTGTAATTTGCTTCAAGCCCAAGGTATATGCCACTTTGTTCACCCAACTTCATCATGGGAGCAGCGTAAAGCACCCAATATAAAATTAATCCAACGAGAACAAGTCCTAATCCTCCGAACGTCCACAGGTAGAGCTTTTTTTTCTTTTGTGTCAATTGGATTCCTCCAAGTTTGATTCTCCCCAGTAGCCGAAGCAGGTTCATCCTATTTCTGTCAATTGGGGAGACCTTTCATTTCTCGGCTAAGTTGCTTTCGAATCTGAATAATCCTAATCTGTGCCAAGTGAAGTGCAGCCATCATTGCAGCTGGTCCGGTCACTATGAGCCTGCCCCCTGCATATATTCCAAGCGACAACCTGTCCGAGATAATAAGCATAGTTCCAACCCGCAACTGGCTCAGAGCCGCAAGCGTCCATGTCGGTTGTGTATTGGTTATCGCAGCCCATCTCGCAAATGGATCGAAGACTCGGCCCAGCAAACGCGACTCCTGCATTTTTGAAGTCCTTGGCAATGCCATGAGTGAGTGCGTTTTGGTCCAGCTTTTTGGCCGCGACGCGGGCCAGATCGTCAATGGTCAGCAAGCCCAACACGGCAATACCGCCCGTCATGCCGATGCGACGCAACGCGGCGCGGCGGCTCAACTTTTCTTGATCCGCGTTGGCAGATGAAGTGGGAGCAACTTTGGTTTTGGGTTTTGCGCGGGCGACCGCCGCGAGTTTGGAAAGGTTGATCATGTCGGTGATATTTGGGCTTCCGATGAAGCGACTTCCTCTTCGGTTTGCGATTTTTCGGCGGCTTCGGCGCGTTGCATCTCGATGACGCGCGTTACCACCATGTTAGCGAGTTCGTTGACCTGTTCGTGCTGCTCAATGCGGTCAATGACCGCCTGAGCCACCATGTCAACTAAGTTGTTCTGTTCTTCCGGAGTCATGGGTGGGTTGGAATCGCACCCAGGTTTTCCAGGGTGCGGAGCAGGTCGGTTTCGACCGTCTCGAAAGACGGCACCTGGGGCATCAAAGGAATCAGGTCTTGATGCCACGAGGATCGGAGTTGTTGGAAATGCACCCAAGTTTTATCGGCGCTGAACTCCAGTGCTTCGCCGCCCACCTCGCCGATGCACAACAAGCGTTGCAGTTCGGGCAAAAGGTCGGGCCGCTTCTGAACGAAAAGCCAGAAATCGTAGAAATCGCTGCAGCGTGCCCTTTGTGAGGTGGCTCGCAGCTTCTCGGCGATCATCATCGAGAGCGGCATTACACGAACTGGAATCTTCGCTCCGCCAGCGCCGCAAAAATCGGCGTTGACCCAGGTCACATCGGAGGCTTCACGCTGGCGGACATCAACGCCAACTGCAACATCCTTGAATATCGCGCCCTGCATCAGGAAGAAAGGCATTCGACTCTCTTCTTTCTCTTGCAGAGCAATCCCCTGCTCGGCCAAAATCTCGACAAAGCGAGATTTGACGGTGGCAGGAGCCAGAAAATCGAGGTCTTTACTGCATCGTCCGTGGAGGTAAACGCCATGAATGGCGATGGCTCCACGAAGAACCAGTTGATCCCACACAGGAAGCGCGCTCAACATCTGAAGACATTTGAACTGCAACCGCGTCCGTTCCAGAGTTCCGATGCGATTGAAAATCACGCGGCCCAAAGTTTCGGGTGCCCGTTCGGCTTCGGTTGGATTGCCAACATCAGGTGAGGCGTTCACTGTTACAGAGATTATCTGCCCTCAAGCAAATGTTAAATAGATGTGTTTGCGAAAAAAAAAAGATAAGCACCACTTATCATTAAACTTCCCTTAACGTCGCAGAAACTTCCACGAATTTATTGAACGTGAAATTAGCCGACGGGGTTTGACCCTGACAGTGTTTCGGCTAAAAAATTCGGCTCACACAAACAAAAACGACCGCCCCAAATCGGAGCGGTCGTTTTGCGTTTAGCCAAACTTAAACGTCGAAGTAAAGCTGGAATTTATTCCTCTTCGTAACTACTCAGGTGGTTGGAACGCCTCTTCAAAGAAGCGGCGCGACGCCTGAGACGAAGCCTCGCGCCAGGCCGCTTCTTCGTCGTCGGCGCTCTCGTGTGGCGCGTTGATGAGCTCCTTCAAACGTTCGATTTCGTCGGCGGGTAACTGTTGAACGATCTGCCAGACCGATTCGGCAGTCGGGCTTTCGCTGAGAATACTCATGCTCTCATTTTAACAAAGATTGGCTCACCCAAACACAAAAACGACCGCCCAGGGGGAGCGGTCGTTTTCGGTTCAGCCAAACCTTAAACGTCGAAGTAAAGCTGGAACTCATACGGATGCGGACGCAGACGCAGGGCGTCGATGTCGCCGCGCTTGAGGCCGATATACATCTCGATCAAATCGTCGGTGAAGACGCCGCCCGCCTTCAAGAACTCGTTGTCCTCTTCGAGGGCGTCCAAAACCGCTCCCAATGAACCGGGCACGGTCGGGATGCCCTCTTTCTCTTCCGGCTCCAGTTCATACAAGTCTTTGTCGAACGGATCGCCCGGCTCGATTTTGTTCTTGATGCCGTCAAGCCCGGCCATCAACTGCGCGGTCAGCGCGAGGTAGATGTTGCCGGTCACGTCGGGCGTGCGGAACTCGATGCGCTTGGCTTTGGGCGACTTGGAATACAATGGAATGCGTATCGCCGCGCTGCGGTTGCGCTGGCTATAAAGCAGATAAATCGGCGCTTCGTAGCCGGGCACCAAACGATGATAGCTGTTGGTCGAAGCGTTGGTGAACGCCAGGATCGCCGGAGCGTGCTTCAAAATTCCACCGATATACCAGCGCGCCATGTCCGACAGTTGGGCGTAACCGTTCTCGTCGAACATCAGGGTTTCGCCATCTTTCCACAGCGATTGGTGACAGTGCATTCCCGTTCCGTTGTCGCCGAAAATCGGCTTGGGCATGAAGGTCGCGGTCAGGCCGTGTTTGGCGGCGACGTTTTTAACGATGTATTTGTGCATCATCATGCGGTCGCACATTTCGGTGAACTCGCAAAAGGTGATGCCGATTTCGCACTGTCCGCCGCTTCCGACTTCGTGGTGATGCAGGTCAACTTCGATACCCGCGCCGATGAGATGGCGCACCATATCGTTGCGCACTTCGGCGAGAGAATCGACCGGAGGCGCTGGCACATAGCCGCCCTTGTTGCGCGGACGACGGCCAGGATTCCACTCGCCGGTCATCTCGTCGAACACCGGGTCGGCGTTATGCCAATCGCCTTCGATGCTCTCGACTTTATAGTGGGCGTAGTGACCATCGGGGCCACCGGCGGCTTTGGCGCCGCCAAACGAAACGCCGTTGAACAAGAAGAACTCGGCTTCCGGCCCGAAGTAAGCGGTATCGGCGATGCCGGTTGACTTCATGTATTCGACCGCTTTTTGCACGATATAACGCGGATCGCGCGAATAGGATTCGCCGGTAATCGGGTCGAGAATGTTGGCGAACACCGAGAGCGTCGGCGTGTCGTAAGCCGGATCGATGATGGCGGTCGAGGCGTCGGGCACCAGCAACATATCCGATTTATCGATGGTCTGGAAACCGCGCACCGATGAGCCGTCGAAGCCGACGCCTTCGGTGAAGAAATCTTCGTTGAGCGCGGCTTCGACCGGATAGGTCAGGTGCTGCAAGTCGCCGAGCAAGCCGACGAACTTGAGGTCGATGAACTCGACGCCCGCATCCTCGGCCATTTGAATCACTGATTGAATGTCTGACATAGTTTTTTTGGGGGCACAGTGTTGTTGGTATTACAAGGGAATTCAACGCGCGACCGTGCCTTTACCCGTTGAAAGTTACCATGATTGAGCCGCGCGCGAAAGGGTCAAGCCTTCGCGATGGGGAAGTTAAACGAATTCTCACGCGGCGCGGAGTTTTTTGTTGCCTTGTGAATTATCTACGTTTTGCTTTTTTCGCGCCACCCGTAGGGACGACCGCTTGCGGCGTCCACAGGTCAGAACTTCCTTCAACCAAACGGAAACCCAAACGCAAGGACGCCGCAAGCGGTCGTCCCTACGGGTGGCGCGAAAAAAGCAAAACGTAGATAATTCGCCAATCCATCAAACAACCAAAAACGGCGCGCCCAAGGAGAAGCGCGCCGTTTAGCTAATCACCCGAATTACGGAGTCGGAACCGATTCAATCGTCTTCAGAATCCGCGAAGCGATTTGATACGGATCGCCCTCCGAGTTGGGCCGACGATCTTCGAGATAACCTTTGTAATCGGCCTCAATGAACGAATGCGGAATGCGAATCGAAGCGCCGCGATCCGCCACGCCATAGGAAAACGCGTCAATCGGCGCGGTCTCGTGCAGACCGGTCAGGCGCAGATGGTTGTTGGGGCCGTAAACCGCGATGTGCTCCATCTTCTCGCGGTCGAAGGCTTCCATCAGGCTCTCGAAATACTCTTTGCCGCCGACTTCGCGCATATATTCGGTCGAGAAGTTGGCGTGCATGCCCGAACCGTTCCAGTCGCCCTTGACTGGCTTGCACTCGATGACGACATCAACGTGATAGCGTTCGCACAGACGGTAAAGCAGGTAACGCGACATCCACAGTTCGTCGGCGGCGCGCTTGGAGCCTTTGCCGAAAATCTGAAATTCCCACTGGCCTTTGGCGACTTCGGCGTTGATGCCCTCGTGATTGATGCCCGAATCCAGGCACAAATCGAGGTGAGCTTCGACGATTTCGCGCGCCAATTCGCCGACGCTGCGGTAGCCGATGCCGGTGTAGTAAGTGCCCTGCGGTTCGGGATAACCCTCGCGCGGGAAGCCCAATGGTCGGCCATCTTTATACAAGAAATACTCCTGCTCGAAGCCGAACCACGCGCCCTCGTCGTCATGGATGGTGGCGCGGGCGTTAGAAGGATGCGGCGTGACTTTGTCGGGCATCATCACTTCGCACATCACCAGGATGCCGTTTTTGCGCGTCGAGTCGGGATACATCGCCACCGGCTTGAGCGCGCAGTCGGACGATTTGCCTTCGGCCTGCAACGTCGAGGAGCCGTCAAAGCCCCAGAAGGGCAACTGTTCGAGCGTGGGAAACTCGTCGAACTCTTTGATCAGAGTTTTTCCACGCATGTTCGGGACGGGCTGATAGCCGTCGAGCCAGATGTATTCGAGCTTGTATTTGGTAGCCATTTTTTAAGGAACAAGGTTCAAGGAACAAGGGACAGGGGTCGTGGCGCAAAAGTCGTTCGATAAACTTCGATTTTGCGCCCTTGCTCCTTGTTCCCTGCTCCTTGTTCCTGTGTTTTACAAAGCGTCTTCGTCGCGGTCGCCGGTGCGCACGCGGATGACCTGTTCGATGGGGCGGATGAAGATTTTGCCATCGCCGATTTCGCCCGTCCGCGCCGAGGTCGCGATGGTTTCGACGACTTCGTCCACCTGCGAGTCTTTGACGGCGACTTCGATTTTGACTTTAGACAGCAAGTCAACGGTGTATTCCGAACCGCGATAGCGTTCGACGTGACCTTTTTGGCGTCCGCAACCGCGCACGTCAGTGACGGTCATGCCGACGACGCCGACATCGGCGAGCGCGCTTTTAACATCCTGCAATTTGTGGGGCCGCACAACGGCTTCTACGAGTTTCATGAGTTTGTGTCCTTAGTAAGGTGATTTTCCGGCAGCGCAAAAGGGCGCAGGATGGGGGCCAACGTCACCCCGCTTCACCGCCTGGGCTTCGTTGAGCAAAGCCACGATGAACCGCAACGCCAAGTAATTTAGGCGCCGGATGTTTCGAGTTTATTTCAATCGAGTAAAAATCGGCGCGCGCGCTGATGCAGAAAACTGAGAAGTGAATTTTAGCGCGCCCGAACTTGACACGTTTGGAGCGCGCCCGTGAGGGCGATTCTAATTCTAATCGCCATCACACTGCGAACCGCGAGCGTAAGCGACCGGCCAAAGTTTGAGTGCGCGGAAGGTAAAACTTTTGCCGGTCGCTTACGCTCGCGGTTCGCAACGGGGAGGAACTCATCTCCCGTGTAGGAGAATTTTAAGGCGCAAATCTCGCTCTAAACTCACCCAACTATGATTCCCACAATCCCTTTTGGCTCTACCGGACACCTCAGCACGCGCACGCTTTTTGGCGCCGCCGCGCTGGGCAACGTCACCCAACAGCAGGCCGACGACACGCTCGCCACCCTGCTCGACTATGGCGTCAATCACATCGACACCGCCGCCAGCTATGGCGAAGCCGAACTGCGCATCGCGCCCTGGATGCCCGACCATCGCGACGATTTCTTCCTCGCCACCAAAACCGACAAACGTTCTTACGAGGAATCGAAAGCGCAGATTGATAATTCGCTGCAACGCCTGAGCGTCAGCCATGTGGATTTGATGCAACTGCACAGCCTGGGCGACGAAGCCGATTGGGACAAAGTCTTCGCCGACGACGGCGCCTTCAAAGCGGTCATCGAAGCCAAAGACGCGGGCAAAACGCGCTTTGTCGGCATCACCGGTCACGGCGTTCATATCGCGCGTTTGCATTTGCGCGCCCTGGAAATTTATCCGTTCGATGCCGTGTTATTACCGCTCAATTATCCGATGTCATTGAACGAAGATTACATGAGCGATTTCGACGAATTGCGCGCCGTCTGTCGCGAACGCGGCATCGCGATGCAGACAATTAAGGCGGTCACGCGCCGTCCGTGGGGCGAGCAGGAAAGATCAGCCGCGACCTGGTATCAGCCGTTGGAGCAGCAGGACGCCATTGATAACGCGGTGAATTGGGTGCTGGGCAATTATCCCGAAGTGTTCCTCAACACCGTCGGCGATATTCACGTTTTGCCGCGCGTCTTGGACGCGGCCTCGCGCTTTGCCGAGGCAACGAGCGATGAAGCGATGGCGGAGATGTTTGAGCAACGCGAGATGGCGCCGCTGTTCGTTTAAATCCCATAATGAAATTTACTTCCTTCTTGTGCGCCCTGTTCTTCTCGTTGTTGCTGGCGCCCGCAACCCATGCCAAACCCGCCGCGTCGCGCGTTCTGCAAAAGCACGCCGCGCCCATTACGGCGTTGACCTATTCGCCCGATGGCAAAACGCTGGCGAGCGCCGACGAAGGCGGACGCGTGAAATTAACCGATGTCGGCAACGGCAAAACTAAGTTGACTTTTCGCTACAAAGAGAAAGTCGCCGCGCTTGCTTATTCGCCCGATGGAAAAATGTTGGCGGTCGGACGCGCCCGCGAAGTTCGCTTGCTCAACCCGCAAACGGCGGCGCCGATTCGCGTTTTGAAAACGCAGAAAGAAGTGGGCGGCGCGCTCAACTTCTCGGCGAATGGACAACGCTTAATCGTGACCGAAGGCGATGGGCAAGGGGGCGCGGCGTGCAGCGTATGGAAAATCGTGAACGGCAAACAGCTTCGGCGCCATACTGCCAAAAATGCAGAGATTAACGGCGCTGCACTCTCGCCGGACGGAAAAACGTTTGTGGCGCCCGACACTTCGGTGGCCGATGTCGCTCTGTGGAATGTGGCCATTGGCAAACGAGTGCGCGTCCTGGATATTCCAAATACGAAATCAGGAGGTAGCCCCTACTTCGGCACCGTCGCGTTTTCGCCCGACGGGAAATTTCTCGCGGGCACCGGAAGTTTCATGGAAGGCCCTGGCCATCTCACGATCTGGAACGTATCAACGGGCAAAATCAAATGGGGCCGCACGTTCGACGATTATGGCGGCGCGCTGGCCTGGTCACCCGACAGTTCGCGTCTGGCAGTCGGCACCTTTTACGACACGACTTACGACGACCCCGACAATTTGCATCGGCCAACCGGCGCACCGATTTTCAACGCGAGAAGCAGTCAGTGGAAACAATCGGTGCAGCGCACGCCAGACAAAATTAACGCGCTCTCTTTCTCGCCCGACGGCCAGACAGTAGCCGTTGGCGTCGGTAAAATCGTTCGATTGTGGCGCACCGCCAATTGATTCTCCGCTTTCCATCAAACTTGACTCATGTTTCGTCCCGCGCCCGATAAACCCAAAAAACCGCTCAACCCCGCCACGCTCAAGCGCGTGTTGACCACCTTCGGCGCCTATCGCAATCACCTCACCGGCATCGTCGTCCTCGTGCTGGCTTCGGCGGGATTGGGACTTTTGTCGCCGTTTTTCCTCAGAGCGCTCATCAATCAGGGCTTGATCAAGAATAATTTCGGTGTCATCACCCATTATTCGTTGCTCACTCTGGCGGCGACGCTGGGCAGCATGGCGCTGGCGTTAGGTTTCGGCTATCTATCGTTGTGGGTTGGCCAGCAAATCATGCGCGATTTGCGCAATCGCCTCAACGAACATTTGCAGGGTATGTCGCTGCGCTTTTTCACCGGCACGCGCACGGGCGAAATCCAGTCGCGTCTGGTCAGCGATGTCGGCGGCGTGCAGAACGTCTTATCCAACACCGCCTCCGAAGTTTTGAGCAACGTCGCCGTCGTATTATCCACGCTCGTCGCGATGATTATCATGGACTGGCGCCTGACTTTACTCAGCGTCGGAATGCTGCCGCTCTTTGCCCTGCTCGCCGCCAAAGTCGGCGATTTCGCGCGCGGCCTGCGCAAAACTTCGCAGGAACAGTTGGCCGATTTGAACGCGACGACGCAGGAAACGCTGTCGGTTTCGGGCGTATTGCTGACCAAAACCAGCGGACGCCGCGCGCGCGTCATCGAACATTTCAAGGAAGAGAACGATGCCCTGACCGCGACCGAAATCCGGCTTTCGATGATCATGCGCGTCTTCTTCAACATGATCGGTTTGACGTTTAGCCTGACGCCAATTTTCGTTTACTGGCTGGCCGGTTATCTCATCATTGGGCGCGGCGACACGAATTTAACGCTCGGCACCATCGTCGCCTTTACCGCGCTGCAAACGCGACTGTTCTTTCCCTTAACCAGTCTGCTCAACGTGCAAGTCGAAGTCACCAGCGCTCTGGCGCTCTTCGACCGCATCTTTGAATATCTCGACCTGAAACAGGAAATCACCGACGCGCCCGACGCCATTTCTTTAACGCCCGAACAAATCGTCGGCGAAGTCAGCTTTCGCGATGTCTCGTTTTGCTACGACGAATCGCAAGACGAACCAACGTTAGAAGATATTAATCTCAGCGCCAAACCTGGCGAACAAATCGCCCTCGTCGGCGCTTCGGGCGCGGGCAAGACGACGATGACGTATCTGATTCCGCGTTTGTATGACGTCAATGCGGGCGTCGTTTCGATTGACGGCCACGATGTCAAAGATATTTCGCTGGAATCGCTGGGCCAAATCATCGGTGTCGTCACGCAGGAAAGTTATCTTTTGCACGACACGATTCGCGAGAACCTGCGTTATGGTCGCCCCGACGCGACCGACGCCGAACTCGAAGAAGCCGCGCGCGCGGCGGCGATTCACGATCATATTCACAGCTTGCCCGACGGCTACGACACGGTAGTCGGCGAGCGCGGCTACAAACTCAGCGGTGGGCAAAAGCAGCGCAACGCGATTGCGCGCGCGATTCTGAAAAACCCGCGCATCCTAATTTTGGACGAAGCAACATCGGCGCTCGACACGCAAAGCGAACGGTTAATTCAAGATGCCTTGGCGAGATTGGCCGTAGGCCGCACCACTTTTTCGATTGCGCATCGTTTATCAACGGTTTTGGCGGCGGATATGATCTTGGTAATGGAACAGGGCCGCATCATCGAGCGCGGCACGCACGCCGAACTACTCGAACGCGACGGCGCTTATGCGCGCTTGTATGAAGCGCAATTCGCCGATGGCAAAGCCGAATTATTCGAGGGCGCGATGGGTTGAGGTTAACGTTACGGCAGCGAACAAAAGGCACGGAAGAAATTTCTTCCGTGCCTTTCGTTCGCGCTAACTTTGCTTACTGACCGACTTCGTAGCGCACGAAATCGTCAATGGTCACGCCGGCTTTTTTCGCCACGTCCGAGACCGACATTTTGCCGCTCTCGTCTTTGATGAACTTCTGCTCGGTCAAGGTGTTCTCGCCATAATACTTGTTCAGGCGACCTTCGGCGATTTTGTCCTGCATCGCTTCGGGCTTGCCCTCTTCGGCGGCCTGGGTGCGGTAAAGCGCCTTCTCCGATTCGATGACATCGGACGGCACTTTCTCGCGGTTCACATAGGGCGCGCGCAGCGCGACGGCTTGCATCGCGATGTCGCGGGCGACCTCTTTGGCTTCATCCGAATTGGCGCCTTCGGCGACGATTAACGCGCCCTTCTTGGCGTCCGAGTGAACGTAAGAACCGATGACGCCCTCTTGCGCGCCGACGGTCGCGAAACGACCGACGACGATGTTTTCGCCCAGCTTGCCCATGTATTCGGTGATCTTTTCCTGAACCGTGACTTTCTCATCTTTGATGAAAGCCTTGCCCAGAAACGTCTCGACATCGGCATCGCCTGAAAGGGCGGCTTGATAGGCCAGGTCGTAGGCCAGTTCGCGGAAATCGGGGTTTTTCGCCACGAAATCGGTTTCGCAGTTGACCTCGATAATCGCGCCCGAACGCCCGTCTTCGACCACGAACACGCCGATGGCGCCTTCGTTGGCTTCGCGGCCCGCTTTCTTCACGACCAGGTTTTTGTTCTTCTCGCGCAGATGCTCGACGGCGGCTTCCATGTCGCCATCGGTATCAACCAACGCTTTCTTGCAATCCATCATCGCGAGGCCGGTGCGCTCGCGCAGTTCTTTGACTTGTGCGGCTGAAATTGTCGCCATTTTGCTTCTTTACTCCTTTTTCTTTAGGGCGATACAACTGCGAACCCTGAGCGTCAGCGACGGGCCAAGTCATAATCCGTTGAGACTTTGACTTGGCCCATCGCTGACGCTCAGGGTTCGCAGTTGTATCGCCAAACTATCTAATTCAACGCCTCATTGACGGCTTCGTTGACCTCTTGGTCGGCGGGGCCGCCAAAGCCCTGGCCTTCTTTATCGTTGTTAATCGAAGGTGTCGGCAGGCCGCCAACCGGCCTGTCGGCGGGCAGGGGGCCACCGGTCGGCACGCTCTGGTCGGTCGTCGTTTCGGCGGCGGGCGGAATGATGGTGGCATCGGCCAAACCAGTCGCGGTCGGCGTGGTGCCGCCAGCGGCGCGGGCCGAATCGTCCACTTTGATTTGGCTCGGATCGGCGGCACGCAACGAATTGTCGCCAGCAGTTTCGTCTGGCTTGGCGTCGCGCGGCATTTCGCCCAGAGGCTTGGCCATCTCTTCCTCGAACGAACTCTCGTCGTCGTCGTTGGAGACCGGCGAGAACTGCACGTTCTCGGCGCCGACATAATCGATCTGTCCGCCGCCAAAGTGCGCGGCTCCGGCGCCCGACAACTGTCCGGCGCGCTCTTCGCGCACGCTCTCGGCCATCAAGCGACCTTCGTTAATCGCCTGCGACATCTGATCGGCCATCAACGAAACGGCGCGAATCGCGTCGTCGTTGCCAGGAATCACGTAGTCAATCTCTTCGGGATCGCAGTTGGTATCAACGACGGCCACAATCGGGATTTCCAGACGATGCGCCTCTTTGATGGCGATGTGTTCCTTTTTGCAATCGATGATGAAGATCACGTCGGGCAAGCTCGTCATGGTGCGGATGCCGCCCAGAACGTTGTCCAATTTGGTGCGCTCTTCCATGATGCGGAACTGCTCTTTCTTGACCAGCTTGGCCAGAGTGCCGTCCTCGTTCATCTTGTCGATCTGATTCAAGCGATCAATGCGCAGTTGGACGGTGTTCCAGTTGGTGAGCATGCCGCCCAACCAACGATGGTTGACGTAGTAGCTGTTGCACGAATTGGCGGCTTCGGCGATGGCGTCTTGCGCCTGCTTTTTGGTGCCGACGAACAAGAATGATTTGCCTTCGTAGGCCATCTGGCGCACTTTATCGTAGGCGATTTCGAGTTTCTTGCGGGTTTTGTGGAGGTCGATAATGTAAATATCGTTGCGCGCCCCGTAGATATAGGGCTTCATTTTGGGGTTCCACTTGCGCGTGTGATGCCCGAAGTGAACTCCCGCTTCGAGCAAGTCTTTCATTGAACTGACTGGCATATTGTGTTTTTCTGTCTCCTTTGGGTTTCATTTGCCCCGCCGCGTTACGATTTTTTTGTGTCTTTCGACCCAAAGGCACGGCGGAGAAATTTCGGTTGCGCCTGTTTCCAGGCACACCGTCTGTATAGAATAACAGAATTGGCGAGGCTTGTAAACTGTTAAATTCATCAAATCGCGCTTATTTGCATGGCAGAAATTAATTGTGGAAAATGCACCAATGGGTAGCAACTCAACCAAAAAGAGTAAACTTCTGAGACAAACAGGTTCAAATTATGCAAACAGTAGAAAATCCCAGTGAACAATTGACTGAAGAAGTGGAAGTCGCAAATACAGAGGACGATGAATTTGTTCCTTTTAAGTATTCGATTACCAGTTATGGCGCAGATTACACCGTTGATGGGCTTGTCAAGCGTATTGAGAATGGTAGCATTTATGTGCCTAATTTTCAGCGGGCTTACGTATGGACTTCTAAACAGGCATCACGCTTCATCGAATCATTGCTTCTTGGATTGCCGGTTCCAGGCATTATTTTGTCGAAAGAACAAGGCGCTTCTCAGAAGTTGCTGGTGATTGACGGACAGCAAAGATTGCGAACATTGCAGTATTTCTACTCCGGTATTTTTCAGCCAACGAAAAAGGAATTCGCACTTGAACAAGTGCAATATCCATTTGTTGGACGCACCTATGACACACTCTCTGAAGAAGATAAGCGACTTCTAGACGACTCTATTTTGCACGCAACTGTCGTCAAACAAGACCAGCCTACTGAAGATGACAGTAGCATATACCATATTTTTGAACGGCTTAACACCGGTGGAACTCTTCTTAAGCCTCAGCAAATTCGAGCCAGTATCTATCACGGAGAATTTAGTGATTTACTACGAGATTTGAATGGCAACGAATCATGGCGGACGATGTTTGGGCCAATTAATAAGGATATGCGAGATCAAGAATTGATTCTTCGATTCTTCGCACTTTATTTCTGGTCTGACAAATATTCTGACCCCATGAAGCAATTCTTGAACAAATTTATGTCACATAATAAGAATTTGAATGTGTATTCCGATGCCGAATTGATGCAGTTATTTGTTGGCACAATAGAAACGATTGAGCGATGTATTGGTTATAAAGTCTTCAAGCCACAAAAGACTTTAAATGCGGCAGTTTTCGATTCAATCATGGTAGGTATCGCAAAGCGTTTGGAGACAGGTCAAATAATCAACTGTTCATCTTTGAAGGATGCATACAACACATTATTGAAAAACTCCGATTTTGCAACCGCGACTGAGCGAGCGACAGGAAACAAAGAACGGGTTGCTTCGCGGATGAAAGTGGCTATAGCAGCTTTTGCCGAGGTGCTATGAGAATCCGTGACGTTGCTGATTATGAAACTCGGCTTGACAATCTGTTCAAGCAGTTTAATTCTCTGCCCTTAGATAACGAATTGTTGCAAGTTCATTGGCCTCGTTATCTGTGCGTTTTGGTTTCTGGCTACATAGAAACGTCTGTTCGCGCCATCCTCATAGATTATGTAAAAGATAAGTCAGCTCCCAATGTTCGAGGTTATATCGGTAAAAATTTAAAATTACAAAATGCGAGTTCGGAAAAAATTTATATTCTCGTAAAATCTTTTAATGAAGATTGGGAGGTTTCTTTTCGGCAAAAAACAGAAGGAGAGTTGAAAGATGCTATTGATAGTGTGGTCGCCAATCGAAATCAGATAGCCCACGGAAGAAACGTAGGTATATCCTTCAATGTCATTAATAATTACTATCAAAGATCCAAGGAATTTATTCGCATATTGTTGTCTATTTGCCAGTGACTTGGATTTTGGAGTGGGAAGGCAATATTTGAACCGAGTTTCATTGTTGACGCGATGATTTGTTTTGAATGTGGGCAAGTCAGAGTTACAGATAGCGCCCAAAGCAATACGGGGTTCGAGTTTTCATTGCCCAATGAAGAAGGCCGCGATAAGTTCGACGCGATATTCGCGCGGCTTGGCATGGAGCAGTTTAAGCCGTATGAGAAGCAGTAAACTGCTCGCTAACACAGGAGAAATTATGACTTACGTTTTGGAACTCAAACCCGAAGTCGCGCGCAAATTGGAAGCACGCGCAGCGCGACAAGGCGTTAAGCCTGAAGAGATTTTGGAAGAACTCTTGAGCGAAGAGACACCAGAAATTGAACACGGTATCATTCCCGATGAGCAGTTTCAGGCGTCAAAGAAGAAGATATTCACCAAGTATGCGAAGGTTTTCGAGGCTTTGGCCGAGGGAGCAAAATGAACTTTCTTTCCAAAGCAGAAGTTCTCGAACTCCAACACGATCAAATCGAAGATTTTGGCGGCACTCACGGCTTGCGCGATGACGGCGCGTTCGAGTCGGCGTTAATGGCGCCACATAACCGTTTGGATTACGAACAGGCCGACGAAGTGAAATGCGCGGCGACTTACGGGTATCATTTATCGCAAACACACGCTTTCATCGACGGCAACAAACGTGTCGCGGCGGCGGCAATGTTGGTTTTTCTGGACTCCAACGGCTTCGAGGTTGAAGCCAGTCTTGATGAACTCATCGCCCTGTTTTTGCAACTTGCTTCGGGCGAGGTGAACCGCGACCAACTTGAACAGTTCCTGCGTGAACGAATTATCCAGATTTAACCGATGCGCTCTACCGCGCGTCCAAACCCGCCAACGCAATACGAGCAGCCTCAACAATCAATTCGTCGCTGCGTTTGGCGTCGGCGCGATTATGCGTCGTATAAATCGCCAGCACAATCGGCGCGCGGTTGGGCGGCCAAATTACGGCGATGTCGTTGGCGGTTCCGTAATCGCCCGATCCGGTTTTGTCGCCGACGCGCCAACGAGGGGGCACGGCGGCGCGGATGCGTTTGTCGCCTGTCGTATTGCCAACCAGCCATTCGATTAACTGCGCGCGCGAAGCGGATGAAAGCGCGTTGCCAAGCGTGAAATTGCGCAGACTGCGCGCCATCGCTTCCGGCGTGGCTGTATCGCGTGGGTCATTGGGAATCGCCGTGTTTAAATCGGTTTCCCAGCGGTCGAGCCGGAATTTGTTGTTGCCGGTTGCACGCGCGAATTTTGTCAATGCTTTTGGCCCGCCGATTAAACGAATTAATAAATTGCCCGCCGTGTTGTCGCTGTATTGCAGTGCCGCCGCGCACAACTGCGCGACCGTCATGCCGTTCGTCAGATGTTTTTCGGTGATGGGCGAGTAGGTGACGAGATTGCTTTTGTTGTAGCGAATGCGTTGCTGCAACAGGTTTGGCTCGCGCTCGCTGCGCTTTAAGACGGCGGCGGCGGCCATAACTTTGAAGGTGCTTAACAACGGAAAGCGTTCGTCGGCGCGATAGCTTATTTGGGCACCACTGCCCGTATTGAATGCGAATAGGCCGAGACGCGCGCCGAAACTGGCTTCGAGTTTGGCTAATTGAGTTGCGGCATCATCGGGCGATTGGGCGAAGGCACGCGAAGAGAGGGCGAATAGAGGCAACGTTGCGGCGAATTGTAAAAATGAGCGGCGGTTGAGCATGAAAGTCTTTTCAGTATAGCTACGGATTCGACGAAGAATCCGTGCTCCATCAAGGTAGAATTACGAGTAAACCAGTTCATAAGGCTAATCTGGATGAACTCGCCTCACGGCGAGACTACAAACGTTTTGGATTTTTGCCTTTACTTAACCAACGCGCCGTCGAACAATTCGGCTTTGCCATCGGCAAATTGCGCCGCATACAATCGGGCGTAAGCGCCATCGCGTTCGAGCAGTTCGGCGTGCGTCAGAGCGTCTTGAATTAACCGTTCTTGTGGGCTATCGTCCCGTGCGGGACACAGTTGGCCTTTAGTGCCCATCCAAAATAGGGCGGCGGCTAAAGTGGGACGATAGTGCGGCCACATCCGCATGGTCGCGCATTTCAGAAACGATAAATCGTCGTTTCTACGGCGGCGTAACTGCCGCCGCAATTGCCTTAAACTATCGAGAATGACAATCCCCGACGGCCCCGATTTTTTCGATTGGCGACGCGAACAGTTCCCCTTTTTCCAACACAAAATCTGCCTGACTCACGCCAGCGTCGCTCCCCTGCCCGCGCGCGCATCCGAAGCGTTGGTTGATTTCTCACGCCGTCTGGCGCATGACGGCCAATTCGATTTCGTCAGCCAGGATATTTACGCGCGCGCCAAAGAACGTATCGCGCAAATGATTGGCAACGGCGCTAAAGCCGACGAAGTCGCGATGGCCAATTCGACTTCGCATGCGCTGGGTTTGGTGGCGACATCTTTTCCGTGGAAAGCGGGCGATAACTGCGTCGTGGTGGACGGCGATTTTCCGGCCAACGTGGTAATCTGGAAGAATCTGACGCCAACACAGGGCGTCGAAATTCGCATGGTGCCCTACCGCGAAACCGGCGCTTGGACGTGGGACGATTTCGAGCCGTTGCTCGATAAAAACACGCGTTTGGTCGCGGTTTCGGCGGTCAACTTTCTGACCGGTTGCCCATTAGACCTGAAAACGCTGGGCGACAAATTACACGAACGCGGCATTGCATTATGCGTGGACGCAATTCAGGCGTTTGGCGCGGTCTCGCCCGATTACAGTTCGGCGGACTTCGTGTGTGCCGATGCGCACAAGTGGATGCTGGGGCCGTTGGGCGCGGCGTTCACCTGGTTTTCGCCCCGATATCTGAGCCAGATGCGTCCGCAGATTTTGGGCTGGCTCGCCATCGAAGGCCGCGACGACTGGTTTAACTATGGCATTACACCGTTCCCGACCGCCGAGCGCTTCGAGCCAGGCGCGCGCAATTATCTGGGCATCGTCGGCATGGAAGCCTCGCTCGCCTTGTTGCAGGATGTCGGCATAGAAAGTGTGCAAAACCGCGTGGTGAAACTGCGCGATTACGGTGCGGGTAAGTTGGCCGAAGCGGGCGCGAAAGTATTATGGCGCGGCGACGAATCAAAGCCGAGCGGCACGGTTTCGTTTCGCGTCGAAGACAAGGATATGAAGGTGCTCAACGCGCATTTGGACGAGCGGTTCGCGCTCGCTTTACGGCCCGACCGCGCGGGGCAACAGTGGATTCGGGTGTCGGCGCACTTTATGAATTGCGAAGACGATGTGGACGAGTTGGCGGCGATGGTCAAAGCGTTCCAGTAACTTAAATTTAAGCTGCGGGTTCTACACTCACTTTCATGTCCAATCTCACGCGTCGCCGATTCCTGCAAGCTGCGGGCGGCATCACTTTTCTGGCGCTGTCGCCCATCGGTTGCAGTTCGTTCGCCGCGCCCGGCAACAAGGCGGGCTGGCCATTGTTTACCGCCCTGCCCTACGTTCAACCAGGCGCGGGCTCGCAGTTGGTCAACGGCGCCGAATCCCTGATTATCGCCTGGCAAACCGAAGACAAAGCCGCCAATTTTCGTTGCGAATATGGCGCGACAGAGCGCTACGGTCAACGCGCGACAATCGAACAATCGAAGGTGTGGGCGGGCGATACGGGCCGCTTGCACTACGCGGCGCGGCCCGACAAGTTAAAGCTGGGAACGCGCTACTATTATCGCGTCTGGTGCAACGGCGAAGTCTTGTTCGCTGGCTACTTTACCACGCGCCAACCGCGCGGCGCGCGCATCCGTTTCGCGGCGTTTGGCGACAACGCATACGGCGGCGACGCCGACCGCGCCATCGCTTTTCGGGCCTACCAGCAAAACCCCGATTTCGTGATGAATACCGGCGATAACGTCTATAATAGCGGCCTCAACAGCGAATATGAAGATCACTGGTTTCCAATTTACAATCACGATCAAGCCTCGCTCGAAACTGGCGCGCCGCTCTTGCGCAGCGTGCCGTTTTATACCGTGCTGGCCAATCATGACGTGCGCGGGCGCGACGCAAACGGCGGTTCGTGCGCCGATTTCGACCGCGACCGCGATAGCCTGGCCTATTACACCGCGATGCACCTGCCGCAAAACGGCCCGACGCCCGCGTTTCCCACGCCTTTGATTGGCGACCTGACTCGCATCAACGACTTCAAAAGCGCCGCCGCAACGCGCTACCCGAATATGGCGAACTATTCGTTCGATTACGGCGACGCCCATTTTCTGTGTCTCGATTCTAATATCTATCTCGATCCGAGCAATCGTGATTTAATTGACTGGATCGCAGATGATTTAAAATCAACCGATGCTTTATGGAAATTCGTGACTTACCATCATCCGGCCTATAACATCGGCGAGCAACATTATCGCGAACAGCATATGCGCGTGTTATCACCAACATTCGAGCAACATAAAGTTGATTTTGTATTGCATGGACACGAGCATAACTATCAGCGCACGCGTCCGTTTCGGTTTGTGCCACGAGAGAATTCGGCAGTGCATAAAATTAATTCGAGCAATCGTTTAATTAGCGGCCAATTTACTATTGACGTTCAATTCGACGGCGCCAAAAACACGGCTCCCGATGGCGTAATTTACCTGACGACGGGCGCGGGCGGCGCGTATCTTTACGACACCGAATTTACCAACGATCCGTCGAAGTGGCTGCATCCGCAAGACGACAACGCGCCTTATGTCGCGCAGGTTTTCGCCGACCGTCACTCGCTGACGATGTTCGAGATCGGCGGCAAAACGTTGGAGATGAAACAGGTGGACGAAAACGGCGAAATCATTGATCGCTTGCGCGTGACCAAGGCATAGATTTTCTTTTTTAGACAGGATGGACAGGATGAGACAGGATAGGTTCGAGCAGGTTTGAGTTTCGATGCTCCAGCAAAAAATTTAAATGTTTTTCTTCAATGATTAGTATCGCTCGAATCTATCCTGTCTCATCCTGTCCATCCTGTCTAAAAAAGAATTCTACTGCTCGACCGGAAACGCGACCTTCCGTTTGGTCGCCCTCAGCGCGCCTGCCAGAATCGCTTTTTCGTCTTCGGTCACTTCTTCCCGTCGTTGAATTTTGCCGGTGACCATCTCCAAAACTTCGGCCTCGGTCTGCAACGCCCAGTGATATTCGACGCGCCAAATCCAATCGTTGATGACTTCTTCGGTGGATTCGGCGCTCAGTTCGGGCGACAGCATGACTTCGGCGACGATTTGCTGCGCCTCACGGCCCAACAAGCCGTTGAACTCCATCGGATTAATATCTTCGCCTTCGGCAACGCCGCGCGCCGCGATATAAATCTCGGCGTGCGTTTCGTTCGTCCATTTGGCGAGCGGCAGATGCTCCAGAATATATTCGCGCCACACGGCGTAACCGAGCATTATGCCGATCAAATTCTTCTCGGCGCGCACCACGCCAAGTGGCACATCGGGCGCGACGATGGATTGCGTCGCCTCGCGCAAATCGTCCGATTCTTTCTCACGTTCTCGCTGGCGCTCCTCGTCCTTCTGCTGATAATAGGCGCTCTTTTGCCGCTTCTCGCCGCCACCGAATCTGTTGGGTTTATCGCCCAGTTTCGCTTCGGGCGCGCGCGCCTCGCGCAAGCGTTGACTCGCGCCCTGCGCCGTCGAATCCGCGCGCAGTTCGCTTTCGACCAGCGCTTCGATGCGCGTGCGCCGCTTCTCCCAATCGTTGCGGTTGGTGGGACGTTCCAAATTGAGCAGCGTGTCAACCAGATAATTGACGTAACCTTCGCGCTCGATTTTGTCCGAAATATCGTTGACGATTTCGGCGGCCTCGTGCATGGCGACGGCACGTTCGGCCAAATCGCTCATGTCGTGCGAATTGACCACGCTTTGCAACCGAAAGCGCGCCAGAGGAACCGCGTTTTCCAAACCCTGCGCGAAACCCTCCTGCCCGAACTCGCGAATATAGGTATCGGGATCGTGCCCGTCGGGCATCGCGACGACGCGCACATCGAGCGAATTGCTGGCGAAAAGCGGCGCCGTGCGCAAAGCCGCGCGCATGCCAGCGCTATCGCCGTCGAAGCACAGCCACACCGTTTTGGGCGCCATCCGTTTTAATAACGCGACGTGATTGGCCGTCAACGCCGTGCCCAGAGTCGCGACCGTGTTGGGAAAGCCGCCCTCGTGGAGGGCGATGGCGTCCATGTAGCCTTCGGTGATAATCACGCCGTCGCGTTTGGAAACTTCGGGGCGCGCCAGATGCCAGGCGAACAGAACCTGCGATTTATGGAACAGCTCGGATTCGGGCGAGTTGATGTATTTCGCGTCGGGCGTATCATTTTCGCCGCCCTCCAAAGCGCGCCCGCCAAAGGCGATGACGCGGCCCGATTCGTCCCAAATCGGGAACATCAAGCGGTGCCGATAACGGTCGTAACTGCGGCGCTGTTTCGGCTTGTCGGGCGCGAACAAGCCGCCGATCTCTTCTTCGTCCGACTTCTTCTCGATCAGCATTCCCGTCGCGATACAATCGTCTTCGGAAAAGCCGTATTTGCGCAAAAGCGTTGATTTCAGTTCATCCCACGCGTCGGGCGCGTAGCCGATGCCGAACTTTTCCAGCGTCTCGCGCGAAAGCCCGCGTTTGCGCGCGTAATCGCGCGCGATTAAACCGGCGTTTCCGGCAAACTGTTCGCGATAAAAGTGCGCCGACGCCGCCATGACCTTCAATAATCTGTCGCGCTGCGAGATCTCTTCTTTCTGCTCCGCCGTCATCTCGCGCCGTTCGGGGATTTTTACGCCGTAACGCTCGCCGAGCATCTTCTTGGCATCGATGAACGGGATGTTCTCCTGCTCCATCAAGAACGTGAAACAATTTCCACTTTTTTTACAGCCAAAACAATGATAGAAGCCCTTGTCGCGCGAGACAGTAAACGACGGCGTTTTCTCGTCGTGAAACGGACAACACGCCTTGAAGTTGTCGCCGCCCGCCGGCTTGAGCTGCACGTATTGGCCGATAATCTCGACGATATCGGCGCGGCGACGAATTTCTTCGGTGACTTGATCTTGTGCCATGTAATTTAGTTTAGCGCCACCAAATAGCGATGGATTTTAATAGAAGTCAAACTTACATTGACGAAATTTTTGAAGTCCTATTTTGCCGGTATAAATCTCCAACTTTGACTATGTTTCCCGATCCACTGACTGCTTCTGATCCGAAAAGCGCCGCACGCGTTTATGTTGCGGCTTTGCGCCAGATGTTTCCAAATTCGAGCGCGAAGTTAGAACGCTCGCTCGATTTTCAAATAGGAATTTATCCCGACCAAACCGATAAGCAACAATGGATGCGACAAGCGCGCTTATCTTTTAAAGCGAAAGTTCGTGACGCTTATCCCCATGTTTCGTTTGGAGATTATCCCGCATGGCCTCAGATTGTGCCCGAACAAATCGCACTGTCTAAAACCCAGGAAGTCAAGTCACCGATAGAGACCGCCGATGTGAATCAAAGTGAAGAACAAGAGGAAGCCGATGATGATGGGATGAATGATGCTATTTGTGCCCTCATTTGTGAAATTGAGAAAACGGAGGATTTCCATGAAGGAAATACCAAAGTTAAAGCGCCGGAACGAGATTGGTTTCATCACGCCGAGTTGGGAGCGTTGTTGAGCGAGATAGACGACCAAAGCGCGCTTTTGCGCGAGTCTGCACACAAATGGGCAGCGCTACTCCATGGTGGGTTTGATCTCGATTGCGCTCGCCATTATAAAGAAGATTGGCAACGGGGCAGAGAAAGATTGGACGCTCTCTGGCAAAGGCTGGAGGTTCTTGCCAGTGACGTGGCTGCTGGTGAGCGCATCAAGATACCGCGCGACATTATTTTAGATGAAGAGATAAAATCTCTAAGCGCACTTTTAGAGCGATGTGACGAGGATCGCCGTCTCAGTTACCAAAATTGTCCCGATGAATTGCAAAAGTTGATGGCCCGTTTGAATGAGTGTGTTGATGAGTCAATTAGCGACGCAACTTTGGAAGAGTGGATCAGCCATTGGCTGGAAGTTGACATTGTGGACGCCGCCAGTTTAAGGCACAATTTAGCGGCGCTAAGCAACCAAATCGAAGCGCTTTGTGAACGCTCTTTGGAAGACGAACTCCAGGCGATTGCCGATAGCTACAAACGTCCAGCGGGCAATAATCGCTCAGACCAAGAGGAAACCGAGGAGCGACGTAATGAGATGTTTCGCCAACGCATGGGCTGGACTGGGGAAGCAGCGCGCACTTTGGATGACTTATCCACGGAATGGAGAGTCTCGCGCGAGCGCGTCCGCCAAATTGTTAAGCCATTGGAAGATTGGGTTGCGGAGCGGCACTTTTTCACTCCCGTGTTAAGTCGGGTTTTGGACTTGGTGCGCGAGCAATTACCAGCAAGAACGGAAGACGTGGTTTTTTCGCTGCAAAATTCGGGTATTATGCGCCGTCTCTGGTCGCTGGAGTCTTTGAGCGATACGGCTCGCAGTCTGGGCAAAGAAGCTGGCTTTGCCCTTGCCATCATCGAAGGCGCCGAAAAAAGTCAAACCTTATTTTTAATATGGGATGGAGTAAATGGCGCGAGTGGCAAGCCGCTTCCACAACGCTTGTGGCAAGCGATAACAACGCATATCTGGGAGCGCGGCATCGGTTATTGGCCCGATTTACAATGCGAAATCGCGGATACAGAAGGCGAAAAATCTCTGGCTTTAGCAGCAATAATTTTAGAACATCATGCGGCTGTGCGTTGGCTCGATCAATCTCAGGGTTGGTTCTGGCTCGATTTAACGCGCGCATTGCGCGGCCAGGAAACCCGCTTGCTCACGCCCATGGTGCGGGCTTTAAGCGTAGCACGACAATTGTCACTACCGCGTCTCTATGCGGCTGTAACGCGAGTCCATTTGCACAATACGCAACCAGGTTATGACTGGGAAATGCCGCCGCAGCAGATTTTTGAAATGTGGTGCGGCAGTCACAGCCACTTCGACATTAAAAATGGCGAAGTCGAGATGTGCGACACACAAGATTGGAGAGAGGTTTTGGATAATACCGAGGCAATGATGATCGAGATTATGGAACAAAATGGGCCGCTATTGTCCCGCTATAACTTCCGTCAATTGGCCGCGAAAAGGGGAATTCCCGATCCCACATTTTATCGTTATGTGGACAATCTTCCAACTATCGAAGAAATAGATGATGGAGTGTTCGCTTTAATCGGCGCGAGCATTTCTCCGCAGCAGCTATTGGAGTTCCATGCCGACTATACCAATTTGCCCAAGCGATCTCAATTGCGTTATGGACGCTTGGACGATGGAAATTTGTGGATAAGCTATCGCATCAATCAAGGAACTATTAATGATGGTTCCCTCACTCTTCCTAAGGCAATGCGCGGCGAGTTCGAGGGGCGCTATCAACTTCTGAACTCGCGTGATGTTCCCGTCGGAAATCTCTCTTTTAATCTGACGCAGTGTTGGGGATTAAGAACATACTTTTCCAAGCAGGTTTCTCATGGAAACCGCGTGACCATCATTATCAACAAATTGCGCCATCAGGCCATCGTTTTTATTGGGCTTACTGAACTTCCTCAACTAATTTTGGACGAGGTTAGAAACTTGGAAGAAATGGAAGTAGAGGATGCCGAAGATGAGTAAATCGCGCCTTTTATGTTGATGACCTCGACCAAATCGGCGCGGTGCAGTATCTTTTCAGTTGTCGGGGCTTAAGTCGCGCCAATCAAATGTGTTCAAACCGCGCGCTCAAGCGTCACAACCAATCGGCTTTATGCTTCACGACCGCTTTCACCGTCTCATCACCTATCTGCGCATCAGCGTGACCGATAGATGCAATTTTCGCTGCGTCTATTGTATGCCCGCGACTGGAATTGACATAGCGCCGCGCGAAGATTTGCTCAGCTTCGAGGAAATCGCCCGCGTTGCCCGCGTCGGAGCGAGTCTGGGCGTCAACAAAATTCGCCTCACAGGAGGCGAACCGACTGTTCGGCGCGATTTGCCGACGTTGGTTTCGATGCTGAAAAATATCGGTGGTATCGAAGAATTGGCGATGACGACCAACGCCGTTTTGCTGGGCGAGTTGGCCGCGCCCTTAAAAGACGCCGGATTGGATCGAGTCAATATCTCGATTGATACGCTCGACCGCGCCAAAGCGTTTGCCATCGCGCGGCGCGATGATTTCGATAAAGTTCAACGCGGCATTGCGGCGGCGCACGAAATCGGTTTGGGCATCAAGTTCAATACCGTTGCGATGCGCGGCACCAACGACGACGAACTTGGCGATTTAGTCGAGTTCGCGCGCGGCTATGACGCGCAGATTCGCTTCATCGAATATATGCCGATGGGCGAGGCGCGCTTTGATGAAGTGAATCAGACGATTAGCGCGCGCGAGATGCGCTTGATGTTGAATCAGAAGTTCGATTTAGTCGAAGAAACACGTCCGCCCGGCGATCCGGCGCGCGGTTGGATTTGCGCGCGGAGCGGCGCGCGCGTCGGGTTCATCAGTTCGATGACCGATCATTTTTGCGAGACCTGCAATCGCATGAGATTGACGGCGCAGGGCGGATTTCGCCCATGTCTACATCAGGACGCCGAAACCGATGTGCGCGCGGTTCTGCGCGCGGGCGGCGGCGATGATGAGATTCGCGCGGCTTACTTTGAAGCGGCGGGTTTGAAGTGGGCGGGGCATCGCATGAACGATGTGATTCCGCTTTATTCGAGCAAAGAAATGGTGGCGATTGGCGGTTAGCTCAGGTTTGATTTGATGGCCACGAAAAGGCACAAAAGGAACAAAAATAGTTTGGAAGAAATCGCGGTAGCTTTGACGAGTTCTTCCGATCCTTTTGTTTCTTTTGTGCCTTTTCGCGGCCAAAATATATTTCTCATGCCTCAAATTATTCACGCGCTCGATTCGCACGTTGACCTCGTTCACGACGAGGTGACGTTGTTCTCTTACGTTTATCGCCCGCAAACGTCCGCCGTCGAATCGCCGCGTCCTTACTTTCATCCGCTTCGCACATTAAGCGGCAACATCGTCAGCGGGTTTCGACCCCACGATCATCGGTGGCATCACGGATTGTCCATGACGTGCGCTAATTTGAGCGGACATAATTTCTGGGGCGGCCCAACGTTTGTGGATGGGAAATATCAACAGTTTGATAACAACGAAGTGCAAACGGCAGATGCACTTTATCTACAAAGCTCGCAGGTTTGCGGCCCCGACTTTAACGAGTTCTTTCACGATGTTGTTTGGGGTGACATGCTTTTGGCCGAAAGGCACGAAATTAGAACGACTATTTGCGAGAGTTACTGGGAATTGAATTTAATTTTCGGCATTGACAACGCCGACAACTGCACTCACGAACCCAAAATTTGGGGCAGCCCGACGACGCAGGGCCGCGAAAACGCGGGTTACGGTGGATTGTTCTGGCGCGGCCCGCGCGATTTTATCGGCGGACAAATCCTGATGAGCGACAATCGCCAGGGCGCCGACTTGATGGGCCAAACTTCGCCGTGGCTTGCTTATATCGGACAGCACGACGAAACCGACGATTTCTCGACATTGATTTTCGTGGACGACGCCGAAAACCCGCGTCATCCGACGCCGTGGTTTGTTCGCAATACGACGCCGATGGTATGTCCTTACTTCGCGTTTCACGAGGAATATAAACAGGCGCCAGGCGAAGGTTTGAATTTGAATTATCGAATCATCATCGCCGACGGCAAATGGGATCGCGAGCGGATTGAAGCGATGGTTTGACGCGTTTTTCGTAGAGACACCGGCTTGTCGTGTCTAAAAATGTCGAACCTACTTCAACGTCACGGCAAACCCAACGTTTTAGACACGACAAGTCGGTGTCTCTACGAAAAACGCGTTAAGTCAAGCCCAACTGCAAGCGCGCGACTTCGCTCATCATTTCCATCGAATAGGTCGGCGCCCACACCACTTCGACTTCGCAGTCGGTCACTTCGGCAATCGCCGCTATTTTGGTCTCGATCTCAATCGGCAAAGTGCCCGCGACCGGACAGGCCGGACTGGTCAGCGTCATGCGAACGTAAACTTCGCCCAGATGATTGACGGCGATGTCGTAAATCAAACCGAGTTCGTAGATATTGACCGAGATTTCGGGGTCGTAGATGCCGCGAATCACTTCGACGACTTTCTCGTGAATCACGGCTTCTTTGGCGCCTTCGGGGCGCGCGGGCGCGTTGGTCGGTTCGTCCATCGGGTGCTCTTCGGGCGCCGAATTCAAAACGTCGTTCATCAGTTGGGAGGCGGAATTGTTCATGTTGGTATTAAGGAGACGGGGAGACTGGAGACGAGGAAACGAGTTTTTTATAAGCGACATCCGATAGATCGCGCCAGATGCGACATGAACTCGTCTCCTCGTCTCCTGTTTCCCCACCTCCTCAGACAGCCATCTGTGTGGCCAAAGTTTTGATGCGCGTCACCATGCCCGCCAATCCGTTGCGGCGGCCCATGCTGAGATGCTGGTCTAAGCCCAACTGTTCGAGCAGACCGTTCACGTCGAATTGCAAAATTTCGCGCGGCGTGTAGCCCGAATAAACCGAGCGCAGAATCGCGATCAAGCCTTTGACGATGGTCGAATCGGAATCGGCCAGAAACTCGATATGCTCGTCGTCTTTGCTTTCGGCGATCATCCAAACCTGGCTCTGGCATCCGGTGACGATGTTGGACTCGGTTTTGGCTTCGGTCGGGAAAGCGGGCAAATCGCGGCCCATATCTATCAGAAAGCGATAACGATCTTCCCAGGCGTCGAACATCTCGAAGGCCTCGGTCAGCTCGGAGGCGCGCTCATTTTGTGTCATGTGCCTTTTAAGACTAACTAATCGCTGCGAGGTGCGTCTAATTTTGGCAAAACTGGGTTGTTACTTCGGGTAGCAGGTTTCAGGGATCAGGTGGCAGGAATGAGTTATACCAATGGTGGACGCATCCACTTCCATCTTTGCCGCCCTGACTCCTGACTTCCCGCTCCTAATAGTAACTTCGGTGCATCACGCGCTCAAGCACTGCTTTCAATTATGTATTCTTCTTCTTTTCTGCGCGCTCTGACTTTGTCCGCCCTTGTTCTCGGCCCAACATTCACCTTGACCGGCTGTGGCGGCGGCGGCGGCGGCAATAGCGGCCCACAAATGCCGACGTCTCCGAGGCCCACGCCTGGCCCTCCTTCGCCCACGCCGACGGCTCCTCCAACGGGCGGCGGACAGTTGCTGTTCGATGATTTTACTTCGCCCACGCTCAACTCGACGGTGTGGGATCACTACTCCGACCAGCAAAAGTTGCAGCGCACGCTTTTTGGCAGCAACGGCATCAACCTCAACGACAACGGCACCAGTTTCACCCGTCTGACGCTCGATTCTTATAACCCGTCGGCGCCCGGTCAGTTCTTTCGCGGCACGGAAATTTTTACCAAAAACTCCTATCGCGTGGGCAACGGCCTCGAAGCCGAGGCGCGTCTGCGCGCCCCGAATCTGCCTTCTGGCCTGATTTTCGCGTTCTTCCTCATCAATGGCCGTTACATCGGGCCGTTTGACGAAGCGGGCACCAACTACCGCAATGACGAAATTGATTTCGAGTTCGTGACCAAACAGCAGGAAGAGTTTGGCGGGCGCAACCGGCTTTATACCAACGTATGGAACGATTGGAGCCAACCACGCTTTGGCTTCGACGGCAATCCCAACCCGCAAGATACGCCCGACCGCAACAACGACGACTTGGTTTATCTGCCTTCGGTTGACCCCGGCTACGATTACGCGGCCTGGAACACCTACAAGATTCGCTGGCTTCCCAACCGCACCGAGTTCTACGTCAACAACCGGTTGGAGCGCGTGGAAAACGAAGTCAAACCCGATCAGGCGTTGTCGCTGCACTTCAACTTTTGGACGCCGACCGGCGATTTTGTTCAGGCCTTTAGCGGCAACCTGCCGGGGCCGGTCTCAACCGCCGATAACCCCGACCGTCGCACTTATCAGTTCGACGTGGATTATGTGCGCGTAACTTCGTTGGGAGCGGGCGCCAATAGCGCACGCGTGGCGACCGGCGACGAAGCCGCCAAAGAGTTGCCCGCGAACGCCAAATCGTTTCGCACCCTGGGCAAGTAAGCGGCGGACGTCATCCGTAGAGACAGCTACTTATCGCATCTAAAATGTCAGAGCCACCGCAAACTCGACGGGAACATTCACGTTTTAGACACGACAAATCGGTGTCTCTACGAATAATCGCCCAATCATAAAAGAGGGCCGCACTTCCAATCGGAAGCGCGGCCCTTTTTGCTGCGGCGCCCATCTTCTATCCTTTACGGTTCATGGAACTCATTCATATTGGTTCGCGCGCCTCGTGGATGGCACCCGAACTCGTTCAGGTCAACCGTTTGCCGATGCGCGCCACGCTCGCGCCGTTTCCCGATGCCGACGCCGCGCGCGCTTTTGTCGCCGATGCACAGGCGGTAAATAACGCCGATTCGCCCTGGGTGCAGTCGCTTAATGGCGACTGGGATTTTCATCTGGCCGACAATCCCAACGCCGTGCCCGCCGATTTCGTTAAATCCGATTATCAACTCGGCGACGGCTGGGCCAAACTGCCCGTGCCGTCCAACTGGACGATGCACGGCTATGACAAACCGCACTACACCAACGTGCAGATGCCGTTTCGCAACGAGCCGCCCAGCGTGCCCGACGATAATCCGACCGGCTGCTACCGTCGCGAGTTTGGCGTTCCTGCCGATTGGGACGGACGCCGCATTGTTATTCATTTTGGCGGCGCCGAAAGTGTGCTTTATTTATGGGTCAATGGCATCGCCGTCGGCCTCAGCAAAGATACGCGTTTACCGTCGGAATTCGATATTACCGATTTGGTAAAATTCGGCGAGATCAACACGGTTTCGGTCGTCTGCATTAAGTGGAGCGACGCGACTTACATTGAGGATCAGGATCAATGGTGGATGGGCGGACTTTATCGCGACGTTTATCTTTACTCGACCGAGAAAGTATTTATCAAAGATGTTTTCGCGGTCGCCGGATTGGACGATAATTATGGCGACGGAACATTAAAGGTCACGGCGCACATCGGTTTTCAGACGCATCGTCAGAAAGAGTGGCAGTTCCAAATCGCGCTTCACGCGCCCGACGGCAGCGCGGTCTGGCCCGAACCGATGCAACAAACGGTGGGCACCAAACGCGCCTATGCATCCAATCGTTTTCAGGCGGTCTTCGAGACGACAATCGCCGATATTCAAGCGTGGAATCACGAGAATCCGCAGCTTTATACCCTGGTGGTTTCGCTGCTTGCTCCCGACGGGAGGGCCGTCGAACACAGCGCGACGCGCCTCGGTTTCCGGCGCGTCGAAATGGCCGACCGCGCCTTGCTCATCAACGGCAAGCAGGTTCTCATCAAAGGCGTCAACCGCCACGAATGGGACGACAAAACCGGCAAAGTGATCTCGCGCGAAGGCATGATTCGCGACATCGAAGTTCTCAAGCAGCACAACTTCAACGCCGTGCGCACCGCGCACTACCCCAACGATGCGTTATGGTATAGTCTGTGCGATCAATACGGTATCTATCTGGTGGATGAAGCCAACATCGAATCGCACGATTTTATGAATCATCTGTGCCGCGATCCGCGTTATGCCTCGCAATTTTTGGAGCGTGGCATTCGCATGGTCGAGCGCGACAAAAATCATGCGTCGGTGATTCTGTGGAGTCTGGGCAACGAAAGCGGCTACGGCCCCAATCACGACGCGATGGCCGGTTGGATTCGCTTCTACGATCCGTCGCGCCCGTTGCACTACGAAAATGCGAGCTGGACGTGGGAAAAATTCGAGCAGCAGACGCCCGGTCTGCCCGCCACCGACCTCGTTTGCCCGATGTATGCCACCATCGAGAACATCATTTCTTACGCCAAGACCGGCGGCGATTATCCCGACCGTCGCCCGCTAATTCTGTGCGAATACTCGCACGCGATGGGCAACTCCAACGGCAGTTTGGCCGATTACTGGGCCGCGTTCGAGCAATATCCGGCTTTGCAGGGCGGCTTCATTTGGGAATGGTGCGATCACGGCATCGCCCAAACGACGGAAAGCGGCGAAAAGTATTGGGCTTACGGCGGCGATTTTGGCGACGAACCGAACGATTTGAATTTCGTGTGCGACGGATTGGTTGCGCCCGACCGCACGCCGCACCCCGCGATGGCCGAATGCAAGAAGTTGCAGCAACCGCTCAGCGCGCGCTGGCACGACGAAATCGCGGGGGTTATCGAGGTCAAAAACAAAGCCGATTTCACCTCGTTGGACTGGTTGCGCGGCGAGTGGACGTTGGAAGTCGAGGGCCAAAAAATCGCATCGGGCGCGTTGCCCCTCTTGGAAGTCGCGCCCGGCCAATGGCAAAAGATGACGCTGACTTTGCCCACGCAAATACCGGCGGGCGAAGCGTTCGTGACCTTGCGCTTTTTCGCTGATAGCGCAACGAATTGGTGCCCCGGCGAACACGAAGTCGCGTGGGAACAGTTAGCGCTTCGCAACGCGCCGCGTTGCGCGATGCCCCTCGGCAACGCCGCAACGCCGCGCGCAAAAGACGATATTTTGGTATTGGCGAAGGGCGCCATCGAAGCGAACTTTACCGATGCGGCGTTGTCGTCGCTGAAGTTAGGCGGGCAGGAAATCATGGCGGCGCCAATGGCTTTGCAGATTTTTCGAGGCCCAACCGATAACGACGGCATCAAAGGCTGGGACGGACAGGAGAACAAACCGTTGGGCAAATGGCTGACGGCGGGTTACGACAAAATCGAGTGGCAGCCGGTCGAAGCGCGCATCGAAGGCGACACGATACTCACGCAAACGCGCGGCGCGTGCGTGGCCAATCCCAACGCCTTCGAGCTGCATCAAATCTGGACGTTGGAAGGCGAGACCTTGCGCGTTTCCAATCGCTTCGTGATCGCCGATGGTTTGCCCGACGTGCCGCAATTGGGCGTGACGCTGGCCTTAAAAGAAGGCTTTGAGAACTTGCGCTATTTCGGGCGCGGGCCGCTCGAAAACTATTGCGACCGCAACGCGGGCACGCCGATGGGGCTTTATCAAAGCACGGTTTCCGATCAATATGTGCCCTACATTTTGCCGCAGGAACACGGCAATCACACCGACGTTCGCGCTTTGACGCTCGATGATGGACAAACGGAAATCGAGTTTCGCGCGCAGAGCGGGCCGATGGAAGCCAAAGCCTCGCACTTCACGCCGGGCGATTTGTTGCCCGCAATGCACACCTTCGACCTGACGCCGCGCGCGGAAACTTGGGTGACGCTCAACGTCAAACAGCGCGGCTTGGGCACGGCGTCGTGCGGGCCGGATGCGCTCGATCAATATAAAATTTGGCCGGGCGAGTATCGGCTGGAACTGTTGATTAGCTTGCGAAAAATGTAACCCGTAGAGACGCAGACTTGTCGTGTCTAAAACGTCAGGTTTTCCGTTAGGATAAAGCAAGTTCGACATTTTAGACACGACAAGTCTGTGTCTCTACGGTGCAATCAACTCCTCCCACACGCGTTCCACCCGCCGCGCCGTCGCCTCAATGGTGAACTCGCTTTGCACCCGCAATCGCCCCAATCCGCCCATCATCCGCGCGCGTTCCGGGTCGCGCCATAGCCGCAGCATCGCGTCGGCCAAGGGCTCGACTTCGCCCATCGCCACCAATAATCCGGTCTCGCCATCCAACACAATCTCCGGCACGCCGCCACCTTCCGTTGCAATCACGGGCCGAGAGGCCGCCATGCCTTCGATGAGCACTTGCCCAAACGGTTCGCCCGTCGTCGAAGCGTGAACCAGAGCGTCCATCCGCGCCACAACCTGCGGAACATCGCGCCGAAATCCGAGCCACTCGACCGCTTCCGACAAGCCCAACTCCGTCGCCAATGCGCGCAGTTCGCGCTCATAATTTTCCTCGCCAAACAGCGCCGCGCCGACAATCTGGAACTTCGCGTCGGGCACTTGCACGCGCACAATCGCCGCCGCGCGCAGAAAAACATGCTGGCCCTTCCACCGCGTCAAACGCCCGACGATGCCGAACGTTGGCGCGCCGCCCGCGAACGGCAAACGCGACTGCAAATCGTCGAAGTTCTGGAAAACCGTGCCGTTGTGAATCGCAACGCCACGAACGTTGGGCAACGTCAAAAGCGTCGCGCCCGAAACCGCGATGACGCGCGTGGGAATCAAACGCGCCGCCAAGCGGAACGCCTTGACGATGGGCGATGGCAAATAATCGTCGGCGATGCGGTCGCGAACGTGCCATATCACCGGAACGCCCGCCAATCGCGCGGCGATGCCGCCGATGAGGTCGCTCTTGAGCGAATTGCAATGCACCACTTGGGCGCCTTCGCCGCGAATTACGCGGCGCAGACGGCGGATGAACCGCCAAATCGCGCCGATCTGTTTTAGCTTCAACAACGAACGCGCGCCCATCTCGTCTTTGCGCGTTTGACTGACGCTTTCATCGAGCGCGACAACGCGCGTCGCAATGCCCGCTTCGTCCAATTTTTCGCGGAGCGCGCCGTCGGCAAATAACACCACGACCGGACGATATTTAGTCTGATTGAGGTGCGTCACCAAGTTAAACAGCGAGATTTCGCCGCCGCTCCACTGCGCGGTGTGATCGAAAAATAGAATGGTGTGGCGGGGCATCGAGAAAGAAGGGCCGTTCAGTGTGCGCGAAGATACGGCGAGCTTGCGCGACACTTCGGCAAAGCTGAAGTCGTTGTCAAGAGGCAATTCCGTTTATTTTCCTTTATTTCGATGTCATAAATCAACCTTTAACCAATCGGATCGGGCGACCTCATCGTCACCGATTCGGGGGCCGCCAATCGAGCGCGGCGGTCATCTCCATCAACGCCGTTGCGAGCGGCGGCGGCGCAATCCAGGCCGCGCCCGCAGGAGGTGAAGAGACGCCATCGGGCGGCAATTCGTAAAATTGCCCGATAGAGAAAATAGAGAAAAGGGGAGCGACTCGCGCGAGTCGCTCCCCTTTTTTATCGAATCGTGCTGCGGATCGTAGCGTGGAGCGTCGCTAAAAAGGGTAAAACTTAGAGCGAAATTCTCGATAAAATCTTTTCCTGTTGGTCACTGCTCAGCCTACCTTGCCGTTAAAACGCAGGTTAAAACCTACGGCAAGGCAAGCTGAGTAGTTACGAAATTTAAACCCTATCGCTCGTGCCTTGAGATTTTAATCTCCGTGTTCTCTCTGCGTCTCCGCGTCTCTGCGCGAAATCAATTGAGAACGGGATAACTCAATTCAAGAGGGGCGGATTCAAGTAGTAAGTGCAACGTTTTTCAAGCGTGAAGAGGAAGTCAGATGAGACCATTTCTCTGAGATTCAGGCGTGAACCTGAAGATTGAGCAAGGTATGACGGTTTTCACCTTAAAAAGAGATGTTGCACTTACTACTTGAATTCGCCAGGCAAAAGTGAGCCGAACTCGGCGATTATTGTTAATATAAAGGGGTCATGTCTACCAAAGCGAAAACGCTGACGGCGAAGCCGTTGACTTACACCACGAAAACTCAGGCGTCGTCGAATTATCTGGCGACGCTGGCGCGCAAGCTCGGCCCCGGCCAGCGCTTGCCAACGATGGCCGCGTTATCGGAAGAGCTGGGCATTTCGGTGATGACGCTCAACCGCGCCTTGTCCGAACTCGAAGCGCAGGGCATCGTGGTGCGCCGTCAGGGTTCGGGCACCTACGTCGCCGACGAACTCAGCCAGACCGCCGTCGCGCTGGTTTACGACCGAGACGTTTTCGGGCCCGATGCTTCGCCGTTTTGCTCGTTGTTGCTGCACGAAGCCACCAAGTTAGCCGAGGCCAACGACGAGAAATTCAATCTCTATCTGACCACGCCCGAAATCGAGGGCGAACCGACGGGCCCGCCGATTCCGTCCGATTTGGATGAGGCGATCCGCACCAAACGCTTGGGCGGCGTCTTGTTCGCGGGCGAGTCGAATCCGGCGGCGCTGCAATGGATATTGAATCAGGGCGTGCCTTTGGTGGCGCTTTCGCACGCGCCGGTCGCGCCGTTTCGGGTGCGCATAGACCACGCGAAAGTGGCCGCGATGGGCGTGGCAGAGTTAGCCAAACGCGGCTGCCAACGCATCGCGCTATGGATTCCGGCGGGTGTGGGCATCGGCGCCGCCAACGTCGGCGAGAGCTTCGGCGAACTCGACGCGTTTAAGAACGCCTTGGCGGAAAATGGTTTGAAAACCGACGAACATTTGGTATTGAACCGCCAGCAATTGAGCGCCAACGTGCCCACGACGCCGCTCGGTAGCAATCGCGAACAGGGGCGCAACGCGGCGCAAACCGTGTTCGGCGGCGCACCCGATAATTGGCCCGATGGCGTGGTTTGTTTGGACGACATGATGGCGTTGGGCGCTCTGCCCGAGATGAAAAAATTGGGCGTCGAAGTCGGGCGCGATGTTCAATTCGCGACGCATACTAACGTAGGATCATCGCTGCTGGTCGGCTTTGGCGAAGAGTTAGTTCTTTTGCCGATTGATCCGGCGCGCGTCGCGGGCGCGATGTCGGAGATGCTCGAAGCGCTGCTGCGCGGCGAAGAAATTGGTGAACCGGTAATTGCGGTCGGGCCAATTTTGTAGGGGACAAGGAGCAGGGAACAAGGGACAGGGCGAGACGCTCCAACTGCGATGAGCAATTTGTCATTTGGGTGAAGGCGCTCTCGCTTTTGGAAGCTACTCCTCCTCGTTCCCTGCTCCTTGTTCCTTGTTCCATGAAGAAGATATTCCTCAGCGTCGGCGATCTCTCCGGCGATATTCACTGCGCCGCGCTCACCCGCGAACTGTTAAGGCGCCATCCCGATTGGCAAATTTACGCTCTCGCCGGAGCCAATACGCGCGACGCGGGCGCGACCATCATCGGCGATACCAGTGGATTAGGTGTCATCGGGTTTTCGTCGGCCCTCGCGGTCGTGCCGCGCAGTTGGCGCCTGAAAAAGCGCGCGTTTCAGTGGCTCGCCGCCAACCAGTGCGACGCGGCGATTCTGTGCGATTGGGGCGGCTTCAACACGCGAATTTTGCCCGACTTGAATCAGGCGCAGATTCCGGTTGCCTATTATTTCCCGCCGCGTTCGTGGCAAAAAACTGGCGCTGGCGGATTGGGTATCGCGCCGCATTGCGCGGCGATTGCGACGCCATTTTCGTGGTCGGCGGAGCGGCTTAACGATGCGGGTGCTAACGCGGTTTGGGTCGGCCATCCGATATTAGAACGTCTCGACAACGCGGCTCCGCGCGACGAACTGCGCGCGCAATTTGGCATCGCCGCCGACGAAACTCTGATCGCCTTATTGCCTGGCTCGCGCGCCATGGAACTGTCGAGCATCGCGCCACACGTCGCGGGCGCGTGCCAGATATTGGCACAGGACAAGCGCAAATTTATCGTCGCCGCCGCGCCCGACGCCACGATAGCACTGCGCCAAGTCTTCGATGCACAGTTTCAAATTATCGAAGACCGAACTTTCGATATTTTGCGCGCCGCCGATTTCGCCATCGTCAAGAGCGGCACCTCGACGCTCGAAGCCGCCGTCGCCAATTGCCCGCAAATCGTGGTTTACGACGCGCCGCGACTGTTGCACTGGCAAGTCGCCTTGACCGGATTGCGTAAGAAGATTCCGTTCATCGGAATGCCAAACATCATCGCAGGCCGCGCGGTTGTGCCCGAAATTCTGGGCGACGATTGTCGCGCCGCCAACATCGCCGCGCAAGCCGAAACGTTGTTAAACGACGACGCCCAACGCGCCGTTATGCGCGACGATTACGCCGCCGTGCGAACGGCGTTGGGCGCCGAATTGGGGCAAAGAGCGACGGCGGCGACGGCAGATTTAGTCGAGCAGATCGTCGCGCGAAAGTAAATTTTTATGGGGCAGTGTGTGTCTATCGCACCGCGATTTCACGTCGCAAAACGCAACGCCCGCCGCCATCGTAAACCGCGATGACAGCCTGGCTCGCGCCATCCGGCAAATCCAAAACGTGCTTGCCATACTGTCTGCCGCCGTAAACCACCTCGTCCCCTGACGCCAGATAAACGAGGGGTCGCGCCCCCGCGCTCGTCACCCACAGCCAAACGCGCTCGCCCGCTTTTAACGATTCGTTCGGCTTGAGTTCGCGTAGCGAAGGCGTTTTATTGTCCGGTGACGGAAACTTTTTTAGATAATGCGGCGACGCCGTCAAGTCGCGGAAGGCGTTTTGAATCAGCGGCAGCTCGGTCAACCGATAATTATTCAACTGCCGCCCCGGTTCGGCGTGAACCAAGTTGTTGGCGTCGAACCACGAAATCATCTTCACGCGCGGATAAAGTAACGGGAGGGCGCCGTAAAGCAGACTCATCTTTTCGATGGCGAAGTCGGGCCGCATTTTCATGTCCAATTTGGCCTGATGCGAGGCGGCATATTCGCAAATCGCGATGGGCTTGCGCGCGCTATATTTGCGGTAAATCGGATCGAGCAAGGAAAGCGGCGACTGGCGAAACGCCTCACGCGAGCGGTCGTTATCGGCGAACGGCGCCGAATAAAAATTGACACCAACCCAATCGCAAGCGTCGTCGCCCGGATAATACGGTTCGATGTTGCCCAGAGGAATCGCGTTGACGCACCATACCGTCGCCACCCGCGCGTTGCCGCGATGCAAGACGTTATGCACCAGGCGAAACTTCTGGCGATAGAGCGCCGGGTTGCCATGATAAGGCGTCCAATCGCCGTTCATTTCTCCGGCGAAACGAATCCAGACCGGCCAATTGAGCTCGCGGAGAAACTGCTCGCAACCGCGCAGGTAAGCGTCGTCGCGGACATCGTTCAGGCTGTCCGGCTCCCAGGCGATCTGGGGAATCACGCCCTGCTCTTTGCACATCTGCAACCATTTGCGCGGAAAGTTGCCCCATTTCACATAAGTAAAAACGCTGCTCAGGCGGCGCCCGACGCGGCTCTCGAACTCGCTGGGAAAGCGGTGATTCTGAAAGTTATCGCCGCTAAACGGGACTTGCAGAGCATCGTCGCGATCAATGAAAGCGCCGATGTAAGCGCCACTTTTCGGTTCGAGTGGCGCGCCGGCAAAGTTGCCCGGCGCGTCGTTGCGCGCGGCGAAAACGCGGACGACTGTTTCGTTTTGCGCGGCGCGCTCTTCCATGATTTGCGCGGCATCGGCCAAACCTTTTTGGCGATAAAGCGCCGCCTGCACCCGAAAAATGCGCGCGGCTTCGGCATTATTACCCAATTCGATATGATGTTCGGCGAGCTTTTGGTAAACCGCGAAGGTCGGGAAATCGGCGTTTTTTGCTTCGAGCTGCGCGGTGAGCGCATCGCGCCGAACCGCCACGCGCGCCGCGCCGGGTAGCTTGAGCGGCAGGTTGGACGGCGTGAGTTCGGCGTTGGTATCGGCAAGGGCTTCGTCCGACGAAACGGGCAAATTGGAAGGTTGCGGCGTCGGCGTTGTCGCTTCCTCGGACATAACCTGATTGGCCGTGTCGGCTGGCGCGACGGCTTCGTCTTTTGGTGGTCGCACTCTTTCTAAAAACGCGGGCAGCTTAATTGAGGAGGCGTCAGGCAACCCTGGGAACAGCGATTTCGGTAGGACGTTGTTCGAGAAAATGAGTCCCAAAACGAAACCGGCGCTGATAAATAGAGCGCAAAGCAGCAGAATTTTTTGCGGGGGTTTGGAACGTTTCACCATCGTAATTTACTATGCCCGCCGCCAAAACGGAATCATGCGCGGGCGCACGATTCCGTTTTGGGGCATTTACAATTGTCGTAACTGCCGACTATTTCACCGTTTCTAATTCGCCGTGCCGTTGGCAATTGGCGACGGCGCGCGCCAGATGCTTGCACCACCACTGCGGCGTCGAAACATCCGGCTCGTGAACCGCGTGGCGATAGCGAAAATCGGGGCAATCGCAGTGGACGTAACCCTGCTCGATATCCACGACCGGATGCCACACCGTCGCGTCGTCGCGCGTGAACGAACGCGTGCGGAAAAAGACGTGACCGCCCGCCTCACTCTCGCGTAGAACGTGGCGGCGCTTGTGCGAAAACTTCGGTTTTTCGGGCCGAAACTCCGCGCCGTAAACCGCCGTAATCGCCGCGCGCGCATCGTCGGCCTCGCGCAGCGAATCGGCGCCCGTTGCGTGGGCATCGGTGGCGCGCACGCGCAAATCGCGCGCGGGCAACGTGTTCAAAACGCGCTGCAATGGCCGCTCGCTCACGATGCCCGGTTCGAGCCAGACGTTCACTTCGTCACCGCGCAAAATCGCGGGCATGCGCGCGCCCAACGGCTCGACCAAACGGTTCGACGGCACCGTTACCATCGCCAGCTCGCCCGCGCCCTTGTTCTGCGCGGGATGCCACAACGCCGCCACATAAAGCGGCGCGCCCGCCTTCTCGTGAATCAAAAACGGACGCCGCTCGCCTTCAATTTCGCGCCACATCCAGAAGCCGTCAATCGGCACGACAGCACGCCGAAACTTAAAGCTCTCGCGCCACGACGCGCGCTGAGAAAGCGTCTCGGCGCGCGCGCTATACAAACGGTGCGCGGCGTGCGAATCGTCCCAAAAATCGGGCGCGACGCCCCAGCGAAAACCGGAAAACCAGCGCGTTCCCATCGCGTCATCGGGCACCCACACCGCGCCGACCCAATCGCCGGGCGCGATGCCATAACGCGGCGACAGGCCAAACTCATGTCCGCCCACGCGCAACTTTTCGAGCACCGCCTTGCCACTGTGAAGCATCAATTTTTTGTTCATTTTGTTGTCCTCGTTACCAGTCGTCATTTCTTTCGACAGTGGATTTTCATTGTATTCAATGAATCAGATTAAGGACGCTTCAAGGCGCGGCAAAGTTGCGGTTTGGGAAGAGAATTTTCGGAGATTTTGGGGAATTACGAAACCAAAGCCGCGCGCAAATCTTCGATTAACCCGGCGTCGCGTTGGGCATCCAACGCCCATTCTTGAGCATCGGCGGGCGGCATGACCAGCCAGACGGGTTTCGTTGGCTCGGCTTCGCTGAGTTGGCGCGGAAAAACGTGCCAGTGTAGGTGCGGCACCATGTTGCCCAGCGATTCCAGATTAATTTTGTGCGGCGCAATAACCCTGGAAACGGCGGCGCTCAAACGAGCCATATCGGTCAGATATTGCGCGCGAAAATCGGCGTCCAATGCTTCTAAATCGGCGACGGGTTCACGGCACAGCAACAGGCAGTAGCCGCGAAAGAATTGGCTATCGCCCAGCACGGCGTAACCGCTGGGCAATTCGGCGATGAAGCCAGGATGTTCACCGCGCTCGATTTGCGCGATGCGCTGGCAGATTTCGCAGGGTTGGGGATGTTGGGCCATTGGCTAAAAGGATAATTGATGGAGCTGGCGCAGAAAGAACAGACGAAACACAATCGAAAGACAATTCGCGAGGACTAACGCGCCGCCAAACACCGATAATTCCTCCGTTTCGTCTGGTGTGACACCTTGCCCCTGAAAGCCGCAAACGAGCGGCGATTGCAGGAAATTATGAGAAAGGCAAAAACGGCGCAAAGCGTGAATCGGAAAATTTGACTTGTTTTTGGATAGAGTTCGGGGTAAAATCTCCGCAACTGTGAAAAAGAGAGTTGTCGCTTAACTCTCCTTTGCCCGCCGCTTTAATTTTGTTTTCGGCGCGGCGCCACAGACGCGAAGCAGAGTAACCCATCCCAAATTCGTCTTTCGGTCGTTGCCCGCTTTTGCGGCGGAGCAGCGCAATCTCCACGAATGATGAGGCACGACGAGAGTCTTTCGCGGCTCGCTCCCTGCGGGGAATTTCAAGGTGATTTCATGCGTAATGGTCGTTTAACTGTTCAAGCTGTATCCGTCAGCGGATTTCTGTTCTGTGGTCTTCTGGCCGTGTCTGCGCCCGCCGCGCGCGCCGACGTTTACCACGCCGTCGCCCAGGGCGAAACGCTGGCCTCGGTTGCCGCCAAGTATCGCGTTTCTTCGAGCGACCTGCGCGTGGCCAACGGTCTCAAAAGCGAGGATAACGCCGCCCTGCCCGCCATGTTATTGCGCGTGCCCGGCGTTCAGGATGGCGGCGCGCCTGCCCTCGCCAATCTGACCAACTCCGCGACACCTGCAACCGCGCCAGTTGCGACGACGTTCGGCGGTTCCGCGTTCGGCGGCGCCACCCAAACCGGCTCCGGCTTCATCGCGCGCACCATGAGCGAGACGGTGCGCGCGGGCGATTCGTGGGATGCCATCGCCGCGCGCTACAGCGCTGCCGGTTACGACGTTTCGGCGACTTCGCTGCGCAATCGCAACAGCAGCATCGCTCTGGTGGAGGGCGCGACGATTATCGTGCCGCTCGACAAAACCAATTACGCGGCGCCGGCCTATGCCGCGCCCGCGCCGGGCGTGGCCCAGCGCATCGCGACGACCGCGCGCGCGTTCCCGACGGTGACAACGGTCGCGCAGAAGATGCCGCCGGTTATCACGCCCAATACGCAGCCGCGTTCGTTGGGCGATGGCGTTTACGCTTCGGGCGAGGCCAATTTGCCGGTCGCCAAAGATGCCACGCCGACGCAGGCACCGGTCTTTCGCGCCGGTTCGCGCGGGCCGTTGGCTTCGCGCGGCGGCTATGGACAGTTGGCGCGCACCGCCATTGGCGGCGGCGTGCAAATCCTCACGCCAGGCCAGGACGCTCCGGCGCCGCAACGCGGCATCATCGGCGATGTTTCCGATACGGTTTCGCAACCGGTCGTGACCGGCGCGGGCTTCGCGCGTGTCGCCGATGTCGCCCTGCCCGGCGCCACGATTCGCCGCATTCCCGATCCTTCGGCGGCGGCGCTGTTCAAGTGTCCCCAGGGCAGTCAACTGGCGGTCTTAAGTTCCAGGGGAATGTGGTCGGCGGTGCTGATGAGCGATCATTCGACCGGCTGGGTGCCCACGAAATATCTGCGCATGACCGACCAGACGATTGATGTGACTCAGGCACTTCGCCCGACCGATGGGCCGGGCGGCGACGCGGTTTACAGCGTCGGCAACTACTCGACGCGCAGCAAAACCGTCGCGCAGGCGTTGCGTTGGCTGGGCACGCGCTACGTTTACGGCGGCACCGGGCGCAGCGGCATCGACTGTTCGGCGATGATTCAGAATTCGTTTAGCGCGTGCGGCATCAAACTGCCGCGCACGGCGGCGACGCAGGCCAAAGTCGGCCAGGCCGTTGATCCGGCCAACCTGCAACCGGGCGACCGTTTGTATTTCTCGGCATCGGGCACGCGCATCGATCACACCGGGCTCTACATGGGCGACGGCTTGTTCGTTCATGCTTCGGGTTCGGGCCGCAAAGTGATGGTTTCCAAACTGTTCCAGGGCCGCAACTGGAACATCTTCGTCGGCGCCCGCCGGTAGGGGAGTTGTGGATATCGGATCACAGATATCGGATAGTCGGATAAGGTAAAGAAGTCCGCGACAACGTTGGTTGTCGCGGACTTTTTGCGTTACGGCGAGCGATTGCGGAAGAGTTACCGGGCCGTTTTACCGGGCCGTTTTAATAGAGCACGACGAAACTGCCGTCGGCACGCGCGAAAGTCGCCGGAAAACTCCAGGTCGGCGTCGCGGGCGTGGCTGGCAGCGTTTCAATGACCTGATTTCGCTCGTCCCAAAGCGCGCCGTGCAGGGTGCCACCGCGTTTCCAGGCGGTATCTTGCGTCCAGGCCAGCAACGTTTGCCCCGCGCCGTTGACCGCCAGCGCGGGATACTTGCGGTTATTGCCGGTGTCGGGCGCGCTGATGATCTGCGACGCCGCGCCGCTTTGGGCCAGTGGCGACCAATAAATTTGTCCGGCGGTCTCCCACGCGCCCACTGTTTGTTTGCCGTTTCGGGCGAGCGCGTAGCTACTCATCGGACAATAGTTGAGCTTCCACGGAGCGATGTCAGCGCCTGTCCAGGTGCGCCCGCCATCGGTCGAAACCAACGAATAAGTGGCGCGTTGGGCGAAATCGGTCGCGGCGCGGTAGAGCAAATTAAGGCGATTGTCGGTCGCGCTCAGGCGCAGTTGGCAGCAACCACAGGCGCCCGTCGGCGCCTTCCAAACCGGCGTTTCGGGCGCGAAAGTAGCGCCGTCGTCGCGCGAAATTGCCAGAAAAACCTGGCGTTTGTCTTCGCCATCGTCGGGCGCGTCGTTGGCGTGCCAGACCACAGTGACCGCGCCCCCATCGTCGGCGGCGAGCGAAGCGCCGCCGTCCAAATTGAAAGTGCGTGTCATCAAATTCCGCTGCGGCTCGAAAGCGTTGCCCTCGTCGTTCAGGCGCGCGAACAGTAGAGGCGCGGCGCCGTTTTTGGCGAGCGCATCGGGCGCGGCGGCGTTGCGCGGCAAGGCCGAATTCGAGCCGTTCCACACCACGAAAACGCGTCCGCCGCGCCCGACGGAGAGATGCGCTCCGCGAATCGCGCCCATAGCAATGGCGCTGCCCGCCTGTGAATTCACGCGCAACGGCGCGCCCCACGAGCGGCCTTCGTCGTCGGAGCGGACGTAGAAAACGTCGCCACCGCTGTCTTTGCCCGCGAAGTAGGTCAGGTGAACGACTTTCCCCTCCACCACGATTTGCGGCTGAATGCCGCCACCGGGCACGCGCGCGAGTTCGATGGCGGGGGCGGGCAACGCCGCCGATTGACAAGACGAGAGTAAGGCGCCCGGCGCGCAGACCAGGCCCAGCGCCAGGCAACGAATTAAGATCGGTTTCATGAGCGTGGAGAGGAGCTTTTTTGCGCGGCGGACTCCATTTTTTCGACGAGTTCGGCGGCGGAGTAGAACCCGACGACTTTCTCCAAAACGCGTCCATCGGCGTCGAGAAAGAGCAGCGTCGGCGGCGTTTCGATGGAGAAGCGCGCGGCCAAATCGTCCTGTTCATCAAGGTCGGCTTTGAAGGGCACCCAGCGCCGCGACGCGCGAATCACGCTGGTTTGGGAAAGCGTTTCTTTTTCTAATTTGTGACATGGGCCGCACCAGGTCGCGCCGAAGTAGAGCAGTATCGGCTTGCGTTTTTGACCGGCCAACGCCTCAGTTTTGGCCCATGACGCTTGCCAGGCGATAGCGGGCGCCGCCGCGTGCGCGCCCACAGACGAGACACCGACGATTGCGACTGACGCCGCAGCTAACAGATGAAATGTTTTCAACAGATGAAATGTTTTCACAAGAGAGATCGCCACCAAAGTTTTTTGTCCGCGCGGCAATGGCCTTTGGAGAGTGGGATTCGGCGAAGTTGCGCTGAATTGACACCGCGCATCGGCGACTACTTGAATCCGCGCTATTCCATTGGCCGTCTTGCATAAGTCCGTAGCGTTCAAGCTACGGACGACTTATGCAAGAGGTTTAATCAATAATCCGACAAGAATTTTGGCGTGTTTCACGTTTGACGAAACCGAAAAAGTTACCGGAACATTGCCCTGCGCTTTCCTCAACTCATCCGCTATCCGTTATACTGCCACTTTCGCGCAATTTGACAATTGCAACCCTATCGGCGCTCACCCGTCTGGAGCAAGCCCGGCACGTTTTTGGAAACGTCCGGGTTGTTTGCCGTCTCGCGCGCCATTCGAGGTTTCCGTCCGCCATATGCCCACATTAGAAACAGAAAAGATCGAGTCGTCCCCCATCACGTCCACTTCCCCCGCTACCGCCAAAACTCCCCGCAAGCGCGCGCCGCGCAAGCGCAAGAGCGCCGCCAAGACCGAAGCGCCCGCCGCCGAAGTGGCCGCGCCCGTCGCGCCGCTCGAAGTCGCGCCCGAACCGGAGCCGGAACCCGAAGAAGAGTTTTCGCCAGCACTGCTGTTTCTGGAAGATTTCGTGGTGACTTCGCTGCTGTCGGCGGGCCACGCGCTTTCCAGCGAAAAGCTCGCCGAGCGCGCCGAAGGCTGGACGTTGCCCCTGCCCGCGATTGGTCAGGCATTGACCCAATCAAAGCGCGTGCGCTTTGACGATGGCGCCTGGAACCTGATCTGGCACAGCGAACGCCGCAACCAGAGCCGCGAAGATCGCGCGAGGGCGCCCATCGAGGCCCTGATTCGCGAACTGCTGTTGGCCGTCGGCAAACCGTTACCGGTTCCAGTCATCGCGCGCGAGGTCGGCCTGATGTTGCACTCGCACGACCCGAATTTGAAGAACACGGTGTCGAACATCATTCAGACGTTGCGCTGGGCGATTCCCATCGCGCCCGGTGTTTATCTGCACGAGAACTGGATGCTGCGCATCGGCGCGCCCGACGACGAACTGCTGATTCGCGAGAACCGCTTGGGCCGCGACCCCGATTTTCAGGGTCTGCGCGAGTTCGCCGAAATTAGCGGCAAAACGCCCGCCGACATCGCGCTCGAATTGCTCGAATTCACCGGCAGCCCGCTCCACCAGAAAATTATCGGCTTCTTCGTGCATTGCCACGCGCCCGGCCCTTTCTCGCCGCGCGAACTGGCCGCCACGCTCAACGACCGCAAACTGTTCCAGCCGATGATTGACGGCTTCGTGACCTCGCAGGCGCAACTGCCCGACCTCAAATCGCAGACGCAGGAATGGCTGGGCGAACTCATTGCGCCCACAACGCAGTCCGAAACCGAAACCATCGTCGCCGCCGCCGCCGAACCGGTCGCACCCGTCGCCGCAACCGCGACGAAAGCGGAAGCGCCTGTCGGCGAAGCGGAAGCCATCGCGCCTGAAGCGATTGAGGAAAGCGCGCCCGAAATCGCCGAATCTACAGCCGAGCCGACGCCCGAAGCACTCGATTTGGCCGCGCGTGGCGCCGAGGTGCCGCCTTATGTCGGCGTCGTGCCCGAGACTTTGCTGCCCATCGCGCTACAAATCATCGATCCGAAAACCGATGCGCCGTTCGATTATGCTCTGGACGACGCCGGATTGGACGGCGCCGCCGCCGACTTCGTGCATGATCCGATGTGGGAAGACATCGGCGAGGAGATCGAAGTCGCTCCCCTGCCCGCGCCCGACAAGGCGCCCACCGAAACCAAAATCGTGATGCTCAACCATCACGTTCGCAGTGGAACCGTCAAAATTCGCGACGTGGATCGCGCGTTCTTTGGCATGGACGAGCCGTTCGTGCAGTTCAAGTTTCACGATCCCGAAGACGACGAAACGCTCGAAGTCTGGGTCGCGCGCGCTATTGGCATCGTCTACGAAATGGGCCAGTGGTTCGACGAAAACCTGCCGCCATCGGGTGGCACCATGAAGTTCGAGCGCACCGATAAAGGCGTCGAAATCAGCGTGGATCGCCCTAACGCCGAGACCTTCATGACGCCGCGCCGCCTGCACGAACTAGAAGATTTGCGCAAGCCCGCCGCGCGAATGTCGCTGTTTGAACTGCTGTCGCGTTTGGTCGAAGACCATCCGGCGGGCATGACTTTGCCCGCGCTGTGGGCCGAAGTCAACGTCGTCCGTCGCACCTCGAAACGCTTGATGGCCTCGGTTTTGTCGAGCTATGGCGTTTTCAGTTGCAAAGAGGGCCGCAACAAAGCGATGCTGTGGACTTACGACAAAAACGGCGGCGGCTTCCGCGAAGAAAAACGCGCGTTCGTGCGTCGGTAGGAAATTAACCGCCGCGAACACAGAAGGCGCAGAGAGAATGAAGAGAGGAGTTACGCCGTTGCGACCGCCTGTCATTCTGAGCGCGGGCGCCCTTTGGGCAGCAGGCACGAACGAAGTCGAAGAATCCATTGCGTTGTAGTTCTCGCGCACGTTCGTTGAGGCCGTCAGGTCATGGATTCTTCGACTTCGTTGGTGCCTGCTGCCCAAAGGGCGCCCGCGCTCAGAATGACAGGCGGTCGCAACGGCGTAACTCCTCTCTTCATTCTCTCTGCGCCCTCTGTGTTCTCGGCGGTTATATAAAGAACCCATCGGCGCCTCGATTGTCTACCATTGCAATGACAAAACGATTGCTTCCCTTGCTCGGCCTCGCCGCCGCCATCGTGCTTGCCGGATGTGCGGCGGGCGGCGGCGGCAAGCCCAACTCCGCCGTGCCCGCGTCGGGCACCGTTAGCGGGCCGTTTGGCACGCGAGTGCCGCAGGGCTTTAAAATCGAAGTTGTGGACGATAACTTTTTCGTGCCGCGACGCATCGCCTTCGCGCCCGGCGCGACCGCGCAAAAATACGATATTTTCATCGCCGAATCGAAAGCCAATCGCATCTCGATGTTGCGCATCGAAGACGGCAAAACCACCAAACGCACCAAATTTATCGAAGGTCTCAATCAGCCTTACGGCCTGGCGTTTCTCAATAACGCGCTCTACATCGGCAATACCGACGCCGTGGTAAAAGTGCCCTACCAACAAGGCGAAACCGAAACGACCGCTCCACCGCAACGCGTCGCGGCTTTGACGCAGGGCGGCTATAACCAACATTGGACGCGCAATTTGCTGCCCAATCGCGATAAGACCAAGCTGTTCGTCACCGTCGGTTCGTCGTGCAATACCTGCGAAGAATCCGATCCGCAACGCGCCGCCGTTTCGGTGATGAACCCCGACGGCAGCGGCAAACGCGTTTACGCGACGGGCTTGCGCAATCCCATCGGTTTGGCGTTGCGGCCTGACACCGACGAACTATGGACGGTCGTCAACGAACGCGATAATCTGGGCGACGACATTCCGCCCGATTACCTGACGCGCGTCAAGGATGGCGGCTTTTACGGCTGGCCCTACGCCTATACCGATATTGACGGCAAGGTTCATCCCGACCCGACGTTTGGCGACAAGAACCCATCGAAAGTCGCGGGCACGACGGCGCCTTCTTTTCCGGTTCAGGCGCACTCGGCGGCGCTGGGATTGGCGTTCTATCCGCAGAGCGGCGGCACTTTCCCCGCCGATTACGCGGGCGATGCGTTTCTGACATTTCACGGTTCGTGGAACCGCTCGGAGAAGACCGGTTACAAAATTGTGCGCGTTCACTTCGAGAACGGCAAGCCGACTAAAATCAGCGATTTCGTGACCGGTTTGGACGACAACGGCGGCGAAGTCGGTCGTCCGGTTGACGTGCAAATCGCGCCCGACGGTTCGCTATTGTTCACCGACGACGGCATGGGCCGACTGTGGCGCGTTTCGCGCGGGTGAAAATGCGATATAAAATCGCAGCCAAGGAAGGCGTCAACCGTCGTTAACGCGGGCTTCGCCCGAAGATGACGTTCACTGTTGTTGCGAAGCAACGCGTCAACGAAGGTTGACGCCTTCCTTGGCTGCGATTTTATATCGCATCGTTTATGTTAAAATAAACCAATGATTCCCCGATGCCAATTCGCCATCGCTCTCTTTTGCCTGTCGCTGTTGGCGCCCCTCGCCCAAGCGCAGAAACCGAGCAACGAACCGCCCCCTGGCGTCATGGTGAAACGCGAAATATCCTACGCCAAAGTCGGCAATCGCCAACTGCATATTTTATTGGCGCGGCCTAATCCGTTACCAAAAGGCAACTTGCCCGTCATCGTTTATCTGCACGGCGGCGCCTGGCGCACCGGCTCTTACCAAACTTTGACAGCGGGCGCGTGGAATCTGGCCAAGCGCGGTTTTGCCGTCGCATCGGTCGAGTTTCGCTCGACCGACGACGCGATTTATCCGGCGCAAATCAACGATTGCCGCGCCGCCATTGGTTTTCTCAAAAAGAACGCGGGCGGCTATTCGCTCGATGCCGCGAAAATTGGCGTTTACGGCATTTCGACTGGCGGGCATCTGGGCGCATTATTGGCGCTAACGAGTTCGAGCGTGAAAGCCGCCGCCATCGAAAGCGCGCCCTCCGATTTGGGGTCTTTAAATGAGGGCGCGCGTTTGGACTGGAACGCGCCGTCGTCGCCGCTCAGCCGATTGCTGGGTGGAACCGTCGCCAGCAAAGCCGAACTTGCCCGGCGCGCGAGTCCGTTGTTTTATGCCGACGAATTCGCGCCGCCGATTTTAATTCTACATGGCGACGCCGACGAATTTGTGCCCCTTGCGCAAAGCGAGAAACTCTATCAGAAATTGAAGGCGGCGGGCGCGACCGTCGAATATCAGGTGTTTCAAGGGGAAGCGCACGGATTGAAAGGAGAACGTGAAGCTGCCGATGCTATTATTTTAAAATTCTTTCAGCGTCAATTAAATTAATTGTTTGGCGCACCTGTTACTGGATAACCTGCCAGACTTAAGCGATAATGATTCCCAATTGGGCGCCGACGCCCGCGTTTTATAACGAGTGGCTCGCCACCAACGGCAGTGGCGCCTTCGCCAGTGGTAGCGTCTCCGGGGCCGTTACGCGCCGCTATCACGCGTTTTTGTGCGCCGCCATTGATGGCCCGCAAGACCGCCGCGTTTTGGTCACCAAAATCGAGGAGACCGTTCATTGCAACGGCGTCGCGACCGATTTGAGCGCCAACTTTTGGGCCCACGAAATTTCGCCGCGCGGCGACCGATTTTTGAGCGACTTTACGCTCGATCCGCTTCCGCATTGGACGTATCGCGTGCCGACGGACAAAGGCGAAATCGTGATCGAAAAAACGGTCTGGATGGTGCCCGACGAAAACACCGCCGTCGCGCGCTATGAGCTGAAAAGCGGCCCCGCCTGCGAGTTGCAGGTGCGCGCTTTCGTGGCGCCGCGTTCGTATCATTCGACGCATCACGCCAACGATAACTTCAATCGTCAACTCGACATCAGCGCTGACAACAGCGCCGTCGCCATGCGGCCTTACGCCGAGATGCCGCCGGTTTATATCGCGAGCGGCGGGCGGTTTTGCGCCGACGAAAATTGGTATTTGAACTTCCAGTGGCCCATCGAAAAAGAGCGCGGCCTGGACAGCTCCGAAGACGCGTTTTGTCCGGGCTACTTCTGTTTGTCGCTCGAAGTTGAGGCGCCGCAGTTGGTCATCGCTTCGACGCAAAGCGTGGATATGGCGGAGGCGGAGGCGTCGCGGGAAACGGTCATCTCGGCCAAACGCGAACTGGCGGGCGGCGACGATTGGCACGATGCAGGGGCGCGTTTGAAGTTGGCCGCCGACCAATTCATCGTCAAGCGCGCCGACGGTTTGCACACGGTTCTGGCGGGCTATCCCTGGTTTACCGATTGGGGCCGCGACACCATGATTGCTCTGCCCGGTTTGTGTTTGACGACCAACCGGTTTGATATTGCCGCTTCGATTCTGCGCAGTTTCGCGGGCGCGATGAGTCAGGGCATGATTCCCAATCGCTTTCCCGAAGGCAACGAAACGCCCGATTACAACACGGTTGATGGCACGCTGTGGTTCTTTCACGCGGTCTTTCAATATGGCCATATTTCGGGCGACTGGAAGACGGTGCGCGAGCTTTATCCGAAGCTCGTCGAGAGCATCGAATGGCATTTGGCGGGCACGCGTTTCGGCATCATGGCCGACGACGACGATGGGATGTTGCGCGCCGGTGACGCCAATTCGCAGTTGACGTGGATGGACGCGAAAGTTGGCGATACGGCATTTACGCCGCGCGCGGGCAAGCCGGTCGAGATTCAGGCGTTGTGGTTCAACGCCTTGTGCGAAATGGCGAGTTGGGGGCGCTGCTTTGAAGACCACAACACCGCCGCGATTTGCACCGAATGGAGCCGCAAAGTCGCCACCCATTTCGCGCCGATGTTCTGGAACGAGGCCGCAGGTTGCCTTTACGATTGCGTTGACGGCAACACCAAGGACGGCGCGATTCGGCCCAACCAGATTTTCGCGGTTTCGCTGCCCAATCATCTGCTTTCGGATGCGCAGCAGCAATCGGTCGTCGAAGTCGTGCAGCGCGAACTGCTGACGCCGGTCGGTTTGCGCTCGCTGTCGCCGCGTGATTCGCGCTATCGCGGGCACTATGGCGGCGACCAGTGGAGCCGCGATTCGGCCTATCATCAGGGCACGGTCTGGGGCTGGCTGCTGGGGCCATTTATGGGAGCTTACCTGACGGTCCACGGCGAAACCGACGAGGCTAAAGCACAGGTTCGCGAGTGGCTGCAACCGATGATCGCGCATTTGGATGTGGCGGGATTAGGTTCGATTTCGGAGATATTCGATGGCGATGCGCCGCACGCGCCGCGCGGTTGCTTCGCCCAGGCGTGGAGCGTGGCGGAGACTTTGCGAATGTGGGCGCAAATTCAATAGCTCTCAACTCAAACGATTTTAAATGGCACGCCCCACGCGGAGACGCAGAGGGGACAAAGCCACTTAAACTTTACTGAACATTCAATCGATTTTTTTAATTTTCTTCATTCTCTCTGCGTCTCCACGTGGGGCGTGCCATTTAAAAATGTCCAATCTTCCCGACAACAGCCCGAAACAATTCGCCTACGCCGCCGTCGGATTTCTACTGCCGTTCGCGATTTTCTTCGGTTGGTTCTTTCTGTTGCGCGGCCTCAGCTTCACGTTCGTGTTGGCGGCGCTATTCCTGTTAATCGTCGCATCACTGGTCGGCGGCGCGCGCTTCAAAGATTCGCGCGCGCTAAAAATCGGCTCGACCTGGCTGTTCGTGGGTTGCGTGGGCGCGCTCTTCTGGGCGTTACTCATCAACGGAACGCCCTGAACTGCGGAACTATTCTGGCCACGCGCGTCTTCTTTAACTCTCATGTCCCAAACTCTCGATGTCGAACAAGCCGTCGGCGCGCGTTACAGCGAAGCCGCGCAGCAATTCGAGCCGCAGTTGTGTTGCGCGGTTTCCTACGATGCCCAATATCTGAAGGTAATTCCCGCCGAAATTACCGAACGCGATTACGGTTGTGGCAACCCCGCCGAGTTCGTGCGTTGCGGCGAAACCGTGCTCGACTTAGGTTCGGGCGGCGGCAAAATTTGCTACATCGCCGCGCAAATCGTCGGCGCGTCAGGGCGCGTCATCGGCGTTGACATCAACGACGAAATGTTGGCTCTGGCCGAGAAGTATCGCGCGCAAATCGGCGACGAACTGGGCTTTCACAACGTCGAGTTTCGGCGCGGGCAAATCCAGAATCTGCAACAGATTGTCGAAAGCGATTCGATAGATGTCGTGCTATCCAACTGCGTGCTGAATCTGGTGGCGACCGAGCAGAAAACGCAACTTTTCAACGAAATGTTTCGCGTCGTCAAAGACGGCGGACGCGTTGTCATCTCCGATATCGTCAGCGATACAGCAGTGCCGCAAAGTATGCGCGACGATGCCGAATTATGGTCGGGCTGCATTTCGGGCGCTTATCAGGAACAAGCGTTTGTTCAAGCGTTCGAGGACGCCGGATTTTCCGATGTCTCCATCATCAAGCGCGACGAAACGCCCTGGCAAACCGTCAATGGCATCGCGTTCCGCAGTGTAACTGTGCAAGCCTACAAAGGCGATTGGACGCGAACCGTCAGCGCGGGCTGTTGCGGCTGAATGTTTGCCGTTGTAGAGACGGCGATTTACCGCGTCTAAAAAGGTGGTATTTGCCGCACCGTCGAAGCAAGTTGAAGGTTTTAGACACGACAAGTCGGCGTTTCTACAAAGGCAATTCCGCCAGCACCGACCTCTCATCATGCAACGAATCGAACCTCAAGTTGGACAGGAAAGCGTCTGGGATTACCCGCGTCCGCCGCGTTTAGAGCGCTCGGATAAAACCATCGAAATCATCTTCGACGGACAAACGTTGGCCAGGACAAACCGCGCTTTTCGCGTTTTGGAAACTTCGCATCCGCCGGTTTATTACATCCCGCTCGAAGACATTAACCGCGAAATGCTGCGGCCCGCCGCCAACTCTTCCTATTGCGAATGGAAGGGCATGGCGGACTATTATACCGTCGCGAGCGGCGACAAAACCGCGCCGAGCGCCGGTTGGTATTATCCCGAACCGACACCCGCGTTCGCGCCAATTCGCGATACGGTCGCGTTTTATCCGTCGCGCATGGACGCCTGTTTCGTGGACGGCGAACGCGTGCAGGCGCAAGCGGGCGATTTTTATGGCGGCTGGATTACCGCCGACATCGTCGGGCCGTTCAAAGGCGAGGCGGGGAGTTCGGGCTGGTGAGCTTCCATTCGCGAAAGCCCGCCACGCCCTCGTCCGATTCGTTTAAGCCACGCGTCGAACCGTTTGCTGGCGTGATTTCGTCGGTCGTAGCGCAACAACGGGCGCGGCGACACCTGGGCGCGCGCGTCAACGTATTTATCGAAGAGAAATTCTCGTTTGCGCTCAGCGCGGATTTGGCGTTCAAACACGGGTTGCGGCCCAAAATGATGATTGACGCCGAGTTCTTGGGGCAACTGTTGCGCGAAGACGGCGAGACCAAAGCGTTGACGACGGCGCTCAACTTCATCGGTTATCGTCCGCGCGCCGAAGAAGAGATTCGCACCCGATTGCAGCGCGACGAGTGGAGCGAAACCGTGATTACGGCGGTCATCGCCAAACTGCGCGACAACAAAATGTTGGACGACGCCCAATTCGCCAGCGATTGGGTCGAAAGCCGCAGTCGTTCCAAGCCGCGCGGCGCGCGTTTGCTGAAGCAGGAGTTGCGTTTCAAAGGCGTGGACAAAGAAGATATTGACGCCGCCCTGCCCGACGCCGACGCAGAAATCGAGAACGCGATTGCGGCGCTGGGCAAGCTCGAACGCAAACTGGAAAAATGGGAGCAGGGCCGCGAACGCACGCAAAAAGCCATCGAGATGATGGCGCGGCGCGGCTTCGGTTATGGCACCGTTAAGACGGCTTTGGCGCGCATGGAGGAAATGGAAGAATAACGCTGGCTTTTTGTTTATCGGTGTTGTAAATTCAATGGCAACGTTCGTTGCGCGTAACTACTCCGCGTTGCACTCCCATTGCGCAGAATATATTTTGCAGCGAGCGAATTTTAACTTTCGAGGTCACGCTTTGTCCAATCCATTTCCGCCGCCGCCGCCCAACGCCCACATCGCCGCGCTTGCCAGTCAGAAAGAAGCGTTAGAAAAGAAGCGCGTTGGTCTCGCGCAGTATCAATATCTCTGTTGGTTTCCGGTGTGGATTCCCCTCGTGATCAACGCTATTAATCCGAAACCGGTGATGCCGGGCCGCGAAATTTATGTGCTGTGGTTTCATATCGGCTCGTTTCTTTTCTCGCTTGTCAGTTGGATCGCGTTGCGCGTTTATCTGAGCAAACTCAAAAAACAAATCGCGGCTCTGGACGCCCAAATTGCGCCGCCGGTCGCTCAGGCAAAACCGCCAATCGCGTCGCCATTCTAAACGATTTCTCAGACACAAATTGCTTTATCTTGTGGTTTCGGCATTGAAGTTGCGTCTTCATTTGGCATCCTTTAAAGGAAGTAAAATCATGGCAACCAAGACCAAAAACTCCACTGTCAAGGCCGAAACCAACGGTCACTCCAACGGCAAAGTCAAAGAATACCAACCTATAGTCAATCAGCGCGGCCCCATTATCCAGGATTACGGCACCGTGCGCAACTTGCCCCAAGGCCTCGATTCCGAAACGCGCCAGCAGATGTGCGAGAATCTGAATCAAGTTTTAGCCGATACCATTACCCTCGCCCATATGTATAAAAAGCATCATTGGCAGGTTAGCGGCCACACCTTTTATCAATTGCATCTGCTCTTCGATAAACACTACGAAGAGCAGAGCGCTCTGGTGGATTCCATCGCCGAACGCATTCAACTGCTCGGCGGCGTCGCGACCGGAATGCCCGCTTCAGTCGCCAAGCTGTCGAAGCTGGAGACTCCGCCCGATGGCGTCGAGGAAGTGCCGGTGCAAATCTCGCGTTTGCTCGAAGCGCACGAACTCATCAACAACGAAACTCGCGATTACGCCGGTAAAGCCGACGACGCGGGCGACGACGGCACCAACGATTTGTTGGTCTCGCAGGTTCTGCGCGTCAACGAATTGCAAGTCTGGTTCATCGCCACGCATCTGGCGCCCGAACCGTTGGTTCACGCGAGCAATTAAGTTTGCGAAAACAGAAAAAGCCGAGGAGCGATTCGCTCTTCGGCTTTTTTGGTTGGGCGTGCTTCTGCAAGAGTGGAATGACGGAGTGCCCAAGTTTGTAGTCTCGCCATGAGGCGAGTTCATCCAGAATAAACTCGCCTCATGGCGAGACTACAAACTTGGGCGCTCCGTCATTCCACTCTTGCAGAAGCACCATCAGGGTTATTCAGTTCGCCAGATTTGTGTTATAATCTAAAGCCGCCCGCAACGCGATGGCGAAAAATCACACGATTCGCGGAACGAAGCGCGGCGAAGTTGACGTTTGTGAGACGCCAATTTCGGATGCTCCCTGCTTTTTTCGGTCGCAATTTCGGCTTGGCCCAAAGTGTTATGACCACTTTTGGCGAGGCGAAAAATCGGGCAATGGAGTGATAATTTCAACATGGAACGCAAGTTAGCATCGGTTCAGCGCGCGCTCGAAATCCTGCCGATTGAGGGCGCCGACGCCATCGAACTGGTGAGCATCAACGGGTGGCAATGCGTCACCAAGAAGGGCGAATTTAGCGTCGGCGATCTGGGAATTTTCCTGGAAATCGACGCGGTGCCGCCCGATAATTCGACCTTTCAATTTCTGTGGACGGCCAAAGATGGCAGCGTCCCGCCGCGCCCCGAAAAGTTTCGGATTCGCACCAAGAAACTGCGCGGCGCGCTGTCGCAAGGTCTGTTTCTGCCGCTCAATCAGTTCGATTTGGGCGCAGTCGCGGCGAGCGACGACGTGACGGAGCAGTTGGGCGTCGAGAAGTATGAGCCGCCGTTGCCCGCCGGAAATCAGGGCGAAATCGGCGGCAATTTCCCCGGCTTCATCCCGAAAACCGACGAGATTCGGGTGCAGAGCGCGCCCGAAGTTTTGGTCGAGCTGTTCAATTTGCCTTACATCGTCACGCTCAAATACGACGGCACTTCGGCGACCTATTGCGTTGATCCACGCGATGGAGGGTTCCTGGCGTGTGGTCGCAATTATTCGATTGCCGAGGGCGATAGTTTCTACTGGCGCATCGCGCGCTACTACGATTTGCCCGCGAAGTTGGCCGCGCATCCCACGATGGCGATTCAAGGCGAAATCTGTGGGCCAGGCATTCAGAAGAACAAGCTGGAGCTAAAGCAAATCGCGCTCTTCGCCTTCAACGTCTACGATATCGCCAATCATCGTTATTTGGATCACGACGCGGCGCGCGAGTTTCTCAATGAAATTGACGTGCCTGCCGTCGAAACTATCGAGCGCGGCGAATCGTTCGGCTATAGTCAGAACGCGTTGCTGGCGTTGGCCGAGGGCAAATATCCGGGCACCACCAACGAACGCGAAGGCATCGTTGTGCGCCCGCTCACCGAAACTCGCAGCGAAGTTTTGAGCGGACGGTTGTCGTTTAAAGCGATCTCCAACCGGTTCTTGCTGAAAGAAAAAGATTGATTGGCACGATTCGATTTTAGCCACGAAAAGGCGATTTACCATTCGTAGGGACACAGACTTGTCGTGTCTAAGAAGGTCGGTTTTCCGCAACGTAACGGCAAATCTGACGTTTAGACACGACAAGTCTGTGTCTCTACGAACGGCAAATCGCCTTTTCGTGGCTAAAATCAAGTGGCATTTTTCGCCTTCGCGCCCGGCTTGCCCTGTTCTGCCTGTTTAATCAACTGGCGCGCGGCGTTGGCATTGATGCCGTTGGGAAAACGCTGGAGCGTCTCCTTCCAAATCGCGACGCCTTTGGCGGTCTGGCCCATCGAAAACGCGTAGACCGCGCCCTGATTGAACAAACTCGTCTCGTGATTGGGGTCTTGCTTCTGGGCAATCGCGTATTGCTCAAGGGCTTTTTGCGGCTGCTTCATAAAGCGATACGAAGAGCCCAAATCGGTGCGGACGTTGGGATTATCAATACCGCCTTTGACGGCGGTTTCATATTCGGCGATGGCGCGCGGCCAATTTTGGTGATCGAAATACCAGTTGCCGCTGGCCAGAGCCGCTTGCGGCGGCGTTAGCCCGACGAGCGCATCGGCGGGCGGTTTGGCGTCCAAATCGGGCGGAGTTTCGGGCAACACCGGTTGCGCGACTTGCGACGGCGGCGCTTTGGGCAGGTTTTGCACGGCGGGCGGCAAATCATCGAGCGGCGAGGGCTGATTGGATTGAACGCCCGTCGTCGGAGTTTGGGCGACTACGGTTTTGGGCGCGCGATTTTGCGTCCACAGCAAAGTGCCGGTCACGCCCGCGCCCGCCGCGCAGACGGCGAGCACGATGAGCGGCCACAACGGGCGCGAATAGGGTTTTGATTCGGAGGACATTCCCTTAGTTTGTCGTAATCGGTATATGTCGGGCACTCGTTTTGCCTTGCTACAGCAACCTATCTGGCGAGCCATTCCACGTCACACTATCTGGCATCATGTCAGGTTATGTAGGTCAGGTCAGGAGTTAAAACTCCTGATTGCGGGCCGTTGGCCAACTTGCCACTCCGCACGGGATTACAATAGATGCTCTGGCTCGCTCGTTTCTCCGATTATGAAAACCCCTGTTTTTTCTTTATGCGCTCTGGGCGCCGCTTTGACCTTTGGCATCGCGACGGCTCAGGCCCAACCCAAAATGCCCGCGCCTCCGCTCGCCGAAATGCCCGTCGCAGCCGATGAATTGGCCGCAAAAAAAGTGGCGGCAACGCGCAATTTTGGCGAACTCGAAACCGTCGCGCAGTTCTTCGGGCCGATGCCAACCGGCGTCACGGTTTCGCAGACCGGGCGCATCTTCGTCAACTTTCCGCGCTGGGGCGATAACGTGCCCTTCACCGTCGCCGAAATCGTGGACGGCAAAGCCGTCGCGTTTCCCTCGGCAAAGGTCAACAGCTTCGGCACCAACGGCACGCGCGCGGCGCTTTCGATGGAGAAAACCGAGCGCGCCCGACGCGAACGCGCCTCACATTTCGTCGGCGTGCAAAGCGTCGTCGTGGATAGCGCCGACCGTTTGTGGGTTCTGGATACCGGCTCCATCGCGTTCAATCCGACCGCGCCGGGTGGCCCCAAACTCGTCGGCATTGACCTGACGACCAACGAAATCGTCAAGACGATTCATTTTTCACCCGACATCGCGCGGCCCAAAAGCTACTTCAACGATGTCCGCTTCGACCTGACCGCCGGGCGCGAAGGCACCGCCTACATCACCGATTCGGGCGATAGCGGCATCGTCGTCGTGGATTTGGCGAGCGGCATCGCGACGCGCCACCTGGACGAACATCCCTCGACTCAGGTCGTGCCCAAGTTCGTGCCTTACGTCGAAGGCGACGCCATGTATTCGACGCCGCCGGGCAAATTCCCTGGCTACGTTCAGTTCGCGTCCGATGGCATCGCGCTCAGTCCCGATGGCTCGCGGTTGTATTACTGCCCCCTCGCGTCGCGCCGTTTGTATAGCGTCTCGACGGCGCTGTTGCGCAACAGCAAAGCCACCGAAGCCCTCGTGGAAAACTCGATTATAGACCACGGCGAAAAAGGCATGAGCGACGGCTTGGAAGCCGACGCGCAAGGCCGTATTTATGTGACGTTGGTCGAGCAAAACGCCATCGCACGCCGCTTGCCCAACAGCCTTTATCAGACCGTCGTGCGCGATCCGCGTTTGCTGTGGCCCGACACTTTGAGCATCGCCAATGACGGCTATCTTTATGTGATTGCCAATCAACTGCACCGGCAGAAGGGCTTTAACTATGGCAAGGATTTGCGCGTCAAACCGTATTCGCTGTTTCGCGTGAAGATTGATGGCACGCCAATTGTGCGTAAGTAAATGGTCAAGAGTTCTCACAAAGAAACAAAGATCACACGAATGTCACAAATAATATTAAAAAATCTTGGTGTGCTTTGTGCGATCTTCGTTTCTTTGTGAGAACCAATTTATCGAAATGGCCAATATCGGGCACATACCTCACCTGGAAGCGCCCGCCGAGTTTCATCGGGCCTTGATTTCGTTTTTACGATAGCCAATGCGCTTCCGAGTTTACTAAGGAGATTCATCATTTTATGCCAGGACGTTTAGAAGGAAAAGTGGTCATCGTGACCGGAGCGGGTAACGGCATCGGTGCCGCTATCGCCAGTAAATTCGCCGCCGAAGGCGCGCGCGTCGTCATCAACGGTTTGCCAACCGACCCGATTTTGGAAGTCGAACGCGACATCAATGCCGCCGGTGGAACCTGCGTCGTCTACGCGGGCGATGTCGCCGAAGAAGAGCGCGCGAAAGCGTGCGTGCAGATGGCTATTGACCGATGGGACAAACTTGATATTCTGGTGTCCAACGCCGGAACGCCCCTCTTGGGCGCACCAGTTCATAAATACGACATCAATCAATTCGATAAATTGATCGCGCGCAATATCCGCAGCATCTTTTTGATGACGCGCTTTGCCATTCCGCATCTGCAAAAGACGGCGGGCAATATCGTCGCGACCGGCAACGAAGTCGGCACATTGGGCATGGCCGATAATACGCCTTACGGCGGCGCCAAAGGTTTCGTTCACGCCTTCATCAAAGGCGTCGCTGTCGAGCAGGCGCGCTATGGCATACGGGCGAACTGCGTTTGTCCAGGGCCGGTTGATAAATTATCGAAAGAGGCCGACACCGCCGACGAAAAGGCGCGCGTGGCCAGCACGCCAATGGGGCGTCGCGGCACGGCGGAGGAAATCGCCAATGTCTTCACCTTTCTGGCGAGCGATATGGCCAGCTATGTTACCGGCGCCCTGTGGGTCGTGGACGGCGGCACCACGATTGGCAAAGGCCCAACGATCAGCAATCTCGACGAAGACGAAGATTAAACGCGCGGGCGAGCGGGTTGTCGCGGCACATTTTATGCTCCCTCACTTCGTCGAGGAAATATAGCAATGTCTCAACAACCCACTCATTCCGAAGCGATTAAAAAAATCAACGAACTCATCAAAGGTAAGAATATCGCGATGCTGACCAGCGTCTGCGAAGACGGCCATTTTCACGCCCGCCCGATGGCGGTTTTGGATGTTGACTTCGATGGCGACCTGTGGTTTTTCACCAGGAAAGACGCCCCCAAAGTTGACCAGATTCAGCAGGAGCCACGCGTCAACGTCGCCTACTCCGATCCGGCTAATCAGGATTACGTCTCGCTGGCGGGCAAAGCCAGATTAGTCGTTGACCAGGCGCTCAACGAGAAGTATTGGCAGCCACAATTCGAGGCGTGGTTCGCCGATGGACTCGAAGACCCGCAGTTGTCGCTGCTAAAAATCGAGGTCGAGGGCGCCGAATATTGGGATTCGCCATCGAGCACCGTAGCCCACATCAAAGGCTTCATTCAGACGAAGATTACCGGAGATCACGAACAAGTCGGCGATCACGCCAAAGTCGATATTTAAGGTCAGACACAAAACAGAAGCGCGGACGCGAAAGCATCCGCGCTTTTTGTCGTTCGCCGGAAGCTCGCGTTGGAAAGTAAATTTGCCGTTTGTAGACGCGACAAATCTGTGCCTCCACGAATTACGCAACCATCTTAAAACTCGCGCCATCTGTTTCTGCTCGTTGCACCGGACTGCTGCCGTCGCCCTGGACGAGTGAGCAAGGAGACCGGCGCGCTATATCCGCGCTCGGCCAGACAATCGCGCCAAAAACGATATTCGGCCAATTGAGTGAACATATACAACAGGGAAAAAGGTAAATCATCAGAGGGAATTTTCTCTGGCTATGCGCGTCTTCCCTGATGTTTATGCAGGATTCCGGCTCCAACTCTCAATATGCGCGCAGTTCGCTCGATGCGGGCGATCTGGCGCGTTCGCTTTCGTGCGCCGAAATCGAGGCAGCTTTAGCGCGGCGCGAAGCGGTTTTACGCGCCGCATCGGGGGCCGCCGAGCGCTTTCTGGGCAGCAACTGGCGCGATGCCCTGCCCGATTTACTGTGCGAGTTGGGCCAGGGCGCCGACGTTTCGCGCACTTACCTTTTCGAGAACCAGACCAACAACGACGGCGAAATTCGGCATTTTCAGCGTTACGAATGGTGTGCCGAAGGCATCGAACCGCAAATTGACAATCCTATTTTGCAGAACTTCGCGCTCGCGGATATTGGATTGGGGCGATGGGCCCAAAAACTGGAGTGCGATGTCATCGTGCAGGGCGATATCGCCGCCTTGCCGACGAGCGAGCGTCCGTCGCTCGAAGAGCAGAACATCATCTCGATTCTGGTGGTGCCGATCACCGTGAACGGCCAGTGGTGGGGCTTTATTGGCTTCGACGAATGTCGCACGGCGCGCGTCTGGCGGGCCGCCGAAATCGAGACGCTACGCCTGAGCGCCGATATCACCGCCGCCGCCATCGCGCGCGAAAATTCGGATGCGGCGCTGCGCGAATCGGAAAGCGAAATGGCCGCGCTCTTCGATGCCATGCGCGATCCGGTCTTTGTGATGGATAGCGCCGGAATCTACCGCAAAATTTTCGCTCACGACGAGAGTCTGTTGGCGCGACCGCCCCACGAACTCATCGGGTGTTCGCTCATCGACGTTTTTGGGCCAGAAATCGGCGCACAGTTTCAGGGCGTTGTCGATCAGGTCATGCAAAGCGGCCAACTGCTCAGCGTGGAATATCCGATGACGATTAACGGGCAGGAGAAGTGGTTTTCAGCGCGCATCACGCCGCTCAAGGAAGGCGGCGTTTTGTGTATCGTGCATGACGACACCGAGTCTCACAACGCGCGCGAGGAGATGCGGCAACGCGAGGAACTCTTCCGTCTGTTGGCCGAAAATTCCAGCGATTGCTCGCGTTGTTGCAACTCGAGACCGACCTGCGCTTCGCCATCGAACGCGACGAGTTCCGGCTTTATTATCAGCCCATCGTCCGACTCGATGATGGCACCGTCGTCGGCTTCGAGGCGCTGATTCGCTGGCAGCACCCGCAACGCGGACTGGTTTCGCCCGCCGAGTTCATTCCCATCGCCGAAGAAACCGGTTGGATCGTGCCGATTGGCCGTTGGGTTTTGGAAGAGGCGTGCGCGCAACTGGCGAAGTGGCAAGCCGAAGAAAGCGGCGACGCTCCGCTTTCGATGAGCGTGAATCTGTCGGGCAAACAGTTCTCGCAGCCCGATTTAATCGAACTCGTCGAGACTATCATCGCCCGGAGCGGCATCGCGCCCGGCAGTCTCAATCTCGAAATCACCGAAAGCGCCATCATGGAAGACGCGCAAATTGTGACTAACCGTCTGCTGGAACTGCGCAAACTGGGCGTTAAACTGGGCTTAGACGATTTCGGCACCGGCTATTCAAGTTTGAGCTATCTGCATCGCTTTCCGCTCGACACGTTGAAGATAGATCGTTCGTTCGTGGCGCGTTTGCTGGAAGATGGCGAGAACCGCGAAATCGTGCGCACGATTGTGACGTTGGGCAAAAACCTTGGCATGGATGTGGTGGCCGAAGGCGCCGAAGAAGCGCAACAGTTGAGCGATTTGCGCGGCTTGAATTGCCAGCATGGACAGGGCTATTTCTTCGCGCGTCCCCTGCCCGCCGACGAAGCAATTCGGGTGTTGCGCGAGAAACCGCAATGGTGAAGATTAGACCTCTTGCATAAGTCACTTTTGAGCGCGCTTTGCTTCAACTGCGGGGCTACCGCCCTCTTCCAATCTTTACGCTATCGAGAAACCAAGATTGGAAGAGGGCGGTAGCCCCGCAGACGTTGTGGTTGTCAAAGACTTATGCAAGAGGTCTATTGGATCAATAACCGAGGAAGGGAAAGTCTGGATGAACTCGCCTCATGGCGAGACTACAAACTGGCATTCATCCTGAGTTACTACACGGTTGAATTAGTAGCCGCATTCTCGTGCGGCGTGGCAAATTGGCCGCAGCCTGACCGCACCTCCCCTCAACCGCACCGCTCCCCCACTTATTTCAGATCGCTTTTCTTCATCAGCGTCTGATAACAATTGCAGCGTCCCGTCCGAAAACTATAGCCCGAAATCGCGGTATACAGATGCCAGATGCGCCAGGTCGGGTCGCCGACAATTGGGCTGGCGGTCGCGTAATTATCCTCCAGATTCTTCACCCAGGCATCGCAGGTTTTGACGTAATGCTCGCGAATCGAGATGTTGCTTAACACCTCGAAACCGACTTTCTCGCTGGCGGCAATCGAGACTTCGATGGGCAAAACTTCGCCGTCGGGAAACACATATTGCTTGATGAAACTCGGATAATTCTTGCGGCCTTCCTCGATTTGCACCGTCGTGCCCTGATTCAGAAACAGGCCACCCGGCTTCAATAATTTGCGCGCGCGGTCGAAGTAGGTTTCGAGCATATCGCGTCCGACATGCTCGAACATTTCAATCGAAGCGATGGCGTCGAACTCTTCCCAACGGGTAATCTCGCGATAATCGCACACGATGGCGCGACAGGTTTCCTGCAAGCCCGCTTCTTTGATGCGACGGTTGGCTTCGTCGGCCTGCGGTTGCGACAGGGTAATGCCCGTCACCTCGACGCCGTAATTTTTGGCGGCGTGCAAAATAAAGCCGCCCCAGCCGCAACCGACATCCAAAACGTGCTGCCCGCGCTGCAACTGGAGCGCCCGACAGATGCCGTCTAACTTGCGAATCTGCGCCTGTTCCAGCGTGTCGCCGTCCTCGAAGACGCCGCTGGAATAAATCATATTGGCGTCGAGAAACTCGGCGTAGAAATCGGTGCCGACGTTGTAATGATAGGCGACGGCTTCGCGGCTGCGCTCGATGGAGTGGGGTTTGCCGTGCAGACGCGCGCGCGGGCGCCAACGCCTTGGTTGGGCGGCGTGCGGTTTGGGCAGACGCAGCAATTGCGCGCCCAGTTGTAGCTTGCGCAAAGCCGAGTAAGGCTGCGCGCCAATCGCCTCGATTAGCTCGAACATCGCCTCGCGGTCACCTTCCCAATCCCATAGATCGCGAATGTAAGTCTCGGCCAGCGTGATGCCGTTGTGCGCCATGAACATCCCGCGCATCGAGCCAGGATGACGGAGCGTAACGGTGCAATCGCGCGCTTCTTCGTTGGGGTAAAACGTGCCGTCCCACAGCTTGATGCGGCACCGCGAATGGAGAATCGGCTTGAGTTCTTTGATCAAGCCGAGCGTGATGCGCTTGGCGCGCTGCGACTGCGTTTCGGAATAAACCGCGTGAGTCGGGCAAGCCGGAGTGGGAGATGATGCAAGAGTCGAAGCCTGAGACATAAGAAGGCGAAATGAGCGCGCGCGCGACAAAGAAGTTCGCGCAACCCTTCTATTTTACAACTGAATGCTCGGCGGCGCCCGCAGAACACGATAAAAGTGTGCTTTTAGAAAACGCCAATGGTGCCACGTTGCGTCCCAATAAACGCCCGTTTACTGATGCTTGCACGCGGCGTGAGGAAGCAACGGTTGGTATCCTATGCAAACGTGACTCAAGCAGAAAAGAAAAGCGGTATTCTGCTGCGCTCTAAGATGCGATGTAAAATCGCAGCCAAGGAAGTCGTCAACCTTCGTTGACGCGTTGCTACGCAACACAGGCAAGCGTTAACCTTTGGGAACGCAGTTCCGCGTCAACGAAGGTTGACGACTTCCTTGGCTGCGATTTTACATCGCATCTTACCGTTTTACATCTTCTGCGCTACTTCACTTCCAACTCGCCGACCTTCAAAGCGCGTTCCAGTCGCGCATCAGCCTGACTAAACAGGGGCCAGGACAGCAGGGCCAGCAACAGACAAAGCCAACCCAGCGCGACCAGCGCCACGCCCAGAGATTCCTTCCACCAACGCAACGCGCCTTGAGTTAGCGAACGCAGGGCCGCTGGCACCGTCCAGCGCCAGCGACCAAACCAGATGAACAAACTCAAACAACACATCAAGCCACCATAAACCAAGAGCGTCGGGCCAGTGCTATCCCACATTAACGATCCGGTTTTTCTATAGCGGTCGGGCGGCAACAGCGCGAGCAAATCCACCTGTCCCCAACCGCGCCAGGTCGCCAGCAGCCACAATATCCACGCCGCCACGAAGAGCGCGATGCTGCCCATGACGCCGAGGGGCAACAGCCACCGCAAAAACGTGCGCGCCCATGACGACAGCGAAAGTTCCATATCGATGCGCGGCGGCAGGGTGAAACGCGCGCGATGACGCCGCAAAGTCGCAAAAGCGCAGACCAGCGCCAGCGCGAATGGCGTGCCGAAAAACGCGAACAGCGCCAGCGAACCCAGCAAGCCTTCGAGCGGCGAGAGCGTGCCGCCGTCCGATGCAAGCCCAAACCACAGCGCGACCAATCCCACCGACCACAGCCCGCACGTCATCGCGAGGCCAAGCCCAACGCGGTCGCGCCGCGACGAGGGCGCACCGCCAGCGCGCCACAAACCGAAGTTCGCGTTGAGCCACCACAACGCCAGATAAGCCAGATTTGCCGCCAGCATAAAAGGCAAAAATTCCAGCAGACTTATCCACCTGTCCAGTTGGCCGCGATGCAACCAGATTAAATCTCCGTAGCGCCCGCTCCTAGCGCCCGCCAGCGCCCGCACCTTTCGCGAATGCGCCGCCAATTGCGGCGTCAATCGCGCCAAATCCGCGCGCCCGTTGGCGTTGGCAAATTGCGCGAAATAAGCCGCGCCGCGCGGCGAGACGCCTTTCATTTTGGGCGGATAACCGACGCCGTAAGCCTCGCTTTGCCAAAGCGCGCCCGCCTTGGCGGTCGCGAACGAATTAAGGTCGCGCTGCATCAAATCGCCGATTATAATCAGCGCGCCCGCCCAGCGCAGGGCGCGTGCGGCGTCGCCTTTGGCGCGCACGCGAACCGCGTGCGCGCTCCAGACGCTCGCTATGTTCGCCATTTTGTTGTCGTCGGCGGTGCGGGTGTCCTCCATAATCGCCAGCTTATCGAAAAACGAGGTCTCGCTATAACGCTCGCGCGCCCGCACCAACCGGCGCGCCAGAGCGAGGGTGTAATCGTCGTAACGCGAACATTTGGCGGCGCGTTCGAGGGCGCGCAAAGCGGCATCATGACGCTGGGAGCGCCACTCGATTTGGGCCAAAGCCACCCACCAGAACGCGTTGTCCGGCTCCAACTTCTGCCCACATAGCGCCGCCGTCCGCAGAACCTTGAGTTCGGCGGCAATCTCGGCGGGCGCGGTCGTCGGCGCGCGGTAATCATACCAGGGTTCGACCCACGACGATAAACCCAATTCGTGCTGCAACGGCGGCGCGACTAACAAAGGTTCGACGGGGAATTTTCGGCGCAATTTCGCGACATCGGCGTCGCTGGCGCCACGCGAATCGGCGTAGTCGTAGCTGTAGTTGCGCCGCTTGTTATACCAGCCGTTCCACAATTGCAAATCTAAATCTTTGGGATGAGCGCTGGCGTTGGGCATCGGACTTTGCGGCCCTTCGCCAGTCAGCATTTGCGAGAACGTGCCCACGATTTCATCGCTGACGATGCGGCCAAACGGACGCGACGGGGGCAAGGCGAAGAGCAAAAGCAACGGCAACCAGAGCGGCCAAAAGCGCGCGAGAAAGCGCCCGAATCGTTCGGCGCTTTTCACGAGGGCCGTCCCACAATTTGCAGCGCCAACCAACGCCCAGCCCAAATCGCCGCCAGGCCCAACGCCAGATTGCCGCCCAAATACCAGAAGGCTAAATTGGGCGCGCGGCGCAAAAGTTCGTCGGCTTCGAGTTCAAAGGTCGAGAACGTGGTGAAGGCGCCGCAAAAGCCCGTCCCCAGAATCAGGCGAACATCGGGCGCCGCGCGTTGCAGCGCGAGCGTGGTAACCAGGCTGAGCAACAGGCAACCGGCGACGTTGATGACGAGCGTGCCCAGGGGAAAATCGAAGCGCGCGCCGGGGCCGTGCTGAATCCACAGCGTCAGGCCATAACGCGCGCCCGTGCCCAGGGCGCCCGCGAGCATCATCAACAAAAGGGTGCGCATAAAAATCTGGCTCGGCAAACAACGGCTCGCAGTTTACGAATCCGAACCAGTGAGCCGCAAAGCCGCCGCGACTGCTCTGGCCGCAATTGCTTTTAACGCTTGGTGCGTAATTGTTCGTCATCCCGTCGTAGTCGCGGGGGGGGGGCCCGGGGGGGGGGGTGTA